>Ga0307515_10003726_pt1 | contig 31986 bp, 30 predicted proteins | sample 17_EM_MG_FD_194513 | JGI IMG/M metagenome (GOLD analysis project Ga0307515, IMG submission 194513) | Populus trichocarpa ectomycorrhiza microbial communities from riparian zone in the Pacific Northwest, United States - 17_EM | ecosystem: Host-associated > Plants > Roots > Unclassified | place...
CCTGCTGGCGGGCTGCGCGGCCGGCGTCGGCATCGGCATTCCTATCTTTCCCGGCGTATCGATCGGCGTCGGCCTGAACTCGGGCGGCGACGTCAACCTCGGGCTGGGCACGGGCGTCGGCCCGGTAGGCGTGGGGGTGGGTGTGAACCAGCGTGGCCAGGTGTCAGCCGGCGCGGGTGTCGGCGCCAGTACCGGCGTAGGCGGCGGCGCGCGTGTGGGCGCCGGGGTGGGCACGGGCACCGTGCTGTACGACCCGCAGGCCAAACCGGCTACCGACGACGTGCCCAGGCATTAGGGCCTGTTAACACGATGGATGCAAGTGCATCCATCGTGTTAACAGGCCCTAGTTTTCAACAGAAAGCCAGCGCGAGCCAGGCCGGGTCTTCCACCACGTTCAGGACCAGGTAGGCGCCCACGCGGTAGCACCAGAATTCCAGGGAGTCGCGCCATGAATCACTGGCGAACAAAGCCTGAAATGGGTCCATGGCTCTCGAAGCGGCGAGTGGCAGGATGGGCAAGGTCGGCAGGGTTTGCAAGGTCAAAAATGCTTTCGGCACAAAGTCCGTAGTATCTCCGCAGTCAGACGTTGAAGCCCGCTTCCATGCTCTTCTGAAGGTGGCGGACGAACAAGGTCACCGCCCGGGGCACGTGCAGTGAATACGGGCGCAAGGCGAAGATCTTTTCGGCGAAGGTGCCCACGGGCCGCCATTCCGGCAGCACCTCGATCAGTTCCCCGCTTCTGAGGCCGGCCTGGGCCGTGAAGTCGGGCAGCAGGGCGATGCCGAGCCCGGCGATCGCGGCGTCGCGCAGGGCTTCGCTGTTGTTCGCCGCCAGGGGCCCGGCCACCGGCACCGAGATTCTGCCGGCCGCCTTCGATCGCCCGCCCTTGGGCTCGAACGACCAGACGATGGTGTCCTGGCCTCTTGGATAGTGCAGGCAGTCGTGTTCGCTCAGCGCCTGGGGCGCTGCCGGCAGGCCCCGCCGCTGAAGGTAGGCGCGGCTGGCGACGAGCACCGAATAGGTCTTGCACAAAGGCCAGGCCACATGGGTGTCGGGTGGCGCGGCGGTGTGGCGCACGGCCAGGTCGAAGCCTTCTGTCGCCAGCGAGCTGAAGCGGTCAGAGAAATCCATCTCTACCCGGATGGCCGGATGCGCCAGCAGAAACCCAGCCACGCGCGGCACGAGTTGCTGCCGGCCCAGCGCCACCGGGGCGGTCACGCGGATCAGGCCGCGCGGTTCACCGGCCACGTCCTTGGTGCCGTGGAAGCTGTCCGAGATCTGCGTGAACGCCTCCCGGGTGTCGTCCACCAGCCTCTGCCCGGCTTCGGTGAGCCGCATGCTGCGGGTGGTGCGCCGCACCAGCGCCACGCCCACGGCCTGCTCGAGTTCGGCGATGTGCTGGCTCATGGCCGCCTTGCTGACGCCCAGCCGGGCGGCGGCGGCGGTGTAGCTGCCCTGCTCCGACAAGACGATGAGCCAGTGCAGGTGGGACCACAAGGTATCGACTTTTTGACTTCTCATCGCAGCATTGTTCACCAAAATGAACAAACAGTTCAGCGCCATGTTCTAGGCAAGCGGGGGGCAGCTTTCTAAACTTTGCCGTATTCCATCCAACACGGCCCCAGGCCCCGATCGACATGACTGCAAGCAACTCCCCTGCCCACATCGCGCACTACATCGGCGGCCGCCTCGCCCCCGGCAGCGCCGACCGCAGCCAGGACGTGTTCAACCCCGCCACCGGTGCCGTCACCGGCCGTGTGGCGCTGGCCGGCAGCGCCGAGGTCGACGCCGCCGTGGCCGCCGCGCAGGCCGCGTTTCCGAAGTGGGCCGACACGCCACCGATCCGCCGCGCGCGGGTGTTGTTCAAGTTCCTCGAACTGCTGAACCTGCACAAGGACGCGCTGGCCCACATGATCACCGCCGAACACGGCAAGGTGTTCACCGACGCGCAGGGCGAAGTCTCCCGCGGCATCGACATCGTCGAATTCGCCTGCGGCATTCCGCAGTTGCTGAAGGGCGACTTCACCGACCAGGTCTCCACCGGCATCGACAACTGGACGCTGCGCCAGCCGCTCGGTGTGGTGGCCGGCATCACGCCGTTCAACTTCCCCGTCATGGTGCCGATGTGGATGTTCCCGGTGGCGATTGCCGCTGGCAACACCTTCGTGCTCAAACCCAGCCCGACCGACCCGACGCCATCGCTGTTCATGGCCGAACTGCTCAAGCAGGCCGGCCTGCCCGACGGCGTGTTCAACGTGGTCCAGGGCGACAAGGTGGCGGTGGATGCGCTGCTGGTGCACCCGGACGTGCGCGCGGTGAGCTTCGTCGGCTCCACCCCCATCGCCAACACCATCTACGAGACCGGCGCACGCCACGGCAAACGTGTGCAGGCGCTCGGCGGCGCGAAGAACCACATGGTGGTGATGCCTGACGCCGACATCGACCAGACGGTGGACGCACTCATCGGCGCAGGTTACGGCTCGGCCGGCGAGCGCTGCATGGCCATCAGCGTGGCGGTGCTGGTAGGCGACGTAGCCGACAAGGTGGTCGCCAAACTCGTGGCCCGCACGCATGAGCTGAAGGTGCTCAACGGCACCAACCTCGAAGCCGAGATGGGCCCGATCGTCACCCGCGCCGCACACGAACGAATCACCGGCTACATCGAGGCCGGCGAGAAGGAAGGCGCTAAGCTGCTGGTCGACGGCCGCGGCTTCAAGGGTGCGCGCGCAGGCGCCGGTTGCGACAATGGCTTCTGGATGGGCGGCACGCTGTTCGACCACGTCACGCCCGAGATGCGCATCTACAAGGAAGAGATCTTCGGCCCGGTGCTGAGCTGCGTGCGTGTGCCCGACCTGGCCACCGCGATCGACCTGGTCAATGCCCACGAGTTCGGCAATGGCGTCTCCTGCTTCACCCGCGACGGCAACGTGGCGCGCGAATTCAGCCGCCGCATCCAGGTCGGCATGGTCGGCATCAACGTGCCGATCCCGGTGCCCATGGCCTGGCACGGTTTCGGCGGCTGGAAGAAGAGCCTGTTCGGCGACATGCATGCCTATGGCGAAGAAGGCGTGCGCTTCTACACCAAGCAAAAGAGCGTGATGCAGCGCTGGCCGGAAAGTATCGGCAAGGGCGCCGAGTTCGTGATGCCGACGGCCAAGTAGGCCCGAGAGGGTGTGAGATTTCGTAGCGAGCGGGCCAGGGTCGTGTCGAGGACCGGAGCCGTACAAGCGTACGGTGAGGACCGCAGACGCGAGATTGGCCCGCGCAGTAGAAAGATCGCACCCTCTTATACGTACAGAGGCTCTTCCTGCATCGCCTCGATCTGTTCGGTCAGCATGTTGACCTGGCCGACCCAGTAGTCGCTGGTGCCGAACCACGGGAAGTTGATCGGAAAGGTCGGGTCGCTCCAGCGCCGGGCCAGCCAGGCGCTGTAGTGGATCAGCCGCAGCGTGCGCAGCGGCTCGATCAGCGCGAGTTCGCGGCGGTCGAAGCTGCGGAACTGTTCATAACCGTCGATCAGCCCGCTGAGCTGCACGGTGCGCTGGGCGCGGTCGCCGCTGAGCAGCATCCACAAATCCTGCACGGCCGGGCCGGTGCGCGCATCGTCCAGGTCGACGAAATGCGGGCCGCCGTTTGGCCGGTCGGTCGGCGTCCAGAGGATGTTGCCGGGGTGGCAGTCGCCGTGCAGGCGCAAGGTCTTGGTGGGTCCGTCGGCACTGCCGGCACCCGTTGGCAGGGCGCTGGCCGCGATCAGGTCCAGCGCGGTGCTGCAGGCGGTCTTCCACTCGCTCTGCACGTCCAGCGGAATCATCTCGTGGCCGAGCAGCCAGTCGCGCGAGGCGGTGCCGAAGCTTTCGAGATTGAGCGCCGGCCGGTGCACGAAAGGCAGGCTCGCGCCCACGGTGTGGATGCGCGCGAGAAAACGGCCAATCCATTCGAGCACCTCGAAATCATCAAGCTCGGGCGCGCGGCCACCGCGGCTCGGGCTCACGCTGAAAGCGAAGCCACCGAAGTCATGCAGCGTGCTGCCGTCCAGTACCAGCGGGCCAACGGCCGGAATCTCGGCCGCCATCAGCTCGGCGGCGAAGGCGTGTTCTTCAAGGATCTGCTCCCGCGTCCAGCGCTCGGGCCGGTAGAACTTGGCCACCACCACCGAACTGTCTTCCAGCTGCACCTGGTAGACCCGGTTCTCGTACGAGCTCAAGGCCATCAGCCGCCCGTCGCCACGCAGGCCCACGCTGCCCAGCGCGTCCAGCACCAGGTCGGGTGTCAGGTGCTGGTAGGGGTGGGTGGTGTTGGTGCTGGAGGTGGGATGCATGGCCGCATTGTCGCGCCATGCGCCCAGCCTTTATTTCGAGAGCGACAGAATATGCCCCACCCGAGGGTCGCCACGCCCGCCCAGCACCTGGGCGTAGGCGGCCTGTACGGCGGCATCGCCGAAGTGGTGCTGCACGGTAAGCCAGGGCGCGGCGGGGTTGGCGACCTGCGCAGTGAACACGCGCCAGGCCTGCCCCAAGCGCGCGCCCAGCGCCGCAGCGTCCCAATCGGCGTTGCGCTTCTTGATCTGCGCGGGGGCGAAGAACAACGTGGGCACGGGGCCGGGCAGGCCTTTGCCTCCGCCCAACTGTTCCACGTGGGTGCCGCCGATCGAACAGCTGTAGGCCAGGCGCGCAAACCGGTTGTGGACGGCCCGGCGCAACTCGGCGTTGCCGGCAAAGTCCACATAGACGCAGGCGGCATCGGCGGCGACCTGGTCCAGCTGCGCGTAGGTCAACACGCGGTGGTAACAGCCCAGGCTTTCGCAGAATGCCTTGTTGCCCTCGGATGTCAGCCCCACCACCTCGATGCCGGGCCGCTGCCGCAACTGGAACGCTGTGCCGTAGGCCGTCTTGCTGGACGCGCTGGACAGCAGCAGCGTGTTGGCCCCAAAGAACTGGTTGTCGTCCATGAAGTCGTCGATCAGCCACGAGGTGATGAACAAGGGGCGCAGCAGCGCCTGGATGTCTTCGCTGTCGGCGCTGTAGAGCGGGTCGACGCCGCAGCGCAGCAGCTGGTTGTAGACCGCGGGCAACGCAGCACGGTGGGCCGCGCCCTCAGTGAACCCGGCAGGCGACAAGCGCGTGGGCTGCAGCAGCACGGACGAGGCCATCGGGTAGTAGCCGTAAAAACGCTCGCCCACCGGCACCTCGGGGTAGCGCGACTCGGCCACCGTGCCAAAGCCCCAGACCGGGATCTGGCCCCAGCCTGCATCCTGGACGGGATAGAAGTCCCAGTAATGCATGGCCGAGCCAAAGGCGGCGTAGGTGATGTTGTTGGCGGTCAGCGCAAAGCGGTCTATGCGCAGGCGCAGTTGCCCGTCGGCCAAGGGGATGTCCGGGCTGGTGTCGAGCCGGGTGCTGGCGAGTTCGTCCTTGCGGACCAGGAGTGTGGTGGTGGTGGTCATACCGCCACCGTAAATTAAAACGCCCCGCGCAGGCAACCGGAGTTGTACTGCGCGGGGCACGTCGGAGACACCCCGTGTGAACGAGGCGCCATCAGCCGACCATTGCCGTCGATCCGATCAGGCCAGGGTCAGCGTCACTTCGATGTTGCCGCGGGTGGCGTTGGAGTACGGGCACACACCGTGCGCGGCGTCCACCAGGTCCTGGGCCACGGCGCGGTCCATGCCGGGCAGGCTGATGACCAGCTTGGCGGCGATGCCGAAGCCCGCGGGGATCGGGCCGATGTCGATGCTGGCATCGATGCTGGCGTCAGCGGGCACGGTGATCTTCTTCAGGCCGGCCACGTGTTTCATGGCGCCCATGAAGCAGGCGGAGTAACCGGCGGCGAACAGTTGCTCGGGGTTGGTGCCGTTGCCATTGCCGCCCAGGGCAGGAGGCGGGGCCAGGGTCACGCTGAGCTTGCCGTCGTCGCTGACGGACTTGCCGTCGCGGCCGCCGGTGGTGTGGGCGTGGGCGGTGTAGAGCACTTTGTCGAGTTTGGTTGGCATGGTGGTTCCTTTGGAAAAATGCTTCGGGACGAAGCGGGTTGAGAGAGACAAAAAAGAGGCGAGTGGCTCGACCGTCAGGCGATGAGCCGGCTGCGCAGGGCCTGCACCTGCTGCGTCAGCGCGATCAATTCTGGAATGGAGCACTGGGTGGCTTCGGCCACGCAGCCCGGGATCTTGCCGGCACGCACTTTGAGCTTGCGCCCCGCGGCCGTCAAGCGGACATGCACCCGGCGCTCATCGGCCACGTCGCGCACCCGGCTCACCAGGCCGCCGGCCTCCAGGCGCTTGAGCAGCGGCGTGAGCGTGCCGGAGTCGAGGTACAGGCGTTCACCGAGCTCGGACACCATCAGACCGTCACGTTCCCATAACACCAGCATGGCAAGGTATTGCGGATAGGTGAGGCCCAGCGCATCGAGCAGCGGCTTGTAGACCTTGGTCATGGCCAAAGACGCCGAATACAGCGCGAAACACAGCTGGTTGTCCAGCAGCAGCATCGGGTTCGTGGTGGTGTCTTTGGCGGGCATGGTTGAATTATAGCCAGCAATTAAATTGCGAACAATTCAATTAAATTAAAGACCCCGCACGTGACAGGGTTCCCCAACCTCAACAGACACCCCTTCCAGAACACCGTGGAACTGGCTCCGCCAGGCCGCAGGTGTTGCCCCCTGCAAGCCTGTCCTGAGCTCGTCGAAGCGGGGGGTGGGCGCGACACGCAGTGCGCAACCTGGGGGTGTTCAATATTTATAGATGCCGTGACCGGTCTTGCGGCCCAGGCGGCCGGCGGCCACCATTTCTTTCAGCAGCGGGCAAGGCCGGTATTTGCTGTCGCCGAACTCGTTCAGATAGACCTCCATCACCGCCAGGCACACGTCCAGCCCGATCATGTCGGCCAGGGCCAGCGGGCCGATGGGCTGGTTGCAGCCGAGCTTCATGCCGGCGTCGATATCCTCCGGCGTGGCCAGGCCTTCGGCCAGCACGAACAGGGCTTCGTTGATCATCGGCACCAGGATGCGGTTGACGACGAAGCCAGGCGCGTTCTTCACCGTGATCGGCGTCTTGCCCAGGGCCGTGGCCAGCGCGTGCACCGCGTCGTGCGTCGCGTCGCTGGTCTGCAGGCCGCGGATGATTTCCACCAGCGCCATCATCGGCACGGGGTTGAAGAAATGCATGCCGATGAAACGGTCGGCACGGCCGGTGACGGCGGCCAGCTTGGTGATGGAGATCGACGAGGTGTTGGAGGCGATCAACACTTCGGGTGCAAGCAACCCGTCGAGCTGCTGCAGGATCTTGACCTTGAGCCCGTGGTTTTCGGTGGCGGCCTCGATCACCAACTGGGCCGGCTTGAAGTCTTCGTAGTTCGTCGAAGTCTTGATGCGCGCCAGGGCGGCGGCCTTGTCGGCCTCGGTCAGTTTTTCTTTCTTGATGAGGCGGTCCAGGCTGCCGGTGATGGTGGCCAGCCCCTTGGCCACGGCTTCTTCGGCAATGTCGACCATGACCACGTCCACGCCAGCCACCGCGCAGGCCTGCGCGATGCCGTTGCCCATGGTGCCCGCACCGACAATGCCCACGGTGGTGATTTTGGAAAGGGTGGCGCTGCTCATGGGGAAACTCCTTAAAGTAAATGAATCTGTCTGAATCTGTCTTTGTGTCCATCATAAAACCTGCCAAGCCACTCCCTCCGCCATGTCTGACGCGTTCGACTACCTGATCATCGGCGCCGGCTCGGCCGGCTGCGTGCTGGCGGCACGCCTGAGCGAAGACCCGTCGGTGCAGGTGGCACTGCTCGAGGCCGGGCCGCCCGACACCAGCCCGCTGATCCACTGCCCTTCCGGCATCGCCCTGCTGGCGCGCACCGGCGGGGCCAATTGGCGGTTCGACACCGTGCCCCAGCCGGGCCTGAACGGACGCTGCGGCTACCAGCCGCGTGGCAAGGTGCTGGGCGGCTCCAGCTCGGTCAACGCCATGGTCTATGTGCGCGGCCATCCGGGCGACTACGACGCCTGGGCGGCCGAAGGCAACCCAGGTTGGGCCTATGCCGATGTGTTGCCCTACTTCCGCCGCGCCGAACACAACCACCGCGGCGCCAATGCCTGGCATGGCGACAGCGGCCCCTTGCGCGTGACCGACCTGGCCGAGCCCAATCCGCACAGCCTGGCCTTCGTGCAGGCGGCGGTGCAGGCGGGTTTCGCGCCGAATGCCGATTTCAATGCAGGCGACCCGGAAGGTGTCGGCCTGTACCAGGTCACGCAACACAGCGGCGAACGCTGCAGCGCCGCCAGGGCCTATCTCACACCTTGCCTGGCGCGGCCCAACCTCAGGGTGATCACCGGTGCACATGCCATGCGTATCCTGCTGGAGGGCCGGCGTGCCGTCGGCGTGGAATACGGCCACGAGGGTTACCAGAAGCAGCTGCGCGCCAGCCGCGAGGTGCTGCTGTGCGCGGGCGCGCTGCAGTCGCCACAGATCCTGATGCTGTCGGGCATCGGGCCGCACCAGCATCTGGTCGACAAGGGCATCGCCACCCGGCACCATCTGCCCGGCGTGGGGCAGCACCTGCACGACCATCCCGACGTGGTGCAGGTGGTGCATGCGCCCAAGGCCAAGGATTTGCTGGGGGTGTCACCCAGCGGCTTGGCCCGGGTGCTGCGCGGCGTCCATCAGTGGCGCCGACAGCGCAGCGGGCTGCTGACCAGCAACCTGGCCGAGGCCGGCGGTTTTGTCAAAAGCCAGGCGGACGAACCGGTGCCGGACCTGCAGCTGCATTTCGTCACCGGCCAGCTCATCGACCACGGCCGCAAGACGGTGCTGGGCCACGGCTATTCCCTGCATGTGTGTGTGCTGCGCCCGCAAAGCCGCGGCAGCGTCACGCTCGACAGCAGGGACCCGTTCGCGCCGCCGCGCATCGACCCCAATTTTTTAGGCGACCGCGACGACATGGAGCGCTTGCTGCGCGGCTTCCGCATCCTGCGCCGAATCGTGGCCCAGCCGGCGCTGGCCGCGCTCGGCGGACGCGAATCGGCCGCCTCGGCCAACGCCCGCGGCGAGCTGCAGCTGGAGCAGTTCATCCGCGACCACGCCGACACGATCTACCACCCGGCCGGCAGCTGCCGCATGGGCAACGGACCGATGGACGTGGTGGATGCGCAGCTGCGGGTACACGGGCTGGCCGGCCTGCGGGTGGTGGATGCTTCCATCATGCCGCGCATCGTCGGTGGCAATCTCAACGCGCCAGTGATCATGATTGCGGAAAAGGCGGCCGACATGCTGCGGGCCGACGCCCGCTAAAACTCACCCCTCCCAGACGCCGCTGGCGATATACACGCCGTCGTTGAGCCAGAACTGCAGGTCCAGATCTGGCAGGTGCCAGGCCAGTTGGCGCCAGGGCTGCTCCAGCCCGTTCAGCGAGGTCATCGAATGCAGCGCCGCGGGCAGCACGAACATGTTGGTGAACCAGTTCCACGGCCCGGCCCATTTAAGGCCCGAGGCCACCACCCTCGCCCCGGGCTTGAGGTGGCGCAGCACCTGGGTGATGGCGGCCGGCTGCTGCAGGATGTCGTGCGTGAAATGGAACAACGCGGCATCGGCCTGCACGGCAATCGGCGCTGCCGCCACCGGGCTGCACACCAGTTCGACCTGCGGCCAGCGGTAGCCGTCGACACGTTCGCGGGCCTTGGCCAGCATGTCGGGGCTTTGTTCGATGCCGATGATGCGGCCTTCGGCGCCGAGTGCCTGCACCATGGGCCCGAAGCTCAGGCCGGTGCCGCAGCCCACGTCGAGCACGGTATCGCCCGGCTGCAAGGCCAGCAGCGCGATGGCTTCGCGCCGGATCGGCTCCCACAGCGCCATTTCCAGGTCGTAGATGCTGGCGCGACGCCGGTACTGGGCCAGGGCCGCGGCATAGGCACTGGTGGAGGTGATGCTGGGCAGAGCAGGCCAGTTGTACACCACGGGCAACGGTTCTTTCAGCATCGGGAGCACCTCCGGACAGGCATTCGGGCGGAATTCAAGGATGGGTGGATGGCGTGCGGCCCTGCGGCGGCGCGTTTCACCCATGGTAGCGGCTTCCGCGCCGATCGTTGTCGATCGGTGTCGATTGTTGTAAATGCCTATGACGAATACCCGCGCGGCGCGCCGTCAGATTTCGATCTTCGAGCCCAGTTCGACCACGGAATTGTTCGGCAGCTTGAGGAAGTCGGCCGCACCGCTGGCGTTGTGGTGCATCTGCGCGAACAGCTTTTCACGCCACTGCGCCATGCCGCTGCCCAGGGTGGGAATCACCGTGTCGCGCGACAAAAAGTAGCTGGTGGTCATGGTCTCCAGCTCGCAGCCGCGGTTGCGGATCTGCTGCAGCGCCTTGGGAATGTCGGGGTCGTTCTTGAAGCCGTAGTGGATATTCACCTGCCAGCAGTCGTGGCCCAGCGACTCGATCTCGACGCGTTTGTCCAGGCCGATCCACGGCACTTCGTGGTTGCGCACGGTAACGAAAAGATTGTGCTCGTGCAGCACCTTGTTGTGCTTGAGGTTGTGCAGCAGCGCATTGGGCACGGTGCCCGCCTCGGCCGTGAGGAACACCGCCGTGCCTTCCACCCGGGCCGGCGGGCTCACGAACACGGCTTCCAGGAAGCCGGGCAGGTCGATGGCGTCTTCGCGCAACTTGTCGTTGAGCAGCTGGCGGCCTTCCTTCCAGGTGATCATCAGCATGAAGATGGCGCCGCCGATGAGCAGCGGGAACCAGCCGCCCTCGAACAACTTGAGCAGGTTGGAGGCGAAGAACGCGAAGTCGACCAGGAAGAACCAGCCGGTGGCGGCCAGGCACAGCCATAGCGGGTACTTCCAGGCATGGCGGATCACGAAGAACGTGAGGGTGGTGGTGATCAGCATGTCGGTGCACACGGCGATGCCGTAGGCCGAGGCCAGGTTGCTCGATGACTTGAACATCACCACCGCCAGCACGATGGCCACGAACAGGCCCCAGTTGACGAAGGGGATGTAGATCTGCCCGGCTTCGCGCACATTGGTGTGCTGCATGTTCAGGCGCGGCAGATAGCCGAGCTGGACCACCTGCTTGGTGACGCTGAAGGCCCCGGTGATCAAGGCCTGGGAGGCGATCACGGTGGCCATGGTGGCCAGCAGCACCATCGGCACCAACGCCCATTCCGGGGCCATCATGTAGAACGGATTCTTCACCGCCTCGGGCGTACGCAGCAGCAGTGCGCCCTGGCCGAAATAGTTGAGCGTGAGCGACGGCATGGCGACGGAAAACCAGGCCAGGCGGATCGGCCGCTTGCCGAAGTGGCCCATGTCCGCATACAGCGCCTCGGCCCCGGTCACGCACAGCACCAGCGCGCCCAGGATGATGAAGGTGATGACCGGGTTGTCCCACATGAAGCGCAGTGCGTAGGTGGGGCTCAGCGCCCACAGGATCACCGGGTGGTGCCAGATATGCGAGACGCCCAGCACCGCGATGCAGAGAAACCAGAAAAGGGTGATCGGGCCGAAGAACTTGCCGATGCCGGCCGTGCCGCGCTTTTGCACCGCGAACAGGCCGAACAGGATCACCAGCGTCATCGGGATCACGTATTTGTGGAACGCGGGGGAGATGACCTCCAGGCCTTCCACGGCCGACAGCACGGAAATCGCCGGGGTGATGACGCCGTCGCCATAAAACAGCGACGTGCCGAAGATGCCGACCATCAGCAGCCACTGGCGCAGCCGCGGCTTGTCTTTCACCGCCTGCGAGGCCAATGCCAGCATGGCGATCAGGCCGCCTTCGCCGTTGTTGTCGGCGCGCAGCACCAGCACCACGTATTTGATGGAGACGATGACCGTCAATGTCCAGAAGAACAAGGACAACACGCCGAAGATGTTTTCCGGCGTGAACGGTACATGGCCGGAGCCGAAGACCTCTTTCAACGCATACAGAACGCTGGTGCCGATATCGCCGTATACGACACCGATCGCACCCAGAGTGAGTGCTGCAAGCGAGGATTTGGAACTATTCACTGACGAAAGGGGCCCGTCTGTAGACCCAGGATGCGGGTCGGCGGGTTACCAGGAACTTTGGGAAACGTATTTTGCGCTTCTGCCCAGTGTCGCCCCAGCGTTTATGCCTCCAAAAAACAACAAGCAAGGGTTTTGTTGCACTGCAGCAACTTTGCCTGGCCCCGGCTTGCTTATTCGTAGATTTCGGCGTCGGGATCGGTGGCCTCAAGCTCGTAGCTCGCCGCCACCATGGCCAGCCGGGCGATCACGCCGTACATGTAGAAACGGTTGGGCGCGGTGGCGCCATTGCGCATGCCGACCTGGGGCAGATGGGAGCTTTCGGCAAAGGCCAGCGGCACGAAACTCGAGCCCGGCGCGTTGAGGTTTTCGTCGGTGCCACGCTCGGCATGGATGCGGTAGAAGCCGCCGACCACGTAACGGTCCATCATGTAGACCACCGGCTCGGCCACGGCGTCATGCATGCGTTCGTTGGTGAGCACGCCCTCCTGGATGATCACGTCCTGCACGGACTGGCCGTCCTTGATGACGCCCATCTTGTTCTTGCTCTTGCGGTTCAGGCTCTCCAGGTCCTTGACGTCGCGCACCGTCATGATGCCCATGCCATAGGTGCCGTTGTCGGCCTTGACGATGACGAACGGCTTCTCGTTGATGCCGTATTCCTTGTACTTGCGCCGCACCTTGGTCAACAGCGCGTCGACGTTGGTGGACAGGCAGTCCATGCCGCTGCCGCTGGCGAAATCGACCTCGCCGCACTTGTTGAACATCGGGTTGATGAGCCAGGGGTCGATGCCCAGCAACTTGCCGAAGCGCTTGGACACTTCCTCGTAGTTGCGGAAATGCGTGCTCTTCCTGCGCACCGACCAGCCCGCGTGCAGCGGCGGCAACAGGTACTGCTCGTGCAGGTCTTCCAGGATGCCGGGCGCGCCGGCCGACAGGTCGTTGTTCAGCAGGATGGTGCAGGGGTCGAAATCCTTCAGCCCCAGGCGGCGCTTGCTGCGGATCACCGGTTCGAGCAGAACCTTTTCCCCGGTGGGCAGCTGGATCTCGGTCGGCTCCTTGATGTCGGGGTTGACCGAGCCGATGCGCACGTTCAGCCCGGCCATGTTGAAGATGCGCTGCAGCTGCGCCACGTTGCTCAGGTAGAAGGTGTTGCGCGTGTGGTTCTCGGGGATCAGCAGCAGGTTCTTGGCCTCGGGGCAGATCTTTTCGATGGCGGCCATGGCCGACTGCACCGCCAGCGGCAGCATCTGCGGGGTGAGGTTGTTCCAGCCCCCGGGAAACAGGTTGGTGTCGACCGGCGCCAGCTTGAAGCCGGCATTGCGAATGTCCACCGAGCTGTAGAAAGGCGGCGTGTGCTCCATCCATTCGAGACGAAACCAGCGTTCGATGGCCGGCATGGAGTCGAGGATGCGCTGCTCGAGTTCGTTGATGGGGCCGGTCAGGGCGGTGACGAGATGGGGAACCATGCAGTCTTCTTCGACAGAGGGGAAAGGAACGATTCTAGGACCTGAGAACGTGTTTACGATCTAAGGCCCAGGGAATCGATGATCACGTCCCATGTGGGGCCGGCCCTGCGCTTCGACAAGGCCGGTGCTGCACTTTAAATGTCGCCTACCTTGTCGCTGGGGAACTTGAAGGAGTCCTTGAGGAGGTAGGGCATGGGCAGCGACAGGTTGATGCCCTTGGGCGGGATCGGCTGCTGGAACCACTTGGTGTACAGGCCATTGATCTCGCCGCTCAGGATGATGCGGCGCACCTCCTGGTCGACGAGCTTCTTGAACGCCGGCTCGCCCTTGGGCAACATGATGGCGTAGGGCTCCATGGTCAGCGGCTTGCCGATCACCTTGTAGTCGTCGGGTTTCGGCGCATTGGCACGCAGGCCATAGAGCAGTACGTCGTCCATGGCGAAGGCCGCGGCCTTGCCCTCGGCCACCATCGCAAACGCCTGGGTGTGGTCCGGCGCCTCGACGATGTTCATTTTCAGCCCGAGGTCGTCGTTGAGCCGGCGCATCACGGTCACCGAAGTTGTGCCCTTGGTCGAGACCACGGTGCGTGTCGCCATCTGGTCGATCGCATCGATCTTCGCATCGGTGCGCACCAGCAGGCGCGACGACGAAATGAAATGCGCAATGGTGAAGTCAACCGACTTGCGCCGCTCGGCGGTGTTGGTGGTGGAGCCGCATTCCATGCTGGCCTGGCCTTCGCTGATGGCGGCGATGCGCGCGGCGGGCGTCACCAGCAGGTATTTCACCTCCAGCTTGTCCAGCTTGAGTTCGCGCCGGATGGCATCGACGACCTTCAGGCACAAGTCGATGGAATAACCGACGGGCCGTTTGTCCTGGTCGAGGTAGGAAAAGGGAATCGACGCATCACGATGCGCCAGGGTGATGCTGCCGCTGGTGCGGATCTTTTCCAGCAAATCCGCCTGCGCGGGGGCCGCGGCCAGGACCAGCGTTGCTACAAACGCGCACCAGGCGCCAAGCCGGCGGAGAGGAAATTGCATCGGGGAGTCCTGCGAACGATAAAAACATTATGTTACGCGGCCCATTGCAGCAAGAAAAGGGCCAATTCGCCCACTTCTCGCCGATCTCCTGCTCATTTATCGCACATCCGTGCTTTAACCGCGGATTTCGCCCTGGCCCAGCACCACGTATTTCAGCGAAGTCAGGCCTTCCAGCCCCACCGGGCCACGCGCGTGGAATTTGTCGGTGCTGATGCCGATCTCGGCACCCAGGCCGAATTCGAAACCATCGGCGAAGCGGGTGCTCGCATTCACCATCACGCTGGCCGAATCGACTTCGCGCAGGAACTGCTGGGCATGCATGTGGTCGCGGGTGAGGATCGCGTCGGTGTGGTGGCTGCCGTACTGGTTGATGTGGGCAATAGCCTCATCCACACCAGCGACCACCTTGATACTGATGATGGGTGCGAGGTACTCCTCGTACCAGTCCTGCTCGGTGGCCGCAGTCACTTTGGCGGTCGCCGACGCCGAACGGATGATCTCGGCCGACGCCGGGTCGCAGCGCATCTCCACACCCTTGGCGGCGTAGATGGCGGCGATCTGCGGCAGGAATTCGCCGGCCACGCCGCGCGCCACCAGCAAACCTTCGCTGGCGTTGCAGGGACTGTATTTCTGCGTCTTGGCGTTGTCGGCCACGGTCACGGCCATGGCCATGTCGCAGGGGTCGTCCACATAGACGTGGCAGTTGCCGTCCAGGTGCTTGATCACCGGCACCTTGGCGTCGCGGCTGATGCGCTCGATCAGGCCCTTGCCGCCGCGCGGAATGATCACGTCCACGTACTGCGGCATGGTGATCAACTGGCCCACGACTTCGCGGTCGGTGGTCTGCACCAGTTGCACGGCGTCGGCCGGCAGGCCGCTCTCGGCCAGGGCCTGCTGCACCAGCCGGGCCAGGGCCTTGTTGGAATCGATGGCTTCGGAGCCGCCGCGCAAAATGCAGGCGTTGCCGCTCTTGATCGACAGGCTGGCGGCCTCGACGGTCACGTTGGGCCGGCTCTCGAAAATCATGCCGAACACCCCGATCGGCACCCGCATCTGCCCCACGCGGATACCACTGGGCTGCTGCTTCAGGCCGATGATCTCGCCGATGATGTCGGGCATGGCGGCGAGCTGCTCGCAGCCTTCGGCACAGGTTTCCAGCACTTTCGGCGTGAGCTTCAAGCGGTCGACCATGGGCGCGGACAGGCCGGCGGCAATGGCGCGTTCGATGTCACAGGCATTGTCGATCTGCAGCGCCTCGACATTGGCGCGCAGCAGCTCGGCGAGTTTGCGCAAGGCCTTGTTCTTGACGGCGGACGGCGCACGTGCCATCTGCGTGGAGGCCACTTTGGCTTGCAAACCCAGGGTCTGGGCGTATTCGGCGATGTTCAGGGCGTTCATGGGCGTGATTTTCGCCGCAAACGCCACCGCTTGCCCGAAGTCCGGTCAAGCCCCGCGCGGTGGGGCCGGCTGCGCCCCGCATTCCCGGCACAGCATCATCGCCAGCCGGTGCAGCGCCTGCCAGGGATCGACGGGCCAGTCGGGCTGCTTCAGGCCCTTGACGATGCCGTCGACCTGGTGCGCGGCCTGCAGCAGGCGGGCCAGCATGGGCGCGGTCAGGCGCGGCAGGACACGCTCGAACAGGCGCTCCTTCGCACCCCAGACGCGTTGCTCGCGCAGCGCCATCGGTAGCGGTCGGCCGGCGGCCATGGCGTCGCGCACACGCTTCAGGCTGCGGATGTCTTCGGCCAGGGTGTAGTGCACCAGCACCTCGGCCTCGCCCTCGGCGCGCAGGCCGTCGAGCATGCGCTGCACACGCTGGGCGTGGCCGCCGAGCACGGCCTCCGAGAGCTTGAACACGTCGTAGCGGGCCACGTTGAGCACCGCGCTCTCCACCTGCGCGGCGCTGAGCTCGCCGGCGGGATACAACAGCGCGAGCTTCTGGATTTCCTGGTGCGCCGCAAGCAGGTTGCCTTCGACGCGGTCGGCAAAGAACTGCAGCGTGCGCTGGCCCTCCTCGCCGCCGGCGACACGCTGGCCCTGGGCCTGCAGGCGCTGGGCGATCCACAGCGGCAGCGCGGCACGCTCCACCGGCTCGACCTGCAGCGTAACGCCGTTGCCGTCGAGCGCGCCGAACCAGGCGCCGGTCTTGGCCATCTTGTCGAGCTTGGGGCAGATGACGATGGTCAGGGTCGAATCGTTGCCGCGGGCCAGCCGCGCTACTTCCTGCAGGGCCGTGCTGCCGTCCTTGCCCGGCTTGCCCGAAGGAATGCGGATCTCGACCAGTTGCTTGTCGGCGAACAGGCTCAGCGAACTGCCCGAGGCCAGCACCTCGCTCCAGTTGAAATGCGCGCCGGCTACGGTGTGCGAGGTACGCTCGGTGAAGCCCTGGGCGCGGGCCGTGGCGCGGATCGCATCCACCGCCTCCTGCACCAGCAAAGGCTCGTCGCCATGCACCGTGTACAGCGGCTGGAGGCCGCGCTGGAGGTGGCTGGCAAGTTGGGCGGGGGCGATCTGCATCGTTGAAGTTTAAGGCTATGCGGGCCAAGCCGCGCTGCGCACTCAGGTCGACACACTATTCAGAACGCCAGAATTTTCTGGCGTTTTGCATCGTCAACCATCAAAACTGCGCACTTTTCTGGCTGGCTATTGGCGCAGCACCCCCGGAAAATTTGTGCTGTTCAAGACAAACAAACGGAGGCCGCGATGGTCAACTACATGGGTGTGGAGAGTGTGCGCAAACTGGTGGCACAGGTGGGTTTTGCGCCGTTCCTGACGCAACTGGTGGCAGAGATCGACAGCGACTACCGACGCTGGGAAAAATTCGACAAGTCGGCGCGCCACGCGATCCATTCGCCGGTGGGCGTGATCGAGCTGATGCCGACCAGCGACGGCGAGATGTACTGCTTCAAATACGTCAATGGCCATCCGAAGAACACGTCCGAAGGCCTGCTCACCGTGACCGCCTTCGGCGTGCTCGCCGATGTGGACACCGGCTATCCGCTGCTGATTTCCGAGTTGACGCTGACCACCGCCCTGCGCACCGCCGCGATGTCGGTGCTGGCCGCCAAACACATGGCCCGGCCCGATGCCCGCGTGATGGCCTTGATCGGCAACGGCGCGCAAAGCGAATTCCAGGCGCTGGCCTTTCACCATCTGCTCGGCATCGACACGCTGCGCCTCTTTGATACCGACCCGGCCGCCACCGACAAGCTCGAACGCAACCTGGCCGCACTGAACCTGCCCGGCCTGCGCGTGATCCGCTGCGCCTCCACGCTTGAGGCCGTGCGTGGCGCCGACATCGTGACCACGGTAACGGCCGACAAGCGCAACGCCACCATCCTGTTGCCGGAAATGATCGCCCCGGGCATGCACCTCAACGCCGTGGGCGGCGACTGCCCCGGCAAGACCGAGCTGCACCCCGAGATCCTGCAGCGCGCCGACGCGCGCGTGATCGTTGAATTCGAACCGCAGTCGCGCATCGAAGGCGAAATCCAGCAGTTGCCCGCCGAATTCAAGGTGACCGAATTCGCCGACGTGCTGCAAGGCAAGGCGCCAGCCCGGGCCAGCGCCGCCGAAGTGACGATCTTCGACTCTGTCGGCTTCGCGCTGGAAGACTTCTCCGCCCTGCGCACGCTCTACCGCCTGCTGCAACAGAACCCGCGCCTGGCCACGCCAATCGACCTGATCCCGCAGATGGCCGATCCGAAAAACCTGTTCGGCGTGCTGCAAACTCCGGCTACGATGCTGCAAGACAGCCTGCCCGCCCACGTCAAACCGGAGTCCGTCACCGCATGAACACCTTGCCTGGCCACACCGCCCATGCTCTCACCGCCGTTCTCATTGGTGCCCCCACCGACGTCGGTGCCGGCCATCGCGGCGCCTCCATGGGGCCCGAAGCCCTGCGCGTGGCCGGGCTGAAGACGGCCCTGGAAAGCCATGGCCTCAACGTGCTGGACAACGGCAACCTCAGCGGCCCGAACAACCCATGGCAGCCGCCAGTGGACGGCTACCGCCATCTGCCGGAAGTGGTGCAATGGAACCAGGCTGTGTTCGACGCGGTGTATGGCGAGCTGGCGCAGGGCCGGCTGCCGATCCTGCTCGGCGGCGACCATTGCCTGGGCCTGGGCAGCATCAGCGCCGTGGCCAGGCACTGTCGTGAAACCGGCAAGACGCTGCGCGTGTTGTGGCTCGACGCACATGCCGACTTCAACACCAGCGAACTCACGCCCAGCGGCAACGTGCACGGCATGCCTGTGGCCTGCCTGTGCGGCCTGGGCCCGGCCGAACTCACCGGCCTCGGCGGCCACACGCCGGCGCTGCAGCCCGGGCAGATCCGCCAGATCGGCATCCGCAGCGTGGACGAAGGCGAAAAACGCCTGGTGCACGAACAAGGCCTGGAAGTCTTCGACATGCGCTTCATCGACGAACACGGCATGCGCCACGCCATGGTGCAGGCATTGGCCGGCCTCGACGACAACACCCATCTGCATGTGAGTTTCGACGTCGACTTTCTCGACCCCGAAATCGCCCCCGGCGTGGGCACCACCATCCCCGGCGGCCCGACCTACCGCGAAGCCCAGCTGTGCATGGAAATGATCGCCGACAGCGGCCGCCTGGCCTCGCTCGACATCGTCGAACTCAACCCGGCCCTCGACGTCCGCAACAAGACCGCCGTGCTGGCGGTCGACCTGGTGGAATCGTTGTTCGGCAAAAGCACCCTGATGCGCGACCGCCAGGGCCGGTAACAGGCCTTTTGCCTTTTCCAGGGACACCGTGGAACCGGCTTTGCCGGGCCACTGGTGTCGCCCCCTGCAAGCCTGTCCTGAGCGCGTCGAAGCGGGGGGTGGGCGCGACACAAAGTGCGCAACCTGGGGGTGTTAGATAGTTTTCACGGCAGCCAGGCGCCGCATGACCTGCTGCACGATGTTCGACTGCATATTGCGGTACAGCAACTGCTCTTCGCTTTCCTTCGCCGCCGCCTGCGATTCGATATAACTCAGGTCGCTTTGCTGCAGCAGTTCGACTTCGGGGATCAGTTCCTCGCCCTGCGCATTGCGCAGCTTGAACTTGAAGCGCAGGCGCAACTGGAACTCGCGCACCTGGCCGGTGGCGTTGAGGCCGACCGCGGTTTTCTCGCGCTGGTCGCCAGTCACTTCGAGCACCACCTGGGCCGCATTGAGCCGGCGCGTATCGGTGATGACTTCGACCTTGCCGCTGCCTTCGAGGTTGCGCTTGAGCTCATTGCCCATGCTCGAGGATTCACCGACCCGCACGAAGATCGTGGAGAACGCATAGTTCGGCGCCTCGCGCAGCTTGAAGCCGCAGGCGCTCAGGGACACGGCGGCTGCCAAGGGCAGCAGCAGGCTGCGGCGGGACATCATGGGCGAACGGAAAACATGAGGGTTGCGCATCATCATCAGATCACCACGTTGACCAGGCGGCCTGGCACCACGATCACCTTCTTCGGTGCCGCGCCGTTGGCCAGTTTGAGGTAGGCCTCGTTGGCCAGCGCGGCGGCTTCGATCGCCTCCTTGCTGGCACCCGCCGGCACCAGGATGGCGCCGCGCAGCTTGCCGTTGACCTGCAGCATCAGCTCGACTTCGTCTTTTTCGAGCGCCTGCGGATCGACCTGCGGCCAGGGCGCGTCGAGCAGTTCACCGAAGCGGTCGGCATAACCCAGCTCGCTCCACAAGGCGTGCGCGATGTGCGGCGTGACCGGATAGATGCAGCGCAGCAGGATGCCGAAGCTTTCGACCAGCGCCACCTGGGCCCCGGCTGCCTCGGGCGACTTGAAGTCTTCGAGCGCATTCAGCAGTTTCATCGCGCCCGAGACCACGGTGTTGTACTGCATGCGCTGGTAGTCATAGTCCACCTGCTTGAGCACGGTGTGGATCTCCAGGCGCAGGGCCTTGGCCTCCTTGCCGAAAGCCACGTCCTTCAGGCTGGCGGCACCCGCCACGCTGGTGATGGCCGCGGCGAAGTCGGTCGAAAGCAGCTTCACGCCAAAGCTCCACACACGCTTGAGGAAACGGTAAGAGCCTTCCACCGCGGCGTCGTTCCACTCGAGCGTGGCTTCGGGCGGCGCGGTGAACATGGTGTAGAGACGGGCCGTGTCGGCGCCGTATTTCTCGATCAGGTCTTGCGGGTCGACGCCGTTGTTCTTGCTCTTGCTCATGGTGCCCACGCCTTCGTAGTTCACCATCGTGCCATCGACCTTGCGCTTGGCGCCGATCACCTTGCCCGACGCGTCCAGCACGTCTTCGACCTCGCTCGGCCAGAAGTATTCGATGCCGCCCTTCTCGCCCTTGCGCGAGTAGATGTGGTTGAGCACCATGCCCTGGGTCAGCAACTTGGTGAAGGGCTCGTCAACCTTCACCAGGTCGAGGTCGCGCATCACCTTGGTCCAGAAGCGGGCGTACAGCAAATGCAGGATCGCGTGTTCGATGCCGCCGATGTACTGGTCCATCGGCATCCAGTAGTTGGCGCCTTCGGCCACCATCTGCTGATCGTTCTTCGGGTCGCAATACCGCATGAAGTACCAGCTCGAATCGACGAAGGTGTCCATGGTGTCGGTCTCGCGCCGCGCGGGCTTGCCGCAGACCGGGCAGACCACACCGGCGTGGAAGCCTTCGTGTTTGTGCAGCGGGTTGCCCGAACCATCGGGCACGCAGTCCTGCGGCAGCACCACGGGCAGGTCTTTTTCGGGCACCGGCACCGCACCGTGTTCTGTGCAGTGGATCATCGGGATGGGTGTGCCCCAGTAGCGCTGGCGGCTCACGCCCCAGTCGCGCAGACGCCAGGTGACCTTCTTCTCGCCCAGGCCCTTGACCTTCAGCGCATGGCTCACCGCGTCCACAGCCTCCTGGAAGGACAGGCCGCTGAAACTGTCGGAATTGATGGTCACACCACGCTGCTTGTCGGCGTACCAGTCGTGCCAGTGGTGGTAGTCGTAATGCTCGCCGTCCACATGCACCACCTCGACGATGGGCAGGTCGTACTTGAGCGCGAACAGGAAGTCGCGCTCGTCATGCGCGGGCACGCCCATCACGGCGCCGTCGCCGTAGCTCATCAGCACGTAGTTGCCGACCCAGACGTCGATCAGGTGGCCGTTCAGCGGATGCACCACCTGCAGGCCGGTGCGCATGCCTTCCTTTTCGCGCGCGGCAAGTTCGGCTTCGGTGGTGCCGCCCTTTTTGCAGTCTTCGATGAAGGCCGCGAGTTGCGGATTGCTCTTGGCGGCGTGCGCGGCCAGCGGGTGCTCAGGCGCCACGGCGCAGAAGGTCACACCCATGATGGTGTCGGCACGCGTGGTGAACACGTACATCTTGCCGTCGCCGATCAGCGCGCCAGTGTCGTCATGGATGTCGTGGGTGAAGGCGAAACGCACACCCTCGCTCTTGCCGATCCAGTTTTCCTGCATCAGCTTCACACGCTCGGGCCAGCCGGGCAGGTGCGACTGCACGTGGCCAAGCAGCTCTTCGGCGTAGTCGGTGATCTTCAGGTAGTAGCCCGGGATTTCGCGTCTTTCGACCACCGCGCCGGTGCGCCAGCCCTTGCCGTCGATCACCTGTTCGTTGGCCAGCACGGTCTGGTCCACCGGGTCCCAGTTCACCACCTGCGTCTTGCGGTAGGCAATGCCCTTCTCCAGCATCTTCAGGAACAGCCACTGGTTCCATTTGTAGTAGCTCGGATCGCAGGTGGCGACTTCGCGCGACCAGTCGATCGCCAGCCCCATCGCCTGCATCTGTTGCTTCATGTAGGCGATGTTGTCGTAGGTCCATTGCGCCGGCGGCACGCCGTTTTTCAGCGCTGCGTTTTCCGCCGGCAGGCCGAACGCGTCCCAGCCCATCGGCATCAGCACGTTGTAGCCGTTCATGCGCAACTGGCGCGTCAACATGTCGTTGATGGTGTAGTTGCGCACGTGACCCATGTGCAGCTTGCCGCTGGGATACGGCAGCATGGAGCAGGCGTAGAACTTCTTCTTCGACTGATCTTCGGTCACCCGGTAGGCATCGTGCGCGGACCAGTGGGTCTGCGCAGCGGATTCGACTTCGGAATGGTTGTATTTGTCTTGCATTGGGAACGTGTCGGTCGCGAATGGAGGGCGGCAGCGGAACTGCAGTGCCTGGATTTTAGGCGGTTGCGGCCCGGAGCCGACCCGACAGCCGCAGATTCAGCGCGCGCCCGGCTTTGGCGGCTCGGCCACGAAGCCGATGCGGCTGAGCCCGGCCTTCTGCGCCGCGCCAATCATTTCGACCACGCGGCCGTAGGGCACGGCGGTGTCGGCGCGCAGCTGCACTTCGGTATCGGGGTTCTTCTCCGCGGCCTGGCCGAGTTGGCGCGCGAGCTCGGCGGCATCGACGGGGCGGTCGTTCAGGAAGGCCTGGCCACTCTTGTCGAGCACCAGCGTGACGAACAGGGCCGCGCCATCGGCCTTGGCGGCGGCCGTCTTGGGCAGATCGAGCCGCACCGAGCTGGCCAGCAGCGGCGCGGTGATGATGAAGATCACCACCAGCACCAGCATGACGTCGATCAGCGGCGTCATGTTGATGTCGCTCATCGGCGCGGCGCCCTTGGTTCGCTCCAAACGACCGAACGCCATGACTAATGCGCCCCCACACTTGTCACTGCGTGTACTGCGCTGCCCCCCGAGGGGGCGCCCGCGCCTTGGGGCGGCCCGGCGGCCCTCGGAGCGTCCTCGTCGGTGACGGGCAAATGCCCGGCCAATAGTTCGCGCAGGTCGCGCGCAAAACCTTCGAGGTCGGCCTCGATGCTGCCGATCAGCCGGCCGAGCACGTTGTAGGCCAGCACGGCGGGAATGGCCACGGCCAGGCCGGCGGCGGTCATGATCAGCGCCTCGCCCACCGGGCCGGCGATCTTGTCGATGGTGATCTGGCCAGCTTGCGAGATGGCGGTGAGTGCGTGGTAGATACCCCAGACGGTGCCCAGCAGACCGACGAACGGCGCGGTGGAGCCCACGGTGGCCAGCAGCACCTGGCCGAACTGAAGCTTGTGCAACACGGCATGCAGGGCGTCGCGCAGCAAACGTGTCAGCTGCTGGGCGCGGTCACCGGCGGCGGCAAGCGTGCCGCTGGAAGAGGTCTGGCTGGCGGCGATCAGCGGCAGCACCAGCACGGAACGGTCAAAGGCCGCCACCCGCTGGCTGGCCTCGGCCACCGTCGGCGCCTGCCAGAACGCGGCCGTGCTGCGCGCCACATCGCCCACGGCACGGCGCAGCAGCCAGGATTTCCAGAGGATCACCACCCAGCTGGACACCGACATGGCCAGCAACAGCACCACCACCAGCCGGCTGACCAGGTCGCCTTGCTCGAAGAGGTACAGCAAACTCATGCGGCGCAGGCGGCAGGCAGGGCTATTTCAGCCCCAGCACGTCGAACATGTCGAACAAGCCGCTCGTGCGCCCGGCCAGGAAGCGCGCCGCGCGCAGGCTGCCTTGCGCATAGGTGGCCCGGCTCGACGACTTGTGGCTGATCTCGATGCGCTCGCCGGTGCCGGCGAACAGCACGGTGTGGTCGCCCACGATGTCGCCGCCGCGGATGGCGGCAAAACCGATGCTCGATGGGTCCCGCTCGCCGGTGATGCCCTCACGCGCGTAGACGGCGCAGTCCTTCAGGTCGCGGCCCAGCGCCGAGGCAATGACTTCGCCCATCTTCAGCGCCGTGCCCGAAGGCGCGTCCACCTTGTGGCGGTGGTGGGCTTCGATGATTTCGATGTCATAACCGGTGGACAGCGCCTTGGCGGCCATCTCCAGCAGCTTGAGCGTGACGTTGACGCCGACACTCATGTTGGGCGCCATCATGATGGCAATGTCCTGGGCGGCGTCTGCGATCTCGGCTTTTTGCGCGTCGCTGAAACCGGTGGTGCCGATGACCGCGTTCACCTTCAGGCGGCGGCAGGCGCGCAGATGGGCCAGCGTACCTTCGGGGCGGGTGAAGTCGATCAGCAGCTTGGCGCCTCGAAGGCCCTCGTCCAGGTCCGCGGTGATGGTCACGCCAGAAGCATGGCCGAGAAAACCCGAGGCATCGGCACCGATGCCGGGACTGCCAGCGACGTCGAGCGCACCGGCAAGTGCGAAGTCATCCGCCGCGCGGATAGCCTCGATCAGCATGTGGCCCATGCGGCCGGAAGCGCCTGCCACGGCCACGGTGTGGGCCAGGCCGTGTTTAACCAAAGAATCTGTCATGAAACAACCAGCGCCGGCCTTATTGGGCGGACGATTCGAGAGGGGGATAACTGGTGGGCAAGGGCGGCAAAGGCGTTGCCGGCGTCGCGACCGTCGTCTTGGCCGGGGTTTCGGCCTTGGCAAACGACTTCAGGCTGTCTTCACTGGCTTCGAGTTGGGGAATCTTGCGTACCTTGTGCGCATCGCCGAGCAAGGCCACGAATTCGGACTCGGAAGGCATCGGATCGCCTTCGACGCGGTCCAGCACGTTGTCCTTGAAATACACCGTCAACTGCCGGGCCTGTGGCTCCAGGCCCTGGCGGCGCATGGTGAACACGTAGTCCCAGCGGTCGGCATGGAACACGCTCTGCAGCAGCGACGTGCCCAGGATGTCCTTGACCTGCTGGCGCGGTATGCCGGGCTTGAGCGCCTCGACCTGCTCCTTGGAGACAAAATTGCCCTGCACCACTTCCACCTTGTAGGGGGTGATCGAGGTGGCGAGTTTGCGCGAAGCGTCGTTCACAGTGGAACAGGCGCCAAGAACGGCACAAACCGCAAGGATCAGGGCGGATGAACATCCGCGCGGCAAAGGTGCAAACATGGGCATGGGCGTAGCGATATGATCGGCCATTGTAGCGGCACCCCTTATATGCCGATTTCCCGCATTTTCCCCAGGGGCGCCGCAGTTTCACGCGCGCCGCGGGCGTAAGAAAGACCAGCCATGGCGAATATCGACGAACTCAAGAGCACCGGCCTGAAGGCCACCCTGCCCCGACTGAAGATCATGGAGATCTTCCAGAAGGGCGAGCTGCGCCACATGACGGCGGAAGACGTGTTCCGCGTGCTGCTCCTGGAGCGCTCCGACATCGGCCTGGCCACCGTCTACCGCGTGCTCACCCAGTTCGAACAGGCCGGCATCCTGTCGCGCAGCCATTTCGAATCGGGCAAGGCGGTCTATGAGCTCAACGAGGGCCGGCACCACGACCATTTCGTCTGCACCTCATGCGGCGCGGTGGAAGAATTCTTCGACGCCGAAATCGAAAAGCGCCAGCAGCTTGTGGCCAAGAACAAGGGCTGGGTGGTACACGACCATGCGATGGCGCTCTACGGTCTGTGTGTCAACTGCGCCAAGAACGCGCAGGCGAGCCAGCACGGCCGCTGAGCCACTCTCGCCTGCGGAAGGACTGGACTGCTTCCTTCCAGGGACACCGCGGAACTGGCTTCGCCAGGCCGCTGGTGTCGCCCCCTGCAAGCCTGTCCTGAGCTTGTCGAAGGAGGGGTGGGAGCGACACAAAGTGCGCGACCTGGGGGTGTGCCTATTCCTCCATGGCGCGGCGGTGCCGCTCCACGAATTCCTGGTAGGTGTCGATGCCGCGCAGCTGCAGGATGGTGTTGCGCACCGCGGCCTCCACCAGCACGGCGATGTTGCGGCCGGCCACCACCTGGATGATGACCTTGCGCACCGGCACGCCCAGCACGTCCTGGGTCAGCGGCTCATAAGGCAGGCGCTCGTATTCGCGCTCCATCGTTTCCTTGCGCACCAGGTGCACGATGAGCTTCAGGCGCATCTTGCGGCGCACGGCCGTCTCGCCGAAGATGCCGCGGATGTCGAGCAGACCAATGCCGCGCACCTCCAGCAGGTTCTGCAACAGCTCGGGGCAGCGCCCTTCGATGGTGGTCTGGTTGATGCGAAACAGGTCCACCGCATCGTCGGCGACCAGGCCGTTGCCGCGCGAAATCAGCTCCAGGCCGAGCTCGCTTTTGCCGAGGCCGGACTCGCCGGTGATCATCACGCCCAGCCCCAGGATGTCCATGAACACGCCATGCATCGAGGTGCGGTCGGCGAAGTGCTTGGCCAGGTAGGCACGCAGCACGTCGATCACGAAAGCCGCTGATTCCTGGGTGGAAAACATCGGGATCTGGGCCCGCTCACACATCGACAGCAAGGCATCGGGGGCGGCCTGGGCATCGGCCAGGATCAGCACCGGCGGCTCCAGCGTGACGATGCGCGAAATGCGCCGCGCGCAGTCTTCGGGCGTGGCGCTCGTCAGGTAGGCCACCTCGCGCTTGCCCATGATCTGCACGCGGTAGGGATGGATGTAGTTCAGGTAGCCCACCAGGTCGGCGCCGGAGGTGGCGGCCTGCACCGCCACTTCATCGAAGCGGCGCTCGGAGGCGCCCAGGCCCGCCACCCACTCCCAGCGCAGCAGGCCGCGAAAGGCTTCGAACAGGACGTCGGCGCTGACGACGGTAGGCTTCAAAGGCGGTGCCGAAACAGCAGAGAAATGATCAGGCGGGCTGCGCCGACTGCCAGGTGGAAATCAGGCCGTGCAGTGTCCCGGAATCCACTGCCGTCTTGATCTTCTCGCGCAGTGGCGCGTCGCTAAGAAGTTCGGCGATTTCCGACAGGATTTCCAGGTGTTTCTGCGTCGCGGCTTCGGGCACCAGCAGGAAGATGAGCAGGCCCACGGGTTGTTCGTCGGGCGCGTCGAAACCGATCGGCTGCGCAAGCTGCACCACTGCCGCCATCGGCGCCTTCAGGCCCTTGATGCGGCCGTGCGGAATGGCCACCCCATGGCCGAGGCCAGTCGAGCCCAGGCGTTCACGGGCGAACAGGCTGTCGGTGATCAAGGCGCGGCTCAGGCCGTGCAGATTCTCGAACAGCAGCCCGGCTTCCTCGAAAGCGCGTTTTTTGCTGGTGGCATCAACGCTCACGAGCACTTGAGCGGGAGGCAGGATGGACGCTAGGCGGTTCATATCGAATTGCGAATTATGCACGCGCTGCGGCGCTGCAACAAAAAAGCCGCCGGATGGGCCGGCGGCTTCTGGGGCGGCACGCGTCGGCGCACCGAATTTCGGTCTTACATCAGGCGTTTGGGTGCGCCGTGGTGATGGTCCTGGACCCGGTCCTTGTGACGGACCACCTGACGGTCCAGCTTGTCAACCAATTCATCGACCGCGGCGTAAAGATCAGCATGCGAACTCTCGGCGAACATGTCGTTGCCCTTCACATGGATGTTGCACTCGGCACGTTGGCGCCCCTGCTTTTCCTTCTGCTTTTCCACTGTCAGCAGGACTTTGACATCCACCACCTGGTCAAAGTGCCGGGTGATACGGTCGAGCTTGGTGGTCACGTAGCTGCGCAGTGAGGGGGTCACCTCCAGGTGATGGCCGCTGATCGTCAGGTTCATAAGTGGTACCTCTTCATTTCCGGGTTAAGGAAAATTCACTATGCGCCGGTTGATTTTGAAAAGCAAGCGCATTTCCCAGGTGGCTTGCAACAAGCTGCAAGCCTGCGCAAATGCGCTGTAAAACTCCCGTTTCAGCGCAGCAAAACTGCGCGGCACCACCGATTCCCGCCGGTGTGCCCGTGCCGCAATGCGATAATTCGTCCCATCCCAATCGGAGCCCGCACCATGGAAAGCATCCCAAGTCGATAGCTTTCAACTCCCTGCACTGCACGGGGTTGGAAGCCGAACCCATCCCGCAAAAGTAGAACCAATCCAGGGAGTGCCATGCTCAATATCTTCACGCTCGCCAATGGACGCCTCGTCCAGGAAGAGATCGAATCTCTCGAAGAGCTTTCCAAGTTCCAGCCGATCTGGGTCGACCTGGAGTCGCCCACCGTCGAAGAAAAGCGTTGGGTCAAGCAGTACTACGGCCTGTCGATTCCCGAAGACGCGATGGACGAGGACATCGAGGAGTCCGCGCGTTTCTACGAAGAAGACAACGGCGAACTGCACATCCGCAGCGACTTCCTGATCGATGACGCCGAAGACCCGCGTTCGGTGCGCGTGGCCTTCATCCTGAACCAGCACAACACCGAACTGCGCAGCCGTGGCGTGCTGTTCTCCATCCACGACGAGGACGTGCCGGTGTTCCGCCTCTTGCGCATGCGTGCGCGCCGCGCGCCGGGGCTGATCGAAGATGCCAAGGAAGTGCTGCTCAAGCTCTTCGACGCCGACGCCGAATACTCGGCCGACACGCTGGAGAACATCTACGACGAGCTCAAAAAGGTGAGCGAGCAGGTGTTGTCGGGCCACATGACCGACGCGCTGGCCAGCGTGGTGCTGGGCGAGATCGCGCGGCACGAAGACCTGAACAGCCGCATCCGCCGCAACGTGATGGACACGCGCCGCGCCGTGAGCTTCATGATGCGCAGCAAGATGCTCAAGGCCGAACAGTTCGAAGAGGCGCGGCAGATCCTGCGCGACATCGAGTCACTGGACAACCACACGGCCTTCCTGTTCGACAAGATCAACTTCCTGATGGATGCGACGGTCGGTTTCATCAACATCAACCAGAACAAGATCATCAAGATCTTCTCGGTGGCCAGCGTGGCGCTGCTGCCGCCGACCCTGGTGGCCAGCATCTACGGCATGAACATGAAGTTCCCCGAACTGGAATGGCTGGGCTCGACGCTGAGCTACCCGTATGTGGTGGTGCTGATGGTGGCGAGCGCGCTGGTGCCGATGTGGTACTTCGGGCGCAAGGGCTGGTTGTCCTAGACACACCCCCAAGTCGCGCACTTCGTGTCGCTCCTCCCCCCTTGCAGGGGGCACAACCAGCGGCCCGGCGGAGCCGGTTCCGCGGTTGTTCTGGAAGGGGGCAGGCACGGCCGTCACCGCCGTTCGTGCTGAGCTTGTCGAAGCACTCCCGATCGTCCTGAGCTTGTCGAAGGGCCTCCCGGGGAGAGGGTTAGGGTGAGGGGCGGCGGCGCTTAAGGCTGCACCCGCAGAAAACGGGTGATCACGGCCCTGGCCTGCAGCGCCGCTACCTCCTTCAGATACGCCGGAAAATCCACATGCGCCGCATCGTCGGCGCGGTCGGAGATGTGGCGCACGGCGGCGAAGGGCACGCCGTAGTCGTGGCAGACCTGGGCCACGGCCGCGCCTTCCATGTCGCAGGCCAGGGCCTCGGGCAAGGCGCTGCGCAGCGCCTGGACTTCGGACGCCGAGGAGACGAAGCGGTCGCCGCTGACCAGCAGGCCGCGGTGGACACGCATACGGTGCAGGCCGAAGCGGGCCTTGGTGGCGGTATCCAAGAGATCGCCCGCGCCGTCTTCGGTCGATGCCTCGAAGAGCTTCGTCCCCAGCGCCGCGTCCGCTGCGAACCGGCTGAGGCCGTAGAGCGGGATCTCATGCCGCGGAAACAGCGGCGAGGCGTCCATGTCGTGCTGCAGGAATTCGCTGGCCACCACGGTGTCGCCCACCTGCACGTCCGGATGCAAGCCACCGGCCACACCGGTAAACACGATGCGCTGCACGCCGAAGCGTTCGATCAGCGCCGCCGCCGTCGTGGCCGCGGCCACCTTGCCGATGCGCGACAGCGCGAAGACGACCGGCGATCCCTGCCACAACCCCAGATGAAAATCGCGCCCCGCATGCCGCACGGTGCGGGCATCACCCATCAAGGCCGCCAGGCCTTCCTGCTCTTCGGGCAAGGCGCTGAGGATGGCCGTGGTCATGCGCAGCCCGTCACGGCTTCTTGTCGCGCAGTTCGCGCCGCAGGATCTTGCCCACCGGCGTTTTCGGCAACTCGGCCCGGAACTCCACCGTCTTCGGCTGCTTGTAGCCTGTGAGGTTGGCCTTGCAGTAAGCGCGCACCTGGGCTTCGCTGAGGTCGGGGTTCTTCTTGACGATCACCAGCTTCACCGCTTCGCCCGACTTGTCGTCGGCCACACCCACGCAGGCGCATTCGAGCACGCCTTCGAGCCGGCCCACCACGTCTTCGATTTCATTCGGATAGACATTGAAGCCGCTGACCAGGATCATGTCCTTCTTGCGGTCCACGATCTTGAAGTAGCCGCGCTCGTCCATGGTGCCGATGTCGCCCGATTTGAAGAAGCCATCGGGCGTCATCACCTTGGCGGTCTCGTCCGGGCGCTGCCAGTAGCCGGCCATCACCTGCGGGCCCTTGATGGCGATTTCACCGGGCTGCCCCAGCGGTACGTCATTGCCGTCGTCGTCGAGCAGGCGGAAGATGGTGCTCGGGATCGGCACACCGATGGACGCGCTGTATTCCTTGCTGGTCGGCGGATTGCAGGCGGCCGACGGCGAGGTTTCGGACAAGCCATAACCCTCGCAGATCGGGCAACCGGTCTTCTCCAGCCACAACTTGGCGATAGCGCCCTGCACCGCCGTGCCGCCGCCGAGCGAAAGCTTCAGATGGCTCCAGTCCACGGTATTGAAGTCGGGGTGGTTGGCCAATGCATTGAACAAGGTGTTCACCGCCGGCAGGCTGTGCACGGTGTGCTTCGACAACTCCTTGAGCACCGCCGGAATGTCGCGCGGATTCGGAATCAGGATCAGCTTGCCGCCGGTGCGCATCGACAGCATCATGCCCACCGTGAAAGCGAAGATGTGGTACAGCGGCAGCGCGCACACGCTGGTCGGCTGCTCGCTAGCGGGCACCGCGTCCATCACCGGCTGGTTCCAGGCTTCGGACTGCAGCGTGTTGGCGATCACGTTGCGGTGCAGCAGCACCGCGCCCTTCGATACGCCGGTGGTGCCACCGGTGTACTGCAACACGGCCACGTCGTCGGGCTTGAGCGTCAGCGGCTTGAATTCGCTGCGCCCGCCCTTGGCCACGGCATCGTTGAAACGCACGGCGGCGGGCAGGTCGTAGGCCGGCACCATCTTCTTGACGTTGCGCACCACGTAGTTGACGATCGCGCCCTTCAAAAAGCCCAGCTGGTCGCCCATGGCGCAAACCACCACGTGTTCCACCGGTGTTGACTTGATGCATTGCGCCAGCGCGGTGGCGAAGTTCTCCAGGATCACGATGGCCTTGGCGCCCGAATCCTTGAGCTGATGCTCGAGCTCGCGTGGCGTGTAGAGCGGATTCACATTGACCACCACCAGCCCCGCGCGCAGGATGGCCGCCACGGCCACCGGGTACTGCGGCACGTTGGGCATCATGATGGCGACGCGGTCGCCCTTGGTCAGACCCAGCCCCTGCAGATAGGCCGCAAAGTCGCGGCTCAGCGCATCGGTCTGCGCATACGTCACGTCCCGCCCCATGAAGCTGTAGGCCACGCGGTCCGCATACTTGGTGAAGCTCTCTTCCAGCAACGCCACCAACGACGGATAAACGGAGGGGTCGATGTCCGCCGGTACCCCGGGCGGATAACTCTTGAGCCAGACTCGCTCGGTCATTCAATAGCCTTTCCCATATCTTCCACCACCTTCTTGGCGTCCCCAAACACCATCATGGTCTTGTCCATATAAAACAGCTCGTTGTCCAGCCCCGCATACCCCGCGGCCATGCTGCGCTTGTTCACGATCACCGTCTTGGCCTTGTAGGCCT
>Ga0307515_10003727_pt1 | contig 31986 bp, 13 predicted proteins | sample 17_EM_MG_FD_194513 | JGI IMG/M metagenome (GOLD analysis project Ga0307515, IMG submission 194513) | Populus trichocarpa ectomycorrhiza microbial communities from riparian zone in the Pacific Northwest, United States - 17_EM | ecosystem: Host-associated > Plants > Roots > Unclassified | place...
TTTTCTTGCATTGAGCGTGGTTTATGTCTTTTCGGTTCATGATTTGATTGGTCACATCATTTCATCCCATCGAGTGCAAATAAAAGCAAAGCATGCCACAAAAGATTGTCTTCGAGTAAAAATGAAGAAAAGATGGGAAAGTTGCCTGCCTAATGAAGTCAAACGAAAATTTGTTTCGGTTTCTAGAAAACAATTTTTTTTATTTTAATTAAAAATACTTTTTTAAAGTTATGAAAGATTAAAAAATATTTTGTTATTTATTTATCATTTCAATTTTGATGTTTAATTTTTTAATTTTTATATATTTTATTTTGAATATTTTTTTAATTTTATCTTTTACAATTTGATTTTTATACTAACTTTAATCCTTAATTATTTTAATTAATATTTGTTTTCTTTAATTTCTTTAATTGATTTTTTTATCTATCGTATTTAATTTATATTCTTTTGGTTACTATTTATTTTATTTGGAATGATTTATGAAATTAATTATTTTTTCAATTTCATCATCTATTAATTTTTTAATCTATAAGATTTAATTCATTTTCTTTTGATTGTAAATTTTTTTCAAATAATTTATAAAATTATATATATTTTTTTTAATTTCATCCTCTATCAAATTTTTTATCTGTCAGATTTGATTCTTATTATTTTAATAAACTTGAAAAAACATTTATTAAATAAGTTATTTTCCAACTTATTTTTTACAATATAGCTAAACACTAGAAATTATTTATCAACTTATTTTCTTCAATGACATTGCCAAATATAAACAAATAATTTACTTTTTAGAAATATATTTTTTTAGAAACCATTTTTCAATAAAAAAAATTATTCTCTAACAAACAAACAAGCCTAAATATTCATGGGAAAAGAAAGAAATAAATACCATAACCTTGTGAACAATCAAATGTATACGCAGGAATGGATCCATTAAAAATATTTATAGGATTTGGATTTGAATATCGAATGGATAAAAACCAAGTATTTTCATAGTTTTCGTTTTGAATCCAGTTAAACTTTATATTAACTAGACTGTATGTTAATGCATGATATTAATTAAGAATATCATGGATATTGCTATACATGTAAATTCAAGGAGGGACTAGTGGTTAAAAATCACGGTACTTATTTATCTTAAAAATCAATTAAAAATTCAAGTTTTAATGCATGATGTTAGCACATCTACGTTATGTTGTGAATATGATTTTAAAATTGATTTTTTATGTCAAAAAAGACAATGACCATGTAGACTCATTTTCCAGTAACATAAATTTTTTAATTAAAAAATATAAAAATAATGTCTATGTTTAATAAAATATACTAAAAATATAAGAATTGATAAATCAAATATGAGTTGTTAAAATTGATGAAAAATAGACTGATTTTCTCTATAAAAAAACAAAAAATAAATACACCTGGGAATGTTTATTATAGCTATCCTTTTTCATTTTATATTTTTTTTATTTCAAGGTTAATTATACTCGCTAATTAAGTACATGTGATTTTCATTTTTCTAAATAAAATATATAAATATAACTTATTTATCTAAAGTTTGTGAGGAAAAAATTTAAAGATAAATTATAAAATATTTTTAAATTATTATAGAATCATAGAAACAATCTAAAATATCAATTGGTATTTCTAAAAAACTTAAATGATTTTTTTTTAAATAATATAGTAGGTATTAATTAAAAATTAAATCTAAAAAAAGAAATTAAAGAAAAAGAAAAAGAAGAAGAGTTCAGGTGTTATTAAGCCCAACAAGCCATGCTGGTGTGCCTGGCTTATATGAAAAAGTTGACATGTCATCTAGTATGACAGATGACGTGGTATCTATTTTTGCAATATATTTGGATTCTAGAAACTTATTTTCAATTTGTTTATGTTTAAAAATATATTAAAAAATATCATATAAACCTCAATAGACACATTTTGAAGCATAAAACACATTTTAAAACATAAAACACTATTTATTCACTTTAAAACCCATAATTTAGTCGAATTTTAAAAAAAATTATTGAGACCTAGTCCACTTTTACTTTTTAGGATAGATTAATTGACATTAAGTTGAGTTAATTATTATAATGGTTGAATTATGGTGAGTTGATAAACACTTTCTCTTTTGTTATTGTATTTTGATGACTTTCTATCTAATAGCTCATGACCAGGGATTGAAATGTAAATAAATAAAAATTTAAACTTAAACTAAAATATAGAAACACGAGTGTATATTCTAAAATTAAAGGAACAAAATTGAATTTACTTTGTGCTTTTTTATAAATTTGGCTTTATTTTTTGTGTCAAGTTGGATTCTTGTTTTTTTAATTTTATTTTGACAACAAATTTAAATTATATTGTATAAAATATATCTTTAATTTAATGTTAAAATACTCCATGACATACTAGATACACAAGGGAACATAAATAGAAATAGATATTGGGACCTAATAAGACCTAATAAAACCCTGAAACAATATTTTAAAGGGTAAAATTGAAAAATAAATAAATGCAATGACCAAACTGCAAGAAAGAAAATTTCTTAAGAGCTAAAGGTGAGAAAATTGGCCATAGGCAATGACGTGAACCGTTAAGTAGTTTAATTCTTAATGTTAATAAAATTTATCTATTCATCATTTCAGTAATTGGTAACGGTCTAATCAAGAGAAAAATAAAATAGATGTTTGTTTAATTTAATTATTTTTTTTGAAATTTACTGTTTGAAGGTGGCGAAAAAGGTGACAGCCTCAGCAGGCAGCAGGACCACCTATGGGTTGACAGTTAGCGGTGGTGGTTGGGCTACTTAGGTGGCTAAATTGATTATTCAAAACTGCTTCATGCGTTGTTAGCAAACCAGGGGCTTTTTTTTATCTTTCAACCAAAAGAGAAGCTAGGGGCTTATGATCAGGTGACCATTAACTTTCCACTTTCGGTCTCTCCATCAACTCAGTGCAAAGTTCAATGTCAAACCCTAATTTCACGTTTGATTGATCAAATTATATATCATCTTTATGTGTTTTGTGTTTGGCACAAAACAAAAAATGTACTCTATACACAAGTTGAAGAGGATGTTCCGAGCATTAACTAAAACAATTGAAAACAAACAATTTTTTTATGTTATATTATGATAATTTTTGTGATTATAGTTTTTTTAAAAAAGTATTTTTTTTAAATATAAATAATTGTTTTTTTTAGCTAAGTTTTCAAGAAATGATTTTTAATGGATCCAAGTAAATTTGTAGTGGGTGAGATTTAACCAAACACTTTTAATATTAAAATAAAATACATGATGAAATGTGATGAGGTCATGATCCCACGTCGATTAGGAGACAAGGATCTTGGTTGCTTATATGGTATCAAGGATACCTCTCTTACACGCCTTTTAAAGGACAAAATCCACTAGAAGCAATGTGGAACAATACCTCATGGTGAACCTACCATGCTGTGGATAAGGACACACTTTATTAGTTAATGCTGCTTGTGGAAACAAGTCATGTGCTTTATTTAAGCCCCTTGTCTAGAGGGCTCTGATAAGACCATTATCCCACATCGGTTAGGAGACGAGGGCCTTGGTTGCTTATATGGCACCAAGAACACCTCTCTCATTGCAAGATGTTTTTTAAGGAACAAAACTCACTAGAAGCCATGTGGGACAATACCTCGTGGTGAGCCTACCATGCTACGAATACGGATATACCTCATTAAAATGGTCATAACTTTGGAATTTTTTTATATAAATTGTAGGTTTTTCCGAACTAAGTTTTCAAGAAAGATTTTGTAGTGAAACTCATACAAATCTGTAGTGGATGCCAGGTTTGACCAAATCCTTTCAACCTCGCAATTGGGGTAAAATATAAGTTGAAGGAAAATACAAAATAGATTCTTAGTTTCAAGGTTAAGTATCTTGTAATTTAGGCTACTCATCTCCATCATGGAGCACAAAATCGTGTAGGACTTTGATAGAAAAACATTGAAGTAACATGGCTAGTTGGAAAAAAAAAAAAAAACTATTGAGGTCCATGTGTATCATGAATATTCATTAAAGTCCACTTCCATGGATGAATCGTATGGCATTTCCATTGAAAAAGAGAGGAGAGCAAAGAACCGTGTGGGTAACGTGTTATAATAGGTGCAAGATTTTTTAATGGATGGAGATATGGCGATGGCTAAAAATTAACAAGTTCTTGGTCATCGGTCATCACTTTGAATTTTTTTCTAAGATCTACCTAATTAAGAAGCTAAACTAGGAACTGACCCTTCAACAGCAAGACTGGAAATTAATCAACGACTTAATTAATTAATTTCTAATAAATTGGGATTTCTTCTTTTGTTTCTATAATTATGAAATGACTACATGCCACCATTACGTCAATTACCTTGAAAGAGAATTCTTTAAAATCTGTTCGTACATATATCCAATATTATTATATTATATTAAGAAGACATGTTTCTTTTTTTTGCTTTTTTTTTTTTTAGTTTAAACTTGAAGATCTAATATCTATAGGATTTTATTCTTTCCAACATACTATATCGATGCATAAATGCTGCTCTAAAATTATTTTTTAAAAATATTTAATTTCAATAAATACTTTCACTTTCTAGTACTAGCAATTAAAAATTAATTTCATTATAATAAAAAAAATTATTTTCAGATTAAGTTTTTAATGATATTTTTGCTAACACAAACCCGTCAGTCTCCACCAATATACATATAAAATGAAAACCACGACTGAAGCAATTAGAGGCCATACTAAATTTCTTAATGAAAACATGGCACATGAGGCATATTAAAACAAAATTTATGGTCATTTTCAGTTTGTCAAAGAATTAATTTAACCTAAAAATTTAAAATATTAGATGAGATTTAAGATATAATTTATATTATTCTCTAAAATATCTCCTCAAATAAAATTTCTTTAAACTTGAAACTTGCAAAGGTCTATATTACCTTATGTTTAATTTTTATCAAATAAATAGGGATGATGAGATTCTAACTCGTGACAACTTGGTCTTCAAGGCTTTGATATTATATCAACAAACCAATTCAACTTAAAAATTTAAATTATTGGATGAAATTTTAAGATATAATTTATATTATTTTTTAATAAAATATCTTGAATTGATTTCCAGAGCTTTCTGTTATTTCGAGAGAAAAAAAAAAATCTGAGCTCATGAACATCGATCCATACATATTACATTTAGTTTTCCATCCCTTTTCTACTTTTTAATTCTCCTTATTATGGATTTTTGTTTTTCCTTGAAAATTATTATCAACAATTTAAACTTTCGTTGTGGATGATCGATAATTTCACAAAAACACTTTTAGGTTTTTTTGTCCATGAATGCATCTAGGTTTGGTTACAAGGAGAGAAACCCACATTTCTGGAAAATTCTTAGGGCTATTTTTTTTTAATCTCATTGTCCTGCCTGGTGCACATGATATGTTCCGTTATTTTTTTATTTATTTATTTTTTTTTTTATTAACGTGGGGTGTCCGGGCCAGCTTGCGCGCACCACAACTATTCCCCACGGCCCACTGGACACCCTGCAAGCCCAGGAGCAGGTAAGGCACCGCGGGGGTGACAGGCGTACACATAGAGGGTTCGAACCCGGGACGGGGACGGAACAAGTCACACGGTTGACCACAGCAGCTAGACCCTCAAGTGTTAATAGAGTGGAAAGGGATGCCACGGTGACACCGTTCTTATGTGAGTTCATTGAATCTCTTTTGTTCACCGGAGCTACGTTTATCCTTTTTTATTACTTGGAGCATTGACTACGTTCAGTTTTCTTAACCTGTACCAACCATATAATTAAGCTCGGACTTCATTCTCGTCGTTGACTTTTGACTTGTTAAGCCAAATGCTAATTTCTATATGCATATAACTTAATTATAGTATGAATTAAGCCGAACGGAGACTGTTGAATTCGGTTTATATGTTATCGATCTTATACAAGATGGTGTACGGAGACCAAACTGCTTCCCTCGACCCGATATATTAATGGGTTTTCTCCCTTTTCCCCCCCAGTACCGATATTGGCGTTTTTCTTCTCTTCTCTTTTCTTATATGAAGAATTAAAATGGGAGGTTTTATTTTCTTATAAAAATAAAATCTTGGTATAGATGCCGTGAAGAAAAAGTTCTTTGGCATGAGGAGTGTAGTTTAAGTGAAGTAGCTTCCATAATTTCAACCAAAAACCGTCATATGACATGGATATGGTTGTGGTAGCTCGCGTGATTTCTTCATTTTGGTGGCTTTTTGTCGCTTCATTTATTTCTTGCCCGGTTAATTATGATTCACAATTTTTTGTCTTTTTTTTTCCCTTGTAGCTTTTAACTTGAGTAAATTAATATTATTCTTTTCCTGTTTCATTTTTTAATTTGATTTTATATGGTCAATTATGCCCACATAAGATTATAAAGTAGATTAGCTTTTAAAATCGTAAGCATTTAATTGATAAATTTTTAAACAAATGTTTAAATAGAAAAAATAAAAATATACTATAATCAAATAGAAAAAAAAAAGGTAAATACACTTGAATAATAAAAAATAAAGTGCAATATTCATGCATATTTGATATAAAAGTTATCTTACTGATCTGTAAATTTAACAGCGACATCAACTTATACTTGATTTAATATAATAGAAATGCTTAGTTATTTCTTTTTAATGTTTGCATATTTAAGTATAAATAATAAAAAAACGTACTCAAATAAAAACATACACGATTGATTAAAAATTAATAAGTTATAAATTATAGAGAAATTGAATGTTACGATACAATTGAGACAAGTTGTAACATATAAGAATCACTATATATTAGTTTAAAAGGTAAAATAGTTTTCTACTAATTAATAAGTGTGAATTGGGAATCTACCAATGGCAATGGATGAATGATTATTATACATTATACATTAAAAGAATATAGTGTGTTACTTGCCCAACATATGTTGTTTAATTTTTTCTTTATCCTTGAACTTTATTCTTCCTCAATTTCATCCTTGCATAATATGTTATTGATATTTTTATGTTGATATTTTATTTTTTTGCATATTTTTATGAATTCAAGATGTTTGGTGATATTTTAAAATATAATTAGATGCCAATTTAATGAAATTATATTTAAATTCATAGTATTAAAAAGAAGGATCGAATTAAAAACAAAACAAATAGGGTTTGTTTCATTTTGATGTGAAAAAAAAGAGCATTTTGGTATATAAAGATTTAGTTCGTGGATGTTATGTCCCTGTGGTTTTTGTAATGTACCCTAAGTATTAAACTTCATTTATTCAATGTTTTAGTCCATAAGTTTGAGAAACGAGGGAGAAAGTCACTGAAAAAAAAAGATAAAGTAGTTGGTTTGCCACATTTTAATAACAACAAAAGATGATCTTGATGTCAATAAATTAATTAGCTTGTTGTTAGGAGTTCCATTGTGGTTTAGAATTTTAATCTTGCCAGAAAAATAAATTGGAGTTCAAGAAGATTTTTTCTTTCAATTTTATTTTGGATTTTTTTGTCTATATAAAGGGTGTTTTGATGTTAGAAATAAACTTCATGTTGTTTTTAAGATATTTATTGGGTTTTTTTCAGGTGAAGAAATGTTGAAAATAAGTTTTTAGAGTTCTAAAACTCGAATGTTAACTTTTTAGCCACTTGAGGTAATCAAAATCAAAACTATATTAGATGACATGTTGTATGCCAATATGATCGACACATCTTCAATTTTTTTATTAAAAAAAAACAATAATACAAATGACATGTCGGTGGCCCTCAAACAAAAAAGTAAAGAAGGAAAAAAGTCGTGTTCATGGGTTTTTGGCTTTGAAAGCCCATGTATGCTGACCTTTTTTACATAAGATCAAACATGTGGTCTTAATCTTTTATGCATAGTTACCTCGTTTTTTTTCTGTATCTTTTTAGGTCTTTTTATTTTAAAAATTAATGTTTTTAGGTTTTGATTAAAATGCACTCTAAATTAAATGATTAAAAAGATATTTAATTTATTATTCAATCTTACCATGTGTTTTTTAAAATATTATTATATATTTTTATGTTAATATTAAAATTTGTTTCTTAATTATTATATCCCAAATATTCCAAAACAAATCAACAATGTGCTCATGAATATTTAATAAATCTTTTTGGTTATTTTTTAATAAAGTTTTTGCATGATTTTATAACGATAATTAATTTTTCCTTTAATCATATACAAAATATTGAGACAATATTTTAATATATTTTTTATTGAAACTTGCTTTTGAGATCATGATAAGTTTTTATTTAAAAAACAATTGATTTTGATTAATTACAAAACACATTAATTTTCTTGAAAAAAAACACATTAATAAGGAAATTGATTTTAGATTGAAGAGATACATTTTTCTTACTTATTTTAAATGATTGAAATATTGAGACACTATTTTAATACTTTTTCTTTAATGAAACTTGCTTTTGAGAGGATGATAAGTTTTCATTTAAAAAACAATTGCTTTTGATTAATTACAAAACATGTTAATTTTCTTGAAAACAAAAAAGAGACACATTGATAAGGAAATTGATTTTAGATCGAAGAGATATTAGTTTCTTATTAATTTTAAATGATTAAGATTCTTATGAATCTTTATTTTAATTATCTTCCCCTTTTATTCAAAAAACATGCTACTAATAAAAAAATTATGTTTTATTCAAATAAAAAAAATACATGAATAAGAAAATAATAATTCACATGATAAATGCATTTTTTTCTTCATTATTTTAATTATTCTCTTTCATACAAATATCTATTTTAATTGTAAAAGAACTAAATAAGAAGAATTTTTAAAATTTGTTTGTGATATCACTTGCGTAAATAACTAATGTGGTAATATTCTAAAAGATCTTGGACTTTTATTGGTTATATGAATAGTGCAATCTTCAAAAATTCAATTTGATCCTTAAAATATCTTATAAAATTGATGTAGTTACGTCAACAGAAGCTGAAGGTTCTGGGCAATTAGATGTAGATTTTTTATAACTAGATGAAGATGTGTCATAAATAGATTACATAGATAGCCTAATAAATATTTTTGGTCCATGTAGTTTTAAGTATTTACATTTTGATCCTAAAACTTCATTTAAGTCAAATATCAGTCCATGAAATTGAAAATTTTTCAATTTCATCCATAAAACTTTATTAGAAATTCAATTTGGAACCTAAAGTTTTTTATTTTTACATTTTTTAACCTTGTAATTTTAGGTGTTTATGTTTCAATCCTAATTCTTTTTCGTATTTTTATATTTCTTGTCCATGTTGTTTTGCGTGTTTATGTAATGGTCATAAAACTTTGTTCTTCTAATGTTAGTCCCTAGAAGTTAAGAAAGCTCAATTTGGTCATAGGATATTTCACAAAAATTTTATTTGACCCATAATGGTGACAATTTTATATTTATGGTCCTTATAGTTTTAGTTATATATGTTTTGGTTCTTAAATTAACTTCATTTACCTCACATTCTAGTCCCTTTATGTTGCAAGAAGAGAGAGAAAGTTGACAAAAAGAAAGTGGAGAGAAATATTAAAGTCAACCACATTACAACCACAAAAAGATTGATGATGTCAATTAGTTCATCTTTGGAAGGATAATTCAATGGAGATGGTTTTGCTCTTTAACCATGTTGAACAAAATAAAATGAGGTTCATAAAGTTTTAGTATTTGGTTTGATTTTGTATTTTAAGATTGATTAGAAAGTGCTACGAGATTGAAAATAGGGTTACTGAGGTTGGATCTTTTTAGTTTAAACAAGTTGAAATCTAAGTTTTTGTGGTCTAAAAACTCAAACTCTGGTTTTCCAGTAAATGACATGTTGTATCCCTTGTTGCTCTAACTAAGGCTTCGTTTGTTTCATGAAAAGATGTTTTTTAAAAATTATTTTTCAAATTTTCTAATGTTTATTTACCATTAGAAAAATTGATCGAAAGAAAACACTTTTTAGTCAAAAGAAAACTTGGCTTAGTTTTCAGAAAAGTATTTTCATTTTATTTTGGACGGGATATACTTTCTAGAATTGTAAAAAAGTAAAAACAAATATCATGTTATTTGTTAATTATATCAAATTTGGTCCTCATTCCTTTGATTGCTATATATTTTGTTTTTATTTATTTTTATTTTTAATTTTATCCCTTAGAATTTGATTTAATTTGATTTTTATCTCAACTTTGCTTATTATTCTTTTGATTGTTATTTGTTTTTTTTATCATTTTCTTAATTGAAATTTTTTATGTATCATATTTGGCTCCAAATCTTTTGATTACTATTTATTTTATTTCAAGTAATTTATGAAATTAGATTTTTTTTTCTCAATTTCATCTTCTTTTAACTTTTTTTATATAATAGATTTAGTCTTTTATTTTTTTTATTGCTATTTTTTATTTGAAATGATTTATGAAATTAAAATTTTTTAATGTAATCATCCTCCAACCTTTTTATCTATCAGTTTTGGTTCATATTATTTGATTGCTATTTGTTTTCTTTGAAATAATTTATAAGATAAGATTTTTCTCAATTTCATTATCCTTCAATTTTTTCATATGTTAGTTTTGATCCCTATTTTTTTAATAAACTTGAAAAAAAAATTAAAACAATAAAATTTATTTTTCAACTCATTTTTCATGGCATAACAAAATACTGGAAAAATAATTTTCATCTTATTTTTTATGACATTATTAAACATAAAAAAATAATTTATTTTTTAGAAATTTATTTTTTATTGAAACCACTTAAAAAAACTTTTCAACCAACAAACATAGCCTAAAAAACCAAGTCATTTATAATGTCAATTCCTACTTCTTTTAGATAAGGAATTAACTTGGACTGGATACCTAAGTATATTCCTAATAAAATACTGAAGTCTAAAATAGAATGATCAAAAAAGTAAAAAGAGTGACAAAATAGAATATCATTGTTTTACATGTATTTATTTATCATTATCACTTTGCAAATTTGTTGTAAATTAATGTGTTTCCCCTACCCTAATAATGAACAAATAAGTATGAAGTACAAAAAAAAAAAAAAAGCTCACTGTGAAATACTTCAATGGTCTTATAATTCATTTTGATTTACACAGTGAAATGATCATTTTACCATTAAAGGAAAAACTTAATTAACTTGATCTCAGGGGTAGGAAGATCTTTTCTATAAAATCTATTAGTAATTAAAAAAATAAATAGGGTTAATCAATCTTTTTACAACTTTGTTACGCAGTGTACAGGGGCTTTATGGGCTTTTCAAAAACAATTAAACAGTAAAATAACTTAAATTCCTTTTAAAATCAAAATTTATTGGCTTTGGATGCAAGGGCACTTTCATTATTTAATTCTAGCTTTTTTTTTTTATTTTAAGGACACGTTCGATGCACCTCGTACCCCTGTCATGGTGGTGAGACGCATGTCACCAGATAATTTGTGGTTGAGCTTCAGCTGCATGTTTTTTCTTCCCTCTCTCTTACCTTTTCCTCTCCTTGAAAAACACTTTGAACATTGCAAAAAAAAAAAAAAAAAGTCTAGTTATTTACTTATTGAATCAAATTAGATTCTTTTTATTTTTATTATTATTGTAATGTATTTGATCTTGAATTTTTTATTGATTTTTTTTAATTTCATCAATTGACATTTTATTTTTATATCAAATTTGATCCTCATTGTTTTGATTGTTATTTGTATATTTTTTTCTTATCTATTTATTAATTGAAATTATTTTTTAATTTCATCCCTAATGATTTGATTCTATTTTCCTTTTCTGTCAAATTTGATCCTCATTCTTTTCAAATTTATATTTTTTTTTATTTTTTTTAATTTCATCCCTAATTATTTTAGTTGGTTGAGAATTTGACATTATTACTTTTTAGGTTTGTCTTTTATGTTGTAATTCGGTCTCATAATCCGTGTCAAGAGCTTTGAAGATTAGATTAGATCGTTTTAGTTGTTTTTTGTCATTTTATTATTATTTTAATTTCATTAGTTGGAAATTAGTATTTGTTATTTTTTAAACTTTTTTTCTCTATGTAGTTATCCCGATGTCATGCTTCGGGTCATGGATTCAGCAGGTTTATCAGGGTTGACTCAAGCATTTTTTCTTCTTCAATTTCGCCTTTAATATTAGATTGATTTTGATAATTGAGTTTTATAGTTTTATTCAATATGTTTTCCATAAAGTTATCTCGGTCTTACAACTAGGTTATAGATTTGATGTGCTGACTTGAACGAACTTTGTATAATTTTTTTTAATTTTTTTAATTTCATGATTTTATTTGTTGATAATTGAGATTTTTTTTATTTTTCTTTCTATGCAATTATCTCATTCTGATTAAATATTTACTTTGTTAATAAATAAAAACATTGAGATGTTTTAGAAATACTGTAAGAATATATTTTTATAATATTGAAAAACATTTATTTTTTTACATTGAATTATTGTTGATTTTTTTATTTTTTTTATTATCAATATCTTATTTTATAATTATATTATTAAATTAATTTAAATTTTCTTTTAGAATATTTACAATTTTTTTATGTTGAATAAAAATAAATAGCGCGTACTTTCTATCCAGTGACTTTACTGGGCAACATTGGTATTATAAAGTTAAGACAAATGTATATATATTTTTCTTTTATGTTATAAATCAATTAATCAAATTAGTAGAAGTAAATTAATTAAAATAATTTTGATTTTCATGATTAACCAGCCAGCAAAGAAAGAGAAAGGAATCTTTTGCTTCTTTAGGGCTATATTTGTTTTTTGAAATTTATTTTTCGAGAAATCACTTTTCAAACTTTCCTGTGTTTATTTGTTATCTTTTGCTTCTTTAGGGCTATATTTGTTTTTTGAAATTTATTTTTCGAGAAATCACTTTTCAAACTTTCCTGTGTTTATTTGTTATTAGAAAAGTTGGTTAACGGAAAATACTTTCCAGTCAAAGGAAAATTTGGTTTGGTTTCCAGGAAAGTGTTTTCCTAGAAAATTTGGGCGGAAAACACTTTCCGGAAGTTATGAAAAATTTAGAAATGTCATATTATTTCCTGATTATATCAAATTTGGTCCTCAAACTTTTTATTGCTATATATATTTTCTTTTGAATATTTATTTTTCAATTTCATCTCTTAAAATTTATTTTTTATATTAACTTTGATCCTCATTTTTATAATTGTTATTTGTTTTTCCCGTATCATTTTTTTTATGTATCAAATTTGGTCCTTATTCTTTTGATTGTTACTTATTTTATTTGAAATGATTTATGAAATGTTAATTATTTTTATTTTTATTTCTTCATCTTTCATGTTTTTTTTTTTTTTAGATTTGATCTCTATTATTTTGATTATTATTTATTTTATTTGAGATAATTTATGAAATTATATTTTTTTTCAATTTCATTCTCATTTAACTTTTTAATTTGTAAGATTTGTTCCTTATTATTTTAATAAACTTGAGAAAAATAAAATATTAATAAATTATTTTCTAGCTCATTTTCCATGACATAACCAAACACTGTAAATTGTTTTTCAATTTATTTTTTATTATACTGCCAAACATCAAAAAATAATTTACTTTTTTGAAATCGATTTTAAAAATAAAAACTACTTTCTAGAAAAAAAAAAAAAAACAGATTCTTGAAATTATCACAACCATCCACCAGTCTTAAATTATTATCCGATAATCTAATCTTAATTTGAAATCATTTTCTTTTCTTTTTTTCTTATCAAATAAAAAAAATAAAAGCATCATAAATCCAAATAATCTTCATAATTATCAACAACCAACCAAACCGAGAGAGAGAGAGAGAGAGAGCGCTGTTGTTCAATCACCAAACCACAATACTTGATTGAAACGAAACGAAAAGAAGGAAAAATTCATTGAAAGAAAGAAAGAAAGAAAGAGAAAAGGTAGAGATGGCGAATCTGTACGTGACGGCGGTGCCACCGGCGGATCTGAACAGGAACACGGAGTGGTTCATGTATCCAGGGGTTTGGACTACTTACATATTAATATTGTTCTTTTCTTGGCTTATTGTTCTCTCTATCTTTGCTTGCTCTCCTGGCATGGCTTGGACCATCGTCAATCTCTCTCACTTTGCCGTACGTTTTCTCCCCCTTTTCATTTTATATATATATGGCTTGGGTTAGCTTACAATTTCTTGATTAGGGTTTCATTTTTTTTCCTTCTCCATTCCTAGTGGTTGAAGAAAGATAGCCAATTATTATTATTATTACTGGATGGAGTGTTGGTGATTGCATGCATGTTTGGTTTAGTTTGCTAATTTGTCAAGTTTCCTTAGCTGCATAATACTTAATTCAGATTATTGTATTTGTCATCAAATGATAAGACCGAGGATTAGTGTTTCTGGTTGTAAATGGTAAAATGGGCTCCTTTGTTTGTTGCAAGCAAGGACCTTGGTCTCTGTGATTTGTTCTTTACAATGAGCGGAAGAGTTCCATTGCCAATACAGTATTCCCCGCATTTATTAGGTTGCAAGTCTTGGTGCAGATAACTCTATATCAACTTTTTTTTTGTTGTTGTAGTAGTAGTTAGCATCCTCATTTGAAGGATTTTGGTCCAAAAAATGACCACAAGCTATCATCATGAAAGAGTGCTAAAAACCAAAATAAATAAGATGTCCAAGTAAACACAGCAAGTGTTGATTAGAGTGTGACCTTGTTAGGACGGTAGAATGGTTCTGCAACTCACCACAGGCATGTTACCCTCCTCCTTCCTCAAACCTGAATCCACCTTGTGTATTGCTTCCAATTCCCTTAGTACAAGCAGTGTGAAATAAATTGAAAAGTGCAACCTCAAGAAACTTTACCAGCTATGCTAAGGAGACATGAGCATTAGTGTACATGGATTTAATGGGAAATGCATAAAATCTGTGACGCTATATGTTTTGAACTGTTAGCCTTGTCTGGTTTTGTTCTAGGCTTAGGTTACTAAAAGATGTGGGAAACACACATGTTAAATTATGACATGTTATAGATTCATAGGTTGTGGATATGCAATGGAATTTGCCACCCTATGATGGGCTACTTACTTTCATGTAACAACATTATGAACTGATTTGGGTATAGGGTTTGCTTGCTGCAGATTTGAATTTAAAAAACTTGATGTTGGGGTATGCCTGTATTGTTTGAACAGAAACAATGATTTAAAGAGTTTCTAATAGAGTAGAATGAAAGCTTTTGTAGTTGTAAGAAATGGCAGAATAGATACTTTTTAATAGGTATCATATTTCTTTTTCTTTGCATTAAAATGGCTTAATATTGGTCTGTTTTCTACCATTTGTACAACTGTTCCTTAAATTATCGTTAACCACTATGACAAGTTCTATGTTCATTTCAGTGCTCTATCTGTTTTCATTTCCAGTGGCAGCTAAGATGCTTTGTTTTTTGTGGAAATATGATTGATTAGAATGATTCACTTTTCAGATCACTTATCACTTTTTCCACTGGAAGAAAGGAACCCCATTTGCAGAAGACCAGGGGATCTATAATCGGCTGACCTGGTGGGAGCAGATGGATAGTGGAAAGCAGCTGACACGGAACAGAAAGTTTCTAACTGTTGTACCTCTGGTGCTGTAAGTTTTCTGGAAGACCTTTTATATTTTTAAGTATGCATCTGTACACACATGAGCTGGCATGCTTTCTATTTCTTCATCTAGAAAAGCTTCTTGTTCATAGTTATATGCATGTTAAGCAAATATTTCCTGACTTGCTTTGTACTCTCTGTCAATCTCATTGTTTGTAATGTATGTACAGAATGATTGAATTGTGTAAATACGTGGAAGTCATTGTCACGAAGCTTGAAAAGCTTTCTCTCATTTGTGTGCGGGAGTGGTGTTTCATTGATGTCCTTTTCTAGGCCTGTCTTGTCATGGATTACGGCGAATACTTTTGCCCTGTTTTTTACTGTACGTGAGTTGTAATTATATTCTTTGGCAATTTAAGTCTCATTAATTGCCATCCATGGTAGACTATGTGCTTTAAAGCTTGTCTGTCAAAGTTTGAACTTTGTAATGCCATATTGTCAATAGCTATGGAGTAAAATTTGAATTGAGTTGGATAAATTCACTTAATAAGAGTAAATCTAATATTGTAAGAATTCACGGTGCTCATCAGTGAGATGCCTCGGTTTTGTCTGGGTTAAATTGCTTTGGAGAAAGCATAATGCATCTTAGATGGGTTAGCATAGCTGCAAGCCTTTGATTACTGGACTTGAGCAGCTCCCTTGGGTCGATTAAAATCTGCTTGTATTGGTGGGCACCTAGGTTCAGGCTAGATTTTTGTGCCTCTAGTTCGTGCAATACGGTTTTTCAGTCTTCAGGTTCTTCCCAAATCATGGAAAATTGTGTTGAAATTGCCTGATATGTTTTTAACCAGGAGACTATTTACCTGTTTGACCTTGTCCAAGCACGATTGCTGTCTTGTGGAAAGTTATGATTCAGTACTTAGTTTCCCCTTGACATGTTATCTGTAATAGGATGCACAGCATTGCCAAGCCCTTTTGTGTTTCATTTCATGTATTGTTTGGCACAATTAAGTGTGCATTATTGTACATTAATCTTAAATTTACTTTGATGTTGTTTGCCTATGCTTGAAATTGAGATTATACTTTCATTTGCTTTCTCTGGCAGGTACTTGATAGCCTCACACACAACTGACTATCGACATCCAATGCTCTTTTTCAACACTGTTGCTGTGATAGTGCTTGTTGTTGCCAAGTTCCCAAATATGCACAAGGTTCGGATCTTTGGAATAAATGCAGACAAGTGAGCTGGGCATTGTTAAAAAGCTGCTTTACTTGTTTAACGCCACCAATCCTTCTGCAGTTATGCTTAAAGATTATCATATCTTTGTATAGATGTTAGGACTGGAAGGATATTTGAATAAGTAATGTATTTTTATGTGCTGACTGCTTTTGACAAGTTGTTCCTTAGATGAAGGAATAACTGTATTCGTTGTACAGTTGAGAAATGTTGTGTATCTTTGGCGTATCACACGGTGCATTTTCGCAGCATTACAACTTCCATAACTACGAGTGATTATATTTCATTTTTTGGCTTGTAGCCTTACCGTTGACAATCTTGTGGCAAACCATATTCTGTCAATTAATGAACTCTTATGTTAGGTTAGTTTAGGTTTCTATATGGAAACAAATTAGAGTGGTGTAGGCTATCATCTGTCCGCATCCTATGGCACAGCTAGGAAGTGCTTGGTTTGGTGGTTCCTTAATATTTCTATTAGGTATATGTGATGTGGGACTTGGTTGCCTGACCCTTCACTCGCCCACTCTCCCTAAATAATGTTTGTTAGACGAGAAAGGTTTCTGCCTAACGTTGTGGGGCGTCATTTTATGCAAATTGAGGGCGACTGGAAAACAAAACTGGATCGGTCCCTCGAAGTTGCTTGGATTTTTTTCCTTGAATCGTGTGATACGCCAAAAAAAAATGAAACTGGCACCAATCGTTTTCCCAAGCTGGAACTACCCAGCCCATGTCCTCTAGCGACCGCTTTCCTACCCTTCTCTGCTCAATCGACGAGAAATTAAATCATAGTCGATTGATGCCAAAATTGAACGTCAACGTAGCTGAGGAACCAATAGACACGAGGCAGTTCGATGACTCTAGAAGTCACAACTGCGGTCACATTTGAGTATTGTGCAGGTAAGAGTTCTTGTTATAGCATGCTATAAGGTTGAAGTGGATGATGGTTATGACGTTTAGAGTTTGACAGAGAGGCAGATCAACTTTTCTGCAGAGTCCTTGAGAGTTAGAGCCCCTGTAAGTGTTATGTTTTCCCACATGTTTCGGTTGGTTTGTGTTTCAATTTTATTCATAGACAGCGGTAAATTGTCTTTGGGAAAAACCTAAAAAAAGATGAAAAAACTGCAAATTTGATATTTTATAATACATGGAAAAAAAAAGTTTTTAGCTCAGTTGCGTTGAGTCCAACTAGACTTGATGGGGCTCAGTCTTCACCAACCCACCATCTTTTCTCTCTCCTTTTATTTTTATCACCCACTTATTTTCTCTAGGCACACCAAGCTATATATGGTATAGCTTTATCTACACTTCAACTATAATTGCCGCCTGTTATAATTGACAGGGTAAGTTATGCAATAATACTGTCATCTTACTAGTCAAGTAGATTCAGATTTTTTCTAGACTAAGATATATATTCCCAAGTCTAGAGGAGAAGATGAGGATTTTTTTCATCTCAACACAAAAGAAAAATATCTAACTCTCTCTGTCCACCGTCATTACATAATATCAACCTGAAAAACCCTAAACTGACATCAACATAAGAGGATTCTTTTGCAGGTAACACCCCCATCCAGCCTATTATTATCCGCGGAAAAATCTTAGATCCAATGGAGTTTTTTTTAGCTTCATCAGTGGCATCATCCATAGAAATATAAACAGAAGCCTTGTTTGTTTCCTTTTTACTGCTCCTTTACATCCTCAACATAAACATTTCATGAAAGATAACATTGAAACACTAGGAGGACGAGTTACTGAACACCCATCATCATCGTTAGCTTCAATAGATTTCTAATTGCCGGCGCAACAAATGAAAGCTCTCATTGAGGTTGTGTTAGATATACAACAACAACTTAGAGCTCTCCCTGATTATCCTTAGAGTATACAGGCCACCGTACAACTATCTGCACCTCCGATCCAATGAAGTTTTTTTTAGCTTCATCAGTGGCATCGTCCATAGAAATATAAACAGAAGCCTTGTTTGTTTCCTTTTTACTGCTCCTTTACATCATCAACATAAACATTTCATGAAAGATAACATTGAAACACTAGGAGGACGAGTTACTAAACACCCACCATCATCGTTAGATTTAATAGATTTCTAACCGCCGACGCAACAAATGAGAGCTCTCATTGAGGTTGTGTTAGATATACAACAACAACTTAGAGCTCTCCCTGATTATCCTTAGAGTATACAGGCCACCGTACAACCATCTGCACCTCCTCTAGCTCCATAAATTTCACCTTATATGCAATGATAACTTCAGCTCCTAAAAGAGATTACCCTGAACGAGGTGGAAGACAATAAACATCATATTATTACTCCTACAAGGACTAGGCCATGATATCACGAGGAGCCTTCTCATATCGAATCCTTAAGATATAACCAACATAGATCAAAAATCAAGGCTTGGGGCTATAGCCTTTGCCATCGACCTCGATCTCCTACAGAGTTTTAATCCAGCACCCCGCAACCTAAAAGGCTATGTACCGAAGATAAGGAAAATGACTTGAGTCAAATAAGATATTCTTCACTATATGACAGTGTGTTGAACACTCGTCTCCCTAGATACTTTGTAGTTGCCAAGATGAACTTGGAACACTAAGATGACCTATTTGACTCTAGACAACATGTATAGAATATGAGGAGAAATTTAAAATTGGTGATTCAAGATACTAATGCCATGCGCAAAATACTTCTTACCACTTTTTGAGGATTTACACGAGTCTGGTATCACAATCTAAAGCCTGAATCCATATCCAATGTTTTAGATTTGTACAATAAATTGATCGCTCATTTCAGCATGAATATTCATACAAAAAAAGTTTAACAAACTCTTCTCCATCACTTATTTTGAGGGAGAAAGCACAAGGGCCTACTTGAAGAAATTCAATGAAGTGATGTTGAAGGTGAAAAACCTGTTGAAACTAGTGACTATAAAAGCTTTGATTAGTGGCGTGTTCAATTAATCCGTATGGGAATGTATTTATGCATTACCTAATAGAAACTTTCTCAATGTGAAGCAAGCTATGAAAAATCATATCCGCGTGAAAGAAGCAAGTGTAGCATGAAAAGAGCATCCTCACTTTTATATACAAAAGGAAATATCTCTCAAACACGACAATAGGCATCCCTCTCAAGATACCCTAGCATTTAAAAGAAATCTCAGAGTACTTGCACAAAACAGACTTATATACTCTAAGCTAATGATGATTATTGAATACCACTAGGGTTGAAGTGGTAGCTATAATAGAGAGAAATTAATGAAAGGGTGATGTTTCCCTATGAAGATGCCCTGGTAACCTATACAATTTTGCCCAACTACAACGTACACATTGTACTTATTGACGATATAAGTGTTGTGAATATCCTCTCAGAAGATGCAATGACACAAATGGATGTGGACTTCACAAAACTAACTCTAGAAAAGACTTTTTTATATAAGAATTAAAGGGAAATGAGTACTAGTAGAGGGTGCTTTGAACCTTTCAGTTACCATTAAAACACACCCAAGGTGTCACATATTTCAGCAAACATTCATGATGATCAATACATATCTCTCTTACAATGTCATTCTTGGTAGGCTTCTCATTCACAAGATCAATGCAATGATTAACAACAAATATTTAGCCATTGAATTCTCTATAGACAAGGGAGTGGCTACTATGAGGGGAAACTAATTGATCTTTAGAATGTGTACTTCAAGATGTCTAAAAGGGAAAAGTACTACTTTGTGTGTGGACCATATAGTGCCCATAAAAGAAAAACTTGAGATAAGAATAAAAGTTGTAAAAGAATTGAAGGATGTTAGCCTCTATTTAAAAGAAAATACCTTCACCATGATTGGTTCAACCCTGGGTCCAAAGTAAAAGAAAGCTTTGGTAGAGCTTCTTAACTCCCAAAAACAAAAATTTACCTTTCAACCCATCTAACATGCCTGATATCAACCATGAGGTGGTTTTTTATTGGCTAACTATTATTCATTCCTTCACTCTTGTTCGACAAAAGAAAAGGAATTTTAGAGGAAAAAAAAAACAAAAAGCCATCTCATAATAGACATATAAGCCAATAAATATTGGGTTCATTCATGAAATAATGTACCTAAAATGGCTCATCAACATGGTTATGATGACAAAGCCAAATGAAAAGTGGAGAATATGTGTCAACTTCACCGACCTTAACAAGTCGTGTGCCAAAGACACATTTCCATTGATAAAAGATAGACTAATTGGTAGACTTCATGACTGATTTTGAGTATATGAGTTCTTTGAATGCTAATATAGGATATCATCAAATTTCTATCCACCTTGATGATAAAATAAATACTATTTTTTATCACTAATCAAAAAATATTTTGTTATCGAGTCTTGGCTTTTGGTTTGAAAAACATGGGGCAATGTACCAACAGATGGTGAATAAAGTTTTCAAGAATCAAATAGACCAAAACATGAAAGCCTATATTGATGATATGTTGGTTAAAAGCATGACTTTTAAACAACATCTACAAGACGTGGAGAAGGTCTTCTCTGTTCTACCCTAGCATTAGATAAAGTTAAATCCTACCAAACATGTCCTTGCTATGAAAAGGAGAGTTTCTGTGTTCTTGGATAACAACATGGGCATTAAGCCCAATCCTGAAAAGATACAAGCTATCTTGAATATAACACCTTCTTAGTCCACGAAAGATGCCTAAAGGCTAACATGAAGGATTGCAACCCTCAACAAGTTTATTTCCCGCCCTGTAGAATGTTGTTTGTCATTATTCAAAACTCTGTAGAATATCTCTAGTTTTGAATGGACTTCAGAGTGCTAGCAAGCCTTTGAAAAGCTCAAGCTCCATCTGTTCTCCCCAAAAGTTCTTTCCCAGCCTAGAGAAAGAGATGATCTTTTTTTTATATATATGAGGGATGTAGACTTGGCAGTCAATACAATATTTGTGCAAGATGAAGGAGAATTTTAGAAGCATGTATATGATACCAACAAAGTGCTTCATGATACAAAGACTATATATATATATATATATACCACCTGGTATACGACAAGCTATATATGGTATAACTTCATCTACACTTTAGCTATAATTACCACCTGTTATAGGTGATAGGCTTCATAAAATAAAATGATCGCTATCTTATGCCTCGTGACCGGGAAAAAAAGGTCTAGATTGCAAAATGTGAAAATCAAGAAAATTGATTAATATTTTTCCCACATTTTGTTTTAGTTCCAATTTTGTTTATTCCTTTTTTATGAAGAAAAAAAGGTAAACTGAAAATATTTTTCATTAAAAAAATAAGAGAAAACAACCAAATTTTGAAACTAAATCCTTCTATATCGCGACAATCATTAATGACCATCATAGCTCAATAGACTGAGTACCTCCAAAATCATGGACAATCATCAATGGCCATCTTATCCCACATTGGGGTGTTTAAGAGTATGATAGTAGTTGCTTTTCAAAGTGTTTTTCGCTCAGAAATGTATCAGAATAAAGATTTTTTATTTTTAAAAAATTATTTTTGACATCAGCACATTAAAATGATCTGATAACACCAAAAAAATATTAATTTAAAGCAAAGAAAAAAAAAATTCAAATTCTTTGAAAAGCGCTTTTGAAACACAAAAACAAACATGACCAGTCTAGTACTATTGATTTTGATTCATAAAAAGGGGAGAAAAGGTGAAAGAATTTTAAAAGGGTGTCTTAATGACAATTCATATTTTTTCAATATATTATTTTCTCTATTTAATTCTTTTTTTTTTCATTTTCTCAACTTAAATCTATTTTTTCCCACATGTCAAGGGATATTGACCATGCCATCACTTTTCTCGCAAAGAATTTCAGTGTGTGTGTGTGCTCCGATAAAATCTTAATAAAAAATTGGGTAATAAATATGTGTTTCCTCCTTTTCTAATTGGAATAAAAGTTTTTGTTGCATGGTGCTAGATCATGGTCACGTCACCAATTAATTGACAAAACTCGTTGTAGGTATCATATTAGGGGGGGAAAAAACCTAAAGATGAGCAACTAAATAAGTAAATTTGAAAATTCAAATAAAAAATAAAAAAAATGATTGCTAAATTTGTAGTTTTCTTTAAGAGGATTAATACGCAACACAACTACGATGGTTTGCTTTTGGGATGTGCTTAGATCAAAGAATAAGGCAAAAGTAGATTAGCTTACCAAAGAGCAAAAATCAAAGATAATGACCGAAAGAAGGTGAAGAAACATGAAGGAAGGAATATAATTATTTAGGATATTCTATTTATGATCCCGATGCAATTGCACACCAATCAATAGAGGAGCATATCTCATGCATGAACCAAATATGATTAGGCACTTCGATGAAAGACAGGAGTCTAGCTAGCACCTAGCCTGAGGCCTGAAATTGGGAAGAAACAGAAAATTTCGTCCAAAATCAGAGTCATGTGATATGCACAACACATAAAAAAGATGGAGAAGAAGAAATTTGAATGGATGGATTCTCTAGGCAGGAGGGGGAGATTATTTCTAAGCACGCTTGCCCAGAGGAATGTTTGGGGGTCCCTCTCAAGACCAAGGAGAAAGGTGGAGTCGTCAGATTTTCTAAGTCTGTGAATATTAAAATAACTAATAACATGCAGGAATGATCATTTCATGGATTCGGGGTCATCCGCTAAATCAAGTGGGTGATTAAAAATTATATCAGGTAAGCTTTTAGTTGGGGCAGGTAAATTTGTTTTCTAAGTACAATTTGCTTTGATGTTTTGTTTATTAATTAAGATTGGACTTGCAAAAGAGATTTGGACAGCAAGAAAACTACTCTAAAAGGTGGGACATGCCATGTTGTTTTTCTTCTTTGGCTTCTGCGCTAGCTTGCTCCCATGAAGTGCGTTTTATGGCTGAGAGAGTCTCATCGATTCCAATGGATGACAAGTCAGACCTGACACACCAGACTGGTTTGAGACACAAAGAGGGGGGAAATGTTCGAGACAATTAGATACCGATAAGATCACACAGCAGCACGAACTAAACCACACAACTTAAAAGTTGATTAGTTAACTGAGAGAATATTTTTGTGTCGAAACTTCAATTCTTCCAAATCTCATTCTCATTGCAAACTTAACTGAACCAACTCTGGACACTCAATACAATAATACTTCAGGTGCAAGTTCTGATAGAAGCCTTTATGAATACAAGCCATACTGCCATGAGAAAACCCAGACTCGTATTCAAATCTTCCTCTATCTTGACAACATTATATGTGTAAGAACCCTTTTTGAAGCCAAAAACCAAATGAGCTTCAAAATTGTTACACTGCTCAAAGAGTAAAGAGAGGGATATAAAGCAAAGCAAAAAAGAAACCATATGTATCCTATATATGTTAGTCATGAACAGCTTTCAACATGTGACCTAATACCATGCATGTGAAAAGGAGTGCAAAGAAAGAAGATAAAGCAGTTTCTTTGTCTCTTTGTCTCTTTCTTCTTTCTTTTACCATGATCCTCCGCCAAACATTCCATTCCAGTATCCACTTGAACCCCCCTGTCCCTTGTTTTGATCAACTTCAGACGTTGTGCTTGAAAGCTGTTTCAGCTCACCAAATGGAAATAAAAGCCTCCCACTATTTTCTTGAATTCCATATCTACTTCCAAGCCCATCAGCAGGAAAGCTCAGAGTTGGTCTCAGTTCTTGCAAAGGGAATCCACCAGAAGAATAAAGTGTATTTGAATCCGGCATCGGTGTTGGGATAAAAGTATTCAAACCCCTAGAAGCAAATCCACTCCTTAGTAGCTCCATAGCTGAAATTGGAGAAGAAGTATAGGGAGAAGAAGAAGAGTTATGTTGATTGTTGTTCCTATTTTCAGTTTTGGGCACTTCAGTATAATGAGATATACCTTGACTATCCTGCATAGCTGGGAATGCCAGATTAAGGTCTTGACCTTCATGGGTACTCTTAGGGTTTTGAGAAGAGAAGTGTGAGAGGCTTGGTGGGTTGAGATCAGGGAGCTTAGACGAAGATGTTGCCACTGACGATGATGTAGATCTCTTGTTCTTTCTTGAACCTCCTCCAACAGGAACATTTCTAAGAGATCCTCCTTCAGTCCAGTACCTTCTGCAAGTCTTGCAAAAGTATCTTGGTTGTGTGAGACTGTAGTTGTTATAGTAACAAAACTTGGTATTGGTTGAGTTACATCTTGGACAGTTCAATTGCTCTTGAGGCCTTGGTTTTCTCTCTACACCAGGCCTTCCACATGAATTAGATGCCATCTCGTCCATGGGCTTTACCGGTTTAAAATCCTGCAAACCCTAGAGTCAGACAACAAAAGGAGATCTATAACTATAGAGTACAAAGAAATAAGGGCCATGAAATCTTGGAACCTAATTAAAAGATGGTCGATGAGATAACAATCAGTAGATCAAAAAGAAAAAGAAAAGGAGAGAATAGCTAGGGTTTTTGTCTGCAGAATTACATGAAACAGGAAATTAATATACTCCATAAAAGAAAAGAAAAAAGCCTTAAAAGAACAAACGATAATAACAAATGATGCCTTTTCCCTTTCCTTTATATGTTCTCGCATAAGCAAAAAAGTAGAAAGAAAAAGTTCAGTGGTTTCATGCATGGTTCAAAGAACAACCTTTCCATAAAGAAAATTCAAATAGAAGGGTCCTTCAGGACTGTGCTTGAAGATCTCAAAGACAAACAAAAGAGCAAAAAGAGAAACAACAAATAATATTCGATCTCTAAAAAAAAAACTACTGGGACATGCTCCATGGTATATAAACTTAAAAGCCAAAAACCAGAAAAGTCACAACTGTACGAAGAAAATCTTATACAATACTAATTAAGCAAACAAATATCTACCCACCCGTGGCCATGAAGCAGCATCCGTAGTTCAGAAGAAAAGGAAGGAAAAAAAGCAACTGATGACTTCAGAGATAGAGAGAGAGGGAGAGAGGGAAAGGGAAAGAAAGGATCGTATTCACCTCCTTAATTTGTCTGCAGCTGTTCTTATTGCAAGAAAGAATGTTTTAGATTGTTTGTATGCTGGCTTTATGTGCTAGTTCACTTTATTAGGTCGGAAAGAGAAAAAAAAAAAGCAAGAGAGAGAGATGTATTTGTTTTGACTACATTATGAACACACAACACGTTGCCATAGTAGACCAGACTAGTAAGAGAAAGGGAGTATTAATCACATTTTGAAGTGGCTGCGCTGGTTCAATCCTCTGTGTGGGGTTTTCTTTCGTCAGATTTCAATTCAATAGTGGATTTGTACATTTGTTTATTCATCGTGGGTGGAATCATGAGTGTGTGGGTTTCAACTTTTTGACCTTATAATGGGGAAGTCTTTTTTTATTGTTTGTTCGATCTCTTGTAACGTAACTGTTGTTTTTTTAAAAAAAAAAGCTGTATAAATATTCTAAGAAAAAATTTTATTTTTTTATTTTAAATTAATATTTTTAATGTTTCTATATTATTTCAATAGGTTAATATAAAAATAATTTCAAAAAAAATAAAAAATATTATTCTAATATATTTCTTATAAAAAAAACAATTAGTACCGTATTTTTCGTCACCCTTTAATAATTTCTTTTCAAGACCACTCATGAACAGGGACTGGTTTCTGTTTGGTTTATCAATAAAGATAAGATTGTGATTACTTTTTAACATCCTCTCCCGCAATTAATTTCTCGGAAGATCCTTTCTCACAGATTTCGGAGGCAACTTCTTAATTATTCACCCTTTATTCACATATTCTTTGCTTGCAGATTAATTACGCTACGTTAGCTAGATCGTACCAATCGCTGTTACGACTCGATATATATATATATAGTTAACTATTTTCTTTAGTTAATGCTCATTTCTTATTCGATGAACCTCCATGCATACAAAAGTAATTTCCGCACATAAAATATTTTTGGAAATCTTCACGCCCTTTCATAAAGATTTAATCTTCATTTACTTGGGCTTCCTTTTACTCACTCCTTTGACTAACGAGATCAATCAACATCAAATTGAATTCAAGTTTGTCTAGCTAGCAAGATGTGCAGGCTCGTATTTGAAATTTGACGGTCCAAGTTTGTCTTTGTATTCTGTTATTTTTACAATCATTTCTTTTCTAGCTAAAGCTAATAGCACCGTATAAGTATATAGTTTAAGTTGCTTAATTAATTGATCTTGAAATTATTCAGCACATTTTCCAACTATAATTAGAGTCTGTTGGACTTTATCCCCGTACTTTTCAAAAAAATTAAAAAATATTTTTTTGAATTATTTTGATACATTGATGTAAAAAATAAATTAAAAAAATAAAAATATATTTTTAAATAAAAAATATTTTAAAAAACAATCCAAAAAAAAAAATTGAAGAGTGAATTTTTTTTTAATCTGCTTAATTATATAGGTATTATGCAGAGTCAAGATCTTCGAAACTTGTACTAAATTAATGATTAAATAGTTTACCATCTAATTCACCTGTATTTTAGATGTTACTTTTAATTATAAATATTAAGGGGCCGGATTGTAAGGAAAGCTAGAAATGCAGAAGTGAAAATGGAAAGTTCGTGGAGGGATCGAGAGGGGGAGCCGACAAGACCCGACAAGCGCAAAAGTGGTGGGGGCCCAAATAATGCGCGATGTCTTTTACGGGATGCTGACAGCTATGGCTTGAAGCTCTTCGAAATGGCCGAGGAACCGAATCTTACTCGCAGTTTCACTCGGATTGTTTAATTTGTTCTCCTATGATGCCCTCTCCAGATTAGAGAAGCTCCGTGCATAACCTTGTTGATATCACCGTACCGTGATATTACTATTTTCCACCGAACACAAGAGAATGGTGCTTTTATGTCAGGACAAATTGCTTCGATCATCATCTCTCAGATTTTGGCAAAATTACAAGCACTATCGGCAAACTTTTTCCGAATATCTCATACTCGCTCATGCTATCATCAACTGGGCTCGAGTTCGTTGGTATGGACCGAGAACCCCCTTGTAGCCCGATTCTAGATGGCATGGCCGAACCGAGTTGATTTAAGCTAATTTTATATTGTACTTGGAATTTATAATTCTTCTTTAAAATTCCTTGAACAAAGAAATAATAATTTATAAAACACAAAAGTTATATTGTACTAGTAATATTCTGTCATTCTTCTTCTTCTTTTTTACATTAATATCCTCTTTATTAAGAGAACACATATGATATAAATTTCTAAAACAAACTCCTGATTGATTACTGTATTATAAATAATAAAAGAATATTTGTTAACCAAATGCCAAATTTTCCCGATTTCTTTATTATAAATAAAAAAAATTGTGAACCGATAAACGGGATTTCTTCACATGTCTCCTTTTTTCGATAATAAAAGGCATTCTTGCATCATTTGAGACTGGTTTTCATCTATATGTTTCTTTGAATGGAGATTCTTTTAAAGAAGTATATATTTTCTTTTGTACAGATTTTAACACCATCATTTAATTTAAATAAATAAACAAAAAGAAAAAATTGAGAGGATAATGTCAGACAAATCTCATTGAAACGGCACAATATTGACGAAACGTAATTAATCAAATGATCACGGTCAATATTTTTATCTTTTTCAAGAATGAAATGATTGCTGTAGTTGATCTTATTATTATTATTTTTCCTCCTAAAAAAACACGTTTTCTATGAGCAAGAATGGCTGGAATAAACTATACAACTCTTGCTTTTTTTAGAACCTAAAAAAACCCATCACAAAAAACAAACTCTGCAAATTGAAATACGATCACAAATTGACTTGTTGCAACACGAAGGTGTGTTTGTTGGAAGGCAAATCAGCAAGAGCTTATCTGATCGATGCGTCAAGGCCGGTGATGGGCATATTTTTTACGTGAAAAACATGGAGCTAGCTGGTGCGTTACACGTCAATCGCCTTCCCCTTGCAGCACGGGCAATTCTGCATTTTGGTCTTGTGCTGCAATCATAGGTCTACCAATAAAATAAATATATTTCCATGTTGGACAACACAATGTTGATCCGATAGAATGTGTGACAGGGCATGTGTAATTTTGTTTTCCAAGACCAAAAGCTCACAGGTCTCGTACCCACATCCCAAGAATTTCTTCTGATATTTGAACATGTATATGCAAATTCCATTCTCAGGGAATATGTAATTTTTCTAATTTATTAAACGTTTTGAGAGATTAAAAAGAGGAGTCAATCCGAGCACAAGGGTGGTGGCGAATTACTCTGAAAGTTATTCACTTTCCTGTCCACATGTTTATGGCCCAATATTTGATATGCATTCCATCCTCGATTCACGACAGTTAAAAGAGGAAAGTTGCTTCCTCTCGCAAGGCCCAGGAACGGCCCATAAGAAAAGCCTCATTGTTAGGAGTTTGGTCTAAAACACAAATGCTTGGACTCATAGAGTAAATATGGGCCCATGGTTTACATGCAGGGAGGCTATAGATGCCTGTAGTATTACGTCCAACTTTTATTTTATATCTTCGTAAAGAGACAAATCCGCTTTTGAGCAAGAACTTGTTTTCTCTCAAGTCATTTTCCTATTCTACTAACGTAAAAAAGGTAAAACATTAAAGGTGTGTTCAATAACAAAAAACTATTTTCATTTTTTTTTAATTTTTCAATAAAAAATTTAAAAACATGTTAATGTATTGAAACAAAAAAGGATTTTTCCATAAAAAAATAAATATATCAAGATTATAATTACTTTTTTATTAAAAAAAATCAAAACCATTATTTATAATAGCTTTCTTAATATTTTATATTTGTATTAATATAATTATAAAATATCAATTTTATTTCATTCAAATAAAGAATTATCATGAAGAATTTATATTATTAACTAAAAAAATCCTTATATTAAATTTAAAATTAATGAAATAAGATTTATGCAACTAACTAACTATGAAAATATGAAAAAATACTTTTAATATTTTACATTGCTAAAGAGTGTTTGTATATAAAAGAAAACTTTTATTGTTTATGTTTTTTCTACATTTAGAAAATAGTGAAAAACTTGTTTTGAAAAAACTATGAAGAGCCTCTAAAATATCTTTTTTAAATTCAATATAAATTTTTAAAACTGGAAAACTAGTTTTCTAGTTTTTTGGATAGATAAATTTTGTATTTAAATTGGAAGTTTTAGTTTTGCTTTTTATAACTCTAGTTTCTCAAATTACTGAAGTATTATCACTACCAGAATTCTTAGATTTATTGACAAAAATTTTGTTTGTATTTACACTCACAATCCATCGTTATGTATATTATCAATGGGCTTACGGACGAAAACAAGCTGTCGAAAAAACTCTCGTTAGTAATTTGTAGTCTATCGGTGAGTTAATCGATAATATAATCACCGATGGATTTAATAATTGAAAAGGCACGGCATAAAAAATCTCTGTTTTATTCCATCAGTATTTCCCTTGGGGAATTTGATATTACCGACAGAAATACTGTATGCAATCTCGTTGGTGATTAAACAATGATGATGGTATTTGCAGTAATTCTTTTCCAACTCTTTGACATTTACAGACGGACTTAATCCATCGGTAAAACTGTAAGCAATTATTTAAAAATATACATTATTTAAAAAATATATTAAACATAAGTAAAAAAAATAGTTAAAATAAGTTAAATTAATATAAATCAACACTCAATAATACTTAGGAAATGAGTTTCTTGAAAAAAGAAGAGGAAAATCAACTCAAATAAATTTGCAACAAATAAATTCATTTAATTGAAATTGAACAACAAAATTAACTAATAATAATGAAAATCAATCACATACATTTAATTGAAATTTAACAACAAAATTGAAAAAAATCCAAAAAAATTGTTCTCATATGAAAAACAATTTCTACAACAACATCCATACAATTATTAAGAACATAATAAATTAAAAACATATCAAAAAACAAATATAATGCAAAAAACCACAAGAAAAAAAAAAGAACAAAAAATCTTACCTTTATTTTTTTGCGAGTGAAGCTGAGAAGAGAAAAAAAATAAATTCATAAAGTATGTTAATTAACAAAAACAAAATGAGAAGAGAAGAAAAAAAAAAAGACATACTTGCGTGTGGAGGAAAAGAGAAAGAGTTAGAGTTGAGGAGAGAAGAGAAAGATAAAAAGGGTTGTTTTTTACAAAAGAAAAAGAGAGAAGAAGATGATGATAATGAAGAGAGAATATTAAGAAGAAGAGGTGCGTTTATTATGAAATTAGCGATTCTAATCTTTTAATTGAGCCTTTTATCGACGGTTTTACCGATGAATAATTAAATATTAATATTTTTAATTATTCTGTCAGTGATTTCGCTTATAATATTTAATTTAAATTTTCAATTTTGCCTGTAATATTTATATTAAAATTTCAATTTAATTGTAAATTTTCAGAAACCTCCCAAAAATCACTGATGACTATTCAGTCCGTCGAAAATTCTGTCTATAATAAACGGTAATTAACAGTGTAATTGAGAAGTGAATAATTTCGGAGCTCTTGAAAAAAATACCGATAGACTTAATCTATTGGTAATTCTGTATGTAATTAAGAACATGAACAGTGCAATTGATAAATGAATAATCTCAAAGCTCCCTGGAATATACTGACAGACTTAGTTCGTTGTTGATACCCTTTGTATTTAATACAATAAACAATGTCAGAGAGAATGTAACAATTTCAATGCTCTCTGGAATATACCGACAAACTTATTTTATCGGTATATCTATTGGTATTTTATACTTTCAATGCTCTTTTAAATATTACCGACAGACTTACGAACGGATTTTACAAACAGATTAATATTGTCAGTAATGTCATCTGTATAAATGACATGTCATCATACCTTTTGATTTTTTTTTTAATTCTTTGTTTTCCCATCGTAATCCTCTCGGTATATATCGAAAGAATATTTTTATTTTTATTGGTAAAATTCACTGCAATCTACAGTGATGTAAAATATTGGTAAAGAATATACCGATAAAAATAGTGATGGAATATTCTGCTGGTAAAATTCACTGCAATCTACAGACTAAAATATTTTGTCAGTATTTTTATTTTTATTTGTCAATTTTTTAGTAGTATATGTTGTTTCTAAACAACTCCTATATATATTTTTAGGTGAAAGTAAAACATTATACTTAAGATATGTTTCATACAAGTGTATGTTTTTATTCTATGATAGAGATATCTTCGGATTAGCTTGTGATCACGGGGGGGGG
>Ga0307515_10003728_pt1 | contig 31981 bp, 32 predicted proteins | sample 17_EM_MG_FD_194513 | JGI IMG/M metagenome (GOLD analysis project Ga0307515, IMG submission 194513) | Populus trichocarpa ectomycorrhiza microbial communities from riparian zone in the Pacific Northwest, United States - 17_EM | ecosystem: Host-associated > Plants > Roots > Unclassified | place...
ATTTATTATTAAGTGGTTGTTAAGATATTAAGGTATAAATTTGGTGAGTTTTGAGGTGGGCCACTAGCCCGCGTGGGCCACTAGCCCGCCGACTACGTTAATATAGTTATAGTTATAGTTATTTGCTTTAGTAAACGCCCGTTCTTAATTCCCTATTATAAAAATATTAATACTAAAAAGGCAGCCCGGCTATATATTTATTACGTCTACTAAATCTACAGACTACTAGATATTATTATATCTAATTATAGGCTATAGTTTATATTAGCCTTTTAGAATAAGTTTACCTAGATCCTAGGTATTAAGCTAAAGCTTTTTATAGCTTATTACCCCTAAACAGACAGTTAGATAGAGATTATAAATTAGTACCTAAACTAGAGGTTTAGGCCCTTTATTAACTACTTCTAGAATAACTAGTTTAAACTACTACCCTTAATAGACTACGCGTAAGCAACCCTACCCTATAACTCTATAGGGTTTGCCCTAATTTAGCTAGAAATAGGATACTTACCCTATATAAGCTTTAACTAAAAAAGGTTAGAAAAACCCTAGACTATATAAGAGAAGCTATTCTATACTAAGGCCTAATAGTACGTTAAATAATTAGAGGAAGCCTAGATAGTAGCCCGTAAGAACCTAGAAAAAGCTTAAAGGTTAATAAAATAGTAGGCGAATAAACACTATTAAGAGCCCGATTTTGCCCCTAGTGATATAATTTAGGTTATAATAAGGAATTAGAAAACTAAACGACCTAATTATAAGCTAAACTACTAAATAGTAGGACCGTATAAGGTTTTTAAGAAGATAGGCAACTTATATAAGATAAAGCTCCTAAATTTAATTAGGGTTTACCCTATTTTCTTACTAGATAAGTTACAGAAAGCTATAAATAACCTATTGCTTAGATAAAAGAACGAGCCTCCCCTACTAGTTTAAGTAAATAGTAATAACGAATGGGAGGTTAATAAAATACTAGCCTATAAGATAGTATAGGGAACGCTAAAATACCGTATCTAATAAAAGGGCTATAATCCTGACCTAACCTAGTACCCTATATAAAACTTTATAGGCTGCCCCTAGAAGCTTAAAGAATTTTATAATTAATACCCTAATACGCCTAGACCCCTAAAGTACCTAAAAAAATAAATGGAATGCTAGTATAATAAAGATAATAAGTTACTAGAAGAATATAGGGATAAAAACGCCCTAAAGCCCTAATATAGCTATCTGCTAAATTCTGCCAAATTCTACCATTTTCTGCCAGTACTATAAAATTTTAAATATCTAGGAACTTTAACCGCCGGTTAAAGTTATCTAATTAGTTAGATCTATACTAAGACTTTTAGCGGCTACTCTTTCTAGCCTAGCGCTTCCACTTAGCCCATAATTGCCCTTTATACTTAGTCTAGACATACTTATATTCCCTTTATCTCCTTATCTTATATTTTATAATCCTATATTTATAAGCCTAGTACTACCCTATTTCTAACTAAGCTTAAAGGCAGGCTTTCTTTTAAAGAGGGGGGTAATGTAACGGCGCTATCGCACGTTACCTGCCAAATTCTGCTATATTCTGCCGACCTATAATTAGCCCGCCCAAAGCTAGCGCCTTAGCGGCTCGCCCTATATATTTATTTACATCGGTCCTAGCAACCCCTTTTCCTTCTCTTTAGCTTAGTATCTTCGTAATATAGCATTCTATAAGCTTTGGTTTAAAAGCATTTATATAAGCCGTAACAAATATTCTCGTTCGCGAAATATAGGTTTATTTAATTTCCTCTCCTTCTATCTAAAGATTCTATATAGTTTTTAAGCGAGTACCTAAGTATATAGAATCTATTTAGGGTCTTGTATATTTAAGACGGCGAAGGTATTATTATAAAGTCCTATAGTAACTATAAGGGCTATAGAATAAAGGAAAGGGTTATAACTTTAATATATTTTATACGTTTTCCTATAAATAAAAGGAAAGTGAAATAGGGATACCTATAGTTAAGGCTTTTAATCCTCTCCCTTCCCGTATATTATTATAATAAATATAGCTAGTACTATATAATCTCTAACTCGTACTATAGGTATCGTAATATCCTAGTAGAGTATTAATTTTAACTTAGTCGTATCTATGGCCGTAAAAGAGAATTCGTCCTTATTATCTTTGCTATTATTTATATACGCACTTTAATATCTATTATTAAGCCTATTAATATCATTATAAGGGCTAGCCTCTTCTATATTACTTCTTATAACCTTATTAACCTTCTTTATAGCCGCGTTAACTAGCGAGTATAGCTAAGACCCTATATAGGCGGTAGATAGTAATAGTAGAGTAAGGAGTATCCGCTATTCCTTATTAAGTACCTAGTAGTAGTATAATACTTAAAGAAGGCCGTTAATTAATAATACTAGTTTACCCTATATTAATATATTAAAATTATATCCCTTCCTTAGGATTTTAATATACTATAGTACTTATATTAGTAAAAACGCTTTTAGTCTTTATAGAGGAAATCTATACGTTATTAATATCCTTTATTACGTCTTCTTCTATTAAGCTATTTATATATTCTTTAAATAGTAGCTTAAATACTCTCTAGTACTAGTAGAGACTAAATTTCCCCCATATATATAAGGGAAGTAATCTAAAACCTATTAAAAGCACGCTATATAATCTCGTGCTATTAAAGATTTTAAAAAGTTAGTAGGACTTTAGTTAATCTCTTTATAATACCTAATCACTAGTAAGTAGGATTTATAGGATAATAAATACTTAACTTATAGCTTTAATTTCCTCTATACTACGCCTATATTAGTTTTAGTAGTATTTATAAGCTCTACTTTAACTAGACCTTATAGTATTAGCCTTTTACTAAGATTTTTATAATAATCGCCTACGTACTTAACCCTCTTTTATTAGGGTTACTTTCTTTAAACTTATATAATTATTATATAGGCCTAACTATAGATAATAATATATTAGAAAAAGAGTGAGGATAAAAAGGAAGTAGAGAAGGGCGATAGAATAACATAGGGCTATAGATAGAAGGAGTACAGTAATTATAAATAAAACGGCGATAGAAGAGTAATAAAGTAGTTAAGGAGTAGTGTCAACCTGAATCAGGTTATCTTGTCACTGACTTAGCTACCTACCCATTGACGTAGTCATTGACTCGGTCACCTACCCCGTCTTAACTTAGTCACCTACTCCTTATTTCCATTGCCACTCCCTACCTTGTCTTTCCTATTTCCTATACCTTTCTTATATATATATATAGAGGCTCTAGAGCCATATTTAATAGATAGAGTTCTTATTCTTTTCTTACAATCGACGCACGGACCACCGATTGACAAGTAGTAGAAAGTAATTAGAGCGTATAAAATAGAGGAGTAAAGATATACGCTAAAAGAATAAAATAAGAAAAGAGGTCTATAGTTTAGGTTAAGAGAGATAGGTAAGTTGTAAATAGCGGTAAATAAAGAAGAGGCGGGTTAGGTAAGAGGCTAACGTAAGTACTTATATCCTTTCTCTATAGTGCCGGTTAACCTTTAAGGACCTAAAGAGTAAGCGCTTTAATGGCCGCAGTATTCTAATATAGTAGGTTTTATAGGTAAGGGTAGTAACTGGGGGAGTAAGGGCGGTAATAGGGGTAATACGCCAGGGTGGCATGGGTTATGGGGTTCGACGTAGTGTTAGAGCCTTTAAGAGCAGCGTCTAAACTATCCGAATTTGGACGCTCTAATACTAAAACCCTAATTACAGGTAGTAAAATTAAATTAAGTTTATTATTAAGTTTAATTTTTTACTATAATATAGGCCAACGCCTGGAAGATTCGGGCAGCGCAACCAATGGCAGGTCCGAAACTAAGATGCATGCTCATTAACTCTCGAAAACTGCCTCGGAACGCCCTTTCGAAGGCTTTGTCCCATGGATGTCTGCCAAAAATGACCGGGTCCGGGCCGAAATCCTTGATTTTCCTGATGACATCTTCCACCTGGCAATACTCCCCAAGGTGTATGCTCCAGTTCAGTGACTCACAGGCCTAACGCTTAACCACATTTGCTCAGCGCACTAAGAATTCCTGTCGAGAAGCGAGAGAACTGTATTAGGTGCAACCTTGGGCGGCCAAAAGATCAAAGGGGGCTAAGGCAGCCAGCAATGCATACCAATACAGGCAGACAACTAGGCAGACATCGCCTCATTGTGGAACTGTGGGGCACTAAAAAAAAAAATTTGTGTTTACCTAAACGACGGCAAACCATATTCCCCTCTTAAAATATCCTTTGAGAATACTACCAACCTGTCCCGAAACACCTTAAAGAAGTCCCCAAACACAAAGAACAACAATGGCCAAGAGGACTGCTCCAGCACCAGCAATGAATCCCGTCACAAAGCTCTTCAGGCACGACAAGTGTTGCCCCAAACGATGGTCGAAATTCGCCGACCACGAAGAGGAGCAAAAGTATTTCAAGAGCAGCATCACCGATGATCCAATCCTCCACCGACACATCTTCACCAATCGGAAATGGGTCACCGAATCGTTCACTATCCAGAGTCCAGCTATGAGAGCCCATCTCAAGGTCGCTCTCGCCAAGTACCAGGATTTCGACCTAGAGTTGGAGAAGTGGGCCTTCAAGTCCCCATTCAAGCCTATCTTACACCGCTGGGATCGTCTCAACGCGCTTTGCGAGGAGGCGACCGAGGCATCGAGCAAGGAGGCTATTGACCAGATGATGGAATTTCTCCGTCCCATCCTTGCTTCTTCTGTGGATGCCTTGGCCCGCACCAAGCGGACCGGGAAGGTCGTCTTCGATGATGTCTGGCAGATCTTTCCTCCTGGTGAATTCGTGGTAACCACCTTCTACGGCGTTGAGGCCGTCTGCCGCGTTACCAAGTATGAGAAGGTGCGTGAATCTCCGCACTGGATTATCAGCCTAGAGTATGTCGACTGGAACGGTGAATGCTGCGGATATACCAGCACCAGGGTCACCATCGGGTATTTTAGAGGCCTGCGTCACGTCGTGTCCCTTCCAGTCTACCCACTTTCCTTCAACGAATCGGCAGCGGAGATCAGAACCCGGATTATCGAGCGAGGGCGCAAATTTGAGACCCTCCGTGGGTATCATTTCCAGACTTGTGTTGGAAGATCCTCCTGGGGACTAAGCCAGAGGAGCGGCCGGTAATACTCCTGCTTGACCTAGCCAGATCGACTCATACTGACAAGATCAACATCGCAGGTGGCAGGCAGAGTCATCGTAGATGCCTATGGCTATTACCAAACTAAAAACATGGTGAAGCCTCAGCTGCGACAACTAGTACCCCCAGAAGAGGACGATGCCCAAGGTGACCCCTCAAGCGGAAACAGTTCTTCATCCGGCGAAGACAGTGATTGCGACGCGCCCGTGGCAGACAGCTCGGATATGACGGCAGCCAAGTCTCTGAACAAAGCTATAGCTCGCTGCGAAGTCCTTGGCAGTCTCACCGATGATCAGTGTCTTCTTGCAACTCCGTGGCTAAGGGGACTAGACCTTAAGACCAAAGAATGGGGTACGAATTTAACGCTTTGAATTACCTAATGGCAGTACCCCCTTTTTGCTGATACAGTGAATAGCTCAATTCTGCATCAGCGATCTTTCCCCAATTGTGTGGAACGACTCTGCCTTCAACCATCTGGTCCTTCCTGGTAGGGAGAAGGAGCTCGCCTGGGCATTCGTCGAGAACAAGGCTCTGACTAGCAACCAGTTTGACGACTTCGTCCAGGATAAAGGTAGGCCGCAGTCGCTTCAACATGTTTTATCCCGTCCTCTGACTCGCCCTAGGCCGCGGCATCATTATCCTGATGTTTGGTCCGCCCGGTGTTGGCAAGACGTTCACTGCCGAAGCAGGTAGGCTTTACTACGACTAAAATGCATGAATAGTATTGACTAAGCTCTCATTTAGTTGCTGAACGAGCTCGCGTCCCACTTTACGCCATAAGTGCGGGCACGCTCGGAACCCGGCCTAAGGAAGTCGAAGCGGCTCTCGACCGGGCTCTTGATCTGTGCAAGCTGTGGAACGCCATGCTGCTTCTCGATGAGGCGGATGTCTTCCTCGGTGCCCGTACCAACGTCGACCTCGCGAGAAACGAGCTTGTTGCTGGTAAGTGATGGAGTTCTCCACCCCTCCAACGAGAAGTAGGTATTTAACAACATTACCCAAGTCTTCCTCACCAAGCTCGAGTACTACCAAGGCATTTGCTTCCTCACTACGAACCGCATGTCGGCCCTCGACCACGCTTTCCAGTCTCGTGTCGACCTCTTCCTGCCATACGCGAATCTGACGGTCGCCGCACGGCGCCAGGTGTGGGAGAATTTCATTAACCGCGCAGGGCGTGACAAGTTTACCGTATCCGACGGCGACCTTGATGAGTTAGCCGAGGTCGAGCTCAACGGCCGCGAGATCAAGAACCTCATCAAGAGTGCACACCTCCTGAGCCTTAAGGGTACCGAAAAGATCGGCATGGATCGCTTGACGATGCTGGCTCAGAATCGTATGAAGGCTCTGTCAGCGTTGGCGGACCAGTGATGGGGGATATGTTTCCCTGGTTAAGCTGCGAAATTTCGCTTACAAGGTCTGTTCAAGATCCTCGAGCAGACACAATATATCACCAAAATGTGGGGCATGTCTTACAAGTCGTGAAAATAAAACTTCAATTACCATCGTAGCCGCGAACTCCATATACCAACACTTGCATATAATCTAGATCCCAATGTCCTCTTTAATTTCCCTTTCGCTAGGCGGGCTTAGAGGTCTTAGCATTAGCACCGGTGGTACTGGATGTGTGTTGAAGCAATAGAGCAAAGGAATGAGTTTAAACCGAGGTTAGTGAGCGTTTTAGCTTGTGGTGTATTTAACAGCAGGGAGTAGATCACTCGGTGCGCGGACGTGATGTCGTTGTGTGGGCCTGAAGGTTCAGTCAGTGCGCCTGTTGTGATATCAATTGTGAAGGAATATTCAAAGCCCCCCCCCTCAACATTAGACGGGGGAGATTTGGCCAGTGAGAAGCAGGACTTAACAGTGATTCAGTAATTCAGTCTATAATTAGCCGTGCTCAATTCAGTCACTTTCAACAAAACCGGGTCAAATTGAGCGACCCACCATAGTAAGCTGCCCTTTAAGCATATGGGCCCCATCACTTTAATTTCTGGTTCGACAATGGGGGGCGCGTCAATAAGGAGGGGCCATCGCTCTCAAAGTCCACTCCTGGCTGGTCAGACGACGAGGCCCGGCGCAAGCTGAGGGAGCCCGTCTTCGCGTCAAGGGGTTCTGTCAGCCACAGCTGGACCTGAGTGGCGCGTGTCGTATCAGTCTCCCTTCCTAGTCCAATTTTCCTCCGCCATCTTCCACAATCTTCCCTTCGCCATCCCCACAATATCGTAGGGACGGCTTCCAATTTCATGCCAGTTGGCGGGCCTTATATCACAGACCTTTTCACGAATCTGTATCAAGGCCATATCGTCGGACGGAGTGTCGGAGGCCAAGGCTAGAGACGTCGTGCGTTCGCGGTAGGTGTCTGCGAAAGCCACATCTGGCCGAACCGGTTGGTGCGGGCACAGAATGGGATGATGAGCAATAGCTTGTTTCAGCGTGTCGACGGTTTGTGCATCTGGTAGTCACACTGGAAGGTGTAGGGTCAGCTGAAGCATGAGAGTCGGGACGTAGCAAACTTACCAGGACCCGGGCTTCAACCAACTGCGTTTTACACGATGTGCAATTCTGCCTTCTCGCCGGGCGGCAAAAGTTTCTTTCGTGGCGCCATGTTGATGACCCTTCGATGCTCGACCCCGCTCGCTCTCACGCGAGGGCCCAACTTTGTCTTCAGCCGCGCTTGCAAAAATCGACGATTGTTTACCTTCTTATTTACTGAATATCTTTACCATTCTACGACGAAATGCCTCCAAAGCGTCTACACGATTGTAAGAGACGTAATGGGCAAATGACAAAGTATTAGAGTAGTAATATATCTCCAAAAATGGCCGATTTTTAGTGGTTGCGCACGTGCCAATATCGGCCGCTTATTTCTACGCTGTAGACTCCATCCTTATTGAGTCCACACCACCATACACTGCGTTCCACCGTGACATAATTTGCTCCGGCTCCTTTCTAGGCTAGCCTCGCTCGGCAAGAAACGACCGAGACCTTCTGGGTTGATGCGATCTGTATCAACCAGCGCGACATTGATGGACGGAATGACCAGGTCAAGATCGTGCAGAAAATATACGCCTCGACAAAATGTGTTTTTGTTTAGCTTGGAGAATCAGCCGATCACAGCGACTTAGCGATGGATTTCCTCAATGGACTGCCAGCTTTGCGCACTGCAGAAGAGCTTAACGCCCGGTACCGCGGTTGGCTTCAAGTTCCGTCCCGCAGATGCGATGGGGATGGCCGAGGCCTTGGGCTGGGACAGGCCCAGGGGTATTATCGCTATGCCGCTAACTTCGATCAGGTCTTCCTGCCACACGTTAAGCAAGCCATAAAGGAGCTTTTACACAGACTATTGGGGCAGAATATGGATTATCCAAGAAGTCCTGCTTGCCAGGAGGTTAGTCATACTCTGTGGGTCCAAGTCAGTGGAAGGGTTCATCCTCGAGGACTTCATTCACAAAATTTCGGAGGTACACTACACATGTGGAAAGTTATGGGGTGGCTTGTCAAGTGAAGATTTGTAACCAATTTGGGTAAGAAGCCCGGAAAACGTCTGGCAGTTGTGAGGACCTTACCGCAGTGCCCGCAATGGCCTCCAAGTTTTGTTAAATTTATAGGAAGGGAAATGGAAATTGACTTTTCCAACAATGATTCAGCAAATGGGCAGAGATCGCCTCAGATCGCACTAAGTTTGCAGTTGGGCCCTTGAATAAAAAGGCCACCGATTACGAACATTATACACACTAGAGGTAGTAAAAAAGTAGGTACGCAATGGGGACAAGCGCTGTTAGCTATGCAGTTGGCTGCGGCAGGTGCCGAGGTATCTGTCACTCGTCCGCCAATAAGCTCCATCATATGCGTGCGTTCACGGAACATGCGCATTCGTTAAAATAGCACCGCGCAGCCCCTGGAGCGTGGTGATTCGCATGGCAATACAAGGATAGTATATTTGAAGTGAGCCAGGAAGTCCGTTGTGGTGGGTTCAGTATCGTAGACGCTAGTCTTGATACGGCTTCGGATAAGCACAACGGCATGATCTCGGACAACGCTCCACTTAACGAACCTGAAGTCCTTCAGCCATCGGACTTCTTGGGTGAGAACTATACCGTTTACTATGTTTCAAATGGGTATTGTAGTTGCAGGAGTCCGTGAGGACGGTCTCCTGAGGCATACTGCTTGGTCTGTTTATGACCTGGAAGATTCTCTCTCTAAAATCCCAAAACTTCTCCAGCCATTACCTCTCTCATTCTTCATCCTCTGTTTCCGTACAATCGTTCGCTACCCAAGCAAAACACCAAGTCACCTGAAACGACTAGCCTTAACACAATGGGCATCAAACTTTACATCGCGGCCGCCGCTTCGGTGGCCCTGGCGGCCATGTTCTTTTACAAACTTATGACACACCGACGCATGTTCAGGAACCTGCCCGGTCCTCCTCACCACTGGCTTTTCGGCCACCTGCCCATCATGGGTAAAATCGCTGCTTCTCTGCCACCAGATGCAAATCCTCAAGCATACGCCCACTACATCAGGAAAGAATACAGGCTCGGCGAGTTTTTCTACCTTGATCTGTGGCCGTTGACCGAGTCCCAACTCGTTTGCTGTGACCCCGAAATTGCTGCCTACATCACTCAAGTCAAGAACTTCGATAAGGGTGCCATGATCTCCAAATTCATGGAGCCGCTTGTTGGCAAGAAATCGGTAGTCGCTCTCAATGGCGCCGAATGGAAGATGGTCCGTCGCGTGCTCAACCCAGGTTTCGCAACATCTGCTCTACAGCAACACATCCCCAACATCGTGAATGACGCCTGCATCTTCGCCGGAATCCTGGAGGAGCACGCTAAGAAGGGAGATGTCTTCCCCATGGAGGAGCACGTTGCACGTGTCATTATCAATATCATGTGCCGCGTCGCGCTAGACATTGACTGCAAGGCACAGACTGAAGACCACCCACTCACTGCAGGAATCCGCATGCAGGCTGATCTCCAGCCCGTTGCACTCTTGGCCCGTTATCTGCCAGACCCCAACCCCTACCGCCGCTGGCTTCGCGCTCGGAATACCAAGAGAATCAACAACCTCATCGTCCAGATCGTTCAGGACCGTATCAATAAGCCAGAAGCTGTCACTCCTGATGGCAAGAAGGTCAAGAAGCATCACTTCGTCGATCTCGCACTCGAGGCATTCAACGAGCAGAACGGCGATGGAAAAGTCACAGGCATCAGCCCGCAATTCTTAGAGATGATGACCAGCCAGATCAAGTCCGTCATTTTCGCAGGCCACGACTCCTCTGCAAACACTGTCTGCTACGTTTTCCACGAGCTCAGCCGTCACCCTGAAATCCTTGCGAAGGTCCGTGCTGAGCACGATGAGATTCTTGGCACGGATATCGACAAGGCTGCGGACATCATCAAGGCCAACCCTGCTCTTTTGAACAAGATGGATTACACCCTAGCCGTCATCAAGGAGACTCTCCGCAAATGGCCACCGATAGCCGGATCCTACCGATTTGGTAACAAAGAGTAAGCTTATTTCAACGTCCGCGTTTGTGCTTGGAAACTAATTTGATATCGCAGACACCCTGTTTCACACAATGGCAACATCTACCCCACCTACCCATTCGCATGCTACGTCAATGACTACGCGATTATGCGCAGTGAGGAGGTGTTCCCCGAGCCTCTGGCCTTCAAGCCAGAGCGCTTCCTTGTACCTGACGGCCATCCTTTGGCAGTACCAAAGAACGCCTGGCGTCCGTTTGAGAAAGGGCCGCGGTTCTGCGTTGGTGAAGCCATGGCACTGATCCAAACCAAGGTTCTCCTGGTCATGGTTCTGCGAAAATTCGACATCACTGCAGCCTATGAGCACCCCGGACCAGAGATGGAGGGTGAGCGCATGTATCAGACTCTGCATGTTACGGCCAAGCCAAAAGACTCCATGCCGGCCAGGGTGTCTTTCCGCAAATAAGCAATTGAGTGGGGTGAGCGGGTAGAATTTTGAGTGTGCGGCTGTGGCGTATGGAATCTTTGCAATTTGGTGTAAATCTGTAGAGTATGCTTAAAGTCATAGAACGGAATAGATGATATTTTCGGCGTTTACCAATATTTCAATTGATTTACCGTGAAAAAAACCCATTGAGCCATAAAATGCATTATTGTGCTTATAAGTCCTGTAACGCCGTGATAAGTCTCCTAATGCCACGAGTGACCCCATTTGATTCTAGAATTGCCTTAGTAATAGTATTCAATTCCGCGAAGTTGCCGCAATTTAGCCTCTCGTTAGTTGCTGTTAGAAACTAGTGTATGTTCCTAATTGGGAAGTTTAGATAAGCTTTGAAACCTAGTCGGAGTGCAACATGGCGGTGTGACCAGTGTTTAAGCTTGTCCAGCGCCATGGCGCAAGCATTTCAGCCCTCCAGAACCGCAAAAGACACAGAAGCAGTTAGTTCGAACGCGGGGTCGGCGAGTCGGCGTCTATTAAGGCTTGAGGCTCCAGAATAAGCCCCGGTTGACGGACGGAGGCTTGGCGTGAGAGCATCAAGTCCCACTCCGGCGCTCTCGTGTAATACTAACTTCCAGTGTTCGAGAACATCTCCACTAGATCATCATACGATTGATAGGCGAGCTACGTCAGTCCGGCACCAAATGCTCGGAAGGTATTGAAACCGACAAAGGGCTGATGGTCAGCTATGTGTACAGTATGGTCAACACTTAGGATGGGACTTCGGAATCGTGACTTCCTACCTCCTACAGAATCGGTGGTACGGTGACTACACACCGACTTCGGATTCTGTATCTTTTGTATGAGAAAGTCGATCCGTAGACTGTAGTTTCCCTCACGGCGTCCGCACAATGGTGAAATCGAATCACGGGGTGACCCAAGCCAAGTAAAGTCCACTCTTTACGGCGGAGAATTGAAGCTTTTTGCTCCTACCGGGCCAAACCATCAGCACCCACCTCTTACAATTGCCCGTAAGAGGTCATTAACGGTCCTTTCGTCACCGCCGCTTGCCGATCTTTATGGTATACCGTATGATACTAGCCACACCATCACGGCGCCAGATCAACCGAAGAAGCGTTCGGCGTAAGGATAGACAGAGATGAGGAGGCCTATGCTTAGCCTGAGACGCAAGCGAATAGTGTTTTCTTGCCCGGTAAGCTCTATTGGTTGTGGTCCATGCAGGGTTACCGGATGAGCTGAGAGCACCCAAGTCCGGTATATAATATCTTGAGAGAGCAATCTTGAGAAACCAGACAAAACAAGATCTGCAATATTAACAGCCTCACCATCTCAACCATCTTCGTCGCTAGCATCATTAGAAACATCAACATCATCGAAATATTCAAGCACATCAACATCAACATCTAAATCAAAACGAAAATTACCAGCATCATGTCCAAGGAAATTGCTCAGACTACTGTCACAGCTCCCTCTAAGAAGCAACCGAGATTCTTCGTGGTAAGTGGTTCCCAATCTGCACAGGATCGAGCTGGTAGAATGTAGCACTGTTTCTCAAGCTCCCTTGCTCTTTATTTGGAACACACATTGACGCAATACTCGCAGGTTGGCTTGCCACGAACTTGCACTACTAGTATCAGGGCTGCTCTCCTAGAACTCGGCATTGGACCATGCCATCACCTACTCGATCCCATGTTCCAGTTTGATCGCATTGCTAGGAGCGCTAAGCTTCTTAAGGAAGAGAACAAGGAGAGGCGTCAACAGATGCTACGGGAACTATTCGATGGATACGAAGCGGGCCTCGAAATGCCTGTTAGCGCATGCGTTGATGATCTAGTTGAGATGTATCCGGATGCAAAGGTGAGGTTCTGCGTCAATGGCGTGCGGATACGCGGGGGATGCAATGCTGCAGATCTCCGTGATCTGTGCTCTTCTGAATCCGAAACTGCGGATCTCTAAAAGCACCTGCTAACCCTGTCATCTTGAAACAGTTCATCCTCTCTTACCGTGAGAACCCCGACGTCTGGCTCAAATCTTATGAGGGCATGGGCCTTGACGTGCGAGGGTGGCTGTACCGCGCCATCGTGTACTTCATGCCCGGCGCGTGCTCCTCTAGCGATCTCCTACGGAACTGGACTGCCAAATACCACAGGCGATTTGGTATTCCCGACAAACCATGCTCTGAGCTCTTCTATACCCACAACAACTGGGTTCGCCAGGTAGTGCCCAAGCACAAGCTGCTTGAGTTCCATCCAAAGATGGGCTGGGCTCCTCTTTGCAAGTTCGTTGGCAAAGATGTCCGGATGGTGGGCAATCGCCCCTTCCCAAGACTCAACGAGAAGGGCTACATCGCCAAGGTCAAGCATCTATCCATGTTCCTCGGAATCAGCTTCTACACCATCTGCTGCTTCGTTCTCTATTTCGCATTCATGTTCTTGAAAAACATGGATACCACCACTTGGAACGTGAAGAGCGTGAATGTCCAAGGCATGTACATCAACCAAACTAGGAACCTGGAGAGGATGTGTGGCGGTCTCGAGTTCGGTGGTAGCCAGGGAAACTATTCGGCACCGGCTACAGGCTACTTGGCTGGTATTGGTGTTGAAAAAGGCTTTGCCGTAATGCAGTGAGCTAGGCGCAGTGAGCTAGGCGCAGTGGTGTTGTGGTGAGATGAAGTGAGGCTGAAGTCTAATTACGCGACCACGGACATCTAAGCGAATCATGGCGGAGCGGACTTTTATTCTTGCATGTTCATTCTTTTGGCTTCTCTTTTATGTACTTAGACTTGGGGCACTGGAGGCGGCGAATGGTGTTCCTTTTTATTTATTTTTCTGTTGGTTTTACGTTTGTAAAAGAAATGGTCATGTTTTTCCCAGTAATTTTCAGTTCGATTTGCAATTTTGAAGTCGCGCATATTCAAGTACATGTCATATCTGTGTGCAACCACTACCTCGCAGCTCTCCGCTTGGAGAAGCGTTTCAAGGATTATTAGGGCCACTATTTATAGAGTTCCGTGATGTTGTGATTTCAGAATGTTTTCCTAGGAATTAGAGTTCACAGCCTTTTGTGGACTAGAGTGGCTAGCTCTGATTAAGACTTGCGCCTTCTATCTACATCTGCTTCGCCTCCAATTCATTCATATCTTACTACAGAATCAACAATGTTATCCTGATCTGTCGGGATTATTATCTCTTAACCCGTTTAGGCGAGTAGATGAAGATTAAGCTTTTATATCAATTTGCTATGACATCAAAAGCTTTATATTCCTGAGTACGGGCACCAGACCTGGCTAATATGCATGTTAGGGACCATTAAATTAGTTCCCGGAGAGCTGTGTGGGTTTAGGATGAAGTACTCCGTAAGCCTTAGAAGCACTCCGGAATGGGTGATACCGGGGAGCTTGTCTTAATTTCTCTATCATCTAAAGCCGCTCATGACGTCATAGCTAAGATATCAAGAAATATACGTACACCTTAATAGCGTATACGAAGCGTTTCACAACTTCGCTAACTTGAAATTTCATTCGGAGAATATATCGATACTCTAGGTGTTTTACAGTACATCCCCATTTCTGTGCAGTGATCTATTTGGATCGGAGTGGAGCGGATTTGAAGCCAGGTCCACTCCATCCACCAAATATTCAATTTGAAGCCAGGAGCGCCACGGAGCTCCAGTGTAGTTATATACTATTTATAGTAAGTCTTGGCACAAATTTGGTGTAGTGTGAGAGGTAGGCGGCCTTTAAACATACCAAAAACATCGTTAAATAGGCTCATTAGATTCCTCATCTTCCTCTGTAATATCATCGTTCTCAATAACCACCACCTCACCGTCGGACGTAGCCTCACTCTCAGCCTCTACCTCAACGCCCTTAATCGCATCGAACTCCTCATCAAAGCCGGAACCCCAAGTATCAGAAGTAGTAGGTGGTTGAGGCGGCTCTGCAGCTTTACGAGTCGCAGAGGCTTGTGCGGGCGATATTGTAGGAGCTGTAGGCTCTCCTTCTACCTCTCCAACTTCCTGATTGTCAAACACGCCTTTTTTGTGGAGGCCGTACGAGTGCCGAAGACACTCATTTGCCTCAATTATATCCATTCGCAATCGAGAGCGACGATCCTTAAGAAGAATCTTGCAGCTGCTGAAGAGCCTCTCGCATTCGTCCGAGCTGCTTGGTATTCTTCAGCTTCTTCACAAGCAATACACTGCCTGCCATATAGCCGAAACTCGTCGAATTCTTAAGACTCGTCGGCTCCTGGGTTGATTGATTTTGGTGCGAGGATGACGTCGTCGGTGGGCGCGGCTGCGCGTATAAGAAAGAATCGCACCATTGCAATTGAGTGAGGCAAGATTGAACCACCAAGTGATCGAGAATATGGGAAGGAAAGTAGGGAGGGAAGTAAAATAAGCAGGCTTCCTAGATTGTATGAAGGATGCTCGTATTTTAGAAAATTAAGTCATTGCGTGGCTCTGCCGATTGGCTCAACACCACGCTTTGGCACCTTTTTGAGCCGTACTCTACAGCCTCCTTCTAATTGGATATACTACTGGCGCTCTTGGAGCTCCGAAGCCTCAAGATCCACTCTGCGCCACTAGTAAAATTAACAAATCCATAGCCAATGCAAATCGGCTCCAACTATCTAACGTAAGTGATGGGGTTATGAAGGTGTCCCTAGTTATGAAGGTTTTGAACACCAAAATACCCGAGAATACCAATTTGGTGGCAAATAACTAGTAAACCCCATTTAAAATCATCGCATTGTTATGAAGGAGCTTTGAAGCCATAAATATATATAACAAAGTCTATATTAAGTCAATTTTTGGTGTTTTAGAGCTCGATTTCCCGCTCGATTTCCCAATCAATCGGTCGCCAAGGGTCACCAATTGAGTCAACATCCTCATCTGAGGACTCTTCGTCGCTTAAATTGCTCCTATTATCATCCTCTTGCTCTTGCTGAGTGTCCTCTAGTAAAGTAGCTTCTTCTGCTACCTTCTTGGCGGCTTCCTGAAGCTGCTGAACAAAAGCAGTAGCAGTAGCGGCGGCAGTAGAGGACTCCTCCGCCCGCTTCCGAAGCTCTTCTACAATTAACTGTTTTAATATTGCATAATCGGCTGCTATCTGAGCCGCCAATTGAGCTTCTTTAGTATTCTTTCTGCGAGCTATATTGGCGGCAGTAAGAGAGTTTTGTTGCGCCTTCTTAGCCACCCTTCCTGCTTCTCCTGCCTCTCGCTGGTGTTCTTTGGCCAGCTTTTTTGCATCCGCAGCTTTCTTCCTGGCCTCCTTCCTGGCCTCAACTTGTTCCTTAGCAAGTGCTACAGCTGCTTAACAATCTTTTTTAAGCTGTTCTTTGGCAAGCTTGGCATACTCTTTAGCCTCACTAACGGCCTGCTTAGCAGCAGCAAGCTCCCTTACTGCTTCTAGAGTAAGAACTGATTTGGTAGAGAGCACATTCCGTTTGCGTTTTTTTTTAGCCTTCCGCTCCTTAGCATATTGCCGAAGATCATTGTTTTCTACTTGCATAAGCTCTAAGCCTTCCTCTAAGGATTATAGGTGTTGCATTAATGTTAAAACAACTACCTCTGTTGCCTCTAGCGACGTTTCTGGATAAAGGATCGTGCGCGTATACCGGGCTCGAGTGTGCTCGCTATCGGGCGGTGGAGGATACATAGGGGAGGATAAGACTGTCGTGTGCTCAAGAGCAGATGGAGGTGTAGATGGCCGTATAGAGGAAGGTTGTGCGGAGCAACGATCAAGAGCTCGATTTAGGTTAAGGGGGAGGAGGCCTGCTGCTTCAAAGGCGCTCCTAATTAACTCCCTAGTGTAAATTTGCGGCCGAATCTCACCAAGTATTTATAGAAAATAGTCTCTATTAATACCAGTAATACCGCGAGCTGTATATTTATCAACCTTAGATGAATATAGTCGCTTAAGAACCGAAAATATAACCAAATCTAGTGGCTGTAGGAGGTGTGTCGAATGTGGCGGTAGGCAAATTGGTATGATCTTTTTTGACCAGCAGAACTCAACAAACTCAATATTGATATAACTACTATGGCCGTCCATAATTAAGAGTCAATAGCCGTTATATTCACTATTGGTTCTATCATTTATTGCCCTCTCCCATGCCTTAGTCCGTCGGGTATAGCGCTTAAAGTGCTCTAGCCACCGTACACTAAGCTCTTAATTTGACCATCCATTTTCGCTTATTGCAATTGTACACTCGCCCACAGCTTTCTCTGCTTCCTGCCATAGCGATTCTGTATGTTGGCGTCCTTTGAAAATAATAAACGGTGGAATCGTCCGCCCTTGCATACTAATTAAATTAATCTGCGAAACCTACTCCCGAGAGCCGTTAATTGTCTTAAAATTAATAATATTGCCTCTTAATACTACTACCTTAGCACTATATGCGAAGCCCATAGCGTAACCAGTCTCATCCATATTCCATACATCAGCGTCATTAATATTGTACTAAGTCTTTGCATTAGAGTAGTTGGCAAAAAACCTCTCAACTAGAGTAGGACTATTACCAGCAATAGCGCGTTCTAAGCTAATTAATCGTACATAGCAAGTACGAAGCTCTTCCTGCCGTTTTAAGAAGCTGTATATCCATTTTGTACCAAATAGCGCGATTTCAGTGTAATAAGAAAAGTTGGAGTTTTTGTGCCGAAGAATAAGTGTCGCAATCGTCCGAATTGTATAGTATCGACATGGAAACCCGGCTTTAGCAAGATAAATATAATGTTGAGCAATTGCTGCCTCGCCAGCTGGGGTAATACGATATTGGTTGACGTGGGCGATTTGGTGAGATTGCGATCTACCTTAAAGCCGCCGGCGGAAAGTAACTGGATTAACCTTATGAGCTTTCGCACAAGCTTCGGCGCTTTTATAGAGTCCTATTGTTCGCCAGGCTTTCAGAGCTGCTTGTAAACGATCTTCTGCATCTAGAGCACGCGGCCAGCGGGGCATGGCTTCAAATTTGAGTGTATTATGGGGAGTTGTGGGTAGGGAAGCAAGGGGAAATGTCAATGTGTGGATGTTCAAAGCGGCAGTATATTTATTTAGGAAATAAGCTAGCCTAGATACGAAGGCGGTAGTTCGTATCGGTCATAACTAGGGACACCTTCATAACCCCATCACTTACGTTACGCCAAAAAGGATCTGATCCAAATAGATCACTGTTTCTGTGACTGCAAACTAGCGGAGAAATGAAATTCTATCATTTGTTTCATATGCTACATAAAGACAATCTGACCGGTTTCTTAAGTTACATTTAAGTTTTCTGCTTGTCTGCACTGCCGATCTCCTATCCTCAAGCTTCCCTCTTCTTCATATAAGCATAAACTGATCGTTTCTCAGAAATTGCGTTGGGATTCGGTGCCGGAAGCAGCTACAAAAGTCCAGCTTGTTAGCTCATATTCCCAGTTCATATATAGCCTACTACAGCTTTATGGTAAGAAAGAAGGATCGAACGTACCTTGTATAGAAACACCATGTTAGAAACAACTTTGTAAACCTGCAACATCGCAATATTCTTTCCGATGCAAGTCCTTGCTCCATGTCCGAATGAAAGATCGCCACGTTCCATGATTGTCCTGCGCTCCTTGAACTCCTCTTCGGTCTCGTTGGATCGCTGCATCCACCGCTCTGGCTCCCATTCTTCCGCATTCGGTCCCCAAACTTCCTTCCGGCGTGCCACAACATATGGCTTCATGCCAACCTCGATACCTGCAGGGATAACGGTACCGTCGGCAAGACGAAGGCCGTTCGGGGGTGACTCGCGGATCAGGGGTACACCCACCGAAAGATGCAAGCGTACGCCTTCCCTAACAATACCCTCAAGAAATGGGAGCTCTTGGATCTGCTTCCAGTTGATTGGGTAACTGCAGTTTGCTGCCTTCATATCGTTGTAAAGCTGGTCTTGTTTGTCTGGGTTCTTAACTAGGTACCTAACAATGCCTTGCAAGACCTTAGAAGAGCCCAAAGCCCCAGCGCCCATGTTAACAACGGCAGTGGAGGTTATTTGGTCTGGAGTCATTATATCCGGATATTTCTCTGCGCTAGCGATGAAGTGAGCGAGCATGTCCAGCTGCTCCGGCGGTGGGGCGTTCAGACGATTTTTGACTTTCACTTCCGAAAACTCGACGAATGAGTCACGAGTAGGAGCAAGCACCCCCAGAAACGCGACTATAGGACTTCCTGCCAGAAACTTATGGAGAACCGGCATTTGAATAACCAAGCGAACGTAATCGACAATGTAGCCCTGAAATTTGATTAAGCTGTAGACGTCTCTGCCTGAATCAAGAAACCCGATAGGTGAGCCGAACGAAAGGTAACCGACTACATCGTATGCATCTTTATAAAGTCAGTTGTTCATTCTCGCCATACATTGGTTAGGGATCTAACAGTAGAAGAGCCACCGGGCAATATCCATTTGTTTGTTTCCACTCCTGATCTTTTCGATTTTTTCAAAGAGCTTATCCAACATCTCATCAACCTGGACTTCATAATCAAGAAGAGAAGATAGCGCATAGGCCCCTGCAATTGGACGTCGGTATTTGCCATGTTTATCTGGGTCTCGAATGGTAACGACGTTATCCCCTCTTCCATGTGACTTGATAACATCTATCGCGGCTGGCTGTAAGTAATGAATTAGCATAAAGCAAACTTTGTGTTAACGTTAAGCCAGATTGTACCTTGTGGAGTCTTGCTTTTGTTCCATATATGAGCGGGATGCTTTGTGGGTCCGCAACACTGACTGCGTGAGGTCCAACTCTTACAACATCGCCATAAACTTTGTGCATAGCATGCATGTAATCGGCATCGCCACCCGTTCTTCTCGTCTCAATCAACCGCCAGACATTGGTGTATTTTGCGAGGAAAGGTCCTGGAATATGGTCTAGCCCTGCAGTTCGACTTTGGTATATCTGGAAAGCGACACCAAGGACTATAAGACCGACAGCAAGAAGGACAGGATGAGATGAAAGGAGTGGCAGTGGATTTAGCATGATTAGTGTGGACTAGAGTATTGAATGTCCCAATTGAATACCACAGATGTTAAATGTAAAGCTGAGAAAACACCTGTGGGAGCTCAGAACCTTTGAAAGAAAGCCCTTGACGTAGTTAGAGGAAAGAGAACAAATTGTGAGTGGAGGTAAAAATCCACTTCTTTGGAAGACTGGTTGTACCTAATTCATATCGGACTATTTCTTTTGTCTTACTATGTGCTATAAAGTCATTGTGGCTAATGAGAGCTACCGACAGTATCGGAGTCGGAGTTTACTTGAAAAAGAACCGCCGTTGATAGGCAGGACGTGCATTCTGCAAAATATAGTGCTGAGACTCTCTAATTCCGACTGTAGTCAGCAGGGGTCAAAGAGTTGTCCGGGTCTTGATACCCATAATGATACGTAATTGAAAACCCGGAGTCCGCTAAGTACAGAATATGATCGACACCAGTGCCTCAAGAAACGCAACTACGTTTTAGATGCGATAACTGATAACTAAGTCCTCGACGTATTTGCTCGTGTGTGCAAAGTTTCGCAAGAATTATTTGTGGCCGCTGATGATGCAGAAGGGATGTGCCGGGTGGTGTTGCTGAGCCTCAACCCCAGCTCCGGAATCTGAACGTCAGCACTAAAGGACGCCATCTCCGCCGATGGTCCGTTACTCTTCACTCTCAAACATCGAGGATCTCATATTCGAATTTCGCCACGCTTGGTGTAAATCAATGACCTACCTATACCTCAGTCATGGCTCAACATCGACTCTCCCCAAGAACGACTAAATCCTTTCACATTGCTTCGTTTTATTCCTTGAACATACACTCCACAATCTCTACTTCTCAAGTTTGGAATAAACTCTGAAACTACCTCTGTAATTGTTGAAGTCACCCACGTCCTGCTGTCAATATGACGCTTGACGACCACGGCCAACTCGCTGTGGCACAGTTGGCCATTTACGGACCATCCGCAATCCTCTGTCCTCTCATTGCCATCCGTCTCGGATTGAGCAAGAGTTTGTGTTGGTTTTATGTCTTCGTATTCTGCAGTATTCGCATCGTGGGCTGCATAATGGAGGTTTTGGCTGAGGAGAAAAATGATCTAAGCAAGTATCAGATTGCAGGAATCTTGGATGGCGTCGGTCTTTCACCGCTCCTTTTGGCGACTTTAGGGTTGTTGACGGTTGCGTGAGTGTTTCATTTCAAAAGTCGTCTTTCAACTTACTCAACCTGCTTTAGATGTAAGGGTTTGCCGCAGTGTAGACTGAACACGAAGTTTTTCGTGGTACTCCACCTTCCAATCCTCACCGGTCTGGTTTTCATCCTCGTTGGAGCGAAGAAACTCTTCAAACCTGATGGAAGCGACACCTCCAAATACAAGACTCTTGCCAGCGTCGGAATTGCTCTCTTGATGCTCTCCTTCCTCGTCTTGGTGCTTCTTACCGTCTTGACTTTTTCTAGGATCGGCCTTCATATGTCGCCTCCGGAGAAGAAGTTTCTCTTAGCCATTGTGTTCAGTATTCCGTTCCTCTGCGTTCGTCTGGTCTACTCGGCAATCTTTTTCTTCACCCAGAACGTAAAATTCAGCCCTATCGGAGGTGATATTGTCATCCAGGCCTGTCTTCAGATTCCCGAAGAGATGATTACCATTCTTACATACTTACTTGTTGGAATCACGTTCAAGAATACCAAGGCTGTCAGCTCCAGAGGCTCCTCGTAGTAATGAACGCAGGGAGCTATAGTGGCGACAGAAAAGATATTCGCAGTAATGGGAACGTCCCGAATTAGCCATGAATGGCGTTTGGTGTTAGGGACTACAACGACAGTTGCGGATGTCTCTCATGATTACTCGCCTACAAATGCGCAAGCGATTACGGCTGGGACGTATTCGAGTCGCGGAATAGTTACCTTTCTTCGCTTCTTCTAAACGACTGATTTTCATGGGACTGTAACGTTATACCAATGTACATCAAAAGAGCAGGCTTGAATTCCACATTCCTTTCCACGCCCTTAACGTGCGGCGTTACGAAGATGCCGAAGAACCATTCTTCAACACCTCAACTCTCTTGCATGCAGGTGGCTGACATGCCCTCAAAGATTTTGGAAAATGTAGCCTGATAGTGAGGTGTGACAATAATCTTGGAACGCGAAGGTGGGTGGGATCGGCGCTTGGTGCTCGGGGGAGACAGACTGCTTATTGGTCGATAATTCCGAGATGGTGTCTGCATGTGAAACGTGATGGATGGCGGCAAGGGTTTTCCTGATCGCCAACAAGCTCATTGCAAAGCGTATTCCTAAATGATGATAGGATGTTATCTTTGACTTAAAGACGTTCGGATTCGGAAACACCTTCACGCGCTACCAACTCTTCCTAAACATTGACATGCTCCACATGGCTGGTGTAGCTTGTCTACAAATTCGGGTCAGAACTCCTGTTCGCTTTGTTCCTCAAGTTATGAGTTTACCCCACACTACGCTGGCCGAGCTACATAGGCATGATAGGGTACAAGCTCATCCAGAACAAGGGACTTACCAAATAACTAAATACCGCCTCTATTAACGCCGTGGGAGAAAGCTCCACCAGTCCTCACTCCGAGTATTCATCGTTGCTGTAAATTCTCCGAGCCAATTGACCTTTGCCGTCTTAAATGGACGGATAAGCGACGACCCCACTACTGCTTGATGCCCGGCCAACAAGAAGCCCTGTTGCCAGCTCTGACCACCCACTTTGTCTGCTCACCGGTTAGCAGAACTCTATTGCAAGGTGCAGACTCCTGCCACAATTGCTCGGTTTGATAACCTCATCCTTCTTCACTGTGTGCTAAATAGAGCTACAACATCCGGCGAAAGCTCCTTCCTTCTTAAACCTAGAAACGCCTTAAATCCTCAAAACTCCAGGCATCCTTTATTTGCTTCAGAGGGGAGCCGAAGTAGCTCGTGCCTAACTGTGATAGCTTCATAACCTCAGTTACTTCTTCGAAAAGGCTTCTAGTCTTTGGTGTTTACTTTCTCTTCCAGTATGCCTTATACAAGGAGGCAGGTGGTCACGGCTGTGAGCATAGTGGTAAGCTTGAACTGTTATCTTGCTTAATACCCCGCAAGACCATATCAGACCTTAAAGCTCACAGAATCCATAGTATCTTATCGTCCTCACGGCCGTTGCAGGGTATATCTGCCATCTCGCCAAAAGTCCAAACTCAAACCGCTAACACGCTTACCAGTTACGCAGCGTCCCGTGCTAGCAACCTCTCCCTCCCTATCCCTAAATCTCTCACTGGCTTCACCTCCTCCCTACCTATAATAGCCGGCCTGCTGCTCGAAGGTAGCTATGACCTAACCCACCGCCGCTCCAAGCGCAACAGACCCGTCCCTAGCCCTCCTCCTACGACCTTATACGCAATCATCGCGAACGCGCTCATTCTGGTATACTCGACCGTCGTCATCACCCTCCTAGGCACGCACACGGGCCCTACATCGAGCCTCCTCTGTGGCCTCGATGAGCGTTGGCTATCCTTATTTAGAACTAAAAACGGCGACGCTGTCAGAACCATACAGGATACATTCAAGTGCTGCGGGCTTCATAAAACAAACGACAAGGCATTTCCGTTTCCCGGCGGGAGAAATAATGAACATGCATGTGAAAAAAGATTTGGCTGGAGCCAAAGCTGTTTTGAAAGCTGGAGGGGAGCGGAACAGAGCATGTCGGGTGTGCTGATGGGAGTCGTGGGATTGGTGGTTATATGGCAGGTAAGAAACCGCTTCGTAGCCTTAGGTTTTAGACGTCGAACAAGTCCGGCTGCTGTCGTTGAGTCCAATGCTGACTGGCTTGAAATCGCAGTTGGTCATTGTCGTCGCGCCATCGACGCGCTCTCCGTGGTTTAGAGAGATCCTCGCTCAACCCGTAGAACCCGCCGATGATGAGGAACAGGGGAACAGCAACAGTCCACGACGGGCGATAGCCTATCAGGATACTGATAACCGTATCACGGAGGAGCAGGACCAGAGTGAGAACGAGAGCGAGAATGGGAATAAGAGGAGGAGAGTCATCGAAGGACGAACGAAGGATGCTTTGCCGGGCGAAAGAAGCAATGGAGGTCAAGCTCAGCCGGGCCATGTAACCAATGAGTGGACTGATAGTTAGGCCCATCAAGGGGTTTTTGGGATCCAGTTGTGCTCGATGGAGCCTGGGTCATTGAATTTAAGCAGGATGAGTACTCTGAGGTATTGAAGGTGGCTAAGAGTGCAAAGTGGTTTGGACTGGTCTTTCTCTTGGTGGATATCTGAAGAAAAGGCACAAAATGTCTTTCGGCAGTGGGACAGGGTTGTTTAACACATTGAAGCTATCAATGAGGCAAGTTCGGAGCTACAAAACTTCCCATACGCTGGCCAAGACGCATATCTGCCAGACTGGTCTATGAGTCTGATACGAGGTGAGTGGAGAGCGATTGCACAATTTGACGACCATTTCCCATTTTCTACTTCTCCCAATCCCTAAACGGCACGGCATGGCGGTAATGGTGCATAAGTAAAGGCATATAGTACTTAGTATAGTAATCATAAAGCATTACCATATGCAGGAGTGATATATACACGAGATTATTCCTGGGAGCCCTTAGGCTTTGGTTTCCTCTGCGCCTTCACAGATTTCATACTCCGCCTCGGCCTCGCATGCCTCTCATTCCTGCCCTTCGGCTTCGGCCCCCCGAGCACAGAAGCGCCCATAGGCGGCCTTACAGCAACATATTTACCCTCAGGACTGAACACCTCGACCTCAGGGAAGACCGGCCCCATGAGTGCATCGTCGGCGCTCTGTTTCGGTTTCCGTACTTGCGCAACCAACTCGACCCACCCACACCCTTCAATGAGGATATCGGCAGAGTAGACGATGAAAGGCAGCCGCTCCGGCTTGAGCTTCACAGCTACAGGGTCGGTGAGCGGACCCGTCTGCTTCCTCGTGACGTCCCATTTCAGCCGGAACATCCCCGCCGACTTCATCTTCTCGCCGGCCCAGGGCTCCGTGATGACCGGGACGCCTGACTCCCTTGTGCGGTTCTGGATGCCCTCGGCCTTCTCTGTCGACGTGACGTGCGCGTCTATCGGCACGAACGGGTGGGCCAGAAACACAAGATCGGGCGTCCGCGGCGTGATGCGGATCAGGCCGCCTAGCAGCAGCGAGGAGCTTGGCTTGATGGACTGTTTTTGGGGCGTGATGCGGCTTTTCATGACGAGGTCGAGCTTGTGCTCGGGCCGGACGTAGGTGTCGAGGTTGCTGCGGGCGAGGCCGGGCAGGTCGATTAGCTCGCCTTTCCCGTTGCCGAAAGGGATGCGGATGGGCGAAGCAGTAGTGCCAGGGAGGGCGGAGATGGTGGGCATAGCGGGATAAGGAGTTTCTTTTCGAGGCGGGGGGAGCAGGGAGTCGTCGTCCAGAATCTCCTCCTCTTCCTTCCGAGGCGTTTCCGTAGTACCGTCATCATCAGCTAGGCTTCTTTCTTTTTCCGCCGTGCTGGATTGGATTTGTACGAGCTCCTCAAGAGACGTTGCGGTGGCTTCTAAACGCTCTCGCTCGGCTTTTAGGTGCTCCCGTTCTGCTGCGCTCCGTATCTTTTTGACGTTGACGTCTTGATCGCCTCGTCCTTTCGGGAAGACGACCTCGAACAGATTACTCTTGCCAACGTTGACCTTGCCAACCATCCACCCGCCGCCTCCGCGCTCCCAAATATCTTCTTTAACCTCTTTTGTCCACCACCCTCTCTTCGCACTGACCATGCTCACATTGCCCAGTCGGACGTTCCGGCCGGTCCGCCCTAATGCCTCGCGCAGGACTTCCTTCGCATACGGCATTAATCGATCCACCTGTTCTTTTAGTGGCGCAAGCAGGTCGGAGCGCGTGATTATGAAGCTGACTTCAGCGATCCGGTCCCCGCTCTGCCATACACGGTGTTTCGACCGGCGGTTCTGGGTACGTAATTGAGGGAGGTGGAGCGCTCTGTTCAGGTTCGTGATGAGCGACATGGGGAAGTCTGCCGCGTCAATGATGTGGTAGACGTGGTTGCGCCTGTGTGGGGACTCGGCGATAGTATCTTGAATGGCCTCGATGGTGGGGTGATAGATCGGCACCCCCGATGAGTGGTGGATTAGGTTGTGGCACCGGTCGCAGATCGGAATTGGAGGCTCAGGTTTCTCGAGGGGTGTTGCTGCGTGTTTCTTGTATTAGTGGTGTACAAGATGGGCGGCCAATGGGTACTTACACAATACAGTCCTGTCTAGACCTAGGTCCTCTAAGACCTTATTGTCTACCTGCTTGATTGCTTTGGTAAAGACATCATCCTCAGTAGCTTTCGGTTGGCTATCATCGTAGTTGAGATATGATTTTACAGCACCTCGCGAGAGAGAGTAGTATCCTGCTTCACTTGATGCCAGAATCTGGGTTGGAGCTCCACATCCTGGACAGCATACCGGAAGCACGCGTTTATTAGGCTGCGGTGCGGGAGGTGTGCTACTAGTAGGTGAAGGAGTGGTTATAGCGGTATCTGGTGTTCGTTTTCGTCCAAAAGTTGAAAAGGTTTTCTTCGGTCGTGGGAGGTTCTGCGGCGGGAATCCCGTTACTGGTCGACTCCTTAATAAAGCCGGGCAGAGAAATGCGGGAATAGAGGCGTGAGGTGTGGCAGCTTCACAATGCAGAAGAAGCTTGCTGGCGTGTTGAAGAGTGGTGCGCATGCCTGGGTGGTAATGGTATTGGCTACAATGGACGTGTCTGCATAATTGGGTACTTTATTCATCCTAAGATTCTTTTTCTAGAAGGCCTTGGCGTCTTTGCTACATCGGATTTAACATACGCCGAAACGGGTCGGCTCGGCGAACTCCGCGCGCGTCCAAGCTCAAAATGCTATTTCTCCTAGGTAATCCAACAATCAGACTTTTTTTGACTCTTTGCGACTACATCTTAACGAGTCTTCGCTCATATCCGTTTTCCTTCACGTATTTTACCGGCTCGTCAGAATGCTCGCTTCTTCGAGAACCGCTGTGGGTCGAGCTGCGAAGGGGCAATTATCCATCAAGGCTGGGGCCAGAGCGGTGTCGGCTTGGGCAAAGGTTCCCCAAGGGCCTCCAGTGGGTTGTAGTAGTCAATTCCTCGTAAAAATGAAACTGACTGATATTTAGGATGTGCGCATTCCTTTCCCTACTTTCATATGAGCTCTTACTCACTGCTTCCCCGCATTTTCAGGCAATTCTAGGTGAGCAGTGCGGAAGTGTCTCCGTAGCGTTGAGACTTTCTTTTTCTAACATCAACCAGGTATTACTGAGGCCTACAAAGCGGACAGCAACCCTAAAAAGATCAATTTGGGTATGCTCCGTAACCTCGTCTGCGAATGACGTCTTCACATCAACCTTCTGACCTTAACGAGGTGTTGGCGCATACCGAGACGATAGAGGCAAGCCATTCGTTCTCCCATCGGTGCGGACGGCGGAGAAGAAGATTGTGGAATCCAAATTGGACAAAGAATATGCAGGCATCACTGGTGTGCCTGCGTTCGCTAAGGCTGCTGCTCTACTGGCGTACGGTTCAGACTCAGCAGTCATCAAGGAGGACAGAGTAGCTATCACGCAGTCCATCTCAGGTACCGGCGCTTTGCGGATTGGTGGCGCGTTCTTGGAACGATTCTACCCCAGCGCGACGACCATCTACATCCCCACTCCTAGCTGGGCAAATCACAATGCGGTTTTCAAGGATTCAGGATTGAAAGTAGAGAAATATCGTTATTATAACAAAGATACGATCGGCCTTGACTTCGATGGCATGGTTGCAGATATCAAGGCTATGCCAAGGGGCAGCATAATTCTTCTCCATGCCTGTGCGCACAACCCAACCGGTGTCGATCCCACCGAAGGGCAATGGGTGGCAATTGCAGAAGCTGTGAAGGAGGGCGACCACTACCCATTCTTCGACATGGCCTACCAGGGCTTCGCTAGCGGTGACACCAACAAGGATGCATTTGCTCTGAGGCACTTCATCGAGGAGGGACTGCGGCCCTGCCTAGCGCAGAGCTTTGCAAAGAACATGGTAAGTTATATGTCTTGACGTCTGCTCTGCATTAGTAGGTAACACGTGAAAACAGGGCTTGTATGGTGAGCGCGTTGGTGCATTCTCTGTTGTTTGCGAGTCCGCCGAAGAGAAGAAGCGAGTAGACTCCCAAATCAAGATTCTTGTACGACCCCTCTACTCCAATCCTCCGATTCACGGCGCTCGAATCGCCTCCGAGATCTTGAACGACCCTGTGTTGAACAAGCAATGGCTAGGGGAGGTCAAGGACATGGCGGACCGCATCATCACCATGCGTGCCTTGCTGAAAGAGAATCTCGAGAAGCTAGGAAGCAAACACGACTGGAGCCACATCACGTCTCAGATTGGCATGTTCGCATTTACGGGTCTGAAGCCTGAGCAGATGGATGTGCTCGCCAAAGAAGTAAAGCTTTAATTTTCCTGCTGAACACTGGTATCCCTAAAAAGGGTACATAATGCATAAGCTGACTTGCATTAGCATTCTGTATATGCTACCAAAGATGGACGAATTTCGGTTGCGGGCATCACGACTGGAAATGTTAAACGCCTCGCCGAGGCAATCTACAAAGTAACTGGTTAAATGTCTTGTTTTACCTTTTGGATCTCACCGCTTCTCCTTGAATACATTAGACAAAGTGTGCTGTACTGTAGACTGTAGAGTACGATTGAAGTACGACTGAAACGAAAATGGACCGGGAGTAGAGAATCTAATAGAAAAGCAAGTCAATCACTTCCATCACTCTGCATCCATCATCGTTAGCGTTGGATCTTACCATGAGCAGTGATTGCGACCCGATGGGTGATCGGAATCGAAGCCCGAAGGGCATCCCCGATAACCTAGAGTTTATGGTGCTGGGCCTTGGACTGTTTTGGATTCTTCTCGGTAGATTTCTAATAGATTGAACCAGTTATCCTGGGAGCAGCTGAAGCTACCCCGCGGTCCCGAAACGGAGCTGCACGGCAACAACTTGACGAAAGACGCCGAGCAAAACGGAGGCTATCGTCTCGGCCTTGAAAATTGTGTCTTGAGCGAGACTGCTGATCATTGCTTCTTCCGTTGCCAGCCTCCAAGGGTCCCGCCAGCACCTTCCCGTCCCGTTTGGCCCGATGTACTGAGCCGTGATTTTCTTTTGCGTGTGAAGAGCGTCTCATCAGCCCATCAGCCAACGCGCAGAAAAGAGTGCTGGAAAATCAAAAAATCAAAACCAAAGAAGGTACAAACGGGAATCCGGGTTGCCGTGGACTCCACAGCGGCGCGGTTGAGGGAAAATGCGGTGGAGCGGTCGACGAGGCACAGTACCACAAAGACAGGCGGGCAGTCATGCGCCAAAGCGCAAGGTAGGTGGAAGACCCTGCGTGTCGGCGGCGCTTGGCAACTGCATCGCTTCCAGGGTGGGCTCGCAGACGGGCCATTCGCGGGCTGGCCAGGGCGGGTGGGAGCATTGTTAGCAGCGAGCTGTGTTGCTTCATGCTGCTGCTTCACCCTGCTTCATGCTGCCTCATGCCGCTTCACCCTGCTTTGCGCGCGCGGTCGGCGACAAAATGCGGATCTAGGGACCGAAACCCATGCGTCTGGGAATTACGTCGTTCAGCGGCGTCCACAGTGTGCTGCATTGGTGACGTAGGTGACTCGGTTAGCGGCCATTGGACGGATCGACCTGTTCTAGACCTATATACCCCTCCACCACCACGTTTTTGCTTCATGAGCGATTTGATGCTTCGACTACTTTCGCCTGGAGTATCTGGTCGGGGGTTGTCTGAGAAAAATGTGGGCTTTTTGCGGGCCCGCGTTGAAAGGCCCGTCTGGCTGGTGAGCCAGTCAAACGCCTGCTGATTTTCTCACCTCACTGCCTTTCCCTTCTAGCTGTGATACTGGGAAACTTAACCTTTACCAATTGGGGAAGAAAAACCCCACACTTCCAAATGCCCACACCACGCTGATTATTATTATTTCAAAATATCCAAGAGTGACAATCCGACCTTGCTCTACCACCTTATCTTTTACCGATCCCCTTTCATCAGCCTTTGCCGTCGACCCAATCTGCGTACCCCGTACCATTTCCCCAGCTCGGCGCCATTGCGACCCTTAAGGCGGGGCACCCTTGGAAACTAATTTAACAGAGCTCCAAAAAAATTTTCCCTTGCTATCAAGCTACACCCCTACTCACCTGGAAAAGCTTCTTTCATATTATTCCCGGGCCCTGTTAGAGTAGAACATTTCTGTCAAAACGGGCCGAACCTTCTTTCGTCATACCCACCACACCGGAAGAGCTAGGCCGCGCTTGACAGCGGAAAAATACCCAGTTGCGCGTGTATGAAAGGAATCGGTGGCCAAACAAAAACCAAAAACCAAAAGATTCATTGCGGACCTCGTTGACTGCGCCGGACAAAGAGCAGGTATTTCGCAACAGAAGAACCTGGAAGCGCCCTCTCGGATAAACTATGGCTAGAACAGACCCGGACGATAGTAACAGGGTTTGTCTGCCCCTCCATCGCTCTTCCCTTCACCCCCACTCACCACCGAAACCTGCGAGGCTGCAACGCTGCGGGACACGGCATAAACGAAGATAAACGGCTAACCTACAAACCAAAATAGAGTGAGGGCGAGACAATGGTACTGCCGGAAGCAGGCGACAGCATTGATGCGGCAACATTCGAGCAGATTCTTGAAATGGACGATGACGAGGAGAGAGATTTCTCCAAGAGCATCGTGTTCGACTTCTTCACGCAGGCCGAAAGCACCTTTGACAAGATGAATTCATGTCTGTAAGTGGTCTTGTTGATAATTCGTGTCGCGCAAACTGCAATCTATTTTCTGACAGCATTTCGGCAGGGTGAAAAGGGACCTAGCACAACTTTCGGCTCTCGGGCATTTCCTCAAAGGCTCTTCGGCCACGCTCGGACTCACTAAAGTCAAGGACAGCTGTGAGAAGATCCAACACTTCGGTGCAAAGAAAGATGAAACCGGAACAAAGGACGAGCTAGACGACGATGTCTGTCTTAAGCGATTGGAGACAACGATAAAGCAGGCGAAGCAAGAATTCGCCGAGGTCGAGGAGGTGCTGAGGAATTTCTACCGCGAATCATGAGATAAACGGTCATTAAAGGGATAAAAAATCGGACATGGTTTCATTTTCGTTGTTGAAGTTGGGCGTATCCGGTACTTCTGTTGGTATGGCGGGATTGGGGCTGCCGGTTTTGCATCACTCGACTGGTACGGACGGAGAGACAAGGCGAATCAAAATTTCTCAACCTCTGCTTTGAGCCTTTTCCCAGGCATCACCCCCTTTTATTATTATTATTATTATCATTATTTTTCAACACTACGGAGGGCATTCTTGGAGAGTACGGATCATTATGGAACCCGTAGCATTGGGGGGAACGGGAAGCATGATAGTGTTTTTGCATGACGTAGGGCGCTTGTTATTATAACTAAACCCAGGCTTTCATAATGGGCCCGAGCTGTCTAGCTAGTGTAAGACGCGTGGCTGTCGTTTTATTCCGGAGAACCAGTGAGCGAATTCGTGAATGCAAGGTTGGGTGGATATAGGGCAGTCTTTTCTCTGTTACGGTGTGTTTGCCTGACGATCTTGGGTTGGTGTCTCGGGCGAGTTATGGTGGGGGTGGGTGGGCTTCGGATTTCAGCCCATGACCTCACAGTCAGCACTAAATTTGATGACGGGATTGTGCAAAAGATCTCTTGCATGTTTTCATGCTTTTTCGGTTCCATCCAACCAGCCAATAGTAGAAAATATGATGTGACTCTGAGTCTCTCATTCGCTACTCAT
>Ga0307515_10003729_pt1 | contig 31962 bp, 23 predicted proteins | sample 17_EM_MG_FD_194513 | JGI IMG/M metagenome (GOLD analysis project Ga0307515, IMG submission 194513) | Populus trichocarpa ectomycorrhiza microbial communities from riparian zone in the Pacific Northwest, United States - 17_EM | ecosystem: Host-associated > Plants > Roots > Unclassified | place...
GAAGAGCAAAGATGTCTGGGTTATGAATGTCGTGCCTGAAGACGGATCCAACACTCTCAAAATAATATATGACAGAGGCCTGATAGGCACTGTGCACAGCTGGTATGTTGGAAATGTTATTGATGAGATTATATTTGAATTTTTGAATGGTCTATGTGCATTTTACACAGATGGTCTATTTTTGAATGGTAAAAATAAGTGAAAAAGAAACCAAATGTGTGGATTTTGGTAAAGATAAAAAAAAATTGCTCTTCAGAAACCAAACACTCTGCTGGGAGTATGTGCCCCTATGAAATATATAGATTTCTAAAGGAAAATTGATCCTTTAAGTTCTCTTTTTGTAAAAGATTAGCAGTCATTTCCAAAAATTTTCAATGATTCACCAATTTGTTATGATGGGAGTAATTTTCCTACTCTGCTATTATATTTGAAAGAGGAAAAAAAGTTTGAAATAGCGCAGGAGAAGCTGTGATGCTAACCTCATTCGTGTATCTGCATAGTGTAGTCCGAGTCGCCATTTACTCTAAAACCTGAGGGGTTTTGGACAGTCTCACTCCACAGGGGAACTTGTCTTATAAACATAAAGGCTTTGAAACCTCTATCAGGAAAACTCTTTTGGTGCTAGATTGCATGGATAACCATGTTGCTTCCAAGAAGTTGGATGTGGAAGCATAGTGGAAGTGCTGATTATTTTCTCTCTCGGTATCTTTTGGGAAAATAATTTTGGTTTTCTATTGACAGGTGTGAATCCTTTTCAACCTATCCGCGGACTTATGATCTACTCCATGCTTGGATGGTTTTCTCCGACATTGAAAAGAAAGGTTGCAGTGCTGTGGATCTGTTAATTGAGATGGACTGCATCCTGAGACCAACAGGCTTCATCATTATCCGAGATAAACGACCAGTGGTGGAGTTCGTAAAGAAACATTTATCAGCACTACATTGGGAAGCAGTGGCAACAGCTGAGGCTGAGGGGGAGTCTGAGCAAGATGAGGATGATATGGTATTCATCATTAAAAAGAAGCTGTGGCTAACAAGTGAGAGTTTCAGGGAAACAGAGTAAAACAGCTAATCTTGTCATCCAGAGTCTTGGCCTTTCACCTGAAATAACCACTGCGTTGCAGGGCTTAAGGTGCCCAAGGAGCAGGTAGTTTATATGATTTTGTAGCATTTGATGATCATTTATTTAGTTCATTTGTTGCTCATTTTTTTTCCATATAAAAGCAGAAATTTCTTACAAGCCATTTGTATTGTATTTTTATTCTTCATCAACTCAAAAGTCAAAACTGCTGTAATTTTATTTTATTTTTTTGGTTTTTTTTAACCATAGACCACAGTAGGAAATAAAGAAATAGCACCTTAAAAGAAACCGGCTGTTGCTTTGCTTGATTGCATCAAAAGTCGTTGATGTCTGCTGAGCTCATTATCATTGAGAACTTTTTCAGCCATGACTATGTACACAGGTTTCGAATCATGCACAGGTCATTATTTGTTAAATCCCTTCTAAGAATGTATGGGCCAGGGGCTCGACACCTCCATTGCCTGTGCAGAATCCATCCGAGTCCAACAAGGGCATTCCTAGCATACTTCAAGAAGATGCCTGGAGTCATTGATAATTCGACATCAATACATGTTTTTCAATGGAACCATGGCCACAGGAAAATTAACATCTCGGAATCATAGAGTACAGGAAATTACTGCATGATTCCAACAGAATTATAGCAAATGTTACTGCTCACCGGCATGGACACCGACGTTCTTTTATCCAATTACCAGAGTCTAAGCAACGAGACTTTATTTATTCATCCCATCACTAGGAAACTCGCAAATCTTTTATCTTGGTAATATTCCCAGCTAACCGTGTGAGTTTATTTAACCACCAGCTAACTTCCGAAAGAAACCAAGCGGATAGAAGAATACACATTAAAAAAAACAACCCTACTCAAGCCCTTGATGCATGCATGCCAGCCAGCCAGCCAGCAGCATCATCCACCCATTAATATTATGTAAAGTAGAAACAGTTTCACTTTATTCTTTTCTTCACACGGCAGGGTGTGTCCTAAGACTAAACTAGCCCACATCCTACAGCAAGATTGATCCATCCCCTCACCCCCACACTAGGGTATACCGTAACCCACATGGACAGATAGAAAAGCCGAGGGGAAGTCTAAACGGTGAAAGGGAAAAAAACCCATAACATAGATGAACCCGATTTCATTTCGTGCTCAAAATCTTAACAGGTATAACATAATTGATAGTTTACATCCCCTACAAAATTGAGTCAAAATGTCGAACTGTTTTACTTCGAGGAAAATTTCCTGTCTCCAGTCACTTTGGCAACAAACTCTCGTCCTCAGGCAGATTTCAACTTGGATGATATAGAGGCCAGGTGTGAAAGGATTCTGTGCCCAACAAACATCAGGAAAGCTCCCAAGAAACCAAGAGCTTTCAGTGTTGTGAAAAGATCCCACTGCTCAGGAAAAAAATAAAATGAAAGGGTGAATTCTTCGGGAACAAAATGCTTCTAACACCACTAATAGAAGAAAAATATCACTAATACCCCAGCAAACAATCAAAAGTTGCATATCAAACACACATCAGTGAATACAAGCACTAGAAACCTTGCAGGAATCACAAGTTAATCGTCAAATAGGAGCACATAAAAAGCATGAAGTGCGAAACTGACCTTCAGCCAGAAAAGTGCGTAGAGCAACAAAACTGCTGCAATGCCGAGATGGAAGAGGACAGCGAACATGGCAGGAACGGATGAGGAAGGGAAGTTCTTCAGGTTCACCCCTAAACGCAATAACTGTCAAGAGGAGAAGGCATGTTAACATATGCCACTCATTCACATCCCCTATGTACCTTGTCCCTATTTATTGGGAAGAGAAGATGGCAAGTAAGAGAAAACTAGGCAGAAAAAAATAACAATGCACACTTGAAATCCTGACTCCTTTTCCACACCAGAATGTCAATGAAAGCAATGTGCAATACCTTCTCTGTCCAAATAGAAAGGGGTAGTCTAAACTCCTGATGCTCACCTGATGTCATCTAGCAAGTTCTAGCAATAACATCTAAACCAACAGGTTCAATTGAGTATTTTCAATCAGAATTACAATAAAACACATCCATATCGGCAGGTGTCTGCATAAACACAGCAATCAAAAGATCTTTCCAACATAAGCACTCAAATTCCTAGGCCCAGGTCATACTGGAAGCACTATATGGGGCATCCTAAGTTGGGACAATTTAGATAGAACAAATGAATTACAGAAGTAACTAGGAAGATTCAATCAATTACACTCAGAAGGGAGCAAATCTATGTTAATGCTCAAGTGTCCAGAATCTCTGTCAGATAATATAATACTCACCCCAACTAAGAACCCAAGTAATGGAAAAAGTGTCCAGAATCTCTGTCAGATAATATAATACTCACCCCAACTAAGAACCCAAGTAATGGAAAAAGTGTAAGACCCAAGAAAGCATGAGAAAGCTCCTTAGGTGGAAGCTTTTCAGGAACCCTGAAGATGTGAGTTATCTCTGCTTTAGGACCATATCTCAAGTTCTGATCAAGAGGTTGTGGCGGTGGCTGTGGTGCCTTCTCAGGTGGTTCTGGTAGATCTAGGTCAAGGTGACCAATAGCCTTCAAGAAAGAATTTTCCTGAAAAAGATAGACAAAACAAATTATATCATGCTCATGTCATATAACAACCCATACAAATGTAAAAACCTCGTAAGAAAAATCAAGCTTACCATAGCAGCATCACCCACAGTGAGCTGAACATTATATTTCCCTGATAAATAGAAAAATTTCTCAACCAGTCCAAGGAAATCCTGCGAGACATATTGCCAAATATAAGAAAAATAACAAAACTTCAAAAGAGACAGAATATGGATGGTTGAATGGTTTGTTATAGTGTGCGAGTCTGTTTCCAAGCAATCGATACTGGTGCACACTAGCAGTATTTGGAAACGAAGTGGTAATGAATCTTGGCATGTGCAAGGGTGTTATACTATTAAGCAATAAAGGCTTAAACTGACTTGCACTAAAATTACTTCCGCTAAAGGTGTATTGATTTGCCATAGCAAAAAGAGCCATTTTCACCAAGGACCCTGAGACAATGTATGATTGCTACACAAATATCGAATAGTAATTTCATTGACATATCATTTAGTTTTATTGCTAGTTGCAATTTAAAAGTGTTCAAAGTCTCTGGACATGGGATTAATTGGCATATTTTACTTCTTAACATTGGGGTTGTGGAAAAACAAGTCCTCAACTACCAATTTGGTCTTTTGTATCCTCAAACTACTATTTATTGAGCAAATTAAAGCCTGCCGTCAAATTTGATTGTTAATCTAAATGCTATAAATAACGTTTTGAAGCAATTAATTTTTTTTATAGATAAAAATAATTACAAAGAAGGTAAATGATGCACCGTAAAAAAAATATTCAAATTGCTCCAAAACAATATTATTTATAACATTTAGACTAATGGTCAAACTTTGAAAGTTAGTCTTCACAGTCAAATTTGATGGTAGACCTTAATTTGCCCACTAAATAGTAGTTTGAGGATACAATAGACTAAATTGACGGTTCAGCCCTTATTTTGCCACAACCCAAATAGTTTAGGGGTAAAATATGCCACTAAACCTTTGGACATGCATTCAAGATTATCTTCTTCATAAAGCTTACTTTCATTAGTCCATAATTACCATGTGATAAGAAAATCAACTTCATTTCAGGTAGGAGGGAAATTGGTTAGCATTGCACTAATTTACAATTGGAATCAAATTGCTAGGAACCAAGTAAAGTGATTGTTGGCAAAAGCCAACAAGTCAAATTTATATCAATGAGAAACCCAAAAGCCAACATTCATATGCATTTGATAGATTTTGTTCCTAAGCTAGAAAGTTGCAAAAACATGTCCATGATCACGTAATAGGGAGGGACAAAAGGGAGAAGAACATTGCAGAGGGAACTTACTAGATTGATCTCAAACTGTTTTCCAGAGCTCCCCACCACAAAACTATGCTCAACCTTAGTCTCATGTGTCAACTTAAGAATTGCCTGCAAGCCAAGAAACTCTGAACAGCTAAATCACAGAGAAACCAATTCTAGAGAAAGACAGGCTTAATACTAACCTGATGTGGCTTAAAAGCATGACCAAGAGAAGTAGACAATTGGAAAGAGAGGCGCAGCTTCTGAAGATGGTTTGCAGATAATGATACAGTATTTTCCCCGGCTAAATCTATCCTGCATGGATCCAAGAACTAGAATTACCCAAACTAAAGCCATGTAGTTCAAATTCAGTCAAAAGCAGAGCTGAATAAAGGATTGTAAATAAAAATTTAACAAATCCCAAAAGGTCACAATGACAAGCATCCAACATCACAATCAGTGACAGTTAGAAAGCACTCTGATTTGTAACTGGGAAATGTAAAAAAATACTTCTTGGTTTCTGTGCTCCCAAGATCACTATCAAGCACTGAGATTTCTGCACTGTCAACTTTGACAACTCCAGTCACAAATATTGGAATCCGAGTTTGGCCTCCAGTGGCATATAAGTTTAAGTGGTCTGGATCATGAAGCACCATCTGCAAGAGTTTGAGCTTGTCATATACAGATGTAAAGGCAGATGAAAAGAAGCCTTTATGCATCAAAGAAAACAAGGATACCTCAAAAACAAAAGTGTATTTTCCAACATCAATACTCTTTGGCAAAGCATCCAAGGCATAGACTGTGCTTTCAGGGTTGAACTTGAGTTCCTATATCACACCAACAACAATTAGTGCTGACCATCCGGCAGATCACCAATTCGACTGGGCAGACAACACCACATGAAAGCTAGACAAAGGAACTGAAATGGATTCCACATGGTTAAAGTTAGGAAATAGACTGTACCTGACCCTCAATTAATGAAGTGTCCTTTGAACCAGATCTAAAAACTCCTACAAGTTTCACTGTCAAAGGAGGTGCATTTGAACCAAGCACAGTATTCACCTTAACCTGGTTACAATTATATGGAACGTTAATTTCAATAAATGGGTTAAAAGGAAGGAGGTCAAGTTTATGCAAAAACCTTATAACAACTGAAGTTTTTGCAAATCTAAAAAAATGTATAGAATAAGAAAGATATCAATTATAATTTTTGCAAAGTCCAAAATATCCAGAATACATTTAAGAAACAGGAAGAATAAAATAATAATGGCCAAGCATGATAACCAGAAAAGCCCATGAGCTGGCACGCACGCGTGCACAAACACACGAAATGCTTAGCATGCACACAGCAACACACCTTAAGGGCGTCCTTTTTAGTCAATGAAAGAACTGTAGCTGGAAGCGATAGAATCAGTGGAATGGAAACCCTGCACAAAATAAAATCATACTTGAATAACAAAGAATAAAGAAGTTATTTGCAAACTTTTCAGTAAATTTAGCACTAATTATTATAACAGCTAGCCACATCATGTTATCCTACTTGTGGCTTTTCTCAACCAAGAAATGGACAAAGCAAAATATATAAAACTGAGGAAAATTAACATGCAAACATATAGCTAAAAAATAAAAAATAATGTTCAAGTCTACAAAGAAGTGTTTAAATTTTTGCTTTAAAGGCAAACTTCTGCTCTTAGAGTTGCAAGAGACAGCAGGCAGCTCATAAAACATATTTGAAATTTCTTTTCACGGAAACAGCACATTTTCTTGAAGCACTGAAACTGCAGTCACTGAAATTTGTTTTCTTTTAATGGACCAATCACATATTACAGATTCCCTTATATTAGGCAAGCAATTATCAGAACGAGTTCTACATAACATACAAATAAAATGCTGACAATCACAGAGAACTAAGTTAAGAACACACTTACGAGTTGCTCTCTAGGGAAGCCAAGGAATCTATTTGGTTGAACAAGTCTTTGGCATCACCTGGAATTCCAATGCCAAGTAAAAATCTTGCCAGACCCAATACTTTGCCACTTGGAAGCTGAGAATCAAATAGGGAGAAAGAAAGCAAAGATAATAGCATTAAACAGTTTCTGCACTAGAAAAATAGCAGAATAAAGACCAGCAACAACAACAACCAAACCTAACTCACATTCAAGCTTCCTGAAGTCACAGCCGCAAATGCTGTCAACCCTCTAACAACAGAGGATGTGGTTGAAAGAGGACCTTGATGTTCATGTGCATCAACCAGTTTCTCATCAAAGTAAAAAGCTCCATCATCTACAATAAAAATTTTTAGCTTACTAAGTACATTTTGGAATAACATAAATAGCAGCTGACAACTAGGTTTTTTTTTGGAAAAGGTTAAAACTGATGACTAGGTGAATGAAGCATGGCCTGAATTTAAAACTGGTGAAGATCCTTGATGTTAGAATGAGGGCTTAATTTGCCAAGTCAAATCTAAGACACAATAGAGTGCCAAACTGTGTCTTGGAAACTTAGCTTAAAATCAGCAGAATTAGGGTTCTGGCATATGAAGAGTAATATGAAGAGGAGAGTAGAAATACCCATGAAAGTTTAGAGAATATAAGCACATTGCCACCATGATAAGAAATGCTTTGGCGGCACAACTGCCAAAAATTATCATGATATACAAGAAAAGAAGAGAAAAAAATATTGACATACCATATTTCTCAATGCTGTCAAACAGCTTCAATATATCATTTTTAGTTGTACCAATCTGCAAATGGTAAGCAAATGTAAGAAATAAGATATTGCAATGACCACAGAAGACAGCAGCAGCAAGTATATTAGAAGATACGATATAATTTATACAATAGAAACAAAGTCCCTCACCATACCTAGCAAATTACTAATAGAAGTTTATACAAATAGATAGACCCACAAGGAAACAGTAGATTACATAGCATAAAAGTAAGTTAGGCAATGATTGTAACTACATTTCTAAAGGACATGCTGTTCTAAAAATTTGGATTCGTTAAGCTCTGGATTTGTTCTCAGAATATGGGATCTATAGCAGACATAAATCCACTACATAAGCAAAACAGTAGGAATAACTACTGAACACAGACTATGAACCAATTTGAAACGAAAATTTAGAGCAAAATTTTTTCTGTGGATAGAATGTGCACCAGAAATCACCAATATGCTTATGCTTTAAAGAAAACAATAAGGAAAACAACAACCATATAACCTATTTCACCTACAATCACAAATTACAAAGTAACATAAATTCCTTAAACAATAATCATCTAACCTATTTCACCTACAATCACTAATTACAAAGTAACATATATCATTGGATGCCAACAAGTTTGATGCTGATAAGAAAATTAACAGGTAGTGTCTTTATTAAAAACATAAGAGAAATGTTGGGCTCATGAAAAAACTAAAAGTTCTATTGAGGCAAAGTAAGCAAATCTTCCAAATTACCAGAGATCGATCGATCTCAGAAGATGATAAAGAGACAACACCAGAAAGTGCTTCAAGTGCTAGACCTGAAAAGAAACATGATCAATAAAATTAGGACGAGCCACTTTAAGCAGAAGAATTAGCATGGCATCAAGTTCTAATTTCAATAACACACCATAATTTATGCATTGAATGTTAAACATGCCACAGTCTCCATCCAGATCTTTTCTTCCCATTTTTTGGGATGTTCCAAATTACATTTCCATTACTATTTCCAAGCACATGCTTTTTGTCGAGTCTACAAAATTATGCTAAAATAATGATCAAAACAAAGTAGCATTTGTGTGGTCACCAATAAATGTTAATGCAATAATTGCATATTCTCTTAAAAGAGATGCATTGAATATATAAGAAAGTTGCTAAAGAATTCATCATGGTATACAGAATACTTATAGAACATACCAGCAGCAAAGGTACTGGACTCAGGATTATTAGAATTATAGCGCCATCTTCCATCACTCTGGCTTAGAGCCTGCCAATAATTTGTAAGTTAACTAAAACATGCGCAGAGAATTGTGTTTGAAGAAAGTAAATTTAAAGCCAAGCATCAACCTAAACATTGTGGAATAAACTTCGAAGCAGACCAGTAGTGGGCCTACTACACTGACCAACTCTCAATACACCAGCAACTAGTTCCACAAGGGCCCTAATCAAAGAGGGAGAGTTCCAGGCAAGGGTGGTCACTATTGAAATCTTTTTTACCCCTCACAGAACAGTCCAGTGCCAAGCTTATATCCTCACTCTAATACAATTCCAAGTAATGCAAATACCAACCTTGATGGAACCAAAAACTCCTTCAGCATCAGCAAGATACAGATCATCTTTAGAAGTTTGATCCTGCATTTAAAAAAAATTCAGCCACAAGCTTTAGTACAAAATTGGCTAGGCTTATGCTATGTGGCCACAGCTTGAAAGTTGTGTTCTCCAATAATTTGTTGAGTAAATAGATCCCTAGCAAAACATTAATACTGGTGAAATCTTATCTTCAGGATTTCAGATACATTCCTTTGCTTACAAAAATTTCAACCTAAAGACCATGACAAATTACTTCTCCCTTGCATTATAGAATGATTAGAAGAGTTCCCAAATTAGCAAATGCTGAAAAAAGGAGAATCAAGCTCGAAACCCATAACACCTAAAAGTTTTTGTTATATGGATTACCTTGACAAGAACTAAACCTCCAACTGAATAGTAGAAATCAAGCAAAGCACCTGCGCCACTGACAGTAGCTTGTAGTCTTGAAGCAACACCCTTTAAGAGAGAGACCCATTATCACACATTGTCTGCAATTTTTTGTAACATAGAGTATATACCCTTCCGACCAAAAACAACATAGAGCAAAACAATACCTCAAAGACATCCTTTTCTATGTCACATTTTAATATTCCGTTGACTTTTAAGGCATAGAATAAATCCTTCAAAGCAGAAGATGGTGACCCCAGAATTTCCAACACAGATTGGCAAGCAGCTGTGTCGATATCAGACTTTTTATCAATACCAAGCACCTCAAACGTTCTGAGTGCCTCGTATGTTTCTTCTAAGCTGGTGGCACACACAACATCTAGTCAAATCACTCTTTCTAGTTTATGCAGACACTACTACAAATTAGCTAAAAAAAAATGAAACAAGCACAGGCATGAGTAAACACCAACAAAAAAATTACCACAAGACACAAAATTTATCATTTTCATAGTATCCAAACAGAGGTAACAGCCAATTTCAGTTCTACAGAATAGCCAGATCTCACACGGTAAATTTACAAAGGCAATTTTAAATTCAGTGATTAGTAAAATTTGGCATCGCATAAGGATTAAATCAAATTCATCTAATTCACTTAGAAAATAATAAATTGAGAGATTAGATGTCAATTAGAAGGGTTTAATTAGGGTTTTTGAAAACCTGAAAAAGGATCCGTCGCGCGGCGTGAAGAGCTCTAAAGCAGCGGATCGATGAGAATCGGAGATCGGTTGAAAGATAGAAGAAGCAAAGGAAGATGAGCAGATCAATGCCGCAACGATCAGCACCAGAAATCCTTCCAGACTTCCGGCCATTTTGTGCAATAAAATTAAATAACCGCAGCAAGCACTTAACAGAAATAAATTATGTTACAGAGTCATCAACATTCAAGCATGTGCAAATCGTTCGCAGTGCGAGTCTGCGGATCCGATGACTATAAAAGTCGTTGCCCTCTTCTCTCCTTACTCGAGTCTGGACTCACTCTCACACTGTAGTCTGGACTGTTGTTAAGAGGAAGCGGAGGTTTTTTATTTTTATTTTTTGATCCCGAAAATGCCCATAAGTATTCCATAAATACCCGTTATGTACACTGGTGTGAGTAGACGTGGCGTATCAAGTGTTGCCATCTGGTGGCAAGATGACTCAGACTGACCATTGGTGGATCATCTTTGGGCCTTTTTGGGTAGCCTTTCTGGAATAGAGCCCATTCTTAAGCCTAGGGAAAGAGAGATCGAGAGTTTCTATTGAGCCCAAGGAAATAAAGGCTTGGGAGCGTCTGAACTCGTGTAAGGTATAAATAGTCTTGAACTGGATCAGATAGTCTTGATTAAGTGTAAAATAATCTTAAATTAATTTCGGAGGAAATGCAACGTTTTGAGACATTGTTATTAAACCCATCTCATTCTTTCAGTTGACCCGACAAATCCCAAGTGATGACCCAGTCAAACCTGTTCCAGTCAAAAGTAGTTTTTTTTTTTAAAATAAAAAGCTTTTTAAAAAAAGATAGATTTAGATTAATCCCAAATAAAAACCCGGCTAGGTTTATCATCTTTCACTCAAAAGATCGCGAGGCCTCTAGGTTTATCGTCTTTCACTCAAAAGACCGCAAATGACACAAGCTTACGGAGAAAACAAACTCGTCATTAACTTTGTAAAAAAAAAGAATATCATGAAAGAGGTCTAGATTTTTAGAGAATAATAGAAATTATATCTTAAAATCTTCCTTAAAATAGTTCTTTGACATTAACTATGAAAACTTAGAAGACACAATGGTGTTCAGTTTGCCAACAAGCTTTACATCGATGAATACTTCATAGTTTTCATAAAAGATCCATTTGTAGGATTTTTTTTTTCTATCTAGAAAATAGTCTACAACTATCTGGGCTACAACGGGGGTGGCTGATGCACTACATTCAGCAACCAAAGATGAAAAGACACAACACTCTTCAACATGCACGAAGGAAAGCTCCCCGTTCAGACACTTGAAGATGAAAAACTAGACAGCCATAATGATCTCAGTACTTCAGAGGTGACTGTTGGGTTGGCAACAATCCAAACCGCTTCTTTAAGAGAACTCTTTGCCTTGAATATTTGTCATCGGGGGAGAAGCGGGCTGCAATTTGAAAATGGGAAAAAATCAATAACAAGTGAAGTTTGTATCTGAAGTACTAAACATTGATCAGAGAAGGACACTCAGGAGTGATGGCGAAGCTCAATATGTGTGTAGTCTTTTTGTCTGGAAAATCCCAAGAGAAATCATATTTAGCTCATGCAAACATGCCATAACAGTTCAGATTTGTGAGGCAATGAAGAATTTGAATGAAGTCAAATGGCTGGATCACCAAATGCATGTTTAAACCAATTTATCTAATGACAAATCAACCAAAAGCAAAGGTCAGATCCAAAATCATTTGATACATGCAAACATAAACCTGTAAAGAAATTTTATCAAGAGTCCAACCACTTGTGACATTGTAAAAATTATTCAAATCGCGAAAACAACAGTACAATTGAATATGGGAAAAAGTTTTCAAAACAGCACATCTGAAAATATGATTTTGTATTGCATAAAACAATTAACCCCGATAGCTTAGTCCAGTGATATTAAATGTTACTTCTGGTATTACTGAAATGTAATAAAACAGAAGAAGAAAGACAATGATCAAAATTTATTGATCAAAATCATATTTATTGTTTGGATGAAAGCCAATGATTACGGCAACCTAACAAATTTCCAGTTGTGAATTTCATAATCAAAATAAAAAAAATATTGCAGCATGATAATGAAAATATACCTGGGTGAGCAGATTGAGTGGGCAAGCCCAATGGTGATTCTTTCTGCAAAAAAGAAAAGGCAACTCAACAAAAATATAATAAACAACAGAAGCAGAAAATAAAGATATTCAGAAGTATTGAAAAAACAGTACGTTTCTCAAAATCTCATCTCAAGAAGCATGCCTAGCAAATCTTCAAACAATATAGACAGTTTCCATTTACTTTCAAATACAACAAAAGTAAATCTTGACAATACATAAAATTTCCTAGGACATATACTTAGAGAAGCCTGACCCTGCTTATCTCACCATTTAAACCTCTAAAAAAATCATTCCCAAACAAAAGATGGCATCTGAAACAAGGATATGTAAAACCTAGAAAGACAGCTGAAACACAAAACCTAGAACACCAAGTAATCAATAAGATATAAGAAGTCAGTCTCAAAATAACATACCTTGGTAGTGTAGACTTTGTCACCATTATCGTTTATGTAAAACTGAAGATACATTGTTCCAGCTCCTTATTAACCTTCCTACAAACAGCAAAGTCAAAATCACAAGGAGCCCATCTTTGCAAAAATCCACATAACATAATTAAAAGCCAAAAAAGCATGAAAAAGACCACAGAAGAGTAAAAAATAAAGAAACCCTAGTGATGGCCATACCTCTCTCGGCTCTTCTTGCAAGGGACTAGAAAGTGGAGACACCGCTCGCTTCGCTTCAAAAGAGATAATTGTTGAACGAGAGCGACTAGGGTTTATGACCCATTTTTTAATAAAGTTACGGACCAGGCCCACATTGGATGGAACCATTGGGCTCATCCAATCAGGCCGGCAAGACTTTTGGAAAACGCGTAAAGCCATTGACAAGGAGACAAAGGGCAAATCAGTAATTAGGTCATCATTCTTTCTCTCTCATTACAGTTGACCAATCAATCACTCTTCGAATCCACGTCTCCGCAGCTTTCTCCTCTCTCTCTCTCTCTGATACCTTCTCTTTTACCTTTCAAAGCTTAAAATCTCTCCGCATTGGGCTTACAGACTCTCTAAAAACCTACATCATTGCCTAAAGGACGCCAACTAAAATGTCATTCGAGGAAGACGACGAGTCGTTCGAGCACACACTTTTGGTGGTTCGCGAAGTCTCGGTCTACAAAATCCCTCCTCGCTCCACTTCCGGCGGCTACAAATGCGGAGAATGGTTACAATCCGACAAGATCTGGTCTGGACGGCTTCGAGTCGTGTCCTGCAAAGAACGGTGCGAGATCCGATTAGAAGATCCGAACTCTGGTGAGCTATTTGCTGCTTGTTTCTTTAACCCTGGACAGCGGGAGAACTCCGTCGAGACAGTCCTCGACTCGTCCCGGTATTTCGTACTTAAAATAGAGGACGGGGGAGGCAAGCACGCGTTTGTTGGTCTAGGGTTTACTGAGAGAAATGAAGCGTTTGATTTTAATGTGGCGTTATCGGATCACGAGAAGTATGTCAGACGAGAAAATGAGAAAGAGAGTGGCGAGACGAGTGAGAGTGACGCTCACATTGATATCCATCCTGCTGTTAATCACAGATTAAAGGTAGTTAGCTTAAAAGTTGATCGCTTTATTTTGGTTGATTGATAGTGTTTAGTTAAGTTAGTTAGGAGTGATCATTGAATTTTTATGAGATTAAAGATCCATAATTTTGAATTATAGGAAGGGGAAACTATAAGAATTAATGTGAAGCCTAAGCCAACGAGTGGAGCTGGAATGCTATCAGCTGCAGGGCTGTCTGGTTCGGCAACTGGAAAGCCTAAAACTTTAGTCATTGCCCCACCTCCAACTGGGGCGGGGAAACCAAGGTCCCCACTTCCACCGCCTCCCAATGATCCGGCTGCTGCTCGAAAGTCGGCTGTGAATAATGTTGGCATTGGTCTAAAAGCACCACCCAGGGAATGTACACCGCGATCTACTGATTCTTTATCGGACCTGTCTCCACTTGAGGTATGTCTGGTTTCTGTATATCCTGTTTGTGCTCTTGATGATGGTATTGTGTGTTTGAAATGTTATGCTAGCTTAGTTCAATCGATGTGTTCTTTAGAAATGTGAAAACACCGCACATTATGCCCTGAAGATTTGCGTTGTGATAAGGCCATGGACTTGTTATGTTCCCTCGTTGATTGTTGGTAATGTGATGTGTGAATAGAGTGCTGACTGTATGCTAGGATAGTAATGTCATAATGGGGATAAACTGATTACAATTTCCTTTCGGAGATCCTGGTGTATTCTTAAGGGGAACGAGGGGATTTTTCTGCACTATATTTGTCTTTTCCCCGTTGTGTTACGCACTCAAATACTACAACACATCTCGTGCTTCTCACTTCAACTAAATGTATGTTGCCTTAGTTAGTAGATGCATATGTGACTGTGTGTTATATAGTTCCCTTGCTGTCCTGCATCTGCAGAGAAATCTTCCTTCAACAACAACAGGATCAACCAAGACAGCTGCATCGGGATGGGCTGCATTCTAACTGTGTTGGGGATTTATTGAGCATGATTAAGGCATTTGTTTTACTTGTTCTTTGGAAAAGATGAAAAAAGTGGAGGAAATCGAGAAATGTAAGCAACCATGAGCTATCAAATACGACCATGTGTGAAAAATAATGTTATATGAATGTATCAAATGCTTTTTTTCTTCTTACGTGAACTGAGTTCCTATTTCTACATGATAGAGAAAAAGAATGGTGTCTTTATTGTTCTAGTTTCCTGATGTGTACCCTTTACCAAATATGGTTCTTCTGTCATGCTCCTGCCCCTGACCCATGAGAACGACGAAAAAAAAGCTCATAATCCGCAACAGGTGCAGGCTGACACCTGTTTCTCAAAGTAGCTTTCGGCAGCTAGGTTTAACAAGTCGAAAACTTACAAGTAAATGTTGATATCAACGGGGAATTGCTGGTTTGGCATTTTCTTATGATCCAAGATAGAAAAGAGTAGCCATAAATTCATTTCACACATGCAAAGTATTAAGTTCACCGTAATATAATCTTTTAATTATATTTTTTTATCAATAAATTTGTCGCTTATTTATGCAAAGTATTAAATTCTTTTTTTAGTTAACTTCACTTATTTATGCATTTTCTGAATTATTTACCAAACATGCTGGGGATAAAAAGAAAGAAAGATAGATAGAAAGAAAGAAAGAAAGAAAGAAAGTGTTTAATTTTTATCTCAATTAGTTTTTAATTACTTTTTTATTTCACCATTACAGACTTCTCAAACTCGAACATCATTTACCGAACATCATAAAAACTGAACACCTCAATCTTCAACCACTTTCTAAGGGAGAAAACTTACCAAACTTAACACTTCAATCTTCAACCACCTTCTACTCCCTTAGAAGTCAATTTATAGACGCTTTTTACCTCCCACGCAGCTACATGGCACCGCATAAGATTCGTTGTTTGCGCTTGGGGGACAATACTGGATTTCCAATGTTCCCATTCACAGCTAGAGAAAGCTTAATTGCCCTTTCGCAGAACTAGACCTGAAATCTAGGACCACCAGACTGGCTGGGCTCGTATAAAAATCCCCTGCAGGTCTGCACGATGGCTTTCAGCTGCACTTTCATGCCAAGCGCAGCCAGGATTATGATCTCCAATGTAACGGAGGGAAAGAGGCCCCAAATCTGAAGAGAGAATTCATTCTCAAAAGAAAAGGGGAAAAAAAATAATTCCCTGAAGAGAGACAACTCCGTGACTCATTCTCTAATTCGAGAGGGAGTCTTGTCTAAAGAGTAGATATTTCTACGAGAGGTGGCTGATGATTCCCTTCTCTTCAATGCCACCTGATGCTGTATAAAACAAACTTTTGAAATCATTCTTGTGGATTGAGTTATAAATTGAATCAAAATATCATTTTTTATTAAAATTTAATTAATTATATCAAATTTTAGTGCCCAGTACAAATTAATTGGATTAACACCAATATTTTTTTAAAAAATAAAAATAAAGGGGTCTTATTTAATAAAAAATATTTACCTAAACTAGCTTGATAATCGATAACTAATAATTATTTAATTTAATAGCACATGTTTTTTTCCATATCAATTACCCAGCTAAAAATGCCTTCTTTAACAAGAATAAACGGATTTTCCAGTGGAAAAAATGAAAAATAAAATAATCTAAAACCGACGTGGTTAACAAGGAAGATTGTTTTCCTAGTTTGTTTTTGTGGTTGTAAACCAATACTAAACGGGCTCTTTTAACGGAGACGTGGTGCACCAAAAAATCACCACGTGTAAAAAGCTGGTGCATCCAACGTGACGGCCATCAAACCCGCTGACTAGCTCTTGGCCGCGAAACAAACCAAACCAACAAGAGAGGCGTGTATAATAGAATCACCGACGACAACACAATATCTCCGTACAACCACCTCAATTTGCAGAGCAAAAAAAGTAAAAATGGCAGAGAAAGCTTCTCAATCAATAGAAAAGGAAGGAGGAGAAAATGAGAAGGCAAACAGTATCAGTATATGCGGAATGCAATTCGCATACGCAGGACAGCATCCACTCTTCTACGATTTCAATCTCAACATCTCTCCCGGATCTCGTTGCCTTCTCGTCGGCGCTAACGGATCTGGTAAATCAAAATTTTCGTTGATTTTGAAGCATTACTAGTGATAATATATACTAAGCTCATTACCTTTTTGTAGTACAGGGAAGACTACTTTGCTGAAAATAATGGCAGGGAAGCATATGGTAGGAGGGAAAGATGTGGTGCGGGTGATAAATGGTTCGGCTTTTCATGATACGCAATTGGTTTGTAGTGGTGACTTGGCTTATTTAGGAGGTTCTTGGAGTAAAACTGTTGGATCTGCTGTGAGTTTTGTTTCTTGTTAAAGCTATATTTGTATGGTATGTTATTATATTTGCGTTTTTTGTCATAGCATTGCGTAGTTACATTTGATTGTCTAAGGTTTGTGCTAAAATTCAAGTGATTAGAAGTGATTAATTAGCTTAATTATCGAATAAATTACTATACATTGGGTTGACTCATGCTTGTTAAATTTTATGGTGCTCAAGTTATAATTACCAATATTTACAGCATTAAAAGAAAAATAGACACAGGAAGGGGAGAGAAATCCCATCCGATCTCTCAAAAATGTTAAAAAAAAAAATTTCTCATGTCTCTGTCTCGTTCTTGTGAGTAGTGGTAGTTTCAGCTTGAGTACCCAGTAAATTTTTTTGGATTGAATTTTCAAATGATGTTAGGGTTTGCTCTTTTTTTGTTCCCGTCGAGTGCATTTTTACGTACTGTAAAGAAATTCACTCTGGATGAATATTGCCTTGTGGTTTTTCAGGGAGAGATTCCACTACAGGGAGACTTCTCTGCGGAACATATGATATTTGGAGGTAACTAATGACCTCTTAAGAGTTTCTTTTTCTTTTATTTTGTGTGAAGGTGTTGTGTGCTCTTTCATTGTTAATGATTTCTTGTTAAGATTTAATAGAATTGAGATTGCACTCTGTTCTTTGTATTACTGGCAGTTGAAGGGACTGATCCTGTTAGAAGAGAAAAGTTGATTGACCTGCTTGACATTGATCTGCAATGGCGAATGCACAAGGTATCTGATGGGCAGCGGCGAAGAGTCCAGATTTGCATGGGTCTTCTCCATCCATTTAAGGTATGATGAAGCTATGAAGCCTTGGTCAGTGACCACCTATAAGAATGGGGCGTGTTGGAATGTATCAGAGTCAGTTTTTATAAATTCAGCAAAGCAAAGTCATCTAGGAGAACACGCATTTCTCATTGGAACATTTTATTCTGTAGCTTTTCTTTTATATTGTGCAAAATTGTTCTTTGTTAAAGAGATGCTTGCATCTATGAAATACTATTTGTATTTTCTTACTGGTCTGGCTAGTAATCTAAGCCAAAGGGTTCAACATGCAAGTCTTGGGCCACCTACTTGTGAGATCGATTCATCGTGGGCATCCAATCTACTAAAAATAACCCAAACCTGGAAAAGTTGCCCATTTTCCTTCTTTAATGGGCTATCAATTTGCTTCACGGGCACACCCCATCAGTTGGAACTTGGGATTTTTGTTTGAAGATCTTGGTTCAATCCCTGGGAGGGGTGGGGATTAAGGGATTGGGAGGTGGCAATATGGCTATCAGTTTGCATTTCGGTTGTTTACAATGATGTTGCTGAAAGACCATATTATCTCAAAACTTCCTTATTGAGTAGGATCCAAAATTTTTAATTGCAGGTTCTTTTACTTGATGAAGTTACAGTCGATCTAGATGTTGTTGCCAGGATGGATTTGCTTGAGTTCTTCAAGGAAGAGTGTGATCAGGTATGACTCCCTTTTTTAATTGAATTCACATGCACACTAACAGATCTGATCGAATGATGGTCTAAAAAATTAGAAACAGTGGATTTGATGTAGCCAGGGCACAGAACAAGTGGTCCCTGCTTGTATTATCTGAAAGAGAAATCATCACCACCATGTGAATTTTGATTATTAGATTTTGGATCCTTCTGCATCACTGTGGCTATTTTTTCTGATTTCTTGAGTGAAAATCATTTTGCATGGAATCACCTCTGTTGTCTGTTTTTGAAGATATGGAGTGCTTAGAAAGTGTAAGGGTCAACGTTTATGATTCTCTTGAAATGCGCATCCACCCCCTGTATTAACGATGCGCATCAATATGGTTAGAGTCCCCGAGGGAAGTTCATCATGTTATAACGAGACTTTTTTTTTTGGTGCAGAGAGGAGCTACAATTGTATATGCTACTCATATTTTTGATGGGTTAGAGACTTGGGCAACTCATCTAGCTTACATACAAGACGGTGAGCTGAGGAGGGCTGAGAAGCTAACGGAGGTTCATGAGTTGAAAAGCTCAGCCAATCTGCTTTCTGTTGTTGAGTCTTGGCTCCGTCATGAAACCAAGAGTGAGAAAAAGAAACCCACCAACCCTCCTGCCCAAAATCAAAAGACCTCTCCACTTGGTAGTTCTCCTTTCATGTCATCTAGACACATGGCATACTACCGTTGATCCTTCCCAGATCAATTGTTTCCGTCGTTTTTTTCAAATTCAAAGCTGGATAGAGAAGAAAATAAATGAAAAGGCTAGAGATGCCCATGAGCTCGCAAGGAAAGTGGTGAAAGCTATTTAAGCTGGTTATTTTTGGTACATGCTTGTATACTGCTTGATTGATAACATGAAATACAAATTTTCCCTTTCTTGTAGCTCCCTGTATTAACGATGATAAAGGAAGGGCGTGCTGTTGGTTTGTCCCCCCCCTCTGCACTGTAAAGGCCTCATAATATGCGGGCTAAAATGTTGTTTGTAATCTGTTGCCATCTTCTCAATTAAACGGCTGAGATTTATCCACTGCAATTCAATGTAGTTATGAAATTGCTGTTCCTGATTTTGTTCCAATACATAGTTGTAACGTAATTGCTTTATTCAATTGAAGGAATTGGTAGACAGTAGCGATGGGATTATGCATTGGCCTCTTTATGTGCTCTGGCCTCAGCTTGAGACCTTTCCACACCTTCAGTTTCACGAACTTCTTTGAACCAGATGAATGCATTGGTATCTTGAACTGCCTAAAATTAACAATGGAATATCTGGAAATTAGATCTTAATAAGAGTAGGAGTCGATTCAATATGATGCAGACAGCAATTGCAATTGTTTAGTTGTCTTGAGTTTGGTAGTAGTAGTTGTTGTGCTTTAGGTGAAACTTCAAGCTTGAAGTGGGCTCCCTGTTTCTAGGCTGTGGAGTAGAAGACAAAATGAGAGCGAGAGCAGCAAGGGCGGGCCGAGGAATCAAGATTGAAGCTCTGGCAAGCATGCCCGCAGAAAAAAAGTTGGGGCGGGAAAGGAGAGAGCTATCCTTTTTCCTGCCATATTATTGGTCGCGGTCACTTTTGATGTCCATATTTCTCCAACTCCCCACCCAACCACCCCATCTACAGCAACACTTTCCAAAACTAAGCTTGGTTTGGAATATTCTCTATTTCTTGCAGTATTCATCCTTTCCTAACTTAGTTGTTAATTTCAGTCAATCTAATGGGTTGGCTCAAAAATTCTAGGATGATGAACTTAATCCATTACAAGCTCTTGATTAATCTGGTTTTTAGTGATTCAGTTGCACGGCAACAAAATCCAACCAAGTCAACATCAAAAAAATTATTTTTAATCTTGTGGGTGTAACTCAACTAGTTAGATTTTAGATTTGCTCTTTAGGAATCACTAGTTCGAGTCTTACAAACCTCGGGACCACTTGAGACTTATATGGTCGTTAACTTCAGAGCTAGTAGGATTAATTGAGGTATGCATAAATTGACCCGGACACTCATATTAATTAATTTTTTTTAAATGATGTTATTTTAATAAAAATATTTAAACCTAATTAACCTAGTAATTGAATACTCCAAACCTTTTTCAGAACTAAATTTTAAATGGGACTAAAACATATGGTTCCTAATAATTGTTGCGTTAAGTGTAAAATATATTGATAAGATAAGTGTTATTAGTTTAGTAAACTGTTTATTTTTGTATTTCAAAACTATTGAAAAAAAATTAAATTTTTTTTTAGTTTCAAATTAATTTTTTTTAGATTATTTTAATATATTAATATTAAGAATAATTTTAAAAATAATAATAAAAATATTATTTTAATATATTTTTAAATAAAAAAATATTTTAAAAAATAATAAAGTACCTTGAGAGGGGGTGCCTGTTATTTCCGCTTAGTGTATTAGTTGACGACTCACTTCGCATCATCTCATGTGGAGAGTGCGTGTTAGGAAGACTACGCAATTATGAGTATAATAATGAGCATTTTATGAAGTTAAAGGGAGGAAAGTTAGGCATTAATTGGGCAATTATGAGTATAATAGCTGGACATCATCATTGATTAAAGCCTATATTTGATCTAATTAAAGTAATTAATGTAATATTGATATAGAAAAAGCTTATTCTAAAACGTCTCTATTATTTTATGTTTTATTCGTTTGTTTTTATTTTTTATATTCTTTTTATCATAGTTTATGTTTTTTAAAGTATTTTTAATTTTTTTTAAAATTTTATTTTTAAGAATTCTTTTGGTAATTTGAATTCACTATAATTAAAAATAAATAAATAATTATAAAAAACATAATTTTAATTAAAAAACACTAACCCATCAACACGCACTGACCAAACCGTGTAAAAAAACAAATAAACAAAGAGTTTATATGGAAAGGTATATAAAATGGAAGGTCTGATGATGCCTGGTCTGCTGCAAATGCAATGAAACTGCTCACAGTAGCTCGAGAAAATATTGCAATCAAGATTTATGAAAAATATCTATCTATACAAAGCAAAGCAAGAGGATCAAATAAATGTATTGATCGATAAATAGAGTTTTACTACACCGTAAATGCCGCTCTTCTCCTTGGCGGATCACTCACATCTCTCAAATGTGGCTGTAATCCGATTTCTCTGTTTCTTCCCTCTTCTTTTTTCCCCCCGTACTTTCTAGAATTCTGCAGAACAATTGCTAGAAATCGTTTTCATTTTCTCTTCCATCGATCGACTCCTCTTCTTCAAGGTCTATAAATCTCGGCGTTGATTTTTTTTTCTTTTATTTTCTCTTTAAATCCAATTGTTAACTCTCTGAAATGATTGTAATTTAAATTTGTGATGCAGATGTTTTTTTAATTTAATTGCGGGATGACTGGTAGCAGTGAGAAGTGAAATGGATTCAGCGAGGAGTTGGTTTCAAAAATTTCAACCGAGAGAAAAGTTCAGGTCTCCTTCGAGGAGGAAGGAGGGAGGAGATGAGGATAATGAAGATACGATATCGGAAATGGATGAGGAAGCTCATTCCAATGTCACCAAGCAGAAAGTTGCTGCGGCTAAGCGGTATATTGAGAATCATTACAAAGAGCAGATGAAGAATCTACAAGAGAGGAAGGAACGGTATGATGCGATGGATGGATTGACTGAAGATTTACATTTGATGCGATGATGGAGTTGATTAATTTCTGAACGTGTTTTTGTTTTAATAGACGGACGACATTGGAAAAGAAGTTGGCGGATGCTGATGTGTCTGAGGAAGATCAGAGCAACTTACTTAAATTCCTGGAGAAGAAGGAAACTGAATACATGCGCCTCCAGAGGCATAAAATGGGTGTTGATGATTTTGAATTGTTGACAATGATTGGCAAGGGTGCGTTTGGGGAGGTATGCATATTGCCATTCTTTTTATATACGTGTAATTTCTCAAGGGGTTTGCTAATGGGTCTTCACACTATTTGTACTGAAATTTTTTAGTGTTAGATTTAGAATTTTTATGTGTTTGCCATTGGCATGTTAGGATAGTGATGATATCTGAGGCACCTCTTTGTGGAGCTTCAGAAGCTGTAGCCGGTATGATTTTCTGTGAAAATGAACATTTTTTGTGTTATTTTTGTATTTTATATAATCTGCTCTGTGAATAATCACATTGTCCCATTATGCACACTAGGCATTTTCATGAATTAGACGAAGATGTGGAAATTACTTGGCTTTCCATAGCTACTTTTTTTCTTTCCTAGCTGTGATTTCGTGTTATGCTTGTGTTTTGTAAATGTGATTTGTTAGCCGAGAAGAACATAGAAAGTCATATATTCTGTGTAATTCCTTTTCTCTTTTGTGTCCAAGCTTTGAGAATGAGTGATTCTATTAACTATTACGTCCATTTGCTCATGTTTTTATAGGAACTACTAAAAGTGCCAGTTGCTTTTCTGCTATAAGCTTATGGTTGATATAAAGTTTGCTTCCTGGGCAGGTCAGAATCTGTAGAGAAAAAACAACAGGCCAAGTGTATGCTATGAAAAAGCTTAAGAAATCAGAGATGTTGCGCAGGGGCCAGGTAAACATTTATCTGGCCTGCTTGATGATATATATGACTAAGGTTTATTACCCTTGTTTATTACAAGTTGGCATCACAATCTTTTCTAGGTTGAGCATGTTAAAGCTGAAAGGAATCTGCTCACTGAGGTTGACAGCAATTGCATTGTCAAACTGTACTGTTCTTTTCAAGATGATGGGTTTCTCTACCTTATCATGGAATATTTACCTGGTGGAGATATGATGACTTTACTTATGAGAAAAGATACCTTGACAGAAGATGAAGCTAGATTTTATGTTGGAGAAACAGTTTTGGCTATTGAATCTATCCATAAGCATAATTACATCCATAGGTTTGTAATTAAATGTCAAATAATAATAATTTTATCTTGGGGTGTTTTAGGCCAATGAGAATGTATTGGCCAGTTAAATGTGGATTAACTTTATTTTTGTTTTTGCATCACATGTTATAGGGATATTAAGCCCGACAACCTGCTACTTGATAGATATGGGCACTTGAGGCTATCTGATTTTGGACTGTGTAAACCATTGGACTGCAGTACCATCCAAGAAGGAGACTTTTCAGTAGTAAACAACAATAGTAATGGGACTACACAGAATGAAGAACGCCCAGCAGCTCCAAGGCGCACACAGCAAGAGCAATTGGAACATTGGCAAAAGAATAGGAGGATGCTTGTAAGTTTTCTGCCATCGCATGTCTGAAATCTCCATCTATGCATGTGTGTCTGATTATTCCAACTTGGCATATCAATTTAAAATCTTAAATGGATCCTTTAGTCTCTCTGATTTGCCTTCTCTCTTCCTTGGTGATTTGAAGAACATGTTTTAAAAAATGAAAGAATGTTAGTTGTGCTCAATTAAGATATGAATCCTATGTGGATTATGGAATAAAATTCTAGAAGAGAATTTGCTTCTTTATTTTGGCTTTTTTAAAGTGGTGTGTGAGCTTTAAGCATGTTTTTTGAAGATCAAAGGATATGGCTTTGTTTTTCCTTGTCTAAATTTTGTTGTTGGGTCCTGCAGGCCTTTTCTACTGTCGGTACACCTGACTATATCGCTCCAGAAGTGCTATTGAAGAAAGGTTATGGGATGGAATGTGATTGGTTAGTAGTTCTGTACATTCTGATGGGCATGGAAATAAATTACTTCTAAAGCGTTTTGATGACTCCATGGTGGGAAATAACTTAAGCCTTCAACTGTTACCAACGCTTGCTGCATATCTGGAGATACACTAGTTTTCTCCAAGGTAGTTTAGGCTACGAGACTCACAGTTATTATTTGCAGGTGGTCACTTGGTGCTATTATGTACGAAATGCTTGTGGGTTATCCACCTTTTTATTCAGATGAACCATTGTCAACATGTAAGAAGGTAAAGTGAGACATATTGGTGATTGGTGTTTTTTGTTTTCAACCTTGCATCCACATGTCTTTGATTGTACACTTCTTTCTTGCATGTCTTTCTAGATCATGCTTACTAAGTCTCTTGCCTGTACTATTTCTACGAAGATAAATTTCACACAGCAATGGATTAGGAATTTCTGCTGTTAGTTTTGGTTAATTTTAAACTGAACCATAGCTGTACTTTATTGTTTCTGACCCAACTTGTATATCATTGGGATCTCATTTGTATCATAAAGATCCATAGCTTTACTCGGGTAAATCTTTTAGGTTGCATGTTACCGTTGATCTATGTTTGGGGCATAGACATATTCGAGCATTAATCATTCTTTTCCTTTTGAATAGTTTAATTTGCATATTTAAAGTAGCTAATGATTTTGCTGTTTTTAAATCTGGTTAATATGAATGCAGTTTTTTTTAGGCTACATAGGTTGTGGGTGCTTTCCTGATTGGATCAATATCCTAATTGGGCGCTACTGATATATACTTAATATTATGGGTTTTAAGAATAGTAAGTAAATATCAATTCGCTAATAAGTTAATCCTGTGAAGTTTCCCTTTTACTCAGATAGTAAACTGGAGAACACATTTGAAATTTCCAGAAGAAGCAAAATTATCTCCAGCGGCAAAAGATCTTACTAGCAAACTCTTATGTAATGTCGACCAGAGATTGGGAACAAATGGCGCAGAAGAAATAAAGGTGTTGTATGGTGTGTCCTTTTCTGAATACTTGAATATGTTAAGTAAGCTAGTTGCAAATAAAAAGAATTACATTCCTGCCTCTTCCTTTTACAGGCTCATCCATGGTTTAATGGCGTGGAATGGGATAAGCTTTATCAGATGGAAGCTGCATTTATTCCTGAGGTCAAGGATGATTTGGATACCCAAAATTTTGTAAAATTTGAAGAGGTATTGACGTCTCTTAATTTCTTATCAGGTTTTGTGAACTATCTGTGCTTGTTGCTCAGTATACTTTTTTTTTCTGCGTGCTTTTGGCTCTGCAGTCTGAGAACCAACCTCAAACTACATCAAAAACTGGTCCATGGAGAAAGGTCAGTTTAAGTCTTCGAGAGTATTTACATATGGGATTATTAGTGACATTATCTCTCAGTATATTGTTCTTTGTTGCTTCAAGCTTTGAAGTGGTTGATTCTTGAATATGAAAAAGTTTTCCTCTTCAGCAAACTAGAAAATTTCATTTTTACACGCAGAGAAAATCAAAGGCATTGTATTTTTCTCTGCCCCAAGTGTCATATGAGTTTTGTTCTCGGTAACTTAGCGGTTGCTATGGTGAAGAATTCTAGCCATATGTAGTCCATGTGATTGTGTCTAGGGTTCCTCTGTTTTTTTCTTTCCTTTTCCCCATTGGAATCTGAATGTGGGGCAAGGACAAGTTAAGTTGCTGGTATGGTTTTGGAGATCTGTCAAAGTTAGTTGCGTTTTAATTTTTACCATCTTTGCATTGGGCTTTTTATTTGTTTAAGAAGGCCCTTCTGATTGTCAAGAAATTGAAGGCAAGATTTGATGGGGATCAAAATGCAATGCTCCCTAGTCTTTCCTTGAGTCTTTTGTGACTTTCTGTTATTGGTAAAGGACAGCATGCACAAGCTTTTTCCTTTGAGTGCCAAGCTACTAGTAGGGCAAGGGAACTATTTTTCATAGTTAGGAGCTGTTACTGAAGTTGCTTTTCTAGAAGTTCAAAGTTTGGAGTCTAAAATATAAGAATGGAATCAATGGATAGGATTTGTGAATTTTGGACGAATAACTTTTAATGAGTGTAAACGACATTAAATTCTTAACTCTCAATCCTTTTGGACAATGTCAAGTAATTAATGCTAAACCAAGCATGCACGATAAGGGCAGATAATTCAAAGATCTTATTTATATCTCTATCTCCTAATTAATTACTATACAACTACAAAACTTTAGAGAAATTATTTTTCATAAAAAACCACTCGCAACTCACAAGCCTAGAATATTTCCTACCATATATGTTCATCACACCAAGAGGAATCAAAAGAAATATAAGAGATGGTGGTTTTTTTGTTTTTTTTCCTTCATATTGTTTCCTTCTTTTTTTTCTTTCTCCCTGAGAGTGGCATGCATATTACATGCGCACAATAGTAGGTACTTAAAGTGGGAACCGCATAAACTATACAACATCGGACCCGTCGTATAAAAATACATAGAGAAGCAGTGAGATGTTGATGTTTATGGCAGCAATGCAAATCGGGAAGGACAGCTAAAACCATCATGATCTAATCTTTTAATTTAAGGCAGCAACAGGTGCAAGAGAAATGACCTATATTTGGTACCACATGTGCTTCTCATTTCTCAACCAGTGATATTTAATTTAAACCATCATGAATTACCCAACCAGAAATGACCTATATATCCCTCACTTTTTGACATCTATATTGCAGATGCTCTCATCTAAGGACGTCAATTTTGTGGGCTATACATACAAGAACTTTGAAATTGTGAATGACTATCAAGTTCCGGGGATGGGTAATTCTCTAACATTTTCAACTGCATTGTAACACTTGGTTATGGTTTTGATTTGGGTATCTATTGAATCATGTGCTTGAAAACCGAACACCTCATTTAGACTTTGTTTGTTTACACGGCATGTAGCGCTTTTCAAAAAAATTAATTTTTTTTTAATTCAAAATAATTTTTTTTTTATCATTTTGATGTACTAATATTAAAAATAAATTTTAAAAATTAATAATAAAATATTATTTTGATGTATTTCCAAGTAAAAAACACTTTGAAAAACAACCGCTACCACAATATCAAATATTGTCTTGGCAAGATGAAAAAAGCCCTAAACTTTTCAGGGAATGGTGCCATGTTCATGTTAGCAGCAAATATGTTCTGTACATAAATGTGGTGAGAAATATTAAGTTAGAATGGAATTTTCATTTAAACGGGATTTTAAACTTAGATAAGTTAATGGTACGTACACATTCATTTTGTACCTATATCCATTCCATGTTCTGCACATTAAAAATTATGCAACTGTTGCTTGGCCTTGAACTGGATCTTTTTAAGCTTTGCTAAGTCATTAATGTCGAGGCACTTCTAAAGTACCAGCAACACAATTTCTTAAGCATGCAGAACCGACTTTCTTGGTAAACTGATTCATTTCAAGTGTGGGATCTCACTGGATCAGTGAGCATCCAAGGACAACTAAGAGAATTAGTGATTTGGCTTCATTAAGGGATTTAAATTTCAGAAAGTATTTCTTAAATATTTTTTTAGATTATTCTATTCTTAATAAAAGTTTGCCAGAAACTTTGCAAGGATTCTGCGCGTCTCTCTATACTTGAGTTAATCTTAAAGTACTTAGCAAATCGCAGACACACACTGCATAGTTTTTGCAGCTCTAGATGTAAGGGCAAGGCAAATAGGTTGGCCTTTAAGATGCGCCTCTTATATTTCACATTATATCATTTAGAGACAGCAAGGGCACCGAGTGTCTGGAATTTTCCTACAAAAGATGCCTGGAATGTAGTTTAGCAATCTTGCTTGATTGCTTTTCCAGTTCTTCTATTGTTTCCAGTGGCTACTGATTTCAATTTGTTCTCATCTATAGCTGACTTGAAGAAGAAAGACACCAAGCTGAAGAGACCATCTATCAAGTCGCTTTTTGGTAGGCTGATACCTATTCCCAATCTATTTCTTGGAAACATGCATCATGATCACCCTTTATTTTCCCTTCTCATGTGCCTGACTGTCATATAATTTTGTGTATTGTAATGCTGTTTCTTCAACCTTTTTGGCTCTACTCTTCAGAAGGCGAGTCGGAGGCAATAGAATCATCAGTTACAGCCCCTGGTGATGAGACTTCTCGAGGGAGCTTTCTGAACCTCTTGCCTCCACGACTAGAAGTATCTCGAAACCAGAATGAAACCATTATTAGATTTCATTGATGGTACCTTCTGCATTCGCAGTTGATGTTGACACTTATTTGAAGTTGAAGTGCTGGGTTTTGAGGCAACTTTCAGCTTTAGCTCTCCTTAGGCAATTAGCGGTGCATTTTTTTTTTATTATTATTATTTGTTAAAAAAACAGTAAATACGAATTCACTCAGTATATAGCAGGACGTACAAATCTACTCTAACACATACCATGTATATGTTTACATGTGTTCTTCAGGTTGATAATAGGAAAAAAAAAAAAAAACATCTGTGTAATCTATTTGCTGAGATGCTGCACTGCATAATGAGTGATGGGTGCTCAGTTGTTGCAGAAATTTGCTTTATTCCTTCCTCGAATGTGCTCCAGCCTCCAGCTCCTCTTCTTAATGATTCAAGCAATACTTTCGCCTCTGAGCTTCCTCGAAACCTTTTTTAAAGAGCTGGTCGAGCCTTCTTTGAGGAGTTAAACCCGTGACCTCTCCTTTAAACGAGTAGTGCTGCTGCCAGTGGAGTTAGAGCCCAAGTGGCAACCTCCTTGAAACTGCTGTTTGCTACAAAGGCTCGAGTGTATATATAGATTCGAGGAGCCATAAAATCTGAATGCATGGAAGAACGATTGAATAACAACAACAACAACAATGAATGTATTGAATAACTTTCTGTTCTACTTTAAGGGCCTTAATCTTATTGCTGTTTGTCCGATATAACAGGTCCTACATGTGTTCTTCACTCGGTGAATCAAGGACAATCAATCTGAGTTTGTTGGAAACCAGATGGAGAGCAACAAAATTATTGTCTTCAAAGAAGAGGACATGATAATGACGGTGATGTTGTTTGAAAACTAAATTAGACGGTTTGAAATACAGTAGTATTTTTTATTTGGAAATATATTAAAATAATATTATTTTTATTTTTTAAATTTTTTTTGATATTAACATATAAAAATAATTTAAAAACACTAAAAAATTATCAATTTAAAAAAAAACATATTTTTAAATCATAAAAATGAATAAAAACGTGACCGCAGTAAGAAGTGAAGAGTGAGACATTCTCACATTAAATTGTTCATGAATTGAGGTAAAGGTAAATTCCAAATGCGTCCGCTAGGTGACAATATGATTGTCAGGCCCTTTTTTAAAAAAGTTTGGATATCGATTTATGAGTAATTAAGTCAATTTATAATTTATAATTAATCCCTACTCGTGACTTGCCCCCGTCGCCGTGGTCGGTATAGAGACACTAAATGAGTGCCATCTGTCACGATATTATGCCCATTTGGAATCGAATGTCGCATCATCTATCGCATTAACTATACTAATTACTCCACTTTAATCCACTCTGGGCCCTGTAATATGTATAATTAATTAATTCTTGACCAACGTTGACGTTTTGACCGATCTTTTTTGCAGACACTTTCAGCGTTTTGATTGGCCATTCTGGCAGATAATTTCTCGGTAATTTCTTTTAGAAAAATCAGGACCGTTCAAGCCACTGGAAAATAAACAAAACTGGATTCAATTCTACCAGCTTCTTGTCAACAAGACACTGAGATGCATGTCTGTGTGGGTCGATGGAGATTCAAGAGGCCAACTACATATATTAGCATACACGGACTTGCTTTTGCGAAGGGTCAGGTTAGAATTAGGAAAATTAAGAAATTAATATTATTATTCCGAGACCACAAAACGTTAAATATGTTTTTTTAACATGGAAAAACATTTAATGTTTTATGTTTCTATCAATAATTAGTTTAATTGACAAAGCAAGTGGACAAAATTTGGGATAATTTGGGCAATGGTGCCATGCCGGTGGTCTTCCAAGGTTAAGCCGCCGATCCGGAGTGAAAGTGTGGCTGCAGAGTAGTGGAATTTGTGTTAGGGTTTCGAGCAAAGATGAATTGACTGTAAAACTCATATAGCAGGCCAAGACCGATTGACCAGCACTTTAATTAGAGCAAGTTTTGAAGGTTTGACAGGCCCCTTTGACATATTCCATTTGAACTACTGGTTGGTGTTCGTTTCCGGCAATAATAATCAACTGAAGATTGTATGATATTTTAGTAGGTCTTAGTCCTTAATATTTAGAATTAAATATATTTAAGTGATTAAGAATAATTTTTGTTTTTGGTTCGATGAATTAATTTAGTTTCGTGTGTAATTAACACTTTTTTTAAATAAAAAATTGATTTTAATAGCACACTCTTTAATATAGTATGGTGCATTAGGAAAATTTTTTTAAAAAAATAATGACTCAAAAAACTGAATTTAGAAAGTTAATATAGCAAGTAAATCTTTTTATCCACAAGCAAGATGAAGATCCAATATTCATAAACTCGAATGTGCGTTGAGTTTAGATACATATGAGTTTAGTAACTATAGACTCAACTACGCACTAAACTCAAGTACATATAAATCTAGCAAGCTGTCAAACTCAACATCACTTAGCTCAGTTACACCTCGAGCCTAGATGGATATAATATTGATGATTTTTCTAAGCTCCATATCAGGTCATAAGACTTTTACGGGTTTTTTTATCACTATATTGTTTTAGTTGAACAATATTTTTTAGAGGGCCTATCATATACAGATATAGACACACATCATCATTGATGTCGCATGTGGGAATGTCAGTTATGTGTGACTACCCAAGCCCCTTGCCTAGGGGCTATGATAATGTTATTATCCCACATCGACTAACAAACAAGAACCTTAGTCACTTATAAGCAAAAAAGGCACATCTCTTCCTAAGAGACATCTTTTAAAAGAACAAAACCTACTATATGGTTCCAGTGGGACAATAACTCCTGGGGAGCCTATCATGTCAGGGTGTTGGCACACATCATCAGCTATCTCATCAATTTCTATGAAAGGTAACCATATATATCTATTTTCTATACTTAACTAACTAAGGCCCTGTTTTGCATTGCAGTGTAATTGTAATTTTAAAAATTCTTGATTTTTTTTTATTTCAAATTAAATTTTTTGATGATTTTAGATTGTTTTGATTTGCTGATGTTAAAAATAATTTTTTAAAAAAATATTATTTTAATATATTATTAAATAAAAATCACTCTAAAATATAACATCCAAACAAACTCACTCTAATTAAGCAATGCAAGCCTTTATATATAAAATTGAAAACATACTCCATGAAAGTTGGCCAGCGAAGCCATGACGTTAATTAGTGATAAGCAGTACGTATGAATTCAGGAACCATGTATGTACACATCTGTTGGTTCAGAAATAATTGTCTGGATTGAAAGTGAAAGACACACACACACACACACACACACATGTATGTAATTAATCACA
>Ga0307515_10003730_pt1 | contig 31939 bp, 48 predicted proteins | sample 17_EM_MG_FD_194513 | JGI IMG/M metagenome (GOLD analysis project Ga0307515, IMG submission 194513) | Populus trichocarpa ectomycorrhiza microbial communities from riparian zone in the Pacific Northwest, United States - 17_EM | ecosystem: Host-associated > Plants > Roots > Unclassified | place...
ATATTTCCAGATACATAACACGAAACACAACGGGGGCGAGAGCTCTGAGTACATTCGGGCATCCCGGCCGACATTGGGCATCATAGAGTCCAAATTTGTTCGGACAACCCAACCGACATGGGTATCCACGGGGTCCAAATTTGCCCGGACCCCGACCGACCTCGGACAAAGCCCGAGTGAATTTTGTTCGGACAGCTCAATAGGCGCCCGACAGACCTCCCCGCCTATTTTCGGGGGTCCTCTTCCGCCTCAACGAAGGCCAACGGGATCACAACCACGCCTCCCACGAAGCGCAAGGGCAAGCCCCCGGTCGGGGCACCACAGGTGCAGGACAATCTTCCCTCAACTTCGACATCTCCGGTGAACGTTGGAAAGAAGAGGAAGAAGTCTTCTGGTTAAGACCAAGCACATCTCCATTCTCATGTTATACGTTCGCAGTCCATACTTTGCGAATTTCGTCGCTATCTCCCCTGCTCGTGGTTGTCGTTTGTCTTAGGTACTTCCATTTAGCTAAGCTTAATCCACTCGTTCCTTTTCGTCTCGAGGACCTCGTATCGTTAAGGGACAAGGCATAGGATTATCGGGCGGTAGAGCCTGGACGGCAGTCCAACACTCGATCAGAGAGCATTTGGAAAGTGACGGTAAAGGCCCCACTGATGCATGGCACTGATACGCTGACGTAGGTATGATGTTAAAAATCGATCGTCAGCGGTCACGGCGTTTGTCGCGGTGCATGGAGGACCCGACCACGGGATACCGGAGATTCCATGCTTGGGTCTTCCGAGGATGCATTTCTCGGGGTCACCCCGAGCGGGATCGAGACGGGGGTCAATTGAACAAAGCCTTTGGGTGATCAGCCGATCGCAGAGTCCGCCCTCAAATTCAAATCCCAAACGCCACGGTCACAAAATCAATGCCAGTGACTGCACTTCTCTGGGACGAGACCGACCGCGTGAGATGCGGCCTCTTCCGTGGCGTTGAACTGTCTGCCCCTGCGAAACGGGAGCCATATTCTTTGTCATGCAGGGTGGGGTGGGCTTACGGGTGTCGAGTTCCCTCGAATCAGACGCACGAGATGAATACTAAGCTGCACTCGTTGATCGACGAGAGCCCACAGTTATAACTGCTGGTGTCGCCGTCGAACCGGCAAGTAGTATTTGCTATCCGTTCCGCATTCGACGCGTTTTGCTGATGTCGGCACCCTCACCATTCTCACTCTCCCACCTCTCAGGAATATATGGTCAATACCGCCCTGACTCTTCCAACCGTTCTCCAACCCCCCTCTCCATCTCCCCTTCGTCCGGCTGGCCCTGTCGTTACCCTCGTTGCTCCCATCTTTTTCGTCGTTCACACCGTAGTTATTGCCCTCTTCACCCTGGTCGGCCCTTCCCTGGGCTCTCGCGAACGCCAGAGGGTGTGATTGAAATGTACAGAAGTACTTTCAATGTCAAAACGAACGAAAAGGGCGGAGAGCGGAAAGTTATGTGTAGGGTGTGGATGACCTCAAATGTACAAAACAAGAGACGGGAGAGAGAAAAGAACGCGTACTGATCAAAAATGAAAAGAGAAAGAGAGTAGGCCGATAAGTTATACATGGAATCTGCAATTGTTAGGAAATTGTGGTGTATTTCCCTAAAACAGAAAGAGTCGGCAAATCAAGGCTAATGGAGATTCCGGAGAATAACGAAACCTACAGATACGGACCCGCCGATCGTCTGAACCAGTCGCCAAAAGGGTTCCGGCGGGGCTGAAATCAGTTGACCAGACTAGAACGGAAGAACTGTCAGTCCGAGGTGCTCGGATCGACTCGGGGATAACGGACTTGTTTCCTTGTGACCTTTCAACATCAGTTGGACGATTCCAGACTTTGCGTCCCAGAACTGAACTCCGTGGTCTTTCGATCCGCTCACTACCCATTGGCCATCGTGCGAGACAGCGACGGAATGTACATGGTCCTGCGCCCGACGGTTAGACATATCCCGGTCAGCCAATTCGACGCGTACCTTGTGACCGATAAAGGTCGTGGTGCAAGTGTTGTTGTCCTCGCGAGTACCAACATCCTTCTTCCCATTCAAAGTGTCGCGCTTTGACGCCCCTGACGAGTTCGGTCGATCGCCGGGACCATTCGCCAAACGGGAAACGTCCCAGTACTTCAGTGTCTCATCCCAACTGCCGCTCACCAATCCACGCCCATCGGGGGTGAATGCCACACCCCACACCCCATCTCTGTGCCCCCGCAACGTCTGCAACAATTCACCGGCGCAAGCGTCCCAGATACGTACCACCTATAGGGGCTGTATTCGTAACACATCCCACCAAACGATTATAAATCACGTACTTGGTCAAAGCTACCAGCAGCCACAAGTCGACCATCAGAGCTGATGGTCACACTTTTAACTGCAGAACGAGCGCTGCCGGTGATTGCAAGGGTCTTCGACGACCCGTCCGTTATATCCCAAATCCTCATCGTACCATCGCCCGACCCAGAGACGAGGAATCTCCCGTCCGGCGAGAAAACGGCCGAGTAGACCACCTCGGTGTGACCCTCGAATCTGCTACGGGTTTGCCTCTTGGCAATATCCCAAATCTAGAGCGCCAAAAGTTGTTCTATATTGAGCATTCGCCCCGAAAATGATGACGGCAATAATGATCGCCAACATGAAAGTTCTAGAACTTACTTGGACCGCCCCATTCCAGGTCCCGGTTGCGAGCAGTTTTCCGTCTGGGCTAAAACATATGCTCCAAATGGTTCCGTCCATAGATTTATTGACCAGGACACTGCAACAATGACGGTGTCAGAGCCAGAGGCCCCATTGGGCAACGTGCACTAAGAAAAGACCGAACCAGAATTCGGCACCAGTTTTCGCATCATAGATGCGTGCTTCATAGGAGCATCCCGTCGCCAAGTACTTTCCGTCCGCAGAAAATTGAACACACTCAACAGCACTAAATGCGGAAAACACATCCTCAGCCCGGTGAATCCTGTGATAGGGGCAACCGAACGAATGGCGCCACCTACTTTCCGTGGTCTAGGGTGTGAGCCAAGCTGACGTCGAGTACTCGCTTGGCCTTAGGATTGAATGTGGCGAACCAATCGCTACCTTCCGTTTTAAATTCTGGAGCCAACGTCGATCGGTCGAGATCTTCAAGAAACACGGGGGACGTGCTTCTATTTGGTCCGGCTACAGGGGTACAGCAAATCAGTAACCGAGAATGTGGTCCGTTATAAACGCAGGGTGATATTCAACTGGTGATCAACGCCGTGGAAGATCCCGGGGTTGGGGCATTGGGAAGATCCTGGGGATGTCCTGGTTCAGCTTGTATGACATTGGTGGAATCGGGGAGCACCTAGAATGTATCATGAGTCATTGTATAAAATGAACGTATCTACCATGTCGAACATCGCACTAACGGGTAGCTCGGTCGATCTCTGTTGCCCCCCCGAAGACGGTTGGTGTGAACTCTGACTCGCATACACACTATGAGACTGATCTTGGGATAGGACTGGAATTCGGTCATCATCCTGTCGATCTATCCGGGCCGCTACAAAGGCCGTTAGGGGGTGAGTGAGGTATGAGACAAGGTGAAGAAACATACTTGGGTCAACGCTTGGGTCGTGGCTCAATGTAGAATCTGACTGATCGTCGCTGTCTGACCGAGCGTAATCATTCGAATCAGGGGGTAGCGGCTGCCAAGCCGTTGATCCCTGTTCTAAGCATTGGAGTACGGTGTCGACTGCGGGCCGCCTCGCTGGCTGGGGTGACCAACACCGCTCCAGCATCTCCCAGAGATCGTCAGTGAACCACACCCCTTCTCCTCCCCGCGGTCTCCCTGGACGCTCGCCTTCGACGACCTTCCTCATGACAACCATCCCATTGCAGTTTGGGAATGGAGGCTCGCCGGTCAGCACCTCGAGTATCACCATCCCTAGTGCATAGCAGTCCGAATCTTTCGTCGGTCGACCGTTCTCACACCCGAACCGGTCTGGATCGAGGAGTTCTGGGCTCATCCATCTTGTCGTGCCGGCACTCTTGGGTGTGGTCGAACTCGTATGATGCGTAGAGTCTAAGACGATGGTGAGAAGTCCGAAGTCTGCCAGGCGAGCACAGCCATCTTGATCAATGAGGATATTGAGCTTGATAAAAAGTGCTTTAGGCGGTAGGGCAGCGATTAGCGCTCAAAGTCATACCCCCTTCAGATCCCCATGTATCATCCCCTCGCCGTGCATATATAACAACCCACGGGTGACACCTTCGAGCTACCAATAGGTGATTTCATCAGTGACGGATGGGGTCAATTGTGGGAGGAAAACCCACGAGCTCAAACCGATTCGCATCCCTATGCGCCCCGATGAACTCGTTGATATTCCCATTGACCATCCACTCTGAGACCATTGCGAAAAGCCTTTTCCCCATTGTCACCCCTAACAGCGGAAGCACATTCGGATGGCAAAGGCTCTTCCACGTTATGACTTCCTTGCAGAACGTCTGCGCGATCGCAACGATCATCAGTTCTTCAATACGCACTTTTGGCAAACCTTAGGTGGTGACCCACACTTGTGATCTTGTTGAAATCGCTTGTCGAATATACTTTCAGAACCTTGACTGCAACCTTGTGCCCTCGGTGTTCGCCCATCCACACATCGGCGTACCCGCCACTGTATAGTGCTTCCTCCGATCGGTCATAACAAAGTGGGATTTGGAATGTACTCGGAAGCAAAGCGTGGCGACCGCATATCCTGCACAGTGTGTTCAGACACTTCCTCTTGAGCTGCGGTTCCAGGCTCTCCGATGTCTGCTCGGCATGGGGTCAGGTCAGTGAGCCATCTTCCTTGGACGGAAGAGTAGGAAAGCACCTCGTCTACCACGTCGACAAACGCCTGAGCGTCGTCCCTGGATAGGCGCTTGACTGTATCAACCACACCGCGGTTGGAGAAGATGGCAGTGATCAACGAGATGCGCTTATCAACCGCAATGGGTTGATCCATCGAGCGCTTCCACGCTGAGATTCTATAACCCGTGAACTTGTCAGGCTGAGGACTCGCGGTTTCAAAAAGGTCGAAACTTACAAGCCGCACAAAACCCGCAACGTATGTGGACGTCGATGAGCCTCCTGGTCCCAGCACTGCTGCGTCATCGTCCATAACGCGTCCGTGAAAGTCGGGTGGATCGGACGTGGCGGACGCTCACCACCAATGGTCGCCAACATAGCCGCATGAGGTGGTTTGTCATTGAACGGAACGGCGCCGGTGAAAACCTTTGTTCGAATCAATGGAGTTCTCCATATGTCAATTGGATATGCAACAGACCTCGATCATGACCATCGCGAACGAGAAGACGTCCGCCTCCTTGCTGAATGTCCCCCGATCGGCCAAGATCTCCGGTGCCATCCATCGCGTACTGCCTCCGTGCTCGTCTGGGGCGCCTCGTATCGAGTCCATGTTTTGAGTGACCACGGCGAGACCACAATCTGTGATCATCGCATGTCCTGTGGTGTCCACAAGGATGTTTGACTGGTCGGGTGTCAGTATATCAGTGGTAGAACGATCGAGAACGATCGCGTACCCCTCTGAGATCCCCGTGAATAACGTCGCAGGAGCGGAGATAATTCAGGCCTTTTGCGATATCAGATAACTAGGGAAGGGGTGAGTATGTCACACGGTACGGTAAAAGGGACACCCACGAGACTCAATCTGTCCGCGTCTGGGTGGCTCGTGATGTATCCCGTCAGGTCCACATCGGGCATCCAACCCGAAACGAGTTGGACGGGATCGATGGTGACACCCAGGAGGGGGGCGACATTCGGGTGTGCCAAGTGCTTCCATACGACGGCCATTTGGTGGAATGCCTGGGGATTTCTTCAGCACCTAAACGCTGGGGAAAGCGTCATCAAAAACATACCGTCTTGAATATCTGCGAATCTCCGTTGGGGCGCATTCTTACACGCTGAATCCGTACCTTCAAAGTCCCCTCATGCACGGATTCGGAAACTGGCGGGAGGCCGATGACTGGAAAGGAACTTGAAAGCGTATGTGATTTCGGTAGGACTCCCTTGATGCCGCAGATATCTTTCAGTTCGTGCAAGTATTCGTGGAATGCGGGGCTCGCATGATTTGTCACGGACGTGAGAACCTGCGACAGTTTTGGGCTCGGATGAGAGAGAAACGGTGTAGAGGCTCACGCTATCCAGGTACTCGACAAGCCACGCCAAATCTGCACCTTGCAGACTCGGAACGACACTTCGATACCCTTCACTGCGAAGGAAGTTGCTGAGGTTTTTATAGAACTGCGGCGAAGCCCTGTCGAAGCCGCGGAGTTGTTCTAAGACATCGGGTGGATTCATGCGGTTGTCTGGCGAGGCCAATGGTTTGAAGGACTGGGTGAATCGGCAGGGGGACAAGTACAGACGCCTCGCCTGAGCCTGGAGGCTCGAGCGCCCAAATACTCAAATTGACGTAGCAAGCGCCGGGTGTCATGTGTCAGGAGAACGCGAACGGCGCGGTTTGGTCTCGGGTGGGTTGCACGGTTATCCAACTGCACTCCGGCTTCGCTTCCACAGGGTGCAGGGGTGACAAGGAACGAAGCCCAGGGCTGCGCACATGGAATTTACAAAACAATAGAGTACAGAGCAAATAATCATGCGCAGAACGCTACATATGGATAACGGTAAAGGCACTACGTCCAACAGGCTGGTGTGGCCAAACGCCAACGAAAAATTGTCATGAGGAAATCATATAACCACGGGGAGCTGGAAGACAAAACACTCACGATCGGGCGGGAGGTTGACGACTCGGAGTAGAGCCTGCCACGCCGTTCAAACGTTCACGACCCGCGCGTTTGTCTCACCGCACACAGGGATCCGACACCAATCCAGGCACGGCATCCAGGAGAGCTGTCCGTGAAAACCAGGATGCGGATTTAGAGAAACACAACCGTGTTCATTAATCCGCGGAGTCCGACATGCGCATGGTTTCCCCGGATTAGGATAGCGGTCTTCTCCTTCCTGGACCAGCTTTAAGTTCGCGTCATGCCTAGCAGCCGTCCCCCCCACCCCTGGCTTACCGTTTCCTACTTTCACCCCGTCACAACCGAGAAAAATGGTCAAGCCTAATATTCTCGCCTTCATCGCTTCCCACTTCAGCCCGAAGCTTGACATCGGTCCGGCAGAACCCATTGGGCCATATAACCGCTTGGACTTAAAAAGCTGCTGTGAACCCTTCCATCCTCTGGTAAGTTGCATGGTCCCCCAGCGCTTGCAACTGTCATTGACCTGCATCTTGAGTTTTAAGCACAGTTAACGAGGTTGAAACTGATACTACCCAATCCCCCACAATCCTTGAGAATGGCACCTTGAGCGGCGCCATCTCGTCTACCAACACTGGCGGGGATGGTCCTACACACATCTTCCCATCGCCATATGGGGAGGCAGCTGCCGTCAACGTAAGTCGTTCGAGACTCAGTCCCATAAATCCTGACTGATCACCTGCAAACCAGTCCAGAGGAGGAAACGGGGTTGTTGTTCTAATGGAGAACGAAGGGTCCACTTTCGTGGACTCAACTTCCATCACATTCTCGCCCATTGGCCCCAGTGGTATCCCGCGCCCACACCAAACCATTGGGCTCGAGGACGAGCTGTTAGTACCAGACCTAATGAGTCTAAAGTGGCTCTAACGTTTTTATAAAAGATCCCCAACTGGTTTTTCTTAGGGAGGTGATACCATTCGGAGGCTCGTCCCCAACGAAAACACAATCTTGTCGATTGGAGGGGGGATTATACAGTCTTCTCACCATGGTCCGGGTGAGTTTCCTTCTTTTCTGCGATGAGAATGACGTTGTAGGCTCACACACGACCAGGGATAGGTGGCCAACGAAGTGACCAGACGATCTCAGCAAGTCCCGTGCGTGGTGCGATAAATCAGTTGAACCGGAAATACACACTGATAACCAAACAAAGCGGACGGCATAAATTCTCTCGACTCCTTCATACAAGGAATAATAAGGATGCGACCGCCAGATGGAAGTTGGACCTTTCCGTGACAATCCCTGTCCTGGTTTTGTAGAATTGGCATAAAACCACTCGTCCTGACCCTCCCCCCAGCGACGAGGTGAACTCAACGCCCGTGGGCTTCTCGACAAGTAGCTTGTCACTGTCCACGGCACGCTCCGACGTTGTTTTTACTCGACGGGAACACATTTCAAACCCATCCCAGATTTTGTAACAGCACCGGACACTGGCTAAATCTCGCTGGGTTTGTTAGGGGTGCGCGCGTTCACGCCTCATAAGCTCTTGCAACTCTTTGCAACTTGGGTCATTTGATTTTGACACTGACCGCAATCACTACAAGGGGCACCCCGAACTAACACCCCGCCAATAGGTGTCGGTTAAACACCAGACCGAAGAGATTCAGCCCCTCCGGCACTAACCTCATCCAACCCACCTCTATATCTCGCCCCAGACACAGAATCCACGTCGAATCTTGTGCCGGCGCCTCCACTCCTACCCATGACGCCTACACCGCGAGAGATGCAGGTAGTTCCGAGGTGAGTCAAACTCTGTTATGCTTAGAACTCACGTGGCTGCCTGGCGTTTTTATCGGACGGGGGCACACGAAGGGACTACGTATGCAAGACCCGAGGCCCACGATCCCGGAAAAGACGGGAACCGATAATGTTATACCTTTATCGTACCGATTAATGTGTAGTAGGCATAAACCAAGGAATTACAGGCTACAACAGAGCCGCGTGTGCGTTAAGTTACCGATGCGTCCTTCATCGCCGTGGCCGCTGGATCGTCCATCCCGATCTACGATTCCTCTACCAACGCCCTCAGGCTCCTGCAAGTCTTGGTTGCCCAAGAGTGCGGTCCTATGAACTTCGGTCCACCCCTCGGGAAGCAGTGGGAGACCCCCCGCCGTCGCCAGAGAGAAGGATTTGGCCCTTTGGGACCTGATATCCGTTCGGAACCCGGAACGCGACATGGTACTCGCTCGTCAGAGACACAACCATAGACTTCAACCTTGGTCGGTGCCACGGACTCTTGGGATGTTGCTTTGTTCGGTGACGACGTGGAGTCGCCTTCCTCCCTTGAAGGCACCACCACTACCCAAATTACGAACGACGCTTACCTTCCTGGGAAGAACACCCTTCTGCAGGATATACTGCGTTCGACGATGTCACACATCCCGCGGCGTCTGCAGAGGCTCGCTCATTCATCTCGCGAGAAGGGGAAGAAGGGATAACATTGTTCTTTGATACGCCCGCGTACCTCATGCCGCCGCTGGATAATATGTTCGATTCGATCATGCAAACGTTCTTGATGCCGCGGTAAACCGTCAAGAGCGGTGAAGATGGTGCCAAGAGAGCTGAGAAGGATGATGAGGAGATGGGTGTGGACGAGGATGGAGTGCTGGAGGATGATTCTCTACTTATTGTCAAGAATACGACGAAGGTCGTGGATAAGAGGGAGATGGATGGGTTTGTGAAGATCTTCAAGCATCACGGACCGACCGGGATCTCTCTGCCTCCAACTGTGCGAGTGATGATAAGGCTGTGCTCTAGCCGTGGGGCCTCGCACGGGGACTTCTCGTGCAAACCCGAACAGGATAAATGGTGTGCCGACGCATCCCACCCGCGTCGTCTCATCGACATCTCCCGCCCCGACGAAGGCCAACGGGGTCACAGCTACGCCTCCTGGCACGGAGCGCAAGGGCAAGCCCCCAGTCAAGGCACCACAGATACAGGTCAATCTTCCCTCAACTTCGACCTCTCCGGTGAACGTTGGGGGAGGAAGAAATCGTCTGGTTAAGATCAAGTTATATCTCCATCCTCATGTTATACACTCGCACAGCCCGTACCTCGCAAATTCCGTCGTCCCCTCTCCTGCCCACGGTTGTCGTTTGTCTTAGGTGCTTTCATTTAGCTGGTCTTAATTCGCTCGTTCTTTTCTGTCTTGCATCCTCGAGAAGCCGGCTCCCGTATCGTTAAGGGACAAGGCATAGGACCAGCGGGCGGTAGAACTCGGACTGCAGGCCAACACTCGATCTCTCATGCTTGGGTCTTCCTGTCTCAGCTGATCATGCCCGTTTCTTTTGATCAGCCGGATCTCGGGAGAGGAGAATGCGTGGCGTTTCTGAGGAAGCATTTCTTGGGGTTATTCCGAGCGGGACCGAGGCGGGGACAAACAAAGGGAGTCCTTGGGTGATCAGCCGATCACATCTGCACAGTTCAAATCTTAAACACCACGGTCGCAAACCGGTGACTGCATTTCTCTGGGATGAGATCGATCGCGTGAGATGCGGCTTCTTCTGTGGCATTGAACGGTCTGTCCCTGTGAAACGGGAGCCATATTCTTTTGTCATGTAAGGTAGGATCCTCAGCTACTACTACTAGTTATTGCCCTCTAGGCTTGACCCCGGTCAGTCCTTCCCTAGGCTCTCGCAAACGCCGTGAGGTATGATTGAGACCTACAGAAATACTTTCAACGCCAAAACAAACGGAAACAGCAGGGAGTGGAAAGTTATGGGTGGGGGGGGGGTGTGGACGACATGTGATGATCAAATATACCAAACGAGAGACGGGAGGGAAAATACGCGTACAGATCAAAAATGAAAAGAGAAAGAGAGCAGGCCGAACAAATTATACACGGAGTCTACGGCTGTTAGGAAATGGTAGTGTATTTCCCTAAAACAGACAAAGGGTCAACAAATCAAGGCCAATGGAAACTCCTGAGAGTAACGAGACTTACAGATACGAGCCTGGCCATCGCATGAACCGGTCGCCAAAAGGCTTCCGGCGGGACTGAGATGAGTCGATTTGACTAGAACGGAAGAACTGTCAGTCCGAGGTGCCCGAATCGACCTCGGGGATAACGGACCTGAATCCTTATGACCTTTCAACATCAATTGGACGATCCCAGACTTTGCGTCCCAGAACTGAACTCCGTGGTCTGCCGATGCGCTCACCACCCATCGACCATCGTGCGAGATAGCGACGGACAATACGTGGTCCTGTATCCGACGATTAGACACATCCCCAGTCAGCCAATTCGACACATACCTTGTGACCGATAAAGTTCATTGTGCACGGGCTGTTGCCCTCGCGAGTACCAACATCCTTCCTCTCATTCAAAATGTTATGCTTTGACACCCCCTGCGAGTTCTGTCGACCGCCGGGTTCATTCGCCAAACGGGAGACGTCCCAGTACTTCAGTGTCTTGTCCAAACTGCCGCTCACCAATCCACACCCATCAGGGGCGAACGCCACACTGAACACGCAACTTTTGTGTCCCCGCAGTCTCTCTAACAATCCACCGGTACGAGCGTCCCAGATATCTACCACCTATAGGAACTGTGTTCGGAATATACTCCACCAAACGATTGTAAATCACGTACACTGTCAAAGCCACCGGCTGCCACAAGTCGTCCATCAGAGCTGATAGCCACGCTTTGAACCATACTACGAAGGCTGCCGGCCACGCTGTGAACCATACCACGAGAGCTGCCGGTGTTCGCAAGGGTCTTCGATGACCCGTCCATCGTATCCCAAATCCTCATCGTACCGTCGCCCGACCCGGAAACGAGGAATCTCCCGTCCGACGAGAAAACGATAGAGTAGACCGCCCCAGTGTGGCCCCCGAATCTGCTACGGATTTGCCTCTTGGCAATATCCCAAATCTAGAGCGCCAAAAGTCGTTCTATGTTGAGCACTCGGCTCAAAAATGATGACGGCGATAACGATGGCCAACGTGAGAGTTCTAAAACTTACTCGGACCACCTCATCCCTGGCGGCGGTTGCGAGCAGTTTGCCGTCTGGGCTAAAACATACGCTCCAAATGTTTTCGCTCGCAGTTCCATCGACCAGGGCGCTGTGCAAAAATGACAGTGTCAGAGCCAGAGGCCCCGTTGGCCAATGCGCACTAAGAAAAGACCGAACCAGGTTTTGGCGCCAGTCTCCGTATCATAGATCTGTGCTTTCCGAACGGATCCAGTTGCCAAGTACTTCCCGTCCGCAGAAAACTGGACACAGTAAACTGTACTAAACACGGAAAATGCATCGTCAGCCCGGCGATTCCTGTTATAAAGGCGACAGAATGAATGAAACCACCAACTTTTCGTGGGCTAGGGTGTGAACCAAGCTGGCGTCGAGCACTCGCTTGGCTTTAGGATTGAATGTGGCGAACCAATCGCTGTCTTCCTTTTTAAATTCTGGAGGCAACGTGAATCGGTCAATATCCCCAAGAAACACGGGGCACGCGCTTCCATTGGGTTTGGCTACAGGAATACAGTAAATCAGTGATCGAGAACGTGGTTTGTTGTAAATGCAGGATGATATTCAACTGGTGATCAACGCCATGGAAGAACCCGGGGACGGTGCGTTGGAAAGATCCTGGGATGGCGCTGGTTCGGGTTGTTTGACGTTGGTGGGATCAGGGGGCATCTAGTATATGTCGCGGGTCATCATATAAAACAAACGTATCTGCCATATCGGATATCGCACTCACAGGTAGCTCGGCCAACCCTTGTTGGCTCCTCAAAGACAGTTGGTGTGAACCCTGACTTGCATACACACTACGAGGCTGATCTTGGGATGGGACTGGAGTTCGATCATCATCCTGTGGATATATCTGGGCCGCTACAAAGGTCGTTTGAGGTGAGTGAAGTATGAGACAAGGTGAAGAAACGTGCTTGGGTCAACACTTAGGTCGTGACTCAATGTGAAATCTGACTGATCGTCGCTGTCTGACCGAGCGTAATCATCTGAATCAGGGGGTAGCGGCTGCCAAGCCGTTGATCCCTGTTCTAAGCATTGAAGCACGGTGTCGACTGCGGGCCGCCTCTCTGGCTGGGGTGACCAACATCGCTCCAGCATTTCCCAGAGATCGTCGGTGAACCACACCCCTTCTCCTCCCTGCGGTCTCCCTGGACGTTCACCTTCAACGACCTTCCTCATGACAACCATCCCATTGCAGTTTGGGAAGGGAGGCTTGCCGGTCAGCACCTCGAGTATCACCATCCCTAGTGCGTAGCAGTCCGAGTCCTTCGTCGGTCGACCATTTTCACGCCCGAACCGGTCTGGATCGAGGAGTTCTGGACTCATCCATCTTGTCGTGCCAGCACTCTTGGGTGTGGTCGAGCTCGTATTATGCGTAGAGTCTAAGATGATGGTGAGAAGTCCGAAGTCTGCCAGACGAGCACAGCCATCTTGATCGATCAGGATGTTGAGCTGTTAAGAAGTGCTTTCATAGGTAGTGGAGTAGCAATTAGTGCTGAAATTCGCACCCCCTTCAGATCCCCATGTATCATCCCCTCGCCGTGCATATACAGCAATCCTCGGGCGATTCCTTCGAGCTACCAGCGGGAACGATTTCATCAGCGGAGAACAGGGTCAGTTGTGGAAAGAAAACGCACAAGATCGAACCGATTTGCATCCCTATGTGCCCCGATGAACTCGTTGATATTCCCATTAACCATCCACTCTGAGACCATTGCGAAGACCTTTTTCCCCATCGTCACTCCCAACAGCGGGAGCACATTCGGATGGCAAAGGCTCTTCCACGTCATGACTTCCTTGCAGAACGTCTGCACGATCGCAACCATCATCAGCTCTTCGATATGCACTTTTGGAAAACCCTGGGTGGTGACCCACACTTGTAATCTTGTTGAAATCACTTGTCGAATATACTTTCAGAACCTTGACTGCAACCTTGTGCCCTTGATGTTTGCCCATCCACACATCAGCGTACCCGCCACTGTATAGTGCTTCTTCCGATCGGTCAAAACAAAGTGGGATTTGGAATGTACTCGGAAGCAAAGCGTGGCGACCGCATATCCTGCACAGCGTGTTCAGACACTTCCTCTTGAGCTGCGGTCCTAGGTTCTCCAATGTCTACTCAGCATGGAGTCAGGTCAGCGAGCCATTCTCCTTGAACAGGGGAGTGGGGAACCACCTCGTCTACCGCGTCAACAAACGCCTGAGCGTCGTCCCTGGATAGACGCTTGACTGCCTCAGCCACACCACGGTTGGAGAAGATGGCTGTGATCAACGAGGTCCGCTTATCAACCGCAATGGGTTGATCCATCGAGCGCTTCCACGCCGAGATTCTATAACCCGCGAACCGGTCAGGCCGAAGACGCGCGGTTCCAGAGAGGTCGAAACTTACAAGCCGCACAAGATCTGCAACGTATGTGGACGTCGATGAGCCTCCTGTTCCCAGCACTGCTGCGTCATCGTCCATAACGCGTCCGTGAAAGTCTGGTGGATCGGCCGTGGCGGACGCTCACCACCAACGGTCGCCAGCATAGCCGCGTGGGGCGGTTTGTCATTGAACGGAACGGCGCCAGTGAAAACCTTTTTTCGAATCAATGACGTTCTCCATGTGTCAATTGAATATGCAGCGGACCTCAATCGTGACCATCGCGAATGAGAAAACATCCGCCTCCTTGCTAAATGACCCCCGATCGGCCAAGATCTCTGGTGCGATCCACCGCGTGCTGTGCCCGCGCTCGTCTGGGGCCCCCTGTACCGGATCCGAGCTTTGGGTGACCACGGCGAGACCACAATCTGTGATCATCGCATGGCCGGTGGTGTCCACAAGGATGTTTGACTGGTCGGGTGTCAGTATACCAGTGGTTGAACGATCCAGAACGATCGCGTACCCCTCTGAGATCCCCGTGAATAACATCGCAGGAGTGGAGATAATTCAGGCCTTTTGCGATATCAGATAACTAGGGAAGGGGTGAGTATGTCACACGGTGCGGTAAAAGGGACACCCACCAGACACAATCTGTCCGCGTCTGGGTGGCTCGTGATGTATCCCGCCAGGTCCACATCGGGCATCCAACCCGAAACGAGTCGGATAGGATCGATGGTGACACCCAGGAGGGGGGCGACGTTCGGGTGAGCCAAGTACTTCCATACAACGGCCATTTGGTGGAATGCCTGGGGATTTCTTCAGCACCTAAATGCGGCGGAAAGCATCATCAAAAACATACCGTCTTGAATATCTGGGGATCTCCGTTGGGGCGCATTCTTACACGCTGAATCCGTACCTTCAAAGTCCCCTCATGCACGGATCCGGAAACTGGCGGGAGGCCGATAGCAGGGAAGGAACTTGAAAGCGTATGTGATTTCGGTAGGACTCCCTTGATGCCGCAGATATCTTTCAGTTCGTGCAAGTATTCCTGGAATGCAGGGCTCGCATGATTTGACACGGACGTGAGAACCTACGACAGTTTTGGGCGCGGATTAAAGAGAAACGGTGCAGAGGCTCACGCTATCCAGGTACTCGACGAGCCACGCCAAATCTTCGTCTCGCAGACTCGGAACGACACTTCGGTACCCTTCACTGCGAAGGAAGTTGCTGAGGTGCTTGTGGAACTCCGGCGAAGCTCTGTCGAAGCCGCGGAGTTGTTCTAGGACATCGGGTGGATTCATGCGGTTGTCTTGCGAGGCCAATGACTTGAAGGACTGGGTGAATCGGCGGGGGGGGGGCAAGTACAGACGCCTCGCCTGAGCCTGGAGGTTCGAGCGCCCAAATACTCAGAGATTGACATGATAAGCGCCGGGTGCCATCTCTTAGAAAATGTCAGGAGAACGCGAACGGCAAGCGACCCGACAACGGCGCGGTTTGGTCCTGTCGGGTATGGCCGTCGGGTGGGTTGCACGGTTATCCAAATGCACTCTGGCTTCGCTTCCACAAGGCGCAGGGGTGACAAGGAACGAAGCCCGGGGCCGCGCACACAGAATTCACAAAAAATAGAGTACAGAGCAAATATCATGCGTAGAACGCTACACACGGATAACGGTAAAAGCACTACGTCCACCAGGCTGGTGTGGCCAATTGTCAGCGAAAAAGTGTCATGAAGAAATGAGGAAATGATGTAACCGCGGGGAGCTGGAAGGCAAAACACTCACGATCGAGCAGCAAGTTCAATGACGACTCGGAGTAAAGCCCGCCACGCCGTTGCGTTTGTCTCACCGCACATAGGGACCCGACACCGATCCAGGCATGGCATGCAGGAAAGCTGTCCGCGAAAACCAGGATGCGGATTCAGAGAAGCACAACCGTACATACACAGACGGGCGCGCGATATACCATTCACTGATCCGCGGAGTCCGATGTGCGCATGGTTTCCCCAGGACAGCGACCTCCTTCACCATTTTGATATTCACCTTCCTCGTCATTCCTAGCAGCCTTTCCCCCGTCTTTGGCTCACCGTTTCCTACTTTCACCCCGTCACAACCTGGAAAAATGACCAAGCTTAATATTCTCGCCTTCATCGCTTCCTACCTGTTCAACAGCGTCAGCCGGAGCTTGACATTTCTCCGGCAGAACCCATCGGGACAGATAACCGCCTGGACTTGAAAAGCCGCTGTGAACCCTTCCATCCTCTGGTAAGTTGCATGGTCTCCTAGCATTCGCAACTGCCATGAACGTAAGCTGACCGACCAGTCCAGAGGAGGAACCGGGGTTGTTGTTCGCACAGAGAACGAAGGGCCCACTTTCGCGGACTCAACTCCATCACCTTCCCGGCCTCCGTTGGCTCCAGTGGTGTCTCGCGCCCACGCCAAACCACTTGGTTCGAGGACGAACCACTAGTGCCAGAACTAGTGAGTCTAAAGTGGCTCTAGCGTGTTTAAGATTCCCAGCTGGTTTCTTCGACTCGGGAGGTGATACCATTCGGAGGCCCACCTCCAACAAAGACGCAATCTTCCCGATGGAAAGGGTGATCATGCAGTCTTCTCACCATGATCCGGGTGCGTTCCCTTCTTTTCTGCGATGAGAATGACGTTGCAGGCTCACACGACCATGACTCGGCTGCTAACGAAGTGGATTACATCGAGCTCGGGTTATCTAGTGCTGACGTCTGCCGAGTCCTGGTCCGGGAACGAATGGAAAGAAACCAGACGATCTCAGAAACTCCGTATGTGGTGCGATAAATCGTTTGAACCGGGAATACACACTGATAATCAAACAAAGTGGACGGTATAAAGTCTCTGGACTTCTTCATACAAGGAATGACAATAATGTGATCGTCAGATAGAAGTTGAACCTTTCCGTGACAATCCCCGTCCTGGTTTTGTGACGCCAGAATTGGCACGAGACCACTCGGTCCGTCCCTCCTCCGGCAACGAGGTGAACCAAACGCCCGTGGGCTTCTCGGAAGAGTTCGGCAGGGGGGGGGGGGATGGTGAGAACAACGGTGCAACATAACCCGGGGCAAGTTATTCCCATTTCTCGAAGTTGGTGGCAGCTCGCTGTTAGGACCAACAATGTTGGGCCGTCGTTCGATGATGATGAGCTGTCGCTGTCCGATGCGTCGTCGTCGGGTTCAGTTGTGTGTACGAAGATCTTGAGGACGAGTTCTGTGGGTAGACGGAGAAGCGGGGAGGCGAGGAAATTCCTGAGCCGGCGTAGGTGACACGAACGCTGAAGAGTGGATTCTGTGCTGGCTTCGACCACATCCGATTCATGGTCACCCTGGGTTGATATCTCCGTCCGTCGGTCCGAGCCGTCTGTAGTCACGTTAGCTATCAAGAACCCAGCCCAAACCCTCCTTATTTGTGGCAAGGATGGAGGAGAGCTCTCACCTTTCGGGGCATTGGAATGAGCAACCTGATCGGAGCGCGGCGGGGTGCGTTCGGCGAACGGAGTTGGGCAGAAGTTTCGCCTTGGGGCACGTGGTCTCGATTGGTATTGCGATGATGGGTCCCCTCTTGAATGGTCTTTCAGACCGTGTCGTATAACTCGTGTCTTCCAAGTTCTGTCGGTGGATGCAATAGACAAGGACTGATCTGATATATGTACCCAGGAGCGGGATCGCCGTAACAGTCTGAACCAGCAACCGCTTCAAGCTCACATCTGATGTACAGCTTCCCTTCCACCAGGACTCATCACTACCCATGCGACTACAACTCGAACTTTGTACGGTTTCGGACCAGTCAAAGCTCATCCGGCTGTCGAACATCACTCTGCCCACAATCATGTCGAAACTCTCGCTTCGATTTCTAAGCTGACCGCAAGACTCAAGCTTCGCACATCGCTTCCTCAGGCAAACTCCTTTGCATCCAAGACGAGGTCACAACCATGTTCGAGATAGCATACAAAGGCTCCATCAGGGAGAGGTCGAAGAAGGAAGTGGCCCAGTCGTAACAGGAGGTTTGGAATCGATGGATCGTCTCCCCCGACCTCAAGAACAAGTTCTTCGCCGATGGCACGAAAGATGAATCCCTCGTCTATAAGGAGCACGTCTCGAAGGAACCAAAAGTGGATCCATGCGTTCCTGCAAATCTATCTCCATCGGTCGGGAAAATTGGACAATTCTGCACTCGCATGGGTTTTGGAGTTGGGAACGGCTGGAGTCGCCCCCCCACCGGGGCTACTTGTTTGACCAAAGGAGCGCGCTGCCACAACCCTCCATCGGATCAACCGCGACCTGGCGGAGGTAGGGGAGGCTCGAACCGTGGTTTCCGGGTTGAGGTTAGTTCGGTGCTCTTCCTCTTGAGAGCTCTTAGACACTGACACGGTGTGATAAAGCTCGTTATAGCCGCAGTTTGTCCCCCTCTCCCACGTGCTACCACGTTTCCAAGAATTCTCCCATCCGAGGATCCCCACCACACTCCCGAGCGCTCTGCGAAGGTGCCTCGAGCATGATATTCAACACCACCGCCAGGTCATGCTTCCGGGCACTGCTCACCGTGCTTCGCGCAGTCCTATCGACAACTATCACACTCAACGTCGACGTTCATGACATCCCCTCGAGCACGATGGTCTCTCCTGAGCTGTATCATTTCAAACGGCAAATTTTCCCCAGTTCGCGTTTCCGCCTATCTTCCATGATCTCACAGCCTTCGTCACCTTTGAAACACACACTGTGCGCATACAAAACGTTGGTTGGGCTCATGCTCCCACCGCAATCATCACCGGATCACGTCCCCACTCTTGTTTACTGGGCTCACGCATGCCTCGCCCTTAACAATCCCGCCGCAGCTCTCTTCTCCTAAATGACTTCAAAGAAGTGACGATCAAAGCTTTAGTTCATTATGTCGCCGCCACAACCTCTTCAACAACGAGTAAAAACTCTGAATGGGCCGAAGCTACATTGGAGGAGCTTAGAGATTTGAGTGTTGAGATGGGGATGGGTTATTTGTGGGCGAGTGGCAAGGATAAGTGATTGGTTACAAGGACCGCATGCACTGGGGTCTGATGGAGACGTTGGGTTCAAGTGGAGGGAACGAGGGGAATGTCAAACCAGATGTGTTTCTCCTTGTCGCCCGGACGTCTACCTTGTTACCAGGGAGGAGGGATACTCTTTTCACATTGAACAGTTGGTGAGTCTTCTACGTGGCTCCTCACTACTCAAGGGGTGACTAGGTCATTTCCAAGGCAAAGTCGGATCTGGAGGACACCTTAGCCGAGAATGTTCGGACGATGAGACCGGAGCTGCAGCGCATGTCATTACCACAACGAGAGCGAGGGAGGGGACTGGTGGAGGCACACCCTGTTAAAACTTGCCCGACCCTTAATAGGAAATTGACGAGGTTCCCCGAATCACCCTTTGGTAAAAAATGTGGTCGGAGGAGACTGGCCTCTCCAGCGAGGCTGCGGCCGAGTTCAACATCCCCTCCCTACTACGGTCGCTGTATGATATTCATGCTCGAAAGGCAGTCAAATTTCAACCTCACTGTTGGGGATTTTAACCAATACAGAACAACCGCCCCGCCGGGGGATTTCATTTCTAACCGTGACGCGCACCTCTGTTCCACTATGCACGAACAGGGGAAGTGAAAGTTTCACGCCGTTCCATCTACCGATCTGCCCGCTCTTGCGCTGATACCAAGTTACGCTTTGTCGCACTGCACGTCCCCCAACCTCTCCCGTCTAACACTACCCATCCCAACGGAGAAGAGAAAAAAAATAGCAGGTTCTCCCGAATACCTTTCCAATAACCCTCGCATACATCTCCGTGAGATCGGCTCATGTAAACGACTAACCTATCACTTGAGACTTACGGGGGGATCCAACGATACCTAAGCTTATCGAAAAGTTGACTGTTCGCAAAGCGACGGGTGGACCCTATTTCCTATCCTTTGACCTCAGGCTGAGAAATGTATTTATAACGCTACGCGAAACATAGTACAAGTAGGTAAATCTGCACTGTCCCTTTGTTACATGAGGCAACATTTTTCCTGGTCACGGGTGGTCTGGGTACGTGAATTCGGATCGTTACTGTTGCGTAGAACTATCGTTGTGAAATGCTGTTCGAGATCTTCCGGAGAAACTTCATCCCCCCGCAAGGTCAACGACAAGGGCTGCTGTATGCCTTCCGTCGGCGGTTGCGGCGAAACAATACCTCTCGACCCTTTCTCTGGCCTTGAATCCGTGGTCGAACCTCACTTCAGAAGGAACCGTGACATCTGGTGGCCAGCGGTCTTTTCCTTGAATTTGTTGTCCCTTATTCCCATACCCTCCCGGAGACCCAACAGGAAGCTTGTCAGGGTCTCCGAGTCCCAAAGCTCCGTTAGAATAGTTGCCCCATGTCAGGAGTTTCCCGGAGGAGGTGAGAACGCCGAGGTAGTTGTTGCCACAGACAACAGTGATGGCGGATCTGTTCTGAAGCTCCGGGATGATGACCGGAAGCATCTCTAGGGTAGTATTGAAATCTCCCTTGAGCACCATGGAGGACGAGTAGGCAAAGAAGGAGTTATCTTGTCCGGACACCTGGACATCGAGAGATCTTATCAGTGACATCAAGAATTCGTCAGGGCAATGGAACTTACGTGGGTGACGAGCATGATATCTGATGAAGATTCCACTTGCGGTGGTTGTTCCTCCCCACCTCTGCCCCTAGTCGCATGGAAGGCTGGGTGTTTCTTAACCTCGTCTATCTCAGAGAATTTTGGCAGCTGTGTATCATGATTCAAGAAGGGGCACCAAATCATCTATGCGTTCTCACTCACATAACGCCAGGTATCAAAATCCATCCGGCCAGCTGGCTGTAGGTATGGATATATCCTGAGGAGACAGACATGACCCTTGTTTGTCAACCCAACGAGGCCATGACGAAAGGCTGCAATCTTGATGAACCTAGTCTCCTTCCTGCGCTCTTCCCCTGGAAGTCCGGTCATTGGCAAGTCAGGTAGATCAGGGGGAATAGTAAGCTTGACAGGGTCCATCTTCATCTCCCAGGTGTGACAAGGTACGATCATCCCACCATCGGGGACAATGGCCCTCGTGGATTTATCCATATCTAGTTCCGCCGTTGCTTTTTCGTATCTCTCCCTGCCTACCTTGTCCCTTGGCCATGCATACACATCTCCGGATTTTGTAAGGACGGCAGAAAATGACGAGTCACATTGGATCTGAATGGGTGTCGTCGCTGGGGACGAGCAGTCAAGCAAATGGGAGGCAAGTCGGTATGGTCTTCCCCAAGATTCAAAATTCCAGACAGTGGAATCGGCGTCCAGAGTCATTACAGTGACGCTACTGCAGCTAGAGTCAAGGGAGAGGACAAAAATAAGTGTGTATAACTCTTCATTTGTGTATCAATGGGTGGATTTACCTGATGGCACGTGTCGGAACTGGTAGCTGGAGCTTTATAGGTGTCCAGGCAGTTGTGGCGGGATTTGCAAAACCAGCACCCTCCGATCTCTCATCTTTGGCCAGCGTGCCTGGGGTTGCAAAGGTTTTATTACGATGGATGCCAATACCCAGAGATCTTAGCATGAGACGGGAAGGATCAAAGGCACTCACCCCAGACATGCACACTACCGTCAGAGCCAAGCGCATGAATAGCCCTGTCGGTATGCGGGGACAATAAGACATAAAAGGAGTAGAAGCAGAATCTGGACTGACTCTCTACTTGCTGCCAGGTTGACCACACGAACACCTGAAATGTGAAGTTCAGCCGGAAAAGGAACATCCCCGCGGGTTGTCTTCGGAAACCGCGGTAACCCAAGTTGGCCACCGTCCCTCTCTCTGAATTTTTCCAGCGAGCATGCATGAATCCATTAACAAAAAAATGAACACCTCCGTGTCACAACGGAATGAAAAGGTCACATACCCCCACACGAAAATTCGGGGATTCCTTAATCTCTGGTAGATGAACTTCCAGCCACTCGTTCTGGCCGTCCCCGACACTGGGAAATTGTAATCGATTGCCAGATTTCGTTTCCAGAACGTTTCGTCGTTCGCGACGAGGGCGAAGAACTTGTTGGTACAGCCGAGGGAAATCACATCCTTGACTTCACAGAAGGATAGGATATTGTCGGCGAAGACCTTGACTGGGATATCTGTGATTCTAGCCCGCAGAATCTCCATGGTGTAACTGCGGGAAGCATGTTATGGTGCTCGTTCCATGGAGAAAGTGAAAATACTGACAATTCACGTACTAGTTTGACCACTTCCTTCATCGTTGGTCGCTGGGCAGGGTCTTGGTTCCAACAGCGGACTGTCATATCCCATACAGAGTCCGTCAGACCAAGTTCTTGCGCGTCCTGCGGGCGAGCCGGCCAACCGCCATTCATAATCTTTGATGTAATGACCGGGGTTGTGAGTTCACCGAATGGATGTCCTCCCGTAAAAACCTTGAGCAGGCGTCAGATGATCCACCCATCTGTCCACCTTTAATGTTAGGTGCAGCGAGGACGAACCTCGATCACGACCGTGCCGAATGCAAACACATCCGCTTCCCGTGTGAATACCGTATCGGCTCCCTTGAGAATCTCTGGCGCAGCCCACGCCATAGTGTATTCATCGGCCCGTGTTGCCAAGTTCACTCCGCGAGCGATCGAAGCGAACTCGAAATTCGTTAAACGAGTATGACCACCGTGATCGACAAGAATATTGGACTAGCCACGGGTTATCGATGAGGCCCAGAACGATTCGAAGAAAATGCTCACCCCTTTCAAGTTTCCGTGTGTGATGTGGTTTGCGTGAAGATAGTCAAGGCCTTCGGCTATGTCCAACAGCTTGGCAGGATCACGGTATTGGTCAAGTATGATGACAGGGGGAGACTCACCAGGCTGACTCGATTTGTGCCCGGATTTTTCTGAATGAACTCCGTCAGCGTTCCATTCAGTGGCCATTCCAAGATGATTTGCAAGGGATCTGTCGTAACACCGATGAACGGGACGATGTTCGGGTGTCTCAACCTTTTCCAGATGACGGCCTGTTTGAAGAATAACTGCAGTGCCCGCAGGTGTTCTTGAGCGGACACGATCAAGACGTGCTGTCCCGACTACGAACCTTCTTGAGGGTTTTATCATGGTCCAGGGGAGCTCTCAAACACCTGATCGAGACCTTCTCGTCACGATAGGTGCCTTCCCATACATCGGTGATGGCACCAAGGGCAACTGGGCCATCACCCACTCTGGCGATTTGACCAGATGCGAAGTATGATGACGGTAGGATCGCGTTGTGACTGCAGATGGCTTGTAGTTTGTGTAGGCACTGTCGGGGAAGGTCGTCGTCGGTGGAAATTGTATTGAGGGTCTGCGGAATCCATTTCGTAACTGGACAAAAGTCCGAAGGAAGAAAACGCACTTGATCAAGGAAATCCACGAGCCGAGCCAACTGCAGTCCACGGAGGTTGGTCAGATACTGTTCCTGGTCGTCGTGCTGAATCAAGGAACGGAGGCGACACGAGAAATCTGGAGAAGAAGGGTCTAGCGAGTAGAGGCGATGTAAAATCCAAGGGGTGGACATTTAAAAAAGGCTGGACGAATTCCAAGTCAACGTGATCCTCAGCTCGAAGAAAGAAACCGGGCGCCAGGCAGGAGCACGCTGGCCACGGCGCGTTAGTTGCTGAGGGAACGTGATCACATAGTGGTCTCCGTTCTCTCGCTTTTACCATCACCGTTACGTCCAGGGTGACCCTAAAGACCCCCACTGACAGACCTGCCAACAAACTGGTCTCGTTCGATGTTTATGACACCCTTACTTCTGGGATTCGGCCTCAACCGGGGGGAGGAGCTCTGTTCTTACGCCCGCCCGTCAGGTAGAGATATGTTTTATTCGACGTTGATCGCACCCTCACGCTCTCTCGAAACTTCGGAAGGCCAAGCGGGTCCGGTAACTCTCTCCTCGCGACCTACGCTCAGATCATGAAACTGCAACCGATGCTATCTTTCACGCCCACGAGAAGGTTCAGGACGGCGCTCCGTCTTTGGTCCCACTCTGACCCCCCCCCCTCCTATCAGTACACTATTCCAACATCACCACTCCAGGCATCCACCAACCCTCGCGGAGAGAGGGATGGCTTCCAAGGACATTATCCCATGTGTCTGGATCGTCGTGATAGCGATGTCGCTGAAAACCACCCTAACTTGTACACCGACTCTGAAGAGCCTAATCACAATTCCGCAGGAGGTGACGAGCCGGAAACAATCAGCGGAATGGTAAAAGGTGAAAGTTTGAACTCTCGTTGCCATTTGATACTTTTTCGTGTTGAACGCTAGGACACAGATGTTAACAGGCGTTCTCTCCACCGATCAAATTTCAAAGACCGCATAGGCCGAACACGTTCGATCTGAAAGGAGTCTCAGTCCAGTATTTTTTACACTAAGCGGTTTGCGGATCTTTCTCTGCCTTCTACGTGCCTGTTCACTACTCGAGGAATGGCGAGGATGTTACGTAGGGAAACTTCCGAGGCAAGGTCGGATCCGGAGGAAACTATTTGTGAAGAGGGTGCGGGCGGTGGGACCATCGTAGCGTACGCCGTTTTCACAACTTCGAAGCCATCCAACAAGAAGGAAAAAGGCGAATGTTTGAGGTGCGTTTCCTTGAAATCCATCCAAATTCGCGCAAAGGCCAATCCATACCTCATAGTAAATTGACCTGAGAGTTCCCGAAGCACCCTTCGGCAAAGGGCATTTCGGAGAAGGTTGGTCTCTTCTACAAGGCTGCGGCCAAATCCAGCATCCCTTCACCTCTACAATAGTCGCTGTGTGATACTCGTGCCTAGAATGCGATGAAATTCGACCTCACAATTGAGCGCTTAAGTTCAGGTTTATTACCCCGCCGGGAGAGCTCGCAGCCTCGTGCCTAACACCTCTGTTCCGCTGTGCGCCGACGGCCGAAACTTCAGTACCTCTCATGTCTCCCTTCGGCCGCCAATCCATAGTCAAACCTCACTTCTGTGGGAACCGTGACATCTTGTGGGTATTCAACAAACATTGGGGCTCGAACCCCTTGTTCCCTCCTCGCATACCCTCCCGGAGACCCAACAGGAAGCTCGCCAGGGTCCTCAAGACCCAAAGCTCCCTCAGAACACCTGCCCCATGTCAGGAGCTTTCCGGAGGAGGTGAGAGCACCAAAGTGGCCGGAACCGCAGACAATGGAGATGTCAGATCCATTCTGAAGCTCCGGGATGACGGTCGGAAGCACCTCCGGGGTAGTACTTTATCGTCCCTGGAGCACCACGGATGATGAATAGACAAAGAAGGAGCCGCCTTGCGCAGACACCTAGGTGTTGAGAGATTTTATACGCGGCATTGAGAATTCATTGGAATGATATGGCTTACGTGCGTGATGAGCATGTCATAGCTGCAACTACTGGTGTCCCCAGGCTCGAACCGGTAAGTACTTGCCATCCGTTCTGCCTCCGAGTCACCCTCCGCACCATCATCACTTTCCCACCCATCGGGGACATACGTACGGTATGATCGATACCGCCCTGACTCTCCCAACTGTTCTCAAACCCCTCTCCATCTAAGAGCCCCTGGCCCCGCCGTCACCCTCGCCGCTCACATGTTGGAATGTAGCTTGCGGCAGATTAGACAATGGTTTTCGGAAGTCGATCTTGTACACTACGTTCATTATCCCTCCACACGACATCCACTTATTTCGACATCACACCGTGTTAATCACCCTCTTCACCCCAATCAGCCCTTCCCTGGGCTCGAGCGAACGCCGGGAGGTGCGATTGATGGCCACAGAAATACTTTCGACGCAAAGGCGAACGGAAGACGGCAGAGAGCGGAAAGTCATGCATCATACGTTGGGTGTGGACGACACGTAATGATCAAATATACCGAACGAGAGATGGGAGAGAAAAATACGCGTAAAAATCACAAATGAAAAGAGAAAGAGAGCACGAAGGATAAATTATACACGGGGTCTACAGCTGTTAGGAAATGGTAGTGTATTTCCCTAAAACAGAAAGGGTCGGCAAATCAAGGCTAATGGAGATTCCGGAGAATAGCGAAACTTACAGATACGGACCCGGTAATCGTTTGAACACGTCGCCAAAAGGCCTCCAGTGGGGCTGAGATCAGCTGAGTAGACTAGAACGGAAGAGATCTCAGTCCAAGGTGCTCGGATCGACCTCGGGGATAACGGACCTGCATCCGTGTGACCTTGCAACATCAATTGGACGATCCCAGACTTTGCATCCCAGAAATGAACTCCGCGGTCTTGCGATGCGCTCACCACCCATTGGCAATCGTGCGAGACAGCGACAGAATATACGCAGTCCTGCACCCGACGATTAGACACCCCCGTTCAGCCAGTTCGGCACGTACCTTGTGACCGATAAAGTTCATCTTGCACGGGCTGGTTCCCTTGCGAGTACCAACATCCTTCATCTCATTCAGAGTGTAATGCTTTGACGCCCCCGGCGAGTTCTGTCGACCGCCGGGTTCATTCGCCAAACGGGAAACGTCCCAGTACTTCAATGTGTTGTCTGAACTGCCGCTCACCAACCCACGTCCATCAGGGGTGAACGCCACACCGTACACGCCATCTCTGTGTCCCCGCAGCGTCTCCAACAATCCACCGGTGCGAGCGTCCCAGATATCTACCACCTATAGGAACTGTGTTCGGAATATACCCCACCAAACGATTGTAAATCACATACACCATCGGAGTCACCGGCGGCCGCAAGTCGTCCATCAGAGCTGATAGCCACGCTGTAAACCCCACCACGAAGGCCACTGCCGATGTTTCCAAGGGTCTTCGATGACCCGTCCGTCATATCCCAAATCCTCGTCGTACAATCGGCTGACCCAGAGACGACAAATCTCCCATCTGACGAGAAAGCTAGCGAGTTGACCTCCCCGGTGTGACCCTGGAATCTGCTGCGGATTCGCTTCTTGACAATATCCCAAATCTAGAGCGCCAAAAGTCGCGCTATGTTGAGCATTCGCCTCAAAAATTGTGACGGGGATAACGATCGCCAATATGAAAATTCTGGAACTTACTCTGACCACCCCGTCCGAGGCCGCGGCTGCGAGCAGTTCGCCATCTGGGCTAAAGCATACGCTCCAATCCCGGTATTGGCTCACAGTTTCATCGACCAGGACGCTGTGCAGCGATGACAGTGTCAGAGCCAGGGGCCACATCAGCAAACATGCACTAAGAAAAGACCGAACCAAATTTTGGCGCCAGTTTCCGTGTCGTAGATCTGGGCTGCCGGATAGCATCCCGTCGCCAAGTACTTTCCGTCCGCAGAAAATCGAACACTAATAGTAATAGAACTAAACGCGGAAAACATATCGTCAGTCCGGTGATTCCTGTTATAAAGGCGACCGAATGAATGATACCACCTACTATGTGTGGTCCAGGGTGTGAACTAAGGTGATGTCGAGCACTCGCTTGGCTTTAGGATTGATTGCGGCGAACCAACCGCTACTTTCCTTTTTAGATTCTGGAGCCAACGTGGATCGATCGAGATCTCCAAAAAACACGAGGGACGTGCTTGTATTTGACCCGGCTACGGGGTACAGTAAATCAGTAATCGAGAATGTAGTCTGTTGTAAATGCAGGGTGATATTCAACTGGTGATCAATGCCGTGGAAGATCCCGGGGATGGAGTGTTGGGAAGATCCTGGGGATGTCCTGGTTCAGCTTGTTTGACATTGGTGGAATCGGGGAGCACCTAGAACATGTCACGGGTTATCATATAAAACAAACATTCTACCATATCGGACGTGATACTCACGGGTGGCTCAGCCAACCCCTGTTGCCTCTCTGGAGACCGTCGGCACGAATCCTGACCTGCATACACAGCATGAGACTGAGCTTGGAATAGGACTAGAATTTGGTCATCATCCTGTCGATCTATCCGAGCCACTACAAAGGTCGTTTGAGGGTGAGCGAGGTATGAGACAAAGTGAAGAAACATACTTGAGTCAGAACTTGGGTCATAGCTCAATGTGAAATCTGACTGATCGTCGCTGTCTGACTGGGTGTAATCATCGGAATCAGGGGGTAGCGGCTGCCAAGCCGTTGATCCCTGTTCTAAGCATTGAAGCACGGTGTCGACTGTGGGTCGCCTCTCTGGCTGGAGTGACCAACACCGCTTCAGCATCTCCCAGAGATCGTCGGTGAACCACACCCCTTCTCCTCCCCGCGGTCTCCCTGGATGCTCGCCTTCGACGACGTTCCTCATGACAACTAACCCATTGCAGTTTGGGAATGGAGGATTTCCGGTCAGCACCTCAAGGATCACCATCCCTAGTGCATAGCAGTCCGAGTACTCCGTTGGTTGACCGTTCTCACGCCCAAACCTGCACGGATCGAGGAGTTCCGGGCTCATCCATCTTGTCGTGCCAGCACTCTTGGGTGTGGTCGAGCTCGTATGGTCTGTAGAGTCTAAGACGATAGTGAGAAGTCCAAAGTCTGCCAGACGAGCACAGCCATCTTGATCAATCAGGATGTTGAGCTTGATAAAAAGTGCTTTAGGCGGTGGAGCAGCAATTAGCACTCAAATTCATACCCCCTTCAGATCCCCATGTATCATCCCCTCGCCATGCATATAGAGCAATCCCCGGGCGACGCCTTCGAGCTACCGGGAACGATTTTATCAGTGACAAGCGGGGTCAATCGTGGGAGGGAAACCCACAAGCTCGAACCGATTTGCATTCCCATGTGCCTTGGTGAATTCGTTGATATTCCCATTGACCGTCCATTCTGAGACCATCGCAAACAGCTTTTCCCCCATCGTCGCTCCCAACAGTGGGAGCACATTCGGATGGCAGAGGCTCTTCCACGCTATGACTTCCTTGCAGAATGTCTGCGCGATCGCAACGATCATCAGCTCTTTGATACGCACTTTTGGCAAACCTTGGGTGGTGACCCACACTTGTAATCTTGTTGAAATCACTTGTCGAATATACTCTCAGAACCTTGACTGCGACCTTACGCCCTTGGTATTCGCCCAACCATATGTCAGCGTACCCGCCGCTGTACAGTGCTTCCTTCGATCGGTTAAAACTTGAAGGTGGGATTTGGAACGGACTCGGAAGCAAAGCGTGGCGACCGCATATCATGCACAATATGTTCAGACACTCCCTCTTGAGCCGTGGTCCTAGGCTCTCCGATGTCTGCTCGGCATGAGGTTAGATCAGCGAGCCATTCTCCTTGGATGGAAGAGTGGGGTATTACCTCGTCTACCACGTCTACAAACGCCTGGACGTCGTCCCTGCATAGACACTTGACTGCCTCAGCCACACCGCGATTGGAGAAGATGGCTGTGATCAATGAGACGCGCTTATCAACTGCAATGGGTCGATCAATCGAGCGCTTCTGCGCCGAGATTCTATAACCCGTGAACTGGTCAGGCAGAAGGCGCGCGGTTCCAGAGAAGTCAAAACTTACAAGCCGCACAAGATCTGCAACGTATGTGGACGTCGGTGAGCTTTCTGATCCCAGCACTGTTGCGTCATCCTCCACGACGCGTCCTTGAAAGTCGGGTGGGTCGGTCGTGGTGGACGCTCACCACCAATGGTCGCCAGCATAGCCGCGTGAGGCAGTTTGTCATTGAACGGAATGGCTCCAGTGAAAACCTTTTTTCGAATGAATCAAGTTTTCCGTATGACAATTGAATCCGCAACGGACCTCAATCATGACCATCGCGAATGAGAAGACGTCCGCTTCCTTGCTGAATGTCCCCCGATTGGCCAAGATCTCGGGTGCCATCCACCGCGTGCTGTCCCCGCGCTCGTCTGGGGCGCCCTGTATCGAATCCATGCTTTGGGTGACCACGGCAAGACCACAATCTGTGATTATCGCATGGCCGGTGGTGTTCACAAGGATGTTTGACTGATCGGATGTCAATATGCCAGTGGTAAAACTACCGAGAATACTCGCGCACCCCCTTGAGATCCCCGTGAATAACGTCGCAGGAGTGGAGATAGTTCAGGCCTTCCGCGATATCAGACAACTGTGGAAGGAATAAGCACGTCACGTAGTACGGTAGAAGGGACACCCACGAGACTGAATCTGTCCGCGTCTGGGTGGTTCGCGATGTATCCCGCTAGATCCACATCGGGCATCCAACCCGAAATGAGTTGTATGGGATCGGTGGTGACACCTATGAGGGGGGCGACGTTCGGATGCGCCAAGTGTTTCCATAAGACGACCATTTGGTGGAATGCCTGGGAATTTCTTTAGCACCTAAACATGGGCGAAATGTCATGAAAAGCGCACCGCCTTGAATACCTGCGGGTCTCCGTTGGGACGCATTCTTACACGCCGAATCCGTACCTTCAAAATCCCCTCGTGTACGGATCCGGAAACTGGCGGGAGGCCGATGGCCGGGAAGGGACTTGAAAGCGTATGTGATTTCGGTAGGACTCCCTTGATGCCGCAGATATCTTTCAGTTCGTGCAAGTATTCCTGGAATGCGGGGCTCGCATGATTTGACACGGACGTGAGAACCTACGACGGTGTTGAGTGCAGATTAGAGAGAAATGGTTTGGAGGCTCACGCTATCCAGGTACTCGACGAGCCACGCCAAATCTTCGCCTTGCAGACTCGGAACGGTACTTCGATACCCTTCACTGCGAAGGAAGTTGCTGAGGTCTTTGTGGAACTGCGGTGAAACTCTGTCGAAGCCGCGGAGTTGCGTTAGGACATTGGACGGGTCCATGATGGATGTCTTGCTAGGCCAGTGGCTTGAAGGGCTTCGTGAATAGGCCGGCGGGGGGGGGCGATGCACAGATGCCTCGCCTGAACCCGGAGGCTCAAGCGCCCAAGCGCATGAAAATAATAATAATATAGTAAGCGCCGGGTAGGGCCATCCAGAAAATGTGTCAGGAGAACGCGAACTCGGAACAGTGAGCAGCCTGACAACGGCGTGGTTCGGTCCCGTAACATCGAGATGGCGAATATGGCCGTCGGGTGGGTTGCACGGTTATCCAACTGCACTCTGGCTTCGCTTCCACAAGGTACAGGGGTGATAAGGAACAAAGCCCAGGACCGCGCACATGGAATTCACAACATAATGGAGTACAGAGAGGATCACAAACTGCCGTGCGTAGAACACTGCACATGGATAACATAACGGTAAAGACACTACGTCCATCAGGTTGGCCAAATATAAACGAAAAAGTGCCACGAGGGGATTGTGTCATAATGGGGAACTTGCAGAATCCATCGGGATAGATAACCGCTTTGTTGAAGAATTCTTCCATCCTCTAGTAAGTTGTATCACAACTTGTATGGTCTCCCACCGTTTGCAACGTCATTAGCGTACACCCTGAATGTTCGCGAGGTTGAGTTTGGCGTTATTCAATCTTTCATCATCCTTGAGAGTGACACCTTGAACGGCGCGGTCTCGTCTACCGGTATTGGTGGGAATGGTCCTGCACACATCTTTGCATCGCTATGGCAGCTGCCGTGAACGCGAGTCGTTCGAGACTCTCTGACTCAGTCCCATAGACCCCGACTGATCATCGATCATCGATCACGCTTCGAGCTCTTGCAACTCTTTAGGCCGTTTGATACTGACGTCGACCGCAATTACCACGCCCAACTGACACCCCGCTCGCAACAGGTGTCAGCGAAACACCAGAACGAAGGGACCCGGCCCCTCCGACATTAATATCATCCAAACGCCTCTATATCTCACCCCATACATAGAATCTACGTCGAATCTCGTGCCGGCGCCTCCACTTTTATCCACGACGCTTACGCCATAGGTAGCGAAAAATGCAGGTAG
>Ga0307515_10003731_pt1 | contig 31938 bp, 31 predicted proteins | sample 17_EM_MG_FD_194513 | JGI IMG/M metagenome (GOLD analysis project Ga0307515, IMG submission 194513) | Populus trichocarpa ectomycorrhiza microbial communities from riparian zone in the Pacific Northwest, United States - 17_EM | ecosystem: Host-associated > Plants > Roots > Unclassified | place...
AACACAATCTCACCAACTGATGCAACATAGGCAAATGGTATGGAGAATATGGTGCAATTGAGGAGTCCGGGAGTATTGGTTAGAGTTCGATTCCATTTCGTGTTAGATGATTATTGTGATGAATATGAGATGAAGTCAATGGAAAACAGACATCTGGTAAACTGAATCATAGCCTGAATTGGATAAACCAATATGTGATGAAAAGCAGGCGCGCCAATTCGATGGTGGACTAAGTCAAATTTTGCAGTGCTGTATATTCTCTTGTGAGAATCAGTCAAAGCTGTGCATTTTCCCTGTTTATTGTCCGTGTCAAATTGTGATAGCGATATCTGTGAATGAGATCCGTGTTTTCAGGTGCGCCTGAACCTCCAAGTTTGATTCAAATTATTTGATGCATGTCAATTTGAGGTGCACCGGATACTACAGTCACAAAAGAATTCCGGATATTCAATGAATCAACCATATTGACTGATTTTGAGTCAATTGCACAAGAGAATCGCTATGAGCTTCTCGACCCTCCTGAGACAGATCCAGCTCGGAATATCTAATCATCCAGGGATAGAAAGACTGTCTAAGCGATATCGAATTGATGTATCGTATCCTGAGACATGGCTCGAGTATTCCAGGCTCACCCGAAGCATACAGCCGAGCATTTCCTCGCTCAGGAATACAGTTCAGGCACACCGCAAAGACACTATGCTGTCGAGTTTGATGGTCTCAGATTTGACACCACACGCATATTCCGTTCAACGGCCAAACTTGACACGCCGCCACTCATTATTATCATATGCTCCCACTCCCAGGCACGTCTCTGAACGATTTATTTTGCTCCATTCGAAGCACATTTTCTTCCTTCCTGAATGCTTTGAATCTGTGCCTGCCAGCACACACCGAGAGTCATCTTTCAGATACAATACTTTTAGGTGCAGGCGCGGCTCATCCCGCTCGGCCAAAGCTTATATCTGAATCTATGCTTGATCGGTATGTGATGGCCGCCGCTTAAATGCCATAAATGTCATACTCCGTGTCAACCTATCCTTTGGAGGAAGGTGTCCACCACACGCTTACCATGGATGCACAGCCCTGGGCGATAAGTTTCCACCCTTAACTGGATTTTGACTAAGAAGTATGTTCGGACGTATACATTTCCCAGATCCTAAAATAGCTTCTGTCGTTCGGGCTCCATAATCGAGCTGCAGCTTGAGAGAGTGAACATCAAAAGACAGCTTCTGCTCAGCGATTCTGCAGATGACCGGCAACTCCCGCTCCCTTGCATACCATACTTCCTCGAATAGGCTTAAATTCACAGCGCTTCTAATGCAGACTTAACTACATTTTGACTAACTTGTATGTTTGGGCCACCAAAAACCCGTATCTTAAAATAGATTGTGTGAACCAATTTCCATCAAGAGCCTAGCTCGAGGGGATACAATCTGAACGGCAGTCTCTGCTCAGCGGCTCAATCGGTGACCGGCAAGCTTGCGCCCACCACATATTTTGAACGCCTGAAGTCCGTGACAAATCATAAAGAGTCGATATCTGATTTCCGCCAATGTCCAATCCCAAGAGTGCATGAAGAACAAATCATGATGAAAGCACGAGTTAAGAAAAGGCAGTTTCTGAGTACAAGTAATTGTCAAAGTAAGGCGAGCCTGCAATCCCAGCCATTACATTAGATTGTATCCTGCATGCCGACTCAATGCTTGCTGAACCTCAATTGGCCGGAACTGCATGCTGTTATTCGTCTTTCCGCTGTCAGATGAAGCCTCATGACGCATTTATATCATTCCTATGCAGTGGTTTGAACCCCAATATTTATGTTAAGTCAACATTGTAGCATTGAGACTCAAAATGAGTGTGTGATTAAATGATGCGGCGTTTACAAGATAGTATGCGCAACATCATAATGTGAGTGACCATTTATGACCCATTCACTAGCAATCTTGGCATTGACGAGAACTGGGATCGATTAGATTACCCCGGAACCTTCATCGTACCTTTACCGTTCTTTCTCTATGTTGAATCTCTCCTTTCTAACCCCAAATTCTCCCTCTTCTCTTATACTGACTGCAGACATATTGTGATTCAGCCGACTTGGACCGCTGAAAGTTAAGTTCTGCACACGACATTGCCTAGTCGACCGCTAACTTTGCTGCAGAATCCCAAAACAACAGAAGTATCGTGAAAATGGGGTGTCCTTCTGACTGGTATACCGCATTTGGAGATTCATATTTATCCACTATCAGCAACAAACTCAGTTTGAACCCATGTAACTTCAACTGTTGCCACTCACCATGGCCCCAACTCTATCCTCCATCCAAATTCTGCAAGATTCGTCAACACACGGACAATTCTGTGCCATGCGGTCACCACTCAGATGCTCGAACTAGAGGCATAAAGACCTACCTCTGGTGGAGTCATATTCAGGGGCGATCATTATCAACCCATTTCTCAGTATTCTATATGCCCGGCCCTGAGAGTGAGTTAGTGATACAACCATGTCAATGTCTCGAGTCCTTCAGGTGCATCTGGTTCAATTCTAGGAATGTTGGCTTAAACCAACCTCCAATTCTTGCATCAATAGCGGACTTGGATACAAGTGCTAACATTCGGGAATTGGGGCCAAGAAGAATCCTTCTAATCCAGTGCACCTGCCGCTTCATAAATCACAACAACGAACGAGCATCAAGAATATAAATATCAACCGCCGACATGTCTTCTGGGCTCTTTCCGGGCACTCCTCGAATTGCATTCTCCTCGCCGAGCGTTACTTTTTCCAGCAATGCCTCGAATTGCATCCTCCTCGACCACATGTCACTTTGTTGCCCTATTTTCCCATTATTCTGTTAAACTTTGTGGTATATTTACCCTTATATACTTCTGTCTACATTCCCCAACTTCACTTCATCCAACATGGAACCTACGGCCAGCCAGGTGAGGAATCACTATTCACAGAAGAATCAAGAAGCCCACCTTGAGAGAGCGCTTGCACATGCATTGCAGAAGAGAGCCAATCTTCATTGCCGATCAAATGTTTGAACTTCCCACCCAACCTTCAAGTATAGTGTTGGAGATAGCTAATGTCCGGGCTATAATTCTGATGAAGCAGGATGATAATGATACCGATCGGGAGATCAGCCAGAACGAAAGTGAAGGCCTTGGAGAGTCCACCTTGTCATCTGATATCGAAGAAGATGATTTGGACAACCAGCAGGAGGTCCTACATCTAGACCAGGCACGCCGTGATAAGACAATACGAACTACAAGGGTGCCACCGGCAAAGAAATGGAGCCGTGCAGATACTGTAATTGCCCGCACTTCACTTCCCAATCTGCGACATCCAGCCTTGGCCATGGCACCACCATCGCTCAAACGCTAAAAGTCAACCATCAACATATCACCCGAGTCTGACATTGTACAGGCGCTCCTGCTTCCCAAGGCTGGTGGAAATCACAATATGACTCAACAAAGGCCCAGTGGTGGTGATCACAATGTTCCCCAACACCAAAAGGCTACTTTTGAGGTAGCGAAACAGTTCATGGAGGCAATCATATTCACAAAGACTCCTTGGCCAATGATTTCTGATGAAAAGTACTCGATGGTTGACAAAGCTTGGCAACTAGCCATTGAAGCTCAGGATCATCAGTGGGCATTAGCCAGTGCTCCTGTAGGCACTCCATCTGTATGTCAATTGCCTGGTGGTCGATCTCTTAAAATCTACCCGCAAACCCAAGAAGCTGTAAGTGTAAATTCTGTTTGCTGCTCCTCGATTGGACTTATGATGATGCTAAACCCCAAAAATATTCATAGCTAAAACTATGGATTAGCACCATTGGAGGGCGTTTGGCAGATGGAGCTCATCGAACCATTGTCCGAAGTTACCGGTTGGATTCAGGATCAGAGACTGAGCTTTGAATACAGGTTGAGGAGCTCCTGTTTGACGATGCTTATCTCTCGAAGGTCATCGATGATAAGAAAGCCTGGTTCACGCGGATGGAAGTACTTGATTAATCTATCATCTGTTTTTCTTCACCGCCAATAGCTTGGGGCGACAACCGACCACATCGCGATTCTTTCAACCTCTAACACCGCAGGCACAAGCGCTTGTGGCCGCAGCTACTCATTGTGCGCTGTCTGAGTATGCCACTGGAAAGAAGGTTACAGTTATGTTTTCTCAAGATGAATATTGAGGTAAATTTTGCCCTTCCATGGTGATAGATTGAATTACTGCAGATGCCATTGCACTTATCACAATTACACATGGTGGGGCTGCTTGAGACCCCCCCCCAATGGTGCTCCTCCGCGATAGTAGGCGCTCCACAATCCTCGTCGGCGCTCCTCAGTCTCGATTGGCGCTTCGATATATCATTCAGTGCTCCATACTGCCTGTTCTCTCGGTGCTCCTCATCTAGGATGGGTGCTCCTCAATCCCCTCCTCAACCTCGAATAGGAGTGCCTCTATTCCATTCAAGACTCGTTACCTCTCTCCCCTTTCAGCACTGCTCAACATTGATGGGCTGCTCCGCTAGATATGCACTCCTCAATCCCCGTTGGCACTTCTTGGCCTGGATTTTCGCCACTCAATTTCATTCTGCGCTCCTCCATCACCATCAGCACTCCCATTGCCCACCTCGAACTCCACATCAGGCACTCCTCCTTTCCTGGTGGTGCACCTCGTTTTCCCCCGAATTCGTCATATTTGCCTTTCAAACCCCATTTTGATTCACCGCTCGCTAACCTCAATTCCAACCTTTTAGATATCACAAATTGAGCCAAATGACATTGGAATTCAATTTCACCCACTCGCCAGGCCAGAATCATTCGGAAATACAAGGAGCGCCTCCAGCTTCTTTGCGCCGTTGATGAATTGTGTGTTCCTGCTTCTGTCGGCCCTGATGAGATGAGAGATTGAGTGGATGACGTTGAGACTATGTTCGATTGCATTCCGATTGCTTAATCGGGTTAATGCTTCGGTTTTACCTACTTTCATTTTTGAATCACTTGTGATTTTCTTTGGTTCTCCTTAATGTAGCGATGCAAACAATAGAATGTTGAATGAGATGCTGGGTACTACAGGATGATTTAGAAGTTGATAATGAACAATAATCTATGCATCATACGTGGAGGGTATTCTTATTGCTCGTGTACACTCAGATATCGCCTGCAGTCCTTCGAGTGAATATCCCTAAGAACCCGGCATCTCTCAGAGTTAGTTTGGGATTCCTGCATTGGTTGGGCGACAGTCCCAGGTGCTCCCAAACTTCTCACAACCGCTCCCATGGTGCTCCCGTACCAGTCATCGGAGATCCCAGTTACTCCGATGGCTGGCCGGAATCCCCTCCTTGGGTCTGGTTCTCTCCTGAAATTGACACTTCTAAGTTTACACTCCGCCTCCTCTCAGACACTCCTGGAGGCTCCCAGTGACTAAAATACAATTTGCTGATGTAGCCTTCCCCGTTCCTTTGCTGCTGCCCTTTGGTGCCATCGCTGTGAGTTGAAAATGAATCTACATCTGAGACGTTAGCATCATGATACAGTTGCATGCAGCGGAAGGAAGCCCAGAGGGGCAGTGAGGGAATGTACAAAGTTGTGAAGGTTATCGGGTGTGTTTTGGAATGAGAGGCATTGTTTTGTGCAAGTCACGTGATGTCGAGATCAGGATGCTGTCGGTGTGTATAATGCAGGAGGAAAAGAGAAAGGAGGTGTAGACGGGAAGAAGGGATCTATATACACGAGTTCCGGCGATTTCTTGGTTCAACTTGCGAGTTTTGTTGGTTAACCAACACAAAACGGCCCAGCCTTCATCTTGCACAATCCCCAGGCGCCTCATGAACGACAAGCCTCGAGATGAGATTTAGTACTTGTGGAGAGGACAGTTTAAGATGCCGGGCGTTGCTTTTGCATCACATATCATTCTTACCGCTCAGACCTCGTGCATCTCGGAGCAAACTGAGTAGTTCCCAGGTTGTCCCAACTGTGCAATCACCCAATACGGCTACCAACGCCTAGCAGTGGAAAAACCACACGCAACTGATGTCATAGGATAGAGAATATGTCATTGTTCGCTTTGCGATGCTTTTAGCTCTGCCAAAGGGGGATTTCCATCGGGAAGCTACAGATATACACAATCGATGGTTCGAAGTATTGTGCCAAGAACGAGTGCAATGCTATGACAATTGCGCCAAGAAGGCATAAAGACCCTTCAAGCGGTGCAAATAGACCTTCAGACGTTGCTGTAACAGTGAATATCAATGCTGAGTTTAATCTGAGTTTGATCTGATGGCAGTTAACACCATTATTGAATGCTTTTCAAGGGATCTCGTCCCCGAGTATTGTCACGGGCGATAGTGATTAAGAGTCCTGTGCGGTATACACTGCGCCTCCCTGTTTTTTCGAATCCCTCCCTGGTCGCTCAAATGGGAGTCTACCTCGCCTGCCGTTGCATATGCATGCAGAGGAAATTGTTCCTACATTCTCAACATCGAACATCCATATCAGACTATGCCTTCCCAAAGCACTCACCCTGGCATGACTCCGGTCGTACGAATTGTTCAGAAACAACAAAAGCGTACGCCTTTGGGGAATTCTCAGCTTCTCCCTGCTAGGAGACGAATTTCCGCACCGGCTGGCGAGAGGGATTCCTTTCAAGGAGGGAGTTCCGTAGCCTCTACAATCCCTGGTCAGAACTCCACCCCCTCATCTTCGCTGAACAATTCTGGCGTGGCAGATATCACTCAACGCGGGACTTCCACTCCGTCCGCTACACAGCGACTGTCAATGATTACACCAACCACCACGCCTGGTACAAGCAGTCATAGCACACCAGCACCAAGAGGAACCTCACAGACAGACTCAACGTGTCGCGTTGTATCCAGCTTCGCATCCGGCATTGCTAGCACTCCCACTCCTCTCCTCGGTCTTGAAAACCTGCTTACCCCTATCCCTAATCCAAAAGCCCGCGTGACCATTACAAATCCACTGAGAACGCCAGCGACAGAAAAGAATCAGAGACAGAGGCAGTGGCAATTGCAACTGCAGGCGGTGTCTACACCTCAATCAGTGGTCTCCGGCAATCGGAGCATCCATCGATTTGGTCACTCAGACATGATGCATCTTGTAATTGCAACGGGCAGACTCATGGAGCTCTATATGTGGAACAGACGGCCGTTTGTGAGTGCAAGCGACTTGGAGATGGTAAGTTCTGCAACGCGACACGCTGCGAAAGCATTAGCTGAAGCCCCACACTGGCAGATAATAGAGAAGTACTGGAACACCGCTATCCAGCAAAACAACATTTGGTCCATAGCATTTGAGGCATGCACAAAGGAGATCTTGAAAGAGGTTTGCTGAAGCGATGGCCCACATTGGATATTACACACTCAATCTGGTACCAGGTTTGAGCACAAGTCGACAAAGTTAAATCCCATTTTATTCAATCAGCAAGGGACAATATAGGAGAGCTTTATGATCTCCACCGCTTTGAATCCGACACAGAGCGTTTGAATTTCAGTGATTCCCTTCTGGCAGATAATAAGTATCTTTTTCCTGTGGCAGAGGGTGTGGAAGGTGGTGTACATGGTCCAAATCCAACGCAGAGAGTGTGGAGAGCTGCTAACGAATGGCCAGCATCCACTGTACTTCCTGGCGGAAGCAATCCCGGGGTTTATCTACATCAAATTTAATAATCGGGCGAATAACTGCGGTAAGTATGCTGATGGATTTTATAATTCCATGATTGACGACAAGGACGGTCATATACTGTCGCCACTGATCATGTTTAACTGCACTGCATTGCGCCATGCTCTCCTGGAGTGGCAGAAGAACAAAGGTGTTCATCCGAAAGCTTCCAAGTTAAAGCTGAAAGCGGACAGACCTGATCGCTCAAACTACTTCAACTATATGAATGATGGTGGCAAGAACGCATCCTGCTGCGCTGCAACCGGTCGCAGGTTGTTAACCTTGCCTGGGGTTGCAGACACGTACACATCCTTGATGAATACCTGGAACACACTACCGGAGAGCTACCAACAGAGGGTGTATAACAACACTCTTGCGACAGTCAAGCGTCAGATCCAACAGGCAGAGAACCCAACGGCTGCTGAGGTCACCAGCACGGACGCAGCGCATGTTGACGATGCTATTCTTCTTGACTATTTGACCTCCGAGGTGGCGCTTGAGGAACCTGAGATCGGAAGCACTGACCCAAACATCCTGATAGACACCAATTGTACGGATGACGAACTGCATTTTGGGATGCCAGGGGGCTGCGAGGATTCCGACGATAAAGGTGACGAAATCGACGAGAGCGATGCCATCCCCACCGCCAGCCGGCAATGGCGGGCCGCAACTTAAGTCGAGAGGTTTGACCTGGGAACCAGAGATGTGGACGGGTATGAGGGCAACGATGGTGACGATGTGGATGCGGATGAGGAGGAAGAAACATCGTAAGCTGATGATGGATTAATGCAGACTCTGGAGGACTGAGGGTATAGTACTAGAGAGTGTGAAGATTGGACAGTATATTTCAGACTTGTAAAATACGATAATGGCGAAGCAAATGCAACAGCAAGCGATGTCTGCGAAGCGAAGACTGTATCGTATTAAGTGACGAGATCTGAAAGTTGAACATATATGAGAGAGTGTGGCATCCGATAAATAGCAATAGTGGAGAGGTAAAATGTGGCACTCGGCCGTTGAAAGGCATAAACAGCGCTAGGCGTTTGGTAAACGGCTTCAACGTAAGAGGAGCCTTGCGAAGAGTGTAACACATGTGTTGTTCTGATGGTGCGTATACGTCACCACAGTCTGGACTCAAAGTAAAGCAAGCCTGATGCCGGGGCGGCGAGCGTAATATTCAACGCGATGTGTCGCAAGAATTAGGGGCTGGGTATACTAGCCGCCACAAGGGAAGTCGCATCTGATTCTCCGTCAGAGGGTACAAGGTTCCGTCAGAGCCGTCAGGGCCGTCAGAAACACCCGGGTGTTCCTGATGGAATCTAGGTTTGTTGCTGATGTTCATAATAAAGGATTACTCTAAGCAATCACAGATAAGATCATAGCTAAGGTTTGGACACAAACTTTGGTAGTCAAAGAAAGGTTATAAAAGAACAATAAGAGCTCTGGCTGTTGGAAAGGTAGCCCCACAGTTACGAACGATACCTACCAGCGAAAGACGAAGCTGAAATACTGTTAAGTTTCAAGTTCCTATTTTTACTATTATATTTATTATCAAGTATATGAGTATTATCTATTAGGATTGTATGCGGTTCGCTCGCCTCATGCCAGAGCATAAATTCGATAACAAATACGACATGATAATATTCGCTTTATCTACGATACTCGATCAGCTTGAAAGAAAGAATCAGTTATTTGCCGCACAGTGTGTCTGGTGGTTGGGAAGTATAATTCAGTATACGGATATCTTACTATTTGATCGAAGATATCAAATATTCCCATCCTAATACGTTGAGAATTGCTTAGTAACTCCAGTATCTGAAATCAATAAGGATTTGCTATCCAAACAAGAAATACCCAGGCTAGAGTTAGCACAGGCTATTATCGAAGAATTGGAACGTCCAAACTTACGAGGTAATTTGAACATGACCCAAACTGTGTTAGGGACTCCCAGAAGCGGGAGAGTGTTCAAACCTCTGAAGCTCAAACAGAAGGAGCTTAAGCGCCAATACCCAGGACGAAGCAATAAACAGTTGCAATCGATACGCAATTCATTATGAAAGGACGCCCTATTATTATAAGCCAAAAAGAAAAAGTTGAGTAGAATTGACATCGACTATTGAGCCTGTATAAGAAGAAGATATAGGGAGATTATGCTGAGACGTAATATTGCTGATAGTATCTGAACGCCAGATTTATCAAGGAGTTAGCAAGAAGGTTGTGAAGATACGTGTCAATTTAGATTACACTATCAATGGGTAAAAGTTACCACCGAGTATTAATCAATCACCGAGATTAATTATACGAAAATACTTTACAATATTAAATAATTACCAAGATTAATTATACAATCATACTTATGATAATAATTGATCAATGAGATTAATAATATGAGTTATATGTATTGCCAATATTGTATCACACCACGATACAATTTGGTTGCTATTCATTTAGTGGCTTCCAATACAACGATACATATTTGTCCCTTGTGCGTATACGATCTCCATCGGTTACCAATACATTTTGTTTGGTGATACGCATAAGGCAATTGAATAAGAACTATGGCCTTGCACCAGTACATACTTGGAAGTATTTAATAGTACTTATATTAAGTATTAATACTTTCATGGAAGTATAGTTACTTTGGGTAAAGCAACCCCGTAAGATCTCCATCTCATCTCCCTGAGTTGCGAGTATCATTCTTTGGAAGTATAGCCGGTAGTCTCTCAATAGCCATGACGATGAATTCCCTTCTCCAAACGACAATTTCGGTGCTTCGCACACAGGGCAATGGGGCTGCTTGATTGAATGCAAGTGAATGTTTTCAAAGTAGTCAGCCGTCCATGCACAAATGACAGGATAACATTGCCGCATCTGACCATCTGCACAAAGCATAAGCTTTCCAGTGTTGAAAAGCGCGTCGAGAGGACGAAAAATAAGCTTGAATACCATCCTTAAAACCTCTCAATCGTGGATTTGTTGTTCCTTCACGGCAGTTGTTTTTCCATGTCCTTGAAAGTGATATTTCGGAGGAATGGGAAGAAGGGCAACAAGGATGGTTGCAAGATTTGAAGGGTTTGATCTAATCGTCAAGTCGATGTTTCCGAGACTCAAATATACTGGCCACTCCTTCTTGCCGCCCGAATGGTTTGTAAGATATGTCTGGTCTGAACTGCCAAAAACAGGGACAATTGTAGCTCCAAGCGGCCGCCCTAGCTAATGAAGCAGTTAAAATCATCATAGCTATGATGCAATTCAACTAACGTACCTGTTCATTCCACCACCAGTCGCTTGATTCCACCTCTGAGTAGATACGTCCCTCAGCATCATTGAATTCCTTTGCTGGAGCATACGACTGATGTTCCCTGAATGCAGGCTGTTGCATGAGGAACTCAATCCATTCAACAGGATTGCAGTAAGAGAAAAGTGTGTAATCATCGACGCGAAGGTTGTTTGGATCAGCCAAACAAAAGTAACACACTGTGCCGGATATGCAAGAGTCGATGCCCATTGTGTAGAACATTTCATACAACCTTTTGAATACAGTGTGGGACGAAGTGAAGTTGCTGACGGTTGCCATTGTAGGGTTCCTGAAAAGCTCGTTCATAGCGGCTCTGCTCAAGTTGTGCTTGACGCACCAGTGCGCTAATCGATACTCCTCCTCGCAAGAAATTGGTGACCCTGGATCAATTTCATCGTTGAAGATATCGAAATACTTGTAACTAATAGGCTCTCAGGCTAGACAGTTGCCCATGTGTGGAGTACCACAAAGATGTGTCCGAACTGGAGGTTGTTCTGGATCGATACACGCTTGCTCGCGGTTGGCTTCTGCATTGCTGGAATTATGGTTCGAAGCGTGAAGAAATGGGTCGTGATGCAGTTCATGAACAAATGGAAGTAGAATACTATGGATCTCGATCGCGAAACCATCATCTGGCAGTTGTTCGGCTGATACGTATACTATCGTTTCTTTGTGGTTGCGACAGAGGTGAGTGATGTAAGCGCCGATGTAGGAGTATGTCTTCAAGCAGTAAAGACACTGTTGACAAAGATCCATGTTTCGTATGCAAAATGAAATGTCGCAACAACGTTAAGAATCATCTCGACGGTCTTTTAGCTACTCACAGCATTTCATGCCGGCTGTGCTTGGAAAAAGCCGCACTGTGATTTACTTTGTCCAAAACGGGGTCCTACCAGTCTCATAAGATTTCTCTCGTCCTCCTTCACATGTTTGCAAAGTATTTACTCACTATCTCAATTTCAACATCCCTTGGATCTCGAACAGCATACCGATTCTGCATTCAGCTCATCATGGCGATTGATTTGCACCCTCACAAGACCCTCCTACGCCCAGTGCCTGATTTATGGTTGTCACTTTATGTTAAGTTTGTACCTTACATGAACCGTGCATTCTCCCTAGGTACCGACCCAGTGACATCATCGCGGGGTACAAGAACTAGAGCAAGGACCAACGAGCGAGATATGACTGCAGAGCATGCGTTTAGTTGTCTTTGTGATGAACTTAAGCGTTCAGTCGACGAATCAGGGTGCTTAGATGATGTTAAGCAAATTGCCTCCTAGCTGAATTGCAGCCAAGATGATGTCGCCGGATCAAGAAAACCCTCCAAGCCCATATATATATTCACCTTGCCTGCCCACCTTACTTACAATCTCCAGAACGTTCGACACACCCTCCTCACCTCGGCTACCGCATCGTATCACCCTTGATGATATATTCAACACTCCTGACACTTGTTTCGAGTAACAAGCATTCGATATCCACCACTCAATCATTGACCACCATTGAGAACCCAAAATGTAATGTGATGCCTTCTGGTTGCCGAAATCAGTCGTCGCAGATGCCAATACAATCCGGGATGCCGACTCGACAAGTTCGCGTCTGCGTCGAGAATGCTGGTGTTGGAGTCAGCCAATGGGCAGCAGAAACCATGGGAATTTGGGAGGATAAGGGTGGCTTAACAACACAACGGATAGATAATAAAGTGAGGCAGCGCGTCTGGGAGATTGTCCAGTCCATGAGCATCATCAACAAGCAAGGCGCCGGCCATGAGCAATGGGATCTCCTAATCGATCGTTGGGTTACTTGAATCAGTGATCTGGAGTCTAAAAGGCCACTTTGGAAAAGGTACATGGCAGACAAGACTAACCTCGATGGTCACAATCTCAAGGCAGCACTGGATGAGTTCGCGGAGGTTGGCGTTCCCCGAAGGAAGTATAGGTTCGAAGAGACCCCAACTGAGATGAGGAAACTCGTGCACGTTGGTATGTATTTCATCGCCCTGGTGCTTCTTTTGCTCTTCCGGATGATGTGTAGATTCAGATGACGACGAGGAAGAAACCTCGGGCCACAAATCTTCACCGATAAAGGTGCGTTTCGATGCCTAGGATGATTTCCTTGTCAAGCCATGTAGCTTTACCATTGCCTATGTGGATCCCGACATTGCTGGGAAGAGGGTGGGTGAAAACAATACTCAGCTATTCTCATGGCACTGGCCTGGGGATGATGAATCGATACTTCCAATAGTTACATCCATCGTCGATACAACCACTCTGCCAATCGTGAATGCTGCAATCGCCGGTCTGCCAGACCCCAGCTGGAAAATCCGAGAGCTTTGGGGCTGTTTGGAGGAGCGTAATGGCGATGGTGGTCCGTACGCCCGTAATGTTACCCCAATCCTTGATAACAATACTGCTGCTGGATGGGTACAGGCGGTGCTGGAATTAAGCAACCCAACGCTTTTTTGCGTCATTGATCGTGGCCAACAAGCCGACGGCACAGATGGTGCCCAGACACCTATGCGTGGTGGCCACAGCTACCTTCCTCTGGATGACATCTTCCCACCTCCAGCAGAGGATATGATCGACGATATTGGGGAGGAATCAGATGATGATGGTGTGACGCGGTGCCCAAATCCAAGAAGCTTCCCGACAATGAAAACAGGATTCCAAAAGTTTCAACGGAAGCTTCAAACGAGGATTATCAGACAGCAGCAATACCTTGAAGTCATCCGAAACGGTGCTCTTGGTCTGTTTGCCGATCATGAGCAAAGCGTTGTTGCTGATGAGGATGTGGTTTGGCTACGCGAGCACAATCACATTGTGAATCCTCCCGCTGCAGGCTCTTTGGCCAATAGGAAGCGTACAAGCAGCTGCCCAGCTGCAAATTAGTCGTTGTGAGGATGGAATGCACTGGCTGGATGGTTGTTCAAGGATTTGCGTTGTGGGTGGGTGATTTTCTGGCTCTTTGGAGGGTGGACGGATGGGTGACAATTTGGAGTTTTTTGGTGAGATTTTGGGTCTCTTTTTGGTGTTTTGTTTATTTTATTATTACATCATTCATATTCATGCATGAAGGGCTGTGTTGAGAGTTCACGATGTTGGGATTAATCGTTGAGACGTTTAATTTTGGGCATGGGATAGTGGCAGCGATAGGATTCGGTGTATGGCTATCATGTAAGTTGTAGTTCGGGATCTCTGCCCAGCAGAAGATAGCCCCAATGATTAGTGAAACGGAAATGCTTTTTAGCTCATTGCGATAACGATGTTTGTCAAAGGAAGCCAATCAACAACCCTGCGGCATGCTTGTCACCTGCCATTCTCAGTTCCGAGTTCCCGTCCATTCAAGGAGTTGGAAGTGTGGGTGGCTTGAAAAGCCAAGATCCTTGAATCGTCGACAGCATAAAAAGACGCATCACAACGATGCTTTTAATCATATCAACGCTTTCTTTCCTTCACACAATGCTTTGATTCATTTACTCTCCATTCATTCACAGTTCCTTTGGTCACTCCTCGAATTTTTCGTACTCATCACTCGCCACCTTTCTAAATCATGACAAGAAGGCGCCGCACATCTCCTCCTTCTCTTCCTTCCATCACCAGCAGGAGCAGACAATCTATCCACGATGAGGATCTCGATGACACTCTCAACCTGATACCGGACAATTACAATGATCGTCGAGATCACAATTCAGAATCCGATGACGAGCCTCTTCGGCGACCATCCAGAACTGGAATAGGCAAGCTGTCATGAAGAAACTCCTTCACGTCAACACTTGGAAAACGAGTCGCGGCAACTCAATCAACTCCTATGTTGGCGCAACCCCTACATCCTGAGCGTCGGGAGGTCTATATTGTCCCGGAGGAGGAGGATGAATGCATGCCTGCTCTGCTGGCATCCAAGAAGGTATCCAATGAAGCATTTGAATGATTGAATCCGCCCGCTGATGTATATATTTACTAGAGGAAGGATTCAAATGAAGCTGGTGAGCAATTCGTTGCATGGAAAGCTGGAAATCTGTGGCGATATGAGCTCTTTGTTGACGATGTGACAGGCCTCATCGTCGGCGCAGAATACAACGCCCAGACAACCCTTTCAGGTGTTCTGGCGATGGTCATGGCACATGTGAAGCCTATAGCTAACAATTATGCGATGTTTGTGAATCCCTTAGCCACGAATGCGGTGAAGACCGCCCAGATTCATAGTTGGTGGTATGAGGAAATCGCCTGGATTGATCCAGCCCAGAGAAATTCAGACCCTCCACATGCCTACATTTCAGTGGTAAATGAATTATCTTCAAGATTGTTTTCATCGCTGACATCGTGCATCAGGCTCTCGCAAAGATTACTTGCTCCCATGTAGCAATCGTATACCGCTGCAAGACCTCAATTGACTCTATTTACGGATTTCAAACACAGTCGCCTACAGAGATCCAGAAAATGGGAGCCTGGCTATTGGCCAACGACAGGTTTACATGCCCCACAAACATTCGTGGGGTAAGTTCAAAGTTCCCTTCTTGTTTAATCGCTGTCTTGACGATCAATGTAGGAGTGCTAGTCTCGATTTGCAGCGACTGATATTGTGCATCTTATTCACTGGACATACTTCTATGGCATATGACAAATGGGAATGAAAGATAGATCATTGATTGATAAAATCAACCCAATATTCATTGCCCTCACTGTAACGGCTATCCACCATTGTCTGTTGGTCTGGCAAGCAGGTGAGTTTAGGGTTCCGCCAGAGTTTGGTCCAGGAGGTGGAGCACAACGTAAGCGTGATACAAGAAATATTCATCACGCCGTTCATAATGCATGCACAGATGCATTTCGTTGGCCCGACACGGATTTTCATTTCTCCTCGCCAGAGGTACAAGCCAAAAAGGTAGACAATATCTGCAGCATGATCCGCCGAAGGATCCACTCAACTGGCACAGACCGAGCGATGGCACAACCTCACAACGATCGGGGCAGTGTTGATGAGGACTTCCTTCATTACATCCCGGAAGAGCTGATAGAGCAGCCCGACAATTTGTTTCATTGTCTCAGCAGCTTTGTTGCTGCTACTGAAGCTAGTATGCAATTCTCAGCTGTTCTGCCTATGGGTGGGTCTGCCATTACCAGCAGCAGCCAGCCCATCCCCTGCAGCGACAGCAACAGCAACAGCGACGACATCACCAACATGACCAGTGTTGAGAATACGGAATTAATTGAGGGAGGTACAATTGTAGAGGGTGCGATGTCACTTGGAGGTTAGGAATGGTGTCAGTGATCGGATTTAGGATTTCCATTGTGTGCTATTTTATTCTAGGTTTCGTCGATATATCATAATAGTAGTAAATGTAATAGAACCGATGGTCTACTGAAGTCTTATCTCAAACGTGTGTCATCATAATCGTGATGATGCATAACCCTCCTGTGACACACTGCAAGCTACTGACGATCTTGTATCGACAAATTAATTATCGTGAACCACTTCTGCATGGTAACTATCATTGGTCAAATTAAGCCGTGAGGGTCTATAAAAACAAGAACTACAGGCTTAATTGAACATATGGTGCGAGTACTATCATCATCGCGAGGACTAATTGAATTGGGCGATGTCGGAGTATGCTCAGAGATGATTTGTGATATGAATAAAGGAAGTGTGAACCATTTGTGAAGTGCTCGTTGTCACATTCGCAAGTGTGGGTACACTGGTGGTGACACTTGAAATCAGCATCGCGACAACTCAAAGAACACTCGGGAAGAGTAATGCAATGCCATATTTAGGGGAAACCTCGATTTCATTTTTTTTGAGTTTGTGGGTCAAATAAACTAAATAAATTTAATGAAAGAGATTTAGTTTTTGCTGATGTATATATCGATAGTGGGACTGATAATTTCATACAAGTACACATTTGGCAGGGATGAATAATTCTTCCTTTGCTTTTCTTTCCTCTTTTCTTGTAAGGTTTATGCAGCCCAGGATATCTGCACCTGAAGAAGAGGAAAATAAAATGGCAGTGCATCACCCGGGGCTGGGTATAGGCCTTCTATAACATTGGCTTGTCACAAAGCTTAGATCTCTGGCGATAATCTTACTGATACAACTGCATCTACTATCACTCGCATCCACATTTGCAACTGTATCATGTGAATACCATACGTCATCAGCAAAAATGATTTCCACCCGGGCGGAACGGCAGCGTCAGAGTGGACGCGCTCCGTCAGAACCGTCAGAGACACTCGAGTGGCGGATTACTCCACGCCCGGCATCAATACCATGCGTCGTGTTGCAGATCACCCAGCGATCGCGGTTTCACCGTTCCTCATCGCTCTGTAGGTCTCCTATTTTAAACAAACACTGTGGCGTTGTGGCCAACTGTGAGCATATGTTGGAATCAGTTCATTGGGTATGTGCTTGCATCGGGATTGCAATGCAATGGGTGATGCCGCAAAAATCTCTCCTCGTGTTCCTTCTACCTGCGCGCAACACGCAATTCTCCCTTTACTAATTATACCAATCATTCCATGTCGCCAGATCTATGTGGCTATTGACAATACATCGCCCGTTCATTCCATCTCCTGTCTTACAACCGGCAGCTATCTTTGGAATTACATGCGCACAGCCGACAATGTTTCCCACGCTAAAAACTTTCGAAGAAACGGCCGCCGGTGCTTTTCGCACTTCTCTAAATTGCGAGATGGGATCCAAGTTACCTGAGTTTTCAGGTATTGTGGTGAGCATCAGGGCTAAGCAGTATACAACGACTGCTCCATCCTTGTTTAGGAGCTTGATTGTGAATAGTCCTTGCAGTTGCCAAAGGAGATGCCGATTCAGCGCGCCATAACACCTCCACGAGCATTACTTCACCCACACCCAGTCATCCTGTCAGTCACCTCCCCGAGCGTTACTTCACCCACACCCAGTCATTATGTCAGTCACCTCCCTGTCCACTCTGGCTTCCTGTGCACCGACACATCTGAGATATGCATTCACCTTCTGAACCCTCAACTTGAACCTTGATACTATGGCAAATACAGAGGTCCATTGCGTGCATTTGTTCATCCGACATATAGGTCTTGTTACAACTCTGATGCTTGATAAACTCCCGGGTGCTGCTGTATATTGCCACGCGCTGCATTGAATCTTGTGTACTGTCGAGTAATGCTGTGGAGTCTTTGATCATTGCGTCAGGATGCTTTCCATCACAGTAGTTTTGGGGTCCCATGAATTTGGGCTTCGCATATGACTGGGAGCTCAGGGGGGCAGCCAGATCAGCACCGGAAGAGAGAACTTTGCAGGCGGCAGCACTGTTCTCCCAACGCTGAGTGAGGGCTTGGAGATTGAGCTCTGTGATTTCCAAGCAGAGAATGCGACGCTGAAAGTTGATTACTTGCGGCAGGGAGTTGAGATTGTGATTGGAGGCGTTCCAACCGTCCTTGAGGTTCGTTGTATGCGCTTGTTCATGTCTCTCGGCAGAATACTGTTGCAAGGCTCTGTATCGACGAATCTGTTCGACCCAATGAGACATCACGTGGATTTTCGGAAAGTTGAAGTCAGCATCTAACTCCTTGGAAACATCTATTGTGTGGCTGATATAATCCTGCCAGGCGTTCATTTTGCGCTGCTTCTTGGGCGGTGTCCAAGTTTCAGCATTTGTTTCCTCGTCTACCTTTCGGTTCTTCACGAGTTCTGTCTTCAGGGCATTGGCTTTAGCCTTCGCCTTATTGGCTGCTCGGCCGAGTAAGAAAACAACTTTGAAGGTGTGAAAACGATGCAAGGCGTCCTCCATCTAGCTCAATGTTGCATCATCGTGAGATTTATATTGAGCATACATATAGAATTCTAACAATGCCCATCTGCACTCAATTGCACAATGGAATATGGGACGCTGAGCAGGGCTTCCACCTTGTAGAGACTGGGTTACAACTCCAAGCAGGTACTGGCTCATTTCCTTCACCTCCTTCCCATTCCATTGAGAAACTTCCTCATATGATTTTTTTTTGGTGTGAGGTCATGGTAAGCAGGCACGGAAAACCTGATTGCATTGTACTTGGTGTTAGCAACGGGTCCGGGTAACCCGCCAGCGGTCCGGGTTTGGACTGCAAAAATAGGTCGGCTCAGTTCCACACCCGGCCAAAATCCTGACCCGCTGACTCTTGGTGGGCCAAACCCGGACCCGTACCCGTCAACCTGCAGGTTCCACCGGGTTTGGCTAGACCCATCAGTTCCAATCTCCGGTTCTGCGTTTCGGGTTTCACATTTATGGTCGCGTTCAGATATGCTACTGTGAATCGTAAAATATTGACATTGGTACTGCACGCTTGATTTTCAATGTATTAACCGCCTTGATGTGGAAAAGAAGCATACTCACGTGCCCAACCACATCCTGAAAATGAGCGTCAACAGAGCGTCAACGATATTTGGTCTTGCATCTTCGGTAATATGAGTGGAGCTTGATCACAAGCATCCATAAAGAATGATATGGCAGCCTTTGTAGGCAGATATGTACAGTATATTCTAGCCACATCCTCCGGGACCGTAACAACTTATTTCATTTACAGAGCTGCCGCTAAGTATTCTTGAGCCTTTTGGCGTACAGTAACAGTCAAAACGATGTATATAGATACTAACCGCCACATTGCGCTGTGATTAACCATGATGGAAGGCCAACAATCGTTGACACCCTGTTGACGCGCATTTTGAAGATGGGGCAGGAAGCATTTCACTTCCATTTTTGCCTATAAAGGCAGCCAATAATCAGTTTATGACAATGTGCAACCTGTTGCCCCACAGATTACCCATCATACCTGACCAACAATCGTTGACGCTCCGTTGACGCTCATTTTCATGATCGGGCAGGGAGGGTATTGCACTCTGTTTTGCCTATCAAGGCAGCCAAAAATCAGTTTATGACTTAGTACAACCTATGGGAGGTGTGATTTCCCAAGATGCATGACGAAAAATCGTTGACGCTCCGTTGACGCTCATTTTCATGATGGGGCATGGAGGGTATTGCAATCTGTTTTGCCTATAAAGGCCGGCTAAAGTACCTTTATGACTGAGTACGACCTATCAGAGGTGTCATTTCCCAGGACGCATGACCAAAAATTGTTGACGCTCCATTGACGCTCATTTTGCCATGGCTGTATCCACAATATGCAATCAACTAATTTGGCACAGTCCATCATTCACATTGTTTTGGCTGCCTTTCTGGTGTTTTCATTTACTTTCTTCTTGATCACTACGTTGTGCTTTAATGATACATAGATATATATAATAATAATCTCCAAAATCCCGTGTCTTTCGGTCACTGCTTGTCATCAGTTGCAGGATCGCTCAATTTGCTGCTTTTGTCTTCAAAATGAATGTTAGCCGCATTACCCCGCAACAGATAGTGTACTAACTTTCATCAGTCAGCACATCTCGATCAAAATCGGTATCGTGCTCGGTATCCTCATCATCTTCGAAAAATTCTGCACAGGCCGGAGCTGTATACAAATACGTATATCCGGCCGGCAAATTGACGATTTCAGAAGGTTGAGCTCCGGAAGTGTCACCGGTTGGGGCGGGTGGGGCGGGTGGCGTGCCAGGGGGATGTGGAGTCAGCTCTGGAGTCCGCACTCTGCGTCAGGCGGGTGGAGGTGCACCTGTTCCTTTCCGTCCCCAGTGTGTCTGCAGATTCTTTGCGGTGCCATTTGGCATGGAAGGCAGCCGGACATTTGGTTTTGACGAAGCATTGCCGGGTGTCTTTGTATCGCAGCCTTCACCTTGTTACGTCCAGGAAACTCAACACCCCGCTTCTTCTCTTCTCGGACCTCGGCGCGTGGTTTCTTAATAAGATATTTCGTTTCCTCTATTGCGGCGTGCGAAAAGCCTTCTTTGGCCATTTTGGCCATATTCAACGCCAGGTGCATGTCAGACTGTTCCAGCTGTACCCGACCTCCTTGCCTTGCCATAGTTGCAGACATGTTGCAAACCTACAAGCCATTAGTTGCTGCTTCTAACAAGGAAATTCAGGTGTTACCTCTACCATATACGCTTCTGTAGCCTCCTCTAAGGTAATTAACGCCTGTTTCGTCCACTCCCGGGGATGCTTATCAGGAAATTCATCTGCGAAAATCACAGAGCTGACAACATCATGATGTTCGACTTCGCGGAATGTGCGGACAAATGCCTTTGTAGACCATAGAGGTTTCCCGTTACGGGCAGCAATAAATTTGTTACGTAGCTCTCTATGGACACCTGCTGTACGTTACACAGTTAATGGACCGCCGATTGCCTCGATACAGATACACTCACATCCCACCGCATGCTGCTTCTTATTATTCCTGCTTCCGGTTATGCGGACGATTTTTAAATGTGCATCCTGGGTCATATGTTTGGTGGCTGCATTCGCAGCGTCGCGGTGAACTAACTTGTGTCTGCGCTCTTGTTTTGTGCCAAGAATATCCGAATTTGATGTAGCGCCCGCCAATCTGCCGGTATTCGATCCACTCTCACCTGGCGGAGGTGGTTGTGTATCCATGATGTGCTGGTGTGGAATAGGAGAGGAAGATGATAACGAGAGGAAGTGGGAAGCCCTGAGGACTATATAGTCAGCTTCATGTCAGAATGGAATAAGTAGCAGCCAACATGATCGTTATGCTCAAGATGAATCGTACTGAGTATGGCTGCAAGTTGCAGGGGTTTCCCACCGCTCCGCAATTTGCAAAGAGTCGGTCTGATGTTGTTTGTTTGTTAACAGGGATAAATTACTGTGTAAGACCCCCAGAATCGCTCAATTGCTAGATATAAATAGAATGCAGTTCGAGGGAAAGGACGTCTGCTGATCTTTGTCTCAAATAATCCCTGGGATATTCAAAGAACATGACAGTAACAATCATGTCATATCGTACAGTTAGCGTCTCTATTCCTGATTTCTTCACTGCCAAGAGGAAGATTTTGCTTTGTTCAAGATGAGTAAACGTACCAACCTTGACATAAAAGACGCAGCTTGCCTTCATATTGTCCATACCTTGCAACATGCAACATCTCGCCCAACAACAAAGTCCACGCAAACTACAATGGTCAATGCTCCGAAAAAGACCTTTTTCCCACTCCCGGCAGGCAGATATGGTAAATCGACCAAGCGGTCAACCCAAGGACATCATCATGCGAATGAAGGCAAGAGCGGGTTGGAGGCAGAGAGAGTCCGAGCCCTTGGGGCATTGCGCAGCTTGAGATCCAAAAAGAAGCTTGCGGCGGAAAAGCGACGAGAAGCGCACTTCTTAAGCAATGAAGAGAAAGAGAAATGCATTGAGGATTATGTTGAGAGAGAAACCGCTGGGGCAAGAAAGCGAGTTGAAGATGCAGAGGCAGCGGTTCAACAAGAGCAGGACGACATGACGCAGGCTGAAATCGCGCGATTGACGTCCAGAGAGCCCGAAAAGACGTTTGAGGAGATGCTGGTTGCTATCGGAGACATTCTGAGTGACCTTGCAAGTTCCGACGATGGGGAGAATGGGGAAGACGAGGATGATGAAGAGACTGAGCAGGGCAAGCTGAGCGATGATGATGAACCCGGCTGGGTGATGGGCTCAATCACGAAATCGGTCCAGCAGCACATGGAGAGCTTTCGGCAGAAGCAGATGAAGCTTGACGAACTGACTCAACCCGGATGGGAGGATGCAGCTGACTACTTCAGTGAACGAGATAAGAAGTACGGCACATCCGAATTGAAGATTCCGGCAGTCGTTCAGCAGCAAACGAATGATGACGCTCCGGCACCTCCGCTGACAACATTTGGAGAGCTTATGGAGGGTCTTGACATTGTCCCCGGAATATCGCAAAGGCCACAAGGGACTTCTCGACCAGGAAGTAGTCATATCAGGCTAGGTTCGGTGAAGCCGCAGTCAAAATCAAGCATACCGAGTGGTGAGCCAGCTGCGGAGCCTGATTCATCCACGTTACTGAATGCGAAGCCAGTTGAACCAGTAAGCTTTTACCCCTGCATATAGCCTCCCGCTAATTACCATATAGGTATCAGATTCCGACGAAGAGATGGTGATGGCTCCTGCGTCTGCGGAAGATTTGATATGCAAAGTGCAATTCTTGACATCTGATCGCGGTGAAAAGCAAGGTGTTTACCAATTTTGCTATGTGTCAGCTATTTCTTGATTTCAGTGACCAAATTGTGAGACATGATAATTCGTCTGTGAATGTGCAAGGGTCGAACGCACCATGTGAATGTTCTAAAATCCAAATCGCACTGTATGATGGCCCAAACGTTCAGTTTCCATTTGCATGTGACTGTTAAGCGACAAAGCAAAAGCAATATTAATGACGAAATATGCTAACAAAATTTAGGTGAGTGATGTCATACATGTCATAGACAGAGCGGTCAGTGAGCATGACGAATCGATCTGAATGACAACTGTCATGTTGAATTCATCCATGTATCCAACTGCATAACTCGCCGCACAGACCTGGTGCACATGGTTGAGATATTTGAAATTGCTTGTGGTACGTCATGGAAATTGAGGAGAAGGAGCTGGATAAGGAATGGTGAGGAAGTCGAGCAATATTTACTAAAAACTAGTGAAATGATCTACATGCCGTCAATTGCCGGCCGAAAGCGCGAGAATGTCATAGGCCAAGTCATTTCTCACTCAGATAGCGTAGATAGCAGTTGATCAGAAATTGAGACGTAACAAAACTCCTGGATGCATATCATAATACATACAAACATAATACCGGATGTCAACAATGCGTATATGATTTGTTGCATACGATTCTTGAGTGTACAAAGGCTGTTTCGATGTGATTAATGTGAGAGTCAACCGAGTGTCAACGATTTTAAGTCATACACATTCGGCAATCAATGGGCTGCATTGTCATATCGGATCAAAGTGAATGTATAAGTCGGCGTTATTGCGAAAAAACCAAATGACTTGCTCGTTGCCACATCCTAAAAATGAGCGTCAACGGAGTGTCAACGATGTTTGGCATTGCATCATGAAACATGCAGTAGGCTGTGCATGTACAGTAAGTCATAATCGAACTATTGGCTGCTTTTCAATACAACAATGGTGGTAGCAACATTTCTACTATGTCCTAAGAATGAGCGTAGTGTTAGCAACGGGTCCGGGTAACCCGCCAGCGGTCCGGGTTTGGACCGGAAAACCAGTTCGGTTCGGTACCAGAACCGTCCAAAAACCCGACCCGCAGCTTCTTGGCGGGCCAAACCCGGACCCGTACCCGTCAACCCGCGGGTTTTGCCGGGTTTGGCTAGACCCGTCGGTTCCAATCTCCGGTTCTAGTTTTCGGGTTTTTCTATTTACGGTCGCATTCAGATATCCCACTGTCTTGTGCAAAATATTTACTTTGGTACATCATTGTCTTTGTTCGATTGATTGGCTGCCTTTATGATCAAAACAAGCAGAGACATGCTGGCTGATACATCATGAAGTTGAGTGTGAACGATTTTTTGTCTTGCATCATTAGTAAGATTTGAGGTACAGAACAGCCATATTGATAGTTAAGGCAGTTATCAACCCGCAATTGGATCAGTGTGCACGTGCTACTGCACAGACAACATTTGGTGAGCTGATGGAGATACACGATAGTGAAAGCAGAAAATCGCAATGCCGCATGGAACTTCACACACAGAAAGAAGCTATCTGAGATTGGCATCTGGGGAACCACGGTCTTACATAGGCGTATCGGCTCTGACGCCCGACGATGTACACAATTCGTCACCGATAAACAAATCGAAGCCTGTTAAACCCGTAAGCTTTTACCCCTGCATGTAACCTCCCTAGCTAATTACCATACAGGAATTGGATTCAGATGATCATATTGTAATGGCTCGTTTGTCATTGGTACACTGTCTGCACAATTAGTGATTATTGACGACTTATCTGTGCGAAAAGTAATTGGTGTACCTATTTTGCTACGTGTCAACATTTTTTTGATTTCAGTGACCAAATAGTAAGACATGATAATTCATTTGTGCATGTGCAAGGGTCATACGGGCCATATGAAAGTTCTAGACTCCAAACTGAGTTGATTGACGGTTGATCAACCGGATATCGTCCTGCCTCTTACAGATAAGTGACAACGCGCAATCTAAATTGGAGACATAATTGACTAACAAAATTTGAGTCAGTGATGGCATACCAGTCATAGAAGGAGTGGTCAATGCGCGACGCGAATCTGTATGAATGACCACCATCATGTTGCATTCATCCATACATCCAACTATGTCACTCTGCATTCAGACCTGGTGCACATAGTGAATATTTCGATAATAGCTTATGGTAGGTCATGAAAATCGAGGACAAGGAACTGCATAGGGCAAAGTGAGGAAGTTGAGCTATAGTATGAAAAATGAGTGTATGCATCTACATGCAGTAAATTGCCACCCGAAAGCGCTGGAATGTGACAGCGCTACATTGTCTATCACTCAGATATCATGTGCATCAGTGGATCAGACATCGAGACGCCACAAAGCTTTTGGATACAACTGAGTATTCATACAAATTATAAATTGGCTGTCAATAATGACTATATGATTGTTTGTACAAAATTATTGACCATACAACAACTTTTAGGACATATTGATGGTGAGCGTCACTGGAGAGTCAACGATTTTTGGACTTGTTAGCAACTTAATTGGGAAGTGATTTGCTCGCAGTTATCCATAATCAATGTATTGCTAGCCTTCATATGCAAAACAGACAGCGACACGGTAACAGCCTTATTCTGAAAATGAGTGTCAATGGAGGATCAACGATTTTTGGTCTTGTAAGTGGGTTAATTGAAAAGCGATTTGCTCACTGTTGTCCATAACTAACGTATCGGCCGCATTTTGAGGCAAAAGAGGAAGCGATACGGTACCAGCCCCATGCTGAAAATGAGCGTCAACGGAGCATCAACAATTTTTGATCATGTAAGTAAGTTGTTTGGGGCGCGATTTGCTTGCTGTTATCCATAATCAATGTATCGGCAGCCTTTATAGGCAAAAGAGAAAGTGACACTGTAACAGCCCCATGCTGAACATGAGCGTCAACGGAGCGTCAACGATTTTTGGTGTTGTAAGTAAGTTGTTTGGCACGCAATTTGCTCACTGTTATCCATAATCAACGTATTGGCAGCATTTATAGGCAAAAGAGAAAGTGGCACGGTAACAGCCCCATGCTGAAAATGAGCATCAACGGAGCATCAACGATTTTTGGTCTTGTAAGTAAGTTGTTTGGGAAGCGATTTGCTCGCTGTTATCCATAATCAATGTATTCGCAGCCTTTATGGGCAAAAGCGACAGCGATATTGTAACAGCCACATCCTGAAAATGAGCGTCAATGGAGCGTCAACGATTTCGGGTGTTGCATCTTGTATAATCCAAGGGCTATACAACAGCTTTTACCCATAATCGAAGTATTGGCTGCCTTTATAGAAAATAATGTTAATTACGATGTCGCATGACCTGAAAAGGAGCGTCAACAGAGCGTCAACAGAGCGTCAACAGAGCGTCAACAGAGCGTCAACAGAGCGTCAACAGAGCGTCAACAGAGCATCAACAGAGCGTCAACTGAGCATCAACAGAGCGTCAACAGAGCATCAACAATCTTGGGTGTTGCATCTTGTATAATCCAAGGACTAGGCTATGGCATATACCCATAATCAACGTATCGGCAGCTTTTATGTGCAAAAGAGAAACCGACATGGTCACAGCCCCATTGTGAAAATGAGCGTCAACACAGCGTCAACGATTTCGGGTGTTGCATCTTGTATAATCCAAGGGCTATGCTGCCGCTTTTACCCATAATCGAAGTTTTGGCCGCCTTTATAGGCAATACCGTTTATGTCGATGTTGCTTCACCTGGAAATGAGCATCAACAGAGCGTCAACACAGCGTCAACTGAGCGTCAACAGAGCATCAACAGAGTGTCAACAGAGCGTCAACAGATCTGGGTGTTGCATCTTGTATAATCCAAGGGCCGTGTTACAGCGTTTACCTATAATCGAAGTATCGGCCGCCTTTTTAGGCAATATAGTGAATGTCGATGTCACTGCACCTGAAAATGAGCGTCAACAGAGCGTCAACAGAGCATCAACAGAGCGTCCACAGAGCATCAACAGAGTGTCAACAGAGCGTCAACAATCCTGGGTGTTGCATCTAGTTCAATCCAAGGGCTTTGCTACAGCATTTACCCACAATCGAGGTTTTGGCAGCCTTTATGCTCAAAAGAGACAGCAACATGGTCACAGCCCCATTCTGAAAATGAGCGTCAACAGAGCGTCAACAAATTTGGGTTTTGCATCTTGTATAATCCAAGGGCTGTGCTACGGAATTTGCCCATAATCGAAGTATTGGCTGCCTTTATAGGCAAAATCGTGGATGTCACTTCACCCGAAAATGAGCGTCAACAGAGCATCAACAGAGCTTCAACTGAGCGTCAACAGAGCGTCCACAGAGCGTCAACAGAGCGTCAACAGAGTGTCAACAATCTTGGGTGTTGCATCTAGTTCAATCCAAGGGCTATGCTACGGCATTTACCCATAATCGACAATTTGGCAGCCTTTATGCTCAAAAGACACAGCAACATGGTCACAGCCCCACTCTGAAAATGAGCGTCAACAGAGCGTGAACAAATTCGGGTGTTGCATCTTGCATAATCCAAGGGCAGTGCCATGGCATTTACTCATAATCGAAGTATTGGCTGCCTTTATAGGCAATATCGTGAATGTCGATGTCTCTGCACCTGGAAATGAGTGTCAACAGAGCGTCAACAGAGCGTCAACAGAGCGTCAACAGAGCGTCAACAGAGCGTCAACAGAGCGTCAACAGAGCGTCAACAGAGCGTCAACAGAGCGTCAACAGAGCGTCAACAGAGCGTCAACCGAGCGTCCACAGAGCATCAACAGAGCGTCAACAGCGTGTCAACAATCTTGGGTGTTGCATCTAGTTCAATCCAAGGGCTATGCTACGGCATATACCCATAATCGATGATTTGGCAGCTTTTATGCTCAAATAACACAGCAACATGGTCACAGCCCCACTCTGAAAATGAGCGTCAACAGAGCGTCAACAAATTCGGGTGTTACATCTTGTATAATCCAAGGGCAGTGCTATGGCATTTACGCATAATCGAAGTATTGGCTGCCTTTCTAGACAATATCGCCAATGTTGATGTTGCTGCACCTGAAAATGAGCGTCAACAGAGCATCAACAGAGCGTCGACACAGCGTCAACAGTGTGTCAACAGACTGTCAACGATTTTGGGTGTTGCATTTTGTGTAATCCAAGGGCTGTGCTATGGCATGTATCCATGATAGAAGTATTGGCCACCTTTTTGGGTAATATGGTTAGAGTCGATATCGCTACACCTAACAATGAGCGTCAACAGAGCCACAGCAGAGCATTGATAATCTTGGGCATTGCATCTTGTATAATCCAAGGGTTGAGCTACGGCATTTACCCATAATCGAAGTTTGGCCGCCTTTATTTGCAATATGGTTAGAGTCAATTTCACTACCATCTTAAACTGATCGTCAACAGAGCATCAATGCTTTTTGGTAATGTAAGTATGGTAATTGGAAAGCGATATGCTTGCTGTTATGTGTAACCAAGATATTGGCAGCCTTTATCAGCGAAAGAGCAAGCGACACGTTCAGTTCCCCATTCTGAAAATGAGCGTCATTAGAGCCTCAAAGATGTTTGGTCATATAAATAAGGTAATTGGTAAGTTATTTGCTCACTGTTATCCGTAACAAAGGTATAGGCAGCCATTGTATGCAATAGAGAAAGTGACACGGTCACAGCCCCATTCTGAGAATGACTGTCAACCTAGCATCAACTGAGGGTCATCAATTTCTGGTGATGCATATTGGGAAATGAAGGCGTCGCATGGATATTTGAGCTTATAATTGCACTATTGACCTCCTCCAAGGTCAAAAATAGAAAATATTAGAGGAAAAACATGAATTCAAATATTGTCGATATCGCAACCTGCAAAACATGCAAAATGTGATTTCTGGATGTCAAATAATCGATTTTGATTGAGCACTATTATCAAACCGCAAAGGCAAGCACATGATATGTATTTACAGATGGACCCGCTGGACAACCCGCTGAGTACCTGCCCAATTCAGGCGGGTACGGAGTATTCTATCAAACCGTACCCGAATGGACGGTTCGGGTTTATTGACAACCCGGACCGCCAATTTGGCGCCGGTTCGGTTCCGACCCGGACCCGGACCCAAAGTGACGGTCCAGAACAGTTGCTAACACTAAATGAGCGTCAACAGAGCGTCAACGACTTTTGGCCTTGCATCTTGGAATATGCATGGGCTGTGCGGCGACGTTACTCCATAATCGCGCTATCGGCCGCCTTTCTAGGCAAAAACTCTGGCAACAACATCGCTACTATGTCCTAAAAATGAGTGTCAACGGAGCGTCAATGACTTTTAGCCTTGTGTCATGGAGAATCCTAGGGCTATCCGGCGACATTGTGCCATAATCAGATTATCGGCTGCCTTTCTAGGCGAAAACGGTTGAAACGACACCGCTACTATGTCCTAAAGATGAGCGTCAACAGAGCGTCAAGGACTTCTGTCCTTGCATCTTGGGATATGCATGGGCTGTGCGGCAACGTAATTCCATAATTGCGCTATCGGCCGCCTTTCTAGGCAAAAACTCTTGCAACTACATCGCTACTATGTCCTAAAAATGAGCATCAATGGAGCGTCAACAACTTTTAGCCTTCTATCATGGAGAATTCTAGGACTTTCCGGAGACATTGTGTCATAATCAGATTATCGGCTGCCTTTCTAGCCGAAAAAGTTTACGAAGACACCGCTACTATGTCCTAAAAATGAGCGTCAACGGAGCGTCAACGACTTTTGGCCATGCATCTTGGACAATCCGAGGGCAGTGCGGCGACATTAACACATAATTGGACTATCAGCCGTCTTTCTATGGAACAATGCTTTTGACGACATCGTCATTATGCCCTAAAAATGAGCATCAACGGAGCGTCAACGATTTGAGGCCTTCTATCTTGCAACATCAAGGGGCTGTGCGACTATAATGATCCATAATTGCACTATCGGCTGCCTTTCTAGGCAAATATGCTTAGAACAAGATCGTAACCATGTCCCAAAATGAGCGTCAATGGAGCGTCAACGATTTGTGCGATGGCATCTTCGATAATCTTACCAGAATGGAACACCGATAAACCACAGTGAACCTATCAGCAGCCTTTATTGGCAAAAATGCAAGTGACAATATCGCGTCCGCCTCCTACAATTGAGCGCCCACGGTGTGTCAAGGCTCCGAACGCTACACAGCAATAAACTGCATTATGCTGTTCCTAAATGGTGTTTTACGCGGTCAGTCGTTGCAATTCGTTCTTGTATTCAACTTCACAAATATGCATGCAATGTCTTACTGATCTGATTATTTTCCTTGTAGCTGTAGAGTCAATATTTAAGAACCCATAGTCTGCTATACTGTATCATTATTTTCGGCAGTCTTTCGAGTCGTATTACCCAGCTTTCTAATTTCTACCCCCATGTCGGATACAAAATCTTTGAACACCTCATTGCTCGAGGTTATGATCTCTTCCAAAAATGAACGTGTCTTTATTCGCGATTTGAGCGACCTTACTTTGCAAATCATCTTCGACGCATGGTGGGCTTCAATGAATGTAGGCTCGAAGCGGCCTATTGCTTGGAATGCTTCTGGATATGCGCCTTCGTGGCGATTCTATTCCCACTGTGGAATTGAGGAGACCGGCAGGCCTGGCATCATATGTATCGTTTGTCATCAAGTTCTTCGCCATCCATCAGAACATGGGACAAGCTCAATGGGGAAACACTTGCTGGCAAAAGCTCACATCGCAAAGTTAAACGAATTAACATAGTCAGAGGTCACTGAATTGACTAGTTCGACAGTCGATGAAACAGCTTTGGCCATTTTGAAGAGGCAAGGAAGTCGAGGAATCACAATAGTAAGTTTGCAGAGGAAAATCATATTTGATATCCAGTTTAATCCATATTGACCGAAATGACAGACAAAACGTTCCAAACTGGCAGCTAAGGACTTTGAAACTTCCGAATTTCACCAAGACATGTGGAATCGCTACCTCATGTTAGGATTTGTTTCGGCACATAATCCATGGAACGCTATATCAAATCTTGAGCTACAGTGGTCATATAAGGCATTACACGACGACCTAGTGCTGCCATCTGCTACGACTCTTAGTAACATTTGCCGGAGGGAATATGCACTGACTGTGGATGCAATTCAGAAGCAATTGCCAGTACAAAATAAAGTGAGTTTAGCTTTGGACGGATCAAGATCAACAAACAAATTGGCCATAACATCGGCCATTGCTTACTATGTGGATCGAAACTGGGCATTGCGTGAAGTTCAACTCGCTCTCAATGAGGTTGATCGCCTGTTCTATTCCCGTTTCGAAAGCTAATTAAGGATGATAGGTCAAGGGCCAAAATACTGAATCAAGACTAGCCGTACATTTAAAGGATGTGCTTGAGCGTTTTGAGCATACCGACGGCCGTTTGCTTGGTATTACAACTGATAATGCTTCCTCAAATTACTCGATGACATGCTCCTGCAATCAACCCTTGAGGCCTCTGGAATCGAACGGCCGGCATTGAGGAACCACATACCGCGCATGGTACACGTCACACAGCTCGCTTTAGGTGCATTTATGAGCAGTCTCGGTGTGAAAGGCCGCACCAAGTCTTGGGAAGCCCATTAGCGCGATCAGCAATTTGGAGAGAATGAAAGCATAGACGGTGGGAAGAGTCAAAGACTTCGAAAAGAGGGCAATGCTAGAATCAATAAAGTGTCGGCCATGAAACCAGGTTTAGCAAAGATAATTGAGAAAGTACGTATTTCATGATATTTTGAAAGTCCTGAAGCTGACCTTCATATAGCAGAGAATGCTTGCTGTATTAATTACACTAACACC
>Ga0307515_10003732_pt1 | contig 31936 bp, 17 predicted proteins | sample 17_EM_MG_FD_194513 | JGI IMG/M metagenome (GOLD analysis project Ga0307515, IMG submission 194513) | Populus trichocarpa ectomycorrhiza microbial communities from riparian zone in the Pacific Northwest, United States - 17_EM | ecosystem: Host-associated > Plants > Roots > Unclassified | place...
ATTAAATAATATCTCAAATATAATATAATTTATTACATCATGATTAGTTTTGATTATACTTAAGGAAAAAGAACAAAAACAAATTATAAAGTGCATAACAAAAAAAGGGTTTGCTAATATAAACAATGGCACGATCTCATTCAAAAAAAAAAAATTAAAAAAATAATTTTAGTTAAATGAATTTAGAGAGAAAACAATTATTCAGATCCTTAAAATAGAGCCTAAGGCAATGTGGCCTCACTTCTGTCCAAAACAATGGACAAGTGTGCAGAGGCTTTCAAGTGTAATCAAGAGTGCGAACAATATGGACTGCGGGAAATTCTTTAGTATTATTATTAAATCTAATTAAACAGTTTAAATTTCAAACCTTTTAACCTGATATTTTATTTACTTTATGTTTCAAATTAAATCGTGAAAGTTGCTTCAAGGTTATCTAATCACTTGATAAGTTTAAAGGTAATCCGAACATGTAAAAACATGGTTTGATTAAAAAAAAATTGAATATAATATTTTCAAAAAAATATATATTGAGATGAAAATATATTAGACTGATTCGGTGTATAATTTTTATGGAATAAAATGCAGAGGCTAGCAATTAAGACACCTATTCTAAAACTTCCACCACTTTATTAATCATTAGAGGACTTATTTAAGCAACTGGAAAAAACCGAAATGCAAGTAACAAGCAGTTAAATCTATTGTTGTTACATATCAGAATCAAAGAAGATCATAACAAAATAAAGAAGATTTATGTCAATCCTAACAGATTTTGACAATTTCAAATAAGTAAGTGTTTAATTAAATCTAAAACTCTTATCAGCTCCACATCAGCAGCTTCTAAGGCATCAATTCAACACCCGAAATTCATAACTTGACTCGTCAAAATGATGACATAGGCTATGGATTTCATTGGGTTTGATAACTTTGTTTTTAAAACTATTTTTTACTTAATTATATAATAATAAAAATAGATCATTGTAAAATTTAGCACCAACCAAATGTCAAAACTTTTATTTGAGATCACGATAACCCTAGAAAAAGTAAACCAAAACAAATCATGAAGACCAATTCAAAATCAATTAAATGTTGAAGGATCAAATTAAAAAAAAGAAAACCAATAAAAAAACCAATAAAACACACAATCTTGAATGATGAAATTAAAAGATAAAAATTAAAGGAAAAAAATCAAAGAAAAAAAAAAATCCTAAACACGTCCAGGCCTTTCAAAAAAGCACAAACACAAAAGTTTGGGCCATCCCTTTTTTATATATATAGGGAGGATTGAATGTCATCACCCTTTATTTTTTTAAAAAAAATATAATGATAAAAAAAAGGGTGATCCATCACTGCAAGGACAGATGATGCATCGCTTACTATTGCTTGTAATTCGGTCAACATTGTGTAGATAAAAAAAAGCAAGGATGAGGGTTTTTTGGTCAAAAAATCTATTTTTCTACTTGTTTTTTCACTAAAAAAAACCCTTAGAACCCAAAAAACTAATTTAACAACCTAAAAGTCTCTTCAAAAAAAAAATCAAAAAAAAAAATATCTCTCAACCCAATCTACCTTTTGAGACAAGATTAAGCTTTAAACAAACCTCAATGGGACATCCCCTCATCAAATAAAATTCATTAACATCAAGATTATTTTTTTTAATAGTTGGAATGATACACTCTCTTTTATTATATTTTCAAATGACTCTCTTTTTTCTATCAAATTAGAAACTAAAAAATAAATAAAAAATAAAGTTTTAGACCGAAAATAAAATTTCAAAGACGAAAGGGACACCAAAGGAATGAAAATGAAAGTATTTGAAAAAAAGTGAATTTTTTCACATCAATTTCTATTTAGCCACTCGATTTCTTCATTTTTTATACTTGGATCTTCTATTTTTGGATTTTGTCTTCCTTCAACAAATTAGAAGAACTTGATTGTCAATTTGCTAGAAAAACATCCAATTGTAGAGAGAAAAAAAGTTCAATGATAAAAAAATAAAAATCATTATTAAAATGCTCACATAAAAGCTAAATCTCTTTTAGTTTTTCTCTATAATAATATATTGAAAACTCTTATCGCGGTCACTGCCATAGGCCACCGACGGATGCAAGTTGGTTCGCGAAGGCCTAAAAGACCTATTGGAGGAAATGGGCATAAAAGCTGAGATATCGATAAGAACTATACACACCACGAAAGCCTAATAGCAATGAACGTCCGAATCATAATTTTTCTCTGTCAGAAACACCTCCGCTTCATAATTGCAAATATATGTTTATTTCACTAGCTCTCGTCCTATTTAAATCAGTAATCTATAAAAATGGAGTTGGAAAGGGAAGACATTTCCCAGCAATTCTCCTAGACAAAAAAAAGAATATATATATATATATAGGCAAAGGCCCATGCGACCCCATGTGATAGGGGTTCGTACCATGTTTCGCAAAATGATTCTTGGACAGAATGCAGAAGACATTGTTCCATACCACAGTCTTCATCATGAATAGAAGGAAATTAGAACACAGCAAGATGCTTGTGTCATCTTCACCTTGACTTCCAGTTCATCACAGAACGTTCCAAGAGAAAAAAAGGGACAAGTAATAGGACAAAAAGGAATAGAATATGTGATGCTTCCAATGATATATGAATGCTATTTCCAACCCTTAACTTCTGGGAGTGACCCACAGATACACAACACAGTTCAAATTACACAAACTTTATAGAAAGAACCTGCAATTTCCACTATCCTCCATGCTTTGCGATGCCCATCACCTTAAAAGATGTGTCAATTTGGACACTCAACGGAATCATTGGTGCAAAAACAGCATCCTTCAAAACAAAAAGAAGTTGCCATCTTTTATAATCACAAGTGGAAGTAACTTACATGTGCTAAAAATAATAATTTATGGACACCCACTACGCAGTGTAATTTGGTCCACTCAACCAAGACAACGTATACTAAATAACAAGACCACCTGTTCCCATACCGAGACATCTACTGTTGATGATGATGATGTTGTCTTCCCTTCCTAGCATTTACAACCGCTTGTTCATGAGAATCACAAACTTGGGTCTTAAACTTGCACCCAAACCTCCTCGTCAAGGACCCTCTCCACCCTCCGTTATGCTCACGTGGACCCTCATTGTCAATCTTCTCAATCACCCTCTTCATATTTGAGCACTCTCTTTCAAGCTGATGTACCCTAGTCCTCATGCTATCCATGTCTAGCCTCAGCCCTTGATTTTCCCTCACCGCTCCCCTCCAAGCGTTACTGTTACCCTCCTGCATTGCCCCTGCTTCTGCTTCTGCTTCTGCTTCTGCCTCTGCCTCTGCCTCTACCTCTATCTCCTCCTCCCTCCGTCTTAGCAGGGAGGGCCTTGCAGAATCAGCCTCCACTGCAATCAATGTCCCTGCAATTGCGTGGCGGAGTTGTAACTGCTCAAAAAACAAAACTTGAACCACTGCACGCAATGGAAGCCGCTCATTTTGTGCTGCGTGCGTGCACGCTTCTATTGTGAGCTTTTGGCAATCCATGATTCCACATATCTTCTCTCGCTCCGCCTCTGATGTCCATGGATGTGACTTCAAGAATAAAAAAATAAAAAAACAATAAGCTTTTTTTACTGTGAAGCATAATTTCCATACAGGGATCATTATAACAGAATATTGAATCATGCATTGTGAAAACAAAACAACCTGACCATCTACTACTATAATTCTTCTTTAGAGAAATGGTGATCTACATTAACACAGCACTAAATCTATCTATAATATGCAAAAATACATGACTGCACGTAATATTTCATTGCACAATTAAAAATAACGCAATGAACAAAATGTACCTTGAGGTACACATCTACAGCTCGGTAAAGGCCATCATCAAAGAGTCTAGCTTGCTCCGGTAGTGAAATTGCGAGATTGTAGAACCTATCAGACTTTAAATTTGCATCTGATCCAATCTCGGCAAGATAGCCATCAATTAGCTTTCCTACAAGCATTAAAGTGGGTGGTCTCACATTGCCACCTCCACCATCGTCGCCAGCTTCAATCTCACCTGCGTTTCTCTCTTCTTCAAGTCCATCCAAGAAGTGGCCTAGGATTCTCTCCAAGCAATCCACATCATATAAAGTCTCGTTCACATATGAATAGCTAGGAATCAATAAATCATCTAGTGTTGCTTGCTCTAGTTGTAACCCAATCTTCTTCTCCAATGTGGACTGACACTCTTCAGCTGCATTTAGTATATTAGCAGTTCTTAACAAACCAAATAAGAACCTTGTAGTTGTGGAAGATCTAGAACTTTTGTGCAATGGAAGATGGGAAACAATAGTCTCCAACACTTCCCTTTGTTCACGCTCTGAAGCAATTGAAGATGATGATGAAGAAGATGGCCTCCTATTTGATCTTGATATGCCAGGAATGTGCTTCTTGGCATAGTACATTAAACAGCTCTCTACAATCTCCGGATTCAGATCTCCCACTTTCATAGCCAAAATCAACCGCTTGAACAACTGTAAGCTCAAAAGTGTCAAATCATCAAACCAAGAATCCGCATTATTGCTTTTGGCACCGCTTCCTTTTCTTCTTACCGTGGATCCAATCCCGTTCCATAGGGCCTGACTGGAACCAGCTCTAACATTCTCATCTGCTGCTTCGCTGACCGGCCAGCCAAACAAGGCTGGATCGACAGAGGAAGCTCTCGAAGCAATAGAATCAATGCATCTCTCAGTAATGCCTAAACTCTCAGCGAGTGGCATCACCCGCTCGCAAGATTTTAAGGCCTTAATAGACTCCTTAAGACTTTTAAGCACAGATTGCGAGAAAAACCTCTCTGTCTTGGAAATTAAATTATCTTCTGAATACTCTTCTGTCATTTCAAGAAACTCTCCGGCACAGCGAAGAGGAGCAATGATAGATGAGTTTAAGTCTACCTTCACACCGTAGCAAAACTTTGCAGCCATCTCAAAAGTTTCAGAGCCTCCTGGGAAGTCCAGGAGAGAAATTTGACAAAGGATTTCTTCAATTTCATCTCTTTCTTCTTCTGTTTCTTCTTGGTGGTCATCTCTTTGAGTGGTTGAAGTTGTAGGATTTGTTTCTTGCTCTGTTATTAATTGATGAAGCTTTCTACTTCTTGACGTCAAAGGAAACTAAACCACCAAAAGAGAATACAGAGCCACCAGTGAGCAAGAAAGAAAATGACTTGAACATGGAACATTGCTACGAGGGTTATACTTTACCTTGTGGAGGTGAAAGGTCATGTCCTCTACTTCAATCACAATGTCACTTGGCAGCCCAGTTGTGCAAAACCTGCAAGAAAGAAGCCATGAACAAAAAGTCTATGTTTGAGCAAAAAGAAACACGGGCAAGAGAAGACTAGTTAGCTTTGCAAACTAATCCACTAACCATGCCTGCCCTTTAGAGCTAGGCTTCTCAGCTGCCATTTTAATTTGAAAGAAAATCTGCTTCTTTGAGAGGCTGTTTCTTGAAAACTAGGCTAGATCCATGAGAAGAGAGGGAAAGAGTGTAGAGGGTTTTTGGCATCAAAGTGTGAGAATGAATGATAGGAGAAAATGTTTGTTTAGGGCTAAAGTAAGAGTAGTGTGGGGTTTGTGTGACAAAAAATCATAAAAGTGAATCCCACAGCTCAAAACGGACAAACAAAGGTTGAACAGATTTCTACAAAGGGTTTCAATGACATCATTCTTTTTCTTCTTTCAATCGAGATTTCTTTCGCTTTTTTCATGTTTGAATGAGATCAGGATCTTAACTAATCTAAATTGAAAAATCCCTCTTTCAGTAGTCGAAAGGAAGTCTTTTGGAACAATTTTCTTTCTTACACCTTGTAAAGACCATCATTATAATCATCATCATCATCCTTATCCATTGCCATTGCCATTGCATCTGGGACTTTTTTGCGTAGATTATAGTGTGTGTCTACATATATATTCAATTGTAACCTTCGAGGAGCAATCAATATAGCTCGATGGCTACACTTTTTCAAGGCATTAGAGAAATGGGGGTTGGCTGAAACTTGAACCCAAGATTATTTCCCTCTTAATGTTTGACAAGAGACACATGCTACTTCACTTGGGTTAATGCAAGAGACACAAACTTGAACCCAACTTAATAGTCACCTGCTGTGTCTGTAATTTGATCAATATGCACCTCCCTCTAATAGTTTAAGTAACAATTATAATTTTATTACTCAAGGTTAAAACATGTCATAATTGTATTATTAATGAAAGATTTGAAATGGGTTTGTTTCTTACATTATTATTTTGAATTCAAATACAAAAAAGATACTGAATTTTTGTTAGTATCATGTTTTTGTGATTAAACCTGTTTTTTAAATTGTTTTTCGTCTAAAATAACATTAAATTGATATTTTTTATAGTGTAGTTTGAAAATTTTGATGTATTAATATGAAAAATTAAAAAAATATTATTTTAATATATTTTCAATTAAAAATCATTACTAAGTTAATATATTTTTACATTTGGAACATATCTGACGGAACTGGAAATAAATAGTTAACAGCAAAGCAAACAGAGAGATGATAATCCTTTAATTTTCTCCTTTTGGAAGCTGATAATATCCTAATCAAAAGTATCAAAGGAGTAGTTAAAAAAGACACAAGAACAGCCACTCTAAGGTGGTCCACTAATTAACACCACCATTACAGTGGTTGCCCATTTAAAGATGGATTAGAGGGAAGGGTTTTGATGCTTAAATTAAAAAATAAAAAATAAAAATGGGGTCAACTTAAGATCCATTCCATGATTTTAGTCCTGCATAAATGGAGACCGTGACCCACATAAAAGAGAAGCAAACAGCTCCACCATTTCAATTGGCTGAGATCTTAATCTCTTGTCGACACCTTGAAAATCAGGAAACATGGGCGCTCACTTTCATTTATGGCATCATATCTACCATCTCACCCTACCTTGCCACCATTTATGACCATATTTATGAGTTGACGAGAATGGGTTGAATGCTGCGGTCTCCCATGAACGGCTAACACTGTAGTAACAAGGAGGACCGGTGTTTCTCAGCCGGTTGTGGTAATTGAATCTCACATTTGTGGCTTCAACCATAGCCGAGAGATGCATGGGTTCTTGATTCCTCGTCTCATTAAACACCATTTGGGTCTTAACATTTTGGATGTGACCTCCTCACATTCTGATAAGAAGAATCAAGATGACACGCTTGAAGCATTTCTGTGTGACATTTATGGGTTTTATTGGAAATAATGGTTTTCACTATTTATTTATTTTGATCATGTTAATTGCCTGCTTGTTTTAATTTTAAAAAATTAAAAAAATATTTTTTCAAATAAAAAATAATCGCTAACACCATGATTTCAAAGAAGATGCATGTATTTTCGGATTTGAGACCAAGCTATCTAAGCTTAGGAACCGAAGGTGGACATGCATTGCATGTTGATGGGCTGAAACTTTCATCGAACTTGACTGATAATTTTGAAATTATAAGGACTTTCATCAACATTAAATACAAATTTGAGCATATTACCTACATAACACAAATTATTGAGAAAAAATATTATTTATTTTTTTCTTTTGGATGTAATTTAAAACAGGGAACTACAAGGGAAGGGAAGAAGAAGATGAAAGGAGGCATCCACGGGCAAAAAGGATGGGAATTGGGATTAGTCATTAGGGAGTCATGTGAATAATTATCAAATAATGAAACGACTTTGGACATAAAATAATAGTGATGGCGATGTCAGAAATAGTTGCCGAACTGAGACTTGTGCTGGATGAAATTTCAAAGGGAGGGAGGGAGGGAGGATAATTGTTTTTGGTAGAAGTGGACTAATGGAGCCCTTTGTTCCTACATGCACGTGCTTTTGTGACTAATCACTCGACAAAGTGCACAAAGGAATGATAGCTAGCTGCTTCATTTTGGGCACACAACTGTTTGTGTTCTCTCTTTATTTTTTCCATCATCATCTTGCACTCAAGGACAACAAGATACAAACAATAAAGAGCCAGATATTTACCAAGGTCAGACTAATGCTTTTTTCTTATATAATTGCTCAAATGTGGGTATCTTGTTGGGTTTTTTTTAGCACATTAAAAAAAAAAACTAGTAAAATACCACAGTGAAAATAAAATTTAGGGATATAGCACACTGTGACGAGTTGCAATTGTTATCTTGTTAGGATTTTTTAGGTTAAATCAGGGATTTTTCCAAATTAAGTATAAAATAAGTTAATTAGCTATAAAATACATGAATTGAGTTGATAATTTCATTATGGTGGTGAAAATTGATGAATTTAAGTTCTCGCCAATTATGTTACCGTTAGGATTTTATTGATAAATTATGCACCTTGATTAATCCCACAATATTGATAAATTAGACTTGTGTTTTGTTGTATTGTTTGACAGAATGTCTGGTAATATTAGAATATTATGCTTCCATGGTGGTACCGTTGTCAATACCAATAATGATATCCTTTACAATGAAGGAAGTCATGAGTTCTTAACTACTACATTAGATATGTCTCTTAGCGAGCTATCAAGAATGTTATGTGATCGATTTAGCTGAAATATACTTCAAATATAAGTTGAAATCACTTGGAGAATGTTACAAACTAGGGTTAGTCAAGCTTGTTATGTTTATGTACCTATATATGGTGAAGGTAGTGTGAATTCAACTTTTAGGTTTGCGAGTATTTATAGGATTAATATGTTGTAGCTCTACTTGAATAGTAGATCCAGACAATGAAACTCTTATAGTATTGAGTTAACCCAGGTTCCAAGTAACACTTAGATTCATACATGTATCACGAGCAGCTAGTCTATCTAGGTTAGGTGCTAATGCAAAGATACAAAAGTCAACATAGAAAATTATTAATATGAAACATCGATTGGGTATAAAATCTGCACCATATTGCTATAAAGAATCCATACCAAGTGATGAAGATGATGATTATCAGATTGATAGAATTGAGAAAGAGAAGTAAGATGGGGAAGAAGAGGATGTTGAGTTAGTTGAACCTATAATCAATACATGGTTAGTGTTATATGAGAAGTATAGAAAATAATTAACATTAATAAAACAACTTGTACTTGTGGTAAATGAAAATTGTATCAATCATGCTTATACCTCATCGCATGTTCCACTTTACAAAATAATGATTATGTACAATTTGTTAATAATTTCTTCATGTGTCATGTAAAAAAGAATACACCTTATTTTCAACCCTTGCGTGGCACACCAATATCCAATTAGAAGGTGAACAAATAAGGGTCATAGAAAATTCATTCGTCTACATAACAAGATGGATGCTGACAATGCTTATTGTTCTCCCTGAAACTTTTTGAGGACTTTTAGGTTATTCCTAATTAAAGTTGGGGGTGGCATTCTTGTATATTTCTACCAATAACTATGTAAAGCATGTCCAAATGAGAGAAGATAAATTGTTAGTTGTCTACTATTTCTCTAGGTATAATTAATTTAACTACTATGATCCAACGAGATTGTTAGAATTGATTATATTTTAAATTCTAATTAGAACTGTTAATGTTAATTAATTATAGATCTGGTCGTAGGATAATCTTCATATTGGATATCCAGAGAGCTAGGATAATAATATGTTCGACCCTGACACTCAGAAGCCATTATCCATTGGATCTGGTTAATAATAGAATAAAATAATTTTGAATAAAATGTTATTTATATAAATTAAATGCAAAAAATATATTAACTTTGTGGTTTATTATGTTAGATGGTACAAACTAGAATTTTTTTAGTAAATTTCATTCATGTTCATGAGTTTAACAGGACGAGTTCGACTCTTAGAAGCCTCATCGGGTATGAGTTATAAATTTATAACTATTTTTTTATTTGGACATCGATTTTTTACTAATATAAGTATTTAATATGTTTTCATAGGTTATATGGATGACATATACCAAGGATTTGATAATATCAGTTGCATCAATATGCCATGAAAGATCCGATATCTAGTTAGCACATGTCCCACTGCATTACTTCAATATAGTTGTGATGTATTGCCTAATCGAGTAATGCAACAGTTTGATTTATCTCAGCACATACCAGATTATATTGATGTTAGTGATGATTAGTTTCATAATATCAGTCATCAAGGTAAGCGTGAAAGGGATTGGCTGGTGATTCATGTAGTTTACCTTGATCTTTGGGATGATACGAGGGATTAGGTAAAAGGGATTAGGTGTTTGAGGAGTGACATCTGATAATTGATCTAGATACCTACATGGGATGGTATTTTTATATTACATTCTAGTTTATTACACCTACGTGGTGAGTTTCCCGAGGCATCCACACAATCTGATGCATTATACACTCCGATATCTAAGACATAGTTAATTTGTATGCAATATTTTTTAGATATAACATCAATTAAATATTGTTAATGTTATTATAAATGATGAGTGTTAATTACTTTTTAATGTATGTAAATAGATTCATTACATATTACGAAAGGCTCAGAAAGCAGTGGCGGCTATCTGTAAAGATGTTGATGAGATATGATGTATTATGACCTACACTACACTCAATTTATATCATGGTGGACTTCAGAAAGTTAAGGAGGTTGAGAGTCTCGAATCGGCATTAGCGAAATATGAGATCACTTATCATGAAAGTGTTGGAGATGTTAGTCCATCCACGAGCATCCCAAACCTGTTTACGAGCTAGAGTGATATTAGTGTTGACCCCTACACGAGTGCTACAGACTCATCCTCAAGTTGGATGAGTTGGGGTGGTGGTTTAGACTCGTCCACAAGCGCTCCAAACCCGTTCATAAGTTGGGGTGATTTTTAGATGTAGTTAGATTATATAGTATAATGTTATAAGAATTATGAATAGATGATTAGATGTAGTTAGTTTAATTTTAATAAAATGTTATGTGAATCATTGTGTTTAATTGTGATTTTAGGTTGTGAATTATGATTGAAGTTAGATTGGACACGTTGATAGAATTGGTTTGGTTTTTGTTTTTGTTTTTGTTTTTTGTTTTGTATGGAGCTAAAGCCTGGAAGAGTTGCCTTTGAACATCTATTTTGATCGAGTCACAATCATTGTCAATTGTGACATGCGAGTCATAGATAACAATTACGAATCGTGAAACTGTGTTTGATCCCTAAATATTTTCTAGGTTGTACTATTTTACCAATCTCTTTTTAAGGAGAAAAAAAACTCCCTTGTTGTTGTTTACTTTAAGAATTGAGAATATTAGAGGAGGTGCTAATGTTGTTGCTCTTCTTCATCTTCTAAGAACACCTAATCACATATATAGATTTCAGGTTTCTTTATCTTACACATATAGATGCTTTCCATAACCTTAAAAATAACAATTGAAAAGGAAGAGACCATAATCACACTTCACTACATTATTAGCAACTTTTATGTGATAACAAAGCTTAGGCAAATATTGTGCAAAGAAACAAGGTATCCACACCACACCGTGACTCTCTAATATTGCATTCTCTGTCCAGCATCCATCTTAGGAATTCTGAGTGACTGCAATGAAAAAAATAATAATCAAGAGAACTTTTACTTGGATAGATTTTATATCCCCAAGAAAAGTGGAAAAGAAAAGTTGAATTAAAAATTAATTACCACTACACATATATAAACTTTAATTTTACCCCAACTTTGTAGTTTAAAACTTTTTAATGGTGTCCTTCTAATTTTATAAAAGTTTCAATATTACTCATAATCATTAAATAGCCTACTATTTAAATTTGATTTTTGATATTAAAAATAAATTTTAAAAAATAAAAAATATATTTTAATATATTTATGAGAAAAAAATATTTTGAAAAACAATATTTACCGTAATATTAATAAGATTTCAACAATTACAGTAATGAACTGACTTACATGTTGTACCGAAAGAAGAAGTGATTATATATATATATTACTTAAATACAAACAAGAAAATTATATGAGACCTATCCACACACACATAAATAAACTTTAATTTTACTCCAACTTTGTAGTTTAAAACTTTTTAATGTTGTCTTTCTAATTTAATTTTCTGAAAGTTTTAATATTACTCATAATCATTAAATAGCTTAATATTTAAATTTGATTTTTGAGTTCTTGTATATGTTTCTAAATGTTTTTGTAAAATATTATAACATATACTTAGGCATGAAAGGGGAAATAAGCAACAATCAAGATAAAAATACGAAAAAGTTAGCTTTTTGTTTGATAGTTAGTTAATAGATAGTAAAAGGAAAAATTGAAACTTTATAAGAACTATAAGGGTAACATTGAAAACTATTAAACTATAAGGGTCGATGTGAAATATTAATAAATAGATAAGGGTCTATAGTTTCCTTGAATCTGAAACAAAAATCAAGAAATCCCATTACTTGCAAGGGCTGTTACTCCCTAGAAATCTGCAGATAACACAGAATTCATGCCTGCTAACATTAAAAATTAGAGGGGGAGGGATCTTGGGAGCATAACTGATATGGCACTCAAAGTAATGACATCAAAATACTTGAGAAAACCATGCGGATCTAACCACATGACACCGTCTGCCTGATGCCTTGCATCAATTTTTTTTTTTTAAAAACCAAGATATTTACAAGAACCCATTTCAGTAGACTGTTCAGTCAGTGCAAAAATCGAGAAATACCTGCAGTGGTAGTAGCTGAAGTTGATACAACTCCAGATGGTGTTTGCTCAGTAGCTGTCTCCTCGGTAGGGACGACAACACCAGGCCATGACTTGCACAGGCAGTGCTTCCCCTTATCTATGCTTGCATAAAGGGTGGCGAGGTGCTCGCCGCATCCACCCCAGGAATATTTTTTGCATTGCTTGCACTCTACTCTGTAGCACATGATTTTAGCAGTCCTGGACTCAGAGCTTGTATGCTATCGATGCTGCTTCACCTCTCTTGTCCACCTTCAGTTATAAAGCAATGATCTTCCTTTGATGTTATCGACCTTTGCATCACAAAATCTTCTTTTTTACTGTAAATTAAACTAATTGTAATCGAAATCATCGATCTGCTTGGTGCCATGCGTGTCGTTCAGACTTGGAGCTTTTGATACTCCAGTCAAGCGGTTGCAAAATTAAAAAAGCTGCCGCATTGTAGCAACCAATGATCCTTTCCCTGATCAGATTGATAACCATTTACAAGTTCTCCTCGTATCATCGTAATTTGTACGTACTAAGTGGACGCACGATGGAAACTTACAACAAGAAGAATTGTTCTTGTCTGTGTCATGCCATAAGATACCTCGTAGAACACAAAATATTATAGTGCGATCAAACCATATTTTTTTAAAAAATTATTTTTTTTACTTTAAAATAATTTTTTTTTATTTATCAATCATTTTAATATACTAATATCAAAAGTAAATTTTAAAAAATAAAAAAAATTATTTTAATGTATTTTTAAATATTTTTTTTAAAAAACAACAATTACAGGTTTTCATTTTACCATTGCTCTCGCCACCAACGAAAAGTGGGTTTGCTTTGGATCGTGCCAAAAGCTAGCTATCTCCATATTCCAAACTTGAAATTCATAGTTTTGCTCCATATAAATTTTCAGTCATGAGTAATTGCCACCGATGGTCCTCACACCATCATTCCTACCATTACTAGTGACCCTGCATATAATCTGGTTTCACATGATCTGTTTCTTTCAGCCATAATTCCCAACTGCAATATGATGGGATCATGCTTCAATCTGAAATTGGTGCTGAATTAGAAAATATGAAAAATCATAGAGAACCTAATCCAACATATCAGCATCGCTCTGTCACATCTGACCACATACCATGTTCAACTCACTAAGAAAATCATCCAGGATCGAACTTATATTATCCCTAAATAGTGCCCCCACCAAATTCAATGTGTATGTGCATGCATGACTAAAAATTCGTGCAACCAGAGCTACAATTCCTCCAACAGAGGAAATGGAACATTGAGCAAAAGGTTCCCAGCAATCATTCATCGCTGACAGCAACCATAGGGTTGACGTGAAAGTTTTAAGAGCAGATATCCTCTTACATAAAGTGTAGAGGACCCAGAAAGAGCTGGCTAAAGAAGTCTCCAAGGTTGATTAAATTGTTGCGGCATCTAAATACATTTACATATCAGCTGTACAGACCATAAAATGGCTAAAACACATGCCACTGGGCCATATGCTCAAAACGTTTTTAACTGTACCAAAAAAAAAACCCAGCAATCATGGAATCAAGCTCCAATCCACAAAATCAACTTTAAACCGGGGCTTAAATAAAGTTCAGCAGGAAGCAGGAACCATGGAGAAATCCCTATCTATGGGGGAGCATTCTGCATGATAATAGTTCCAAGTACAAAGCACCATTTCAACACTGAAATATGGATTCAAACAGTCCATTCCTCCCAGTATTAATAAAGTGCACTATCATGTTAGTACAACTGATACAGGAAAAGATTTTACAAGGTGCTAATAAAGTATTGCTCTCCAAAGTCATATCATGGAAAGAACATAGGGAAGCTACTGCCACCTGCATGAAAATTAGCACATTAACACTAGCTAGAACACCGGTCACCAAGCAGGACCAAGCAAGCAGTCCTCAGGGACCCATGACATAAATATTTGAATGGTTATATTTGTTAACGCTAGAATCTTTACCAGCTTGCATTATGAACATGAAATCACTGACCATTCATACTCAGAACCACTAACAGGTTTTTCCATCCCCTTTGTCTGATGAGGGATCTGGAGTGGGTTTCTTCACTGCGCTTGATGATCCTACCGAACCTGTACTCGTCAAAACTCGCTTAACTCCTCTTCCCGCAACACCAAGGTCTGTGACTCCCAACACCCCATTTGTGTGAGCAGAGGAAATGGTTGGAGAGTCAAAACTTCCACTGCTATTAGCAACAACCAACTGAGAAGAGCTCGTGAGATTTGGAGATGCACTCTTCTCGCCACCTTTTGCCTTGTCAGATACCATTCCAAGGATTTCTGCAAGAATGGACTTTGGGTTCAGGACCAGCTGTTGTAGATCTTCAAGCTGCAAATACAGATGCACAATTTAACTCTGGATGGTTTAAAAGAGATTCTAACACTTGCACAGAGGCTAGCAGCTCTGACCTTCTTTTCCAGCTCTGCAGACAGGCCAGAAAGTGTTTCAATCTCTGCTTCTTTATCTGTCACAGATTTATCAGCCTGCACATTGGACGACTGCTGGACACCCTCATCTAATTCAGAAACAGCTGACGATGTTGCTGATTCTGTGGAACTCTTTACTTCTTTGATGAGCCGCTGCAACCGTGCCTTACAAACTGATATAGCCTCCTGGCAATAAGGTATTGCTTCCTGAGGCTTAGACCCAATCTCCAGACACAAACATATTCGAAAATTTCTGAATTGTACAGTTAAAGCTGTGGCAAGGTAAATAAGAAGATGGAATCCCAAAATTGACAATGTGATTGGCCCAGGCAAAACAAATATGACTCTATCATTACATTTAACAGGACCAGGAGAATAAATAAGCTGATGATATGTCATACTTATAATCTCAAAACAGGGGAGTATCTAAACCTTGATAAGGATACAGTTCTGCTAAATGTCTACTGTCTGGTTCAACAAGCCTTTCTAAAATGGATAGCGCTTTCTGGTAGTCGCTGAGAGATGTTTCTATATCCTCTGCATGATGCACACGCACAAAACATGAATGAAAGAAAGAAAATACAACACCCATTTAAACCAAGCAAGAGGCATTGAGAAGCAAATGTAAATATTGGTAATGTGTGTTTATTTTATTTTTAATAAAACCAATTTTTTTTAATAAAACCAAAAACATCTTCAAATTTGGAAATTCAACTCAAATAAATGCATAAACAGACAGACCTCTTTCCAATGCAACTTCTGCCAGTGCTGATAGAATGTCAACTTTATCCATCGTGTCATCGAGGTGTTTTTCAGCAATTGCTCTGGCAACATCTAGCATTTTCCATGCCAAATCAAGGTCAGACTCTTCTTCATCTGCTTCAGCAAGATCCTCATCGTCACTTCCCTCATCATCATCTTCTTCTTCTTCTTCTTTTTCCTTCCCACTAGAAGCTGTAACAGAATAAAGAGATCATAGCAAGGAATAGTCTGAAATATTTTAACCATTAGATTGATGCTACTATTAGCCCTACTCCACCTAGAGACAGCAGCTCAGGTCCAATCCCAGGCTTGGCCTTCCCACCATTTTAGGGCATACAAAATCATTTGGTCATTTGCCATGAAAACCATCTCAAATACCTTTAGCTCACAATAGATCTTTAATGGATGTGTGTGTGCGTGTGCATAGAGGAGAAAAGAATGTTGAAGGATCAAAAAGCCATTGACAGTAATTTTGCTCAAGCATGTAAACGAACTTGATGCAAATTCATGCATACTGTTTATTGTCAGCATATCAAGTACCTTGCAAGCATGGATTCCATGCTTGTGCGGAGACAAAAATATGCAAAATATATGTTGCAATTCTTTAAGCATCAAAAGAAGCAGAAATATCAAATCCCACCACAAGTAGAATTTTCTTTAAACAAACAATCTCCAAACCATGGAGATAGAGAGAGACCAATTACCTTTAAGCATCAAAAGAACAATATATGGTTGAATTTGTGAAGTTCATGGTTCAGTTTAAATCATTTTCACATATTTAAACCAATTACTGATTAGAGATTGCACCCAACACATCACATAAGTTTAAAGAAAAGAAATTGAATGTTGGTAAATACAAATACACGTTAAAAAAAAAAGCAACTTATTTACTAGCATGTTCTACTATGACAACTAATGAACAAACATTTTGAGCAACAAAATACTGACCGCCACCAGCTGCACCTTCAGGATGATTAGAACCCCTACCCTCTTCAACATTACTAGAAACAGAAGCAGAGGAAAATTCTCCATTTACAAAATTCCTAGAAGCTCCATCTTTATTATCATCTTGTTTAGATTCACTATCCTTCTTTGGTACCATAGCCAACGGATCAGCCTCCTCCTGCGCTTTATACAACAGTGCACGTCCATATAGATAGTATGCATTCACACATTCAAGTGCCAGCTCACCATGATGCAAAACCCTAAAAGCATAATATATATATATATATATATATATATATATATATATATATGAAGAAATCAGGGACACATGACATAACAAACACTCTCAAAAGCTCCATACAAATTCGAAAAGATATATTAGAGCAAATTCTCACTCCCGCTTTCACAAATATCAAATTCATTCACAAGAAGTTAAAAACTGTAAAACTTCACACTCTAATTATGACTAAAGAAAATTTGTCATTGCTTACTCCTAGAAATTTCATAACTAAAATTCATAAAATCACAGCATCCATTTCTTGCTCTCCTTTAAAGAGAAGGTCCTAATTACATATACCCTAACATACCAAATGCTAAAAATACCTATTTTCATAAACATCAAATTCTTTCAATTAAAGTAGATAATTCCGAAACTTGGCACTCCTAATCACAAAAAAAAATTCAAACACATTCAATCTGTAAAAATTGGAAAATAACCACATTTTTAACGAGGAAAGCTATACCTTACAAAAACCCTAAAATAAAAAGGTACCAAAACCCATCAATAGGGCAGAGATTCGACTACTTAATTGCAAATTTTTCACTGAACAAAAACCAAACTAGACAGTGAAATGAAATGAAAACCCTAACCTGATTTCAAGGGCACGGCTAAAGCATTCTACGGCTTCACTGAAGTCATTTTCTTTAAGCGCGTTAGTTCCTTTCTCTGATAACTCAACAGCGAAATCTAGAGACTTGCGAGGGTCTGAAGTCTCTCCATTGTTGTCGTCGTTGCAGGTGGAGTCGGCGGCTCCGCCTTGAGAGGAGGTGGTGGTGGATCCTTTGATGGTGGCTTCAACAGAGGTTTGGTTTTCTATGGGGGCAGTTTTCGGTGCGGTTACTGAGGATTCCGAAGCCATGATGTCGATTTAGAAGAGAAACGAAAGTGAAAAGGGAGAGAGGATGTTTTGCGTGCTTTTATAGGCAAAGCCCTCCTTTTTTTATGTCGTCCGTGTCGTTGGAAATTGCTGACACCAAACAAACTAGCAAGCACTCTTTTTTATATATATATATATATAAAGAGCATTTGTTATCATTTTCCCAACACTACTACATTTTATTTAGTTGATGTGCTTCGAAATAATTAATTATAAATTAATAGCACTGCTAATTTCTTGAATAAAAAGGTCAGATGTTGAATCACATTGTTACTAATATTATGTTTTAATCTATATGTATAATCATGGTGTTTCTTCGATTAAATATTCAATAAAAAAGAAACCTTGTGATTTGAATTCTAATAACAACAACAATAATAATAAATTAAAAAAATCATTATAAAGAAAATATTAATGAAAGCATAATAATACCACTTTAAATTTAATATATTCTAGGTAGTTTCGATGATTATAAAACTTATTAAATTAAGATTATAAAAGATGTTAAAAGAGATCATGTTTTTATTGTGTATATATTCACCGTAAATTCACACAATAAATTTATCATTTTTCCTTTATCATTCAAAACTTAATATCATAATAAATTTGGATCCTGAGTTAACTACAAAATCCTAAATTTCTTTAAGGCATTTTAAGTATCCATTCTTAAAATATTCTAATCAATCATATAATATTTAAAACTTTGAAATTCTTGACCGACACATGTCATATAACCTTTGATCTAAATTTGGTGTTCTTACACCAATAATTAACTTTAAAAATAACAAGCTCTTCACTCCAAGATAAATTTCTTGAATTTTAGTTAATAAAACATCCATATAACTGTATAAACAATCTAAATTCTAATCAAACAATCTTCCCCAAGATGTATACCAACATATTTTTTTAATTCTTCTTACATGGTTATCTCATGTTTGACAAATACCTCTATATGTATGACTGGTATCTTAACTTAATGATCGAGTCCTCATTCTTTATAGCCAACCCGAAGTATTCATTTTAAGCCCCACACATGTGGTTGGCTCCCATACTCAAATACATTTCCCACATGTCCTCCAAGACCACAAACTTAGCCCCACTCATGTTGTAGGCTCCCATACTCAAATACATTTCCCACATGTCCTCCAAGACCACAAACTTAGCCCCACTCATGTGGTAGACTCCCTTGTTCAATACGTTTTTAATATATCCTTCAAGGGCCAATAAAATTAACTCTACTCATGTGGTAAGCTTTCATGAACACAATTCATTCATACTCATTTCCAACACAAATTCATAAACTAAGTTTCCCACTACGGGGTTGGTTTTCACACAATTATACAATCACATGATAATTTTATAGCTCATCATTCCAAGCTCTACTCGTATGGTTGGCTTCCATATGCATAACACAATTTAAAGTACATGTTTAACAAGACTCCACCAATCTTTAATTATTTCATTACTTTGCATAAACATATTTTTCTTGGAGTATAACTTATAAATGAAACATTGAATTAATGCTAAAAATTAAGAAAGTTGAGGTGATGAGCACTTATATGTTCCTCTTATTGGTCCTGTCCCGCTTGCCTGGGATCCCGTAATCGATGCCTCTCCTATATCACTCAAGGTTTTACATCAAATTCACTATTTAAATATCAAGAATGCACTTCTCAATATTCTTTTAACAATTTGATTATTTTTTACTCATGAATACACATATTCTTACATTATCTCATATTAAACTTAAGGTTCTCAACTTTTCACGTTCCAATATAAACAATGCTATCATGTGATCTTATTTCATGCATGTATACATATTATACTTTTCTTTTCCATATAATAATCACCTATCTTCCTCAATCAACCTAAAAGAATCAAAGAAAACCAATAAAAAGCCAAAACATAGAATCAAGCTACCACAAAAGAGTAGCCAAAACGGTTTCACCGTTTCTTGAATCGATTTAGTTGTTACTCAAAACGACTAGCCCATTTTGGCTTTTGGAAAGTTTCCTTCTTCTTTTTCTCTCTAGTCAAACCTTCATCCTTGAAATCTTGAGTTTTTCTTTCCTTTCAAGATTAACTCATACTCATGCAAATTTTATATTTAACACACTAAATGATAAATTCTTTTAGGACACACACTTAATTACTACATAACCCTTCCTTTCCCCAAAAAACACATGGGGATCAAAATCCCTATTTTCATCCCTAAAGGTTTTCTTTTCCAATCTTTTACCAAATTACACTTAATTTCATTCCCTATTCAGAAACTTTTATCAGGAAATCATAATTTTGTTTCCCTAAAGTTACTCAAAATCTTCGAAATCAAGAAACTCAATCATTCATTAAGATTCAATGTAAATAACTATATATAACTCATTAAAGATGTTCCCTTATCATTAAACATGCATAAATTTGCAACAAAGAATACTCCAAGAACCCTTGTCTTGGTCGAACCTATCTCTCTAAGATGTGGGGTTGTTCTTTCGACAAATCAATCTATTCTTAACAATCAAACCTTATACTTAAGAAATCTAAACATATTTTCATAATAAGCCTAATTTTCCTTAAATTATCTTCAAGAACCTTAATTTAAAGATTTAAGGATTTTATCTTTTTTTTCAATTCTTTATGTTTTTTAACTTGTGATCTCTCTAACTCAAGTTTTCTACAAACTAACACAACCAATTATGTCAAACACACATTCCAATTTTTTAATTCCATAAAAACCCTAGTTTTAAATTTTTAGGGGTTCACACTTTTTCTCTACAACAATACAAAGTTTGGGTGTTTAAAGTACCTTACCAAGTCATGTCAATTTAACCTTGATCAATCTTTTTTCTCCTCTACAATCCCTCTATTTCTTCTTGTTTTTCTTGAACTCCTTATTAAAATCTTTATAGGTTTTCTCTCCTTTTTTATTTATAATTATTTCTCCCGTTTGAAAAAATGTTCTCTATAACCTCACCGCTCTCACCCTAAAGTGATACTTTGGAGGCTATGAGCTTTTTCTTTCATAAAAAAAAAAAATTTTTGGTTCTTATCTTTGTTCCTTTTCTTTTATAACTCTATAATCTCCCTCTTTTGTACGGGAGATAATTTTCCCTTTTTTTTTAGTCCTTAGACTTTTTATTTTTCAATTGTGGTGTTTTCCTCCTAAATTGTTCCTAAAATTCTGCTATTAAGAGTGATTTAGTGATTTTACTGTATTGAATAAAAAGGTAAAGACCTTATTGCCCCATCCAATTCATAAATGACTTTTTGATCATTTAAAAAAGACTATTATATACAATACAAGGTTTAATGATTTTGAAATGAAGTGTGAAATAATCACTTCACTATTGTAATTCATTGTTCCACAGTATTTGGGCTAAGCTCTTTTAGATTTCCTTGAAGTATTTAAATTTAATAATATTGGAGTAGATGTTATCATTTTAAAACTGGCAGTGTTGGCATAAATGACAACAGAGAAAATAGTGTGACCATGGAACAAACGACTGCTAAACCTAAATACATAAGATATCACCATGCAAGTGCCCTTTGATGGTGTTGTTATAGCAATAAGGAACAATGTGATAAATTCTGCTAGTGAAAGACCATGAATCCTCCAGTTTTAGATATCCTTTAACTGTGCAAATGCTTTGTACATGCACCAACCATGCATGATGCAACCAAATTCATTAAGAAAAGGAAATGTTTTGTTGTTGAATCAGTTTATGAACGAAGAAAAATCTGAAGAATTCAACAATTAGTACAACTTTTTTTTCTCTGTTTCTGTTTTAATTTGTTAATATTTATTTGTGGAAAACATTCATTTGCTCTCATTCAACAATTAGCACCATGGCTCTAACTATTATAATCAAGGTCACATAATATAATATCCAGTTACACTATAGCCTTCTCAAACTGCCTCTTCTATATGGTTATTATTGTCAAAGATAAAACCTTGCTAACAAAAACTAATTGAGAGGGAAATCATTGTCCACTCTTTACAAATTAATAACAGTATTTTATGCCTTTTTCTTGAATTTTAAATTTAGTTTTTATTTTTAATTTCAATTTCATTCTTCAACATTAGACTTATTAGGGAATGAACTTCATAATTTATTTCGGTTTCTTTTCTATGAGTTACAAAGTAATCTTCATTGGAACAATACTTTTTTCTTTCTTTTTTTTTTTGCAATTTCATTCTTTAACATTGGATTTATTGAGGATTGAGCTTTATAATTTATTTGGGTTCACTTCTATGAGGTTATATTAGTTTCAAACTTGGGTCACATGTTTTGTAGGTTTATCTGGTTGACTCGGTTTTTTATCCTTTTTAGTCATTGATTTTTTGTTTCAATCTGATCCTTCAACATTTGAATTGATTGGAAATTAAATTTCATAATTTGTTTTAATTTGCTTTCTATGAGGTTATTCCAGTCTTATGACCCAAGTCGAGGGTTTGGCAGGTTAACCTAAGTCTTTTTTAGTCCTTTATTTTTTTTATTTTTTTATATTGCATCCTTCAATAATGGATTAATTAGAAATTTGGCTTTATAATTTTTTTTGATTGCTTCCTATTGAGTTATCTCTGTTTCATGATTCAGATTTATAGATCAACCCGAGTTGACTCACTTGTTTTTTCTTTTTTTCTAATTGATTTTTTCAATTTCTTCTTCAATATTGAGTTGATTAAGAATTGAGCTTCAATATTTTTTTTATTTACTTTCTATTAGGTTATCACAGTTTCATAACCTAGGTTGACCCGGGTCAATTCAATATGTTGTTTTCTCAATATTTTTATAAAAGATGTCATCTTGAAATATTTTTAGTCAAACTATGTTTTTTTCAGTTGTCTTTGAATTTTTCAAGTCGTCCGGGTCATATCTGGTCAATCCCTACATGGTTTTAATTTTTTTTTCATTCTTGAAAACATATTAACAATTCATGGATATTTTTTAATGTTTTTTAAAAAATTAATCCGACTCGCATGTTGCCTTGGTGAATTTTTCAGCAATATTATTAAAACTACCCAAGTTTTCTGGGTCAACATGGTGACCCATTAACCCGATCTCTAGACCATGCTTGACTTCAAAGTACATCGGGTTAAAACTGACATAGTGTGGCATAGTCAACCTAGCAAGTGCTCTCACAGCTTGGTTGACCTAGCCGAAACTAAGTCTACCTTTTTAAAATGAAACTAAAAGTGATGTTGATTTAATTTTTTTTATAAAACAAATATCAAAACGACAATGTTTTAGATTGATCTAGGTCAAATCAGGTTAACATACTCAGTCCATATCCTCGGTCAAGTCGAGTTAACTCACTCAACTTATGACCCAAATCATGGCTCTTATCAGGTTAAATAAGCTTTCTTTTGAAATTCATTTTTTTTATTTAATTAAATGATTATAAAAAAAATATTTACATGAAAAACAAAGAATAAAATTATTAAGAAGAAATATATTTCATCAATCTAAACTTTATTTCCTTTTTAATGCATCTCACTATTTTTTAACAAAAGCATTTTTTTTTATTGCAGTCATTTTTTTAAAATATAAACCTATCGTAATCTCAAAAACATGTTTTAGAAGAATATATTAAAATAAGGTCTATCTCAAAAAACAAGTTTCAAAATAATATATTAAAATAATGTCTCAATATTTTGTACATGATTGAAAGAGAAAAAATATAATAAATATAACAAAATCATATAAAAAATCTATCAAAAATTGTAAATAAATTTTATGTTCATTAAATATTCATGAGCTATTTTTTACTTTTTATTTTTGCATATTAGATACACAATAATTGAAAACAAAATTGTTAATGTTTAAATCAAAATCTATAGTACTATTTAAGAAACATGATAAAATTTGATGATAATTTAAATATCATATCTTTTCTTTGTTTGCGTAAGGATGAACGATATGTCATCCACCTTTTTATTTTTTTAAAAAAAAATTAAAGCAAATGATGCATAGTTTGCTTGCCTATATTCCAACCAGCGGAGATGTGACTAGAAAATCGAGCTCAAGTGTATCGAACCTCAAAAAATCATTTTTAACTTATTTTAACCTAAAAAGCACTCTTATAATCTCAATAGATTAATTTCTCAATTCAAAACAACCTTAAAATCAGTTCAAAAAAACAAAATTAAATAAAAAATATTTTCAGCCCGATCTACTTTTTTCAACAATAAAAAAGCTTAAAAACACCTCAATGGCACTCTTTGTCGAGAGGAACGCATTGACACAAATTTTAGCTTTTTTGTTCATGAAATCTACTCAAGAGATCGCTTTCTCTTTCCTCCGTAGTTTTCCAATGATTCTCTTTTTTTAAAAAAACTAAGAGACTGAAATGTGAACAAAATGGAATTTTAAACCAAAACATATAATTATCAAACTAAAAGGATATTGAAATGCAAAAAAAAAAAAGCCTATATTTTTGCTTCATTATCAATTTTGGTCCTCTCATTTTCAGTTTTTCAATAAACAACAAAATAAAATTATTTTTTTGCAAAATCAAGCATCAATAGAATGTCAAAATATTTTTTTTGATACCACAATAACCTCATAAAAATCAAATCAAAACAAATTACTAATTTCAATTCTCAATCAAGGATAAAAATAAAAAAAAATAGTTTAATGAAAGGAGATATGAAAAAACTTAAAAAGAACAGAAAAAAAGCAAATCACTATTGAAATCCAGAATATGAGATGATGAACAGTGAAATCACCATCTCTTTTAGGTTTCTTTTAATTTAATTTAGTAATCGTGGATGAAAACATTCACTCCATGTTCTTACTGAAGATATATAGAATCTATTTAATATTGACTTTTGTATGTTCTGTTTCAACATTGACAAACGAAAGATGTTTGAAGGAGACGATGACTAGGTAAAGCATACAAGATACGATTTCTGTAAGAGAAATATGTAGCAAGGTAGTTATAGAAAACTGCAAATTCCTAGATTGTATTCACAAGAACGATTTGAATCCAAGCACCCAAAAGAAACAGGTTTGTTGTCAATGAACTACATTATCCAACAGGCTGTTTGTTGATGGTGAGCTCTGTTCACTCAACCAAGGATCCTGCACAGAAACTGGAGAGCTATCCTTCACCTCTTCCAAAGAAGTCAGACTATCTGTTCTCTGTGGAACAAGTAATCTCCGACTAGCTACTGCTGCCTTTTTACCAACAGAGACACCCAGTGATTTCTGACTTCCATGGTCCGAGAAATGAGAGGAAGATGACGGTGATGCCATGTGCATGGTGGGGACCCATGCACTAAGCCTAATCTGTTCAAGCTCTTCTGCAACTTCCATCATAGTAGGCCTCATATCCCTATGAAAAGCAAGGCATCTAAACGCAAGTTCAGCCACGCTATGAATTGATGATAAGGTCCAGGCATCTCTATCCGGGTCAAGATATGGATCTACTATCTCATCCACACAACCTCTTCCAATCCTATCAATGGCAAGTGCAGCCAAATTAACCTCACTGTGTGGGCGAGAAAAATCAACTACTTTCTGTGCAGTTATGATCTCTACGAGAACTACCCCAAAACTGTAAACATCACTTTTATCAGAAAGATGGAAATATTGATGATATTGAGGATCAAGATAGCCTGGAGTTCCTTGCGGGGCGGTTGATATATGAGATGATTCTTCCATGCCAAGTCTGGAAAGACCAAAATCAGCTACCTTTGATCTATAGTTGTAATCCAATAGTATGTTGCTAGATTTTATGTCTCGGTGGTAAATTGGTGGATTCACGACTGAATGGAGATACGCAATGGCATTAGCAGTTTCAGCAGCAACGGTAAGCCTAACAGTCCACGGAAGCCCATTGCCCCTCTCTCGTTGTAGGTGCTGACACAAAGTTCCATTAGGCATAAATTCATAGACTAGGATTGGTTCTCCCTCCTCTAGGCAACAGCCTAAAAGACGAACCAGATTTGGATGGCTTACGGATGAAAGGAGCTTTATTTCATTCATGACTAGATCAAGGCTGTCAGTATCTCTCTGTTTGATCTTTTTTATTGCAACCAAATCATCATTGTGGAGTTTTCCTGAATAAACTGTACCATAGGCTCCAGTTCCTAGCCTTTGTTTCTCTGAGAAGCCATTAGTGGCCCTTTCAATTTCTTTATATTGGAAAAATGGAACACTAGAGTTGCCTGCAGCTTCACATAGAAGGCGCTTTGCACTTGACCGATTTCGCATTGAAGTGGATTTCTTCTTGACAAAGTAACAGAGAAGGGCGAAAACAGCCATCAATGAAGCTCCAGCAATAAGCCCTGAAAATGAAAAGTGAGGAAAGCTGGAGTTACTACAGCAAACACTACAATGGGAGACACATGGATCAAATAGCATTTTGGATTACCATCAAATACATAAATAGACGAGAAGCACGCCCAAAAGAAAAGGATATATATATCAAAATACTTTGAACTATAAAATTAAATGTTCATAAGCCTTCCGAGACCTGAACAGTTTCTTCAGCAATAGCATAGCGATTTATGAATTTCAAGAGCGGGTAAACTAAAGGGGGAAATCTGTGGATGTTACCGTTATGGTACAGAAATTTTACCTCCAAGAAGAACAACTACTCTAGTAGTTCCTCCACAGTGGCCAGACATGTACCTTGAAGCACTGCACTTGGAAACTGGAAAGCCAAAAATAGAATGGTCAGCAAAAATGCCTGTTCCTATGATACAAGCTACCATTTCAAAAAATAAGAAAAAATAAGAAAAGCAAAATGGATTCATTGCATTGTGGTGCTAGGGGTTGTGTGGTAATAAAGAGCAGCTACATGATATAAGAAAAGTCTATAGAAACATACAGAGCGAAACAATTAAAGCTTGTTAGAAACTTTGACTTTCTTGTACATGTGAAATGGATAGAAAAACTCAATCATCGATGGAAGTAAAAACTATGTCCAGATGTTTTGCCAAGTCAAAACAGCACTCATTTTGTGTTACAGCAGATCCGATCAAATAATTTTCTTCCCCTGAATGTTCAAAAGCTATTTGATTTCTGCCACTCACTTTTCCTAACTTTAGAATGATTTGATTTCCATGGCTGCCTAGATTAATAGTCAAGGTAACACAGTGAACTTTCAATACTGCCAAGTGCTAAGGCTCTCTCTAATCACGGAAGATACAGAGCAAATGCATGTGGCCAACATTCTGCTTGGATAGGATGTGAGTGCACTTGGCAGATAGACACACTAATCTATTTCACTCCATTCTTAGGTTTGAGAATTTGGATTTCTTGAGCTCAAGCTTGAGACAAGAGAGTTTTGGTACTCTCTATCTTTCAAAGTTAACCTAACCATTAACAATGCAATATTTTTGGTATGAATTTAATACCCAAAATAAGAAAAAAAACACACAAATTCAGCATAATTCAAAACAACCTAGTCAAAGTCAAGCCGTTAAGAAGGACCAAAGCGGGTGGTGACAAATTCCATGGTCCTTATTCCTTCCGAAGCTATAATTATTCTCATCATCCTTGGATACAAAGATGTAAGAGTTTTATTAGAACAATGTGGCCTCGTAGGAACCATCTCTTTTGCCATTAAACTCCTCAGTCACAGTTTAAGGCTCTTGTACACGACCAAGGACCGAGCATTAGTCCCACATTGAGGTGTCATCCTCCGATTGGCCAACTCACACTCCCACTTGTCCCCAGTCAAAAACCCGTTTAAAAAATAAAAAAATCAAAGTAAACCAAACAGTACACTCATAATAAACAACAAGAATAAATGTAAACAAATATAAAGCCAAGTTGGCTCACCTCTCCGGCAGCCATTCCCGGTGGTAAACCCATCTCCAGCGAACCCGTCATAGCAATGACATCTGAATCCAACAGTCCCATTCTGGAGCTTAACCTCGCTACAATTCGCGTTCTTTGAGCAAAAAGTATCCCGACAATGACCTTCAAGCCACCATTCCAATTCAATTCTTTCATACTGGAAAGAGACAACCGGACTGTCCGACCCAAGAGCAAGAGAAGAGAAAACAGAACTACACTGAGTTGAATTCACACCTTCATAACTCAAAGTATCAATACCTGAGTACGGTAGTGAGTAACAACTCAAGTTGTCATTTTTAGCAGCCTCACAGTTTTTCGAATGCAACTCTCCCTGAAACGGACTTCTTGAAATAACACAACTATTTGAAGGCTTGCTACAGTTTTGAAGTAACAAACTGTTTTGCCAAGAAGGACCATAGTTCAGACCAAAAAGCGGTCTGATTGTTTCAATAGAACGATTACAGTCTGCTGGAAGATTGACCAAGATACCATTTGGGGTTATGTTCTGGACTTGAAATTCACCAATCTTGATCTCACCTTCAGTTGATTCGCAGTTTAACTGGATGGGGCATCCATTTGAGAAACCAAAAGGGTACGGGACAACTCTTGCTGATTTCCCAATCCCACATGAAGAGGCACAATTGCTGCCGGACTTCTGAGCTTTAGTTGTAGGACTTGTGGTAGCAATAAAAATCGTGATGAAGGTGATGAAAAGAAGCAAACTTTCCTGTCGAAGACTCATTTTTTATTGTCTTCGAAGGGAATTGAATCATTACCTTGCTGCAGAACCCACAAAAAAAAATCACAAATTAAACTGCAAACAGCTTGGTCATGAAGAAAGATGAGGGCACAAAGACATCATCAAAGATTCAATCTTTTCTGTTGTTAATTGCTACAAGGAGAGAAATCAGTGACAACTCAATAAAGTAGAGATTAAATGCTGAGGTTTTGGTGCCGTTGGGAAGCCATCTAAATTCAATAAATGTTGGTATAACATAGAAGAAAGAGGTTCATTTATGGCCAGTCCTACAATAATAATAATTGTTTCGTGGGCTTGGTCAATGAATCAACAAAAGCTTACCTTAGCCTTGATTTCCTGTTTCCCTCCCAAATTCTTCTCCAATGCCTGCAGCAGTAACAGCAATTGCCTAGCAATTTCCAATTCTGGCTGTCTTCAAACTGCTTCTTGCTGTTTTTTGACTCGAACAAACACTTTTTTTTAAAAAAAAATTTCTTGAATTTTCTTTCGGGTGGGTGGCTTCTTAAAAAAATAAAAAGCACCCCCATGACATGTCTTGATGGGTTGACCAACATGCCAATGTGCTCCAAACTTGAATGTACCCAAATACCCTTGTGTGGGGCACTAATTTACACCGGGAAAGGATGGGAAACTGGGAATGGTAACCAGAGTCAGCAAGCAATTGCAAAAGGATTTTGACTTGAGAAAAGAAAAGATGGGCTATGTGTGGACAGCATCTAACTACCTTTGTTTATTTTGGTATATGCTTTGATGAAGGTGGGGAAAGTAGGCTGCCACCACCCATTTCATGCCCCCAAAACTCAAAGGTTCCACTCTGTATGGGTTTCTTTATTAACATGATAGAGATTGCGGTTTAAAATGTTTTTTATTTAGAAATATATTAAAATAATATTTTTTTATTCTTTAAAAATTATTTTTTATATCAACATATCAAAATAATTTAAAAATATAAAAAATTAATTTTTAATAAAAAAAAATCAATCTGAAAACTCTCAAAGTTCCACTCCGGTACATCCCTTGCGCCATTGCTTAGGATTGCTAATGTTTCTTTCTTCTATGCTTTCGAGGTGATTTAAATCTAAACATTTCAACTCTATTTCTAAATGTTTAATCAATAAATATCCCCACCGCGCGCATCCAATCGAGTTAGAGTAAATAAATTAAGTCTTGACTTTCTAGGACAAGATGTTCTTAATGAGTGAGTTCATTGGATGAGACTTTCTAGCTATTATTTGCTATTATTGTAATAAATAAGCAAACGACTTGTTATAGTGTGCTTTAAAGACTTGCACCAGCATGTGATTTTCAGAGTTTATTCTGTCCATTCGAACTATTTATATGATTTCAAGACTTTCTTATTATTATTATTATTATTTGGACGAAAGGAATTCTACGTATTTGTGGATTCCGAACTCAAATGGTGGAACCAACCAAAGATCATTCCTTTACAGAGAAATAATCAAAGCTTAAAAATAAAAAATAAAAATTAAAGAAAACGGAAGGGAAGGCTAAAAGTCAACTAAATCCAATGGGTGTTTTTTTAAATAAAGAAACCACGCTAGAACACTACCAAGAAATACTGCTATTAGCATCGAATGTTGCGGAAAACTCGTTGCTGAAAAGCAATAAATTATCTTAAAAATTATCTCAGCAATGTTGGGATTTCTTCTTCTTGTTGTTGGTTTCTTTGTTTGGCAATGCATTTGTACTAATTTACGCCCTAATTAATACATAGAGAATTACAGAGAAAAGGATTTCCTAGCAATTTTATTTTTTTTCCAGTAGTCAAGTCTGCACATTCCTGCTTCAACAGATTATTTGGCATCAGTTACATTTTCTTGCCTGGCGATTTTGAATAAGCCAACAACCAAGAGTGGAAAGATGAATTTTTTCTATCCTGAATTATTAAATAAATATATAAATTTTTTTTGAAGATAAATTATTAACTCATATTTATGAATTTTTAAAATTAATAGTTAAGTTTTAATTCAATTACACTATCCAAAATATTAAAAAATAAATTTAAAAGTACATAAAATTAAATTGAAAGTAAAAATAAACTCACTATTGAAGTTACATTCTTTGATGTTTTGTGGAATATAATTCATTTATAATCGAATCTGAATCAATATTGTAACAACTCCTCAACCGGGATAAAATAACAATCTCATGTCAACTGGAAAATAAAGTAATTAAATTTTTTTCCTCTCTCAATTCCTCCATCTTTCACTTGATTCTTTCTTAGATTAGTGTTTTATAAGTTGGACTTTGTAAGTTTACAAGTTTATTCTTTCACATTTTTTTTTTCTTGGATTTTTTTTATGTTTTTCCCTTACTTTTCTCTCTTTTTCTCTCGCCTTTTCTTTTCTTTCTTTTTCTATTCTGCTTCTGCTCAGTCGGTAACATATAAAAGGAAGGAAGAGCTGATTTGTTTTTTTTTTAATGATAAATAATCATTTTACCCTTAATGAGTCGTTTTGCTTTTATTTGACGGTTTTTTTTTTGTTAGCACTACCAAGTTCCATTCATCCTAAAATTTTAACCAGATTGTATTCAATATATTTTAAGATCCCTTGTAAAATTTCAACTCAATCTGATGGTCGGATTGAAAATTATGCCCAATAACGTAAAACTGGTCAAATTATGATTTTTCATCAAATTTCAGAATTTCTTCAAAAATTCTGAAATTTTAACCCAAGTTAAAGCATCATATTAGAAAGCTCTACGCAAATTTTTAATTTTTTTTGATAATTCAATCAAGAATTACGCATTTGTTTTTAACATAAAATTAATAAAAAAATATCGATAAAATCTTGATCTAGGCTATAGCACACCCAAATCTTTAAAATGCCTTCGCCCTTGCCAACAACAAAAGATGGACAAGAATAATTGCAATTTTTCTTCTCTCCAGAACCAAACTAATGAAGACTAGATTGAAGACTTATCTTTTTCTTTTTACTTGTCATGTTTTATTTTTTTTCACTTGTCCTGATTGAAGCAAATCCAGGTGAAAATTCTTTATTGATGTTACCTGCCTAAGCAGATCATTGTAATTTACCTGGTAGCCATATTTGACCAAGTAACTTGCATAAAAAAATCCTCCCTATCAGCCTACCCTAGGCTTTTTTTATGTCTTTTTGTTTTTTTGGTTTTTTTTTTTTTGAGTTATAAAGGGCCAACATAATTTTTTTTTTTAAAAAAAAAACCCTCCTTATAAGTCTTCCCTCTGAATCAAATTAATTTCTAATCACTTTTGATAGTGGATGCTTTTAACAAAAATGGAACTTACCATTTTTGTTAAAAGCATCCACTATATATATATATATATATATATATATATATATATATATATATGATTTTTTTTGATTATCTATAGTT
>Ga0307515_10003733_pt1 | contig 31936 bp, 17 predicted proteins | sample 17_EM_MG_FD_194513 | JGI IMG/M metagenome (GOLD analysis project Ga0307515, IMG submission 194513) | Populus trichocarpa ectomycorrhiza microbial communities from riparian zone in the Pacific Northwest, United States - 17_EM | ecosystem: Host-associated > Plants > Roots > Unclassified | place...
GTGCAGAGCCTCTATACGTAGAGCTTCGTGTAGAGCCTCCGTATACAGAGCTTCGTGCAGAGCTTTGGTAGAGCTCCGTGCGCGGCTCCCCTAAAGCCTTGTTCCGTAGAGCTCTTGTAAGCTTTATATCTATATAATGTTACTTACCCTTAGGATATTTAGATAAAAGTGGTACCATTTTAAAGCGCTTTATAAGCTCTATAAATCTATACTAATAGAAAATTTATTTATTTAATATTGGGAGGTGCATTATAAGTGTAAGCATATTAAGGGGATTTTGCTAAGACTATCCGGAGACTATCCGGATAGTCTCCGGATACTATCAGCTGATAGGCCTATTATCCGAGAGGCCTATCCGGCCTATCCTCCGCAGGTCTGTTAGTGTTTGTACCAACTTAATGGTACAAGTGAGTTATATCCCGGGGCACGAAATACGTATAGTATTATATGCTCTTTGGGATGGTGGTGACTTGTTCTTCTAATCGTACATGAAGAGGTAGAATTTAAGGGGTTTCCTGAGCTCGCTTAGCTCACGTGATTGTGTCCATAAATACCCATTCGAACTTATTTAGACACTTTCCTTATGCCTATAGTTCTTCTTTCTTTATTAACCGCGTAAATAGCTTAATATCCTTTAACTATTGCGCTATAAACCTTCTACAGTAATTATAAAACCCTAGGAACGATCTTAACTGTATAACATTCTCCAGTTCTTACTAATTTACTATAGCCTTAATCTTCTTTAGATTTATACTAAGTTGGCCTAGTTTAATAATAAATTTTATAAAATTGGTTTTCCTAGTAAAGAACTCGCATTTCTTAATTACTACTAGCATCTGTTCTTCTTATAGTCTCTTTAAGACCTATTTAACGTGTTCCCCGTGTTCTTTCTTGGTTATTAAGTAGATAATAATATTGTTAAGATATACTATAACAAATTTATCTAAGTGTTCTCCTAATATATTATTAATACGCTTTTAAAACGTTGCTAGTGCGTTTATAAGCCTAAATTGTATAACTAATAGCTTGTATAGTCCTTCCTTTAACCTAAAGGCTGCCTTCTATTTATTGCCTTCCTTAATTCTAATCTGGTGGTACGCCTATCTTAGATTTATCTTTGTAAAGATTTGCGCATTGCCTATTCTGTCTTAGATTTCGCTAATTAAGGGTAAAGGATACCTATCCTTCTTAGTGATACTGTTTAACTATTTATAGTCAATATATAGCCTTAGTTTGCTATTCTTCTTTAGTATAAATAGTACTAGATAACCTGCTAATGACTGCGATGGTTTAATGTATCCCTTTTATAGATTTTCCTGGATAAACTCTTTTAATGCTCTACCTTTTTTTTCGGTAAGCTTATAGATTGGAAAGAACCTTAGACTTATTTCTAGTTCTAATTCTATTTTATAGTTTTATGCTATATACTCTAATAGCTTTTTACTTTCTAGTGACTATAGTTTCTTGCCGTACTTATAGTATCTCTTTAGTACATAGCTTAGCCCTTTCTCTATTTCTTTGTAGGTTGCCCCTACTTAGTACTATACTAACTTAGCTTATTATTATATTTTATGTTATTAAGTATCCCTAATATCGACTTAACCTATAATCTAATTGATTTTTAGATTATATTTCTGTAACTAAGGCATTTTTAATACTGCCTTATTATTCCCTAATAGTAATATATTAAAAGACATCTTAATCTATCTTCCTTTAATAGTTAACTAAATTAGTCCTATTTTAAGGTTAATAATACCTCCTCTATAGGCTATCGGATCCCCTAAAATTGTTACTAATAGGTAAAAATATTCTTTCTTCCTATATAGTAATCCTATTCTTTTAACTGGTGTTAGTAAGATATAGTTCCTTATTACTCTATTATCTATTAATACCTTAAACTATTAATCTTACCACTTAACTTATAAATTTAGGTGTTATCCTTAAATTTCTTTAAGGGTTTAAGGTTCTACTACTGATTCCCTCTAGTCCTATAGGCCTCTACTTTTCCTAATTATTAGCTGCTTAATCCTACTTGTACTTAGTCTACTTTTAGCTAATACTTAGTTCGCTTTTTGTATTTAATATACTATAGATAGGTATTTTCTAGATATTCCTACTATTATTGTCCATCTAGGTATTCTTCCGTAAGGAATCTTTCTGGCTAAAGTATTAAGTCCCTTTATCCTTAAACTTTTACGGGGTGCCAACTATGTATATACTTAGTGTTTTAATATTTTACCTTATCCGGTGCCTAATATATCCTTACTAGATATTTCCAGTTTTTATCTTTAGGTGCTTTATATATATTATATATATTATTTACGTATATAATCTATACTAATATATAATATACTTAGTGTCTTAGGTTAACTCTTAGCTTATCTTTATCCTTAAGTTTAAACCTTTCTCGTATTAATTTAAGCATTACAACTTTGTTTATAGGTATTAAGATTTGCCTTTCGCTTCTCTAGTCCTCTAATTACTCCTCTAGATCTTTTAATATTATAATTAAGGCTCCTTTAATATAACTTATAGCCTTTTCTATAATCGGGTGGTCTTAGATAACTTTTTTTATCTAACTATATATAGAAATCTTCCTACTTATTATTGTGTTGTTGTCTATACCACTTTTAGTATAACCCTTTAAGTGTATATGGCTTATCCGTAAGGAAGTATCTTCTTATTACTATATTATAACAGCCCTTTATATATCGTTCTTTAAATCTAGTTAGGATCCCTAGATCCTCTTCTTATTCTAATTTAGTAAGCTACTTAGCTCTTAGTATGCCTATCTTAGGCCTATTAGTAATTCTTTATATAGGTGCTCTATCCCTTATACGACCTAGTATACTAAATCTCTTATCTAGTTTCTGTTCTTGCTATAAGGTAATTCTTGCTTTAAATTCCTCTATGGTTTCTTTCTTATTGCGTCTTATAAGTAGATCTTTAAAGTTTTCTTGCTTCTTAATCTTATTAATAGTCCTTATTTATATATTAAAGTCTTGGTTTTATAGGATTCTTAATCCTAAGCTAGCTTCTATCTTAAGCTTTACTCCTACTTTAGTCTAACTGGGCTTAGGTGTTCTTATCTTATCTTAAAAGTCTTAAATCTTACTTATTTTATCTTAAGAGTCTTATGCCTATAGGAATCTCTGTCCTAAGCTTATTTGTATATTTTTAAACTAAGCTATTGCCCTACTCTATTAGTTTTCGTTTATTATGGGTCCTTAGGTATACCTTATCTTATTTTAAGAATTTTGGTTATCTCTTATCTTATTTTAAGAATCTTAAGCCTTTAGCCTTTTACCTTTATTAAGTAATAAATTAACACTAGTAGTTATTTGCTTATTTAATCTCTGTAAAATACTCTTCCTTTTATCTTATAAAGCAATAAATGCCGTATTTAACGGTGTTATAATACCCGTTACTAAACCTTGCTTTATAGCGGTCTTAGTTTCTACTTCTAATATAACTTCTTTAAGGTTTGCACGCTCCTAGTAAGCTGCCTTTATTTCCTTATAGTTCGCAAATATTTTACCTACGTTAAACTTGTCGTCTTTAATATCCGATCTACGCGATGGTTTATTAGTCCCTCTACACTCTATAGATTTTAGCTCTTATAGCCAATAGCTTACACCGTACTTAGCGTCTTTATAAATTTGGTATGCGTTATTATAATAAAACGCGAAACTTCTAATTAAATATTCTTTTGTTCCTCGTAGTATACTATTATCCCTCTATATATATGTGTCTTCTGCTAGTTTAGTTTCCTTTATTATATAGTAACTCTAACCATCTTTATAATTCCTCGCGAAGTAACTTTATTTCCCGCAATTTATATAAGCTCCGTCTCTAAACTATTAACTTTGCTATAGAGTCCGCCTAAACGTCTTCTGCTACTAAGATCCCTAGTTTAGCCTTTGCTTCTTAGTCCTATAATTACTAAATCCTTAACCTTTAGGTTTTTATAGTTTCTTACTCTATCTCTTATAGGTTTCTTTTGTACTACTTAGGTCTATTAGCTCTGCGCTATACTATAGTTTTTAACTTATCTTTAGTCGCTATATACTTTATATCTTATATAACTATAGAACTCTATCTTAGCCTCTTTTAGCCTATTCCCTTTAGTAGATCTAATTATTAATTTTAATCGCTTAATCTATTAAATCCCTTAGGGTATCCGCATCTTCTATTAGGATAATCGCGTCCTAGACTTTAGCCTTAAGTCCCTATTTATACTATACTATAAGCGCTTTATTATTCCACTTAACTTATATAGCTAGCGTTTAGAACTATATTGTGTACTTAATTGCTAAGGTTTATTATATAATGTTTTAGAGTTTTCTTTCCGCTGTGGTTACTGCCTTTAGGTCTCCAAACATTTATATAAGTTGCTCCGTAAATCCTTTTTAACTTAAGAATATAAACCGTACCTTTTAGTTAGTGGTTGTTATTCTATTCACCTGTATTTTTATAAGGTAAGGCTTAAACTACTTAAGTGCCCTTCCTAATAGGAATAGTTCTGCATAAGCTATTCGATCTATAGGTATTAGTAGTTTTATTCCTTCTTACATAACCTTAAAATGCATTTATATAAGAAATCCCGTAAGCTTTAATCTTTCTCCTAAAAATCTCTTAATTAAAGGTAACTTAATCTTTACTGCTCCTATCCTATTAATCTTTTATTTAAGTGTCGCATTATTTTTTATTAACTAGTTAACTATTTTTTATAGTTATCTAACCGTTATAGGTTGCTATAAGTTAGTATCTATTATACTAGTGTCGCCTCCTAACCTTAAAGTAGTTGCCGCCGTTAATAGCGTTATAGTGGCTGCTTTTAGTGGCATATTATTTAACTTTCTATATTTAATACTATAACTAGGTAGTAATTATGTAACGGAACCTTATAGTAGGTACTACGATAGGCTTATTATTAGGCTAGGTGTATAGGTAATATAAATTAAAGTTAACAACGTAATAATAACTAGTGGAGTAGTTGCCTAATAGATTAACTCTAATTGTATTCTAAGAATTACTACAAGGAAAGAACTATCTAGAGTAGGGACTGTGGTCCTTTAAATACACAACCGTACTCCTAGGAAACCCTCTTTATATGTAAGGTACGTGTACTCTATCTACTCTATTATAGATCCTATAGATTCTACAGATTATATAGATTATATTACGTGACTTAGTTACTATTCCTCGTTATATGGCTCTACTGGCTCTATTTTGGACCGTGCTTATATTAACCAACTAGCTTCTCCCGACTCCTCTCTAAGTAGTCGTAATATTGTACTTAAAGCGTCCGTAACAAGATAGATAATAGTGGTGGGAATGCCTAAAAAATATATATCTATAGTACATTAAAGACAAAAAGTAAATTAAGTATTAGCTAAAAGGGGACTAAGTATAAATAGGATCTAGTAGCTAATAATTAGGAAAAGTAGAGGCCTACGGGACTAGAGGGAACCAGTAGTAGAGCCTTAGACCCTTAAAGGAATTTAAGGACAACACTTAAACTTATAAGTTAAATGGCAAAATTAGCAGTTTAAAGCATTAATAGATAGTGGAGCAATAAGGAACCATATTTTACTAGCAGCAGTTAAAAAAATAGGATTACCATATAGAAAGAAGGAATATCCTTACCTATTAGTTATAATTTTAGGAGATCTAATAGCCTATAGAGGAGGCATTATTAATCTTAAAATAAGACCTATTTAGTTAACTATTAAAGGGAAATGAATCGAGATGTCTTTTGATATATTACCATTAGGAAATAATAAGGTAGTACTAAAAATACCTTAGTTATAGGAATATAATCTAAAAATTAATTGGATTATAGGTTAGGTTAATATTAGAGATACTTAACGCCGTAAGATATAATAACAAACTAAGTTAATATAGTACTAAGTTGAAGCGATATATAAAGAAACTAAGAACGGGTTAAATTATATACTAAAAAGATACTATAAGTATAGCAAAAAGCTATAGTCACTAGAAAGTGAAAAGCTATTAGAATATATAGTATAGGACTATAAGATAGAGTTAGAACTAGGAATAAGTCTAAGGTTCTTTCTAACCTATAAACTTACGGAAAAAGAGTTATAGGCACTTAAAGAGTTTGTTTAAGAAAATTTATAAAAAGGATATATTAGGCTATTATAGTTATTAGCAGGATATCTAGTACTATTTATATTAAAGAAAAATAGTATACTAAGGCTATATATTAACTATAGATAGTTAAATAGCATTATAAGAAAGGATAGATATCCTTTACCCTTAATTAGCAAAATCTAAGATAGGATAGGTAATATATAAATCTTTATAAAGATAGATCTAAGATGGGCGTACTATTAGATTAGAATTAAGGAAGGCAATAAATAGAAGGCAGCCTTTAGGTTAAAGGAAGGACTATATAAACCATTAGTTATATAATTTAGGCTTATAAACGCACTAGCAACGTTCTAGAAGCAAATTAACAGTATATTAGGAGAGCACCTTAATAAGTTTATTATGGTATACCTTAACGATATTATTATCTACTTAATAAGTAAGGGAGAATATAAAGGACACGTTAAATAGGTCTTAAAGAGACTATAAGAAAAACAGATGCTAGTAGCAATTAAGAAATGTAAGTTCTTTACCAGGAAGACTAATTTCGTTAAATTTATTATTAAACTAGGTAAATTAAGCATGGACCTAAAGAAAATTAAAGCTATAGTTAATTAGTAAGAACTAGAGAACGTTACGCAGCTAAGATCGTTCCTAGGGTTTTGTAACTACTATAGGAGGTTTATAGCACAATAGTTAAAGAATATTAAGCTATTTACTTAATTAACGAAGAAAGAGAAACTATAGGTATGGGGAAATAAATAAAAGAAGTTATTTATAGAGCTTAAGAAGTTATTTACCTAGGAACTAATCCTTAAAATCTACTAACTAAAGTTAGAAATAGTTGTTAAGATAAATATATTAGACTTTGCATTAGGAGTATACTTTATATAAAAATATAAAGACGGATGGCATTTAGTAGCATACTATAGTTAGAAGATAACACTACTAGAGTTAAACTATAACATCTATAATAAGGAGTTATTAGATATAGTTACAGCACTAAAGAAATAGAGAGCGGTCTTATAAGGAATAGAGTAACTATTTATAGTTAAGACGGACTATAAAAACCTAATAGGATTTTTAATAATAAAGGAACTTAACTGGAGATAGGTTAGATGGGCAGAAACACTTACAGATTACTATTTTAAGATTTAGTATACTAAGGGTACAGACAACGTATAAGTAGATGCTTTAAGTAGAAAAGCTAAATTATAAAACAATAAGAAGCTATTAGGGGCTTTACTATAAAAAAATATAGACGGATTAATTAGGTACAATTATCTAAAAATTATAGTAACTTAAGAAAATAAGTTAGAAAGAGTCTACAAGATACTAGAAAGCTTTTAGGTATAAAAAATTCTAGAAGTATAGCTAGAAGATCTATAGATGGATATATATAAGAACTAAGAAGCTATATATATCCTAAAAGGCATAGCAAAGCATTTTGTGGAAGACTTCTATAAGGGAATAACTTAGGGACACAACGGAGCTACAGGCTTAGTATTAAGACTTTAGGAGGAATACATTATTAATAAAATCTAGGGGATCGCCAGAAAAGTCACTAAAGAATGCCTAGATTGCTAAAGAAATAAACTAATAAGGTATAAGCTATACGGAGGGCTATAACTAGTTAAAATACCAGAAAGACTATGGGAGGTTATATTATAGGACTTTATTATAAAGTTACTAAAATTAAGAGACCCTATTACCAGACAAGATTATAACGCGATTTTAGTAATAGTAGATAAGCTTATAAAGTGGGGATACTTTATAGTATATACAAAAGAAATCTCAGCAGAAGATATTGCTAGAATCTATATTAAGGAAGTATTTATAAGATATAGAGCACTAAGCAAAATTATATCGGATAGAGATCTAAGATTTATAGCAGCATTTTAGGAGGTATTCTTGGCGGAATAAGGAGTTAGAGCAGTAACTTCTACCGTATATTATCCGCAGACAGATAGTTAAATAGAAAGATTAAATTAGATACTAGAGCAGTATCTAAAATACTATATTAATTACGCATAGAATAATTAGGTATTGTTATTACTAGTTATATAGTTTGCATATAATGTAACACTACAGGAAGGAATGGGCATATTACTATTTAAGGCGAATTACGGATACGAACTAAGAACATTATTATTGCTATATTAAGTAAAGAAAATAAGTAGTATAGCTAAAGAAAGAATAAAGACGTTAATAAATCTTTATATAGACCTTATAGAAATAGTAAAGGTAGTATAGCAAAGAATAAAAAAGTACTATAATACTAAGAGATCTAAGGGACCAGATCTTAAGGAGGGAGATAAAGTATAGCTACTATATAAAATTTTCAAAAGTTGACGGCCAAGTAAGAAGTTAGACTATATTAGACTAGGACCTTTTAAAATTATATAAAGAATTTCACTAGTCACGTTTAAGTTAAACCTACTAGCCAAAATGAAAATTTATCCTATATAGCATATTATAATGCCAGAGCCAGTATATGGGAATATTAAGTTACTAGTCTATAAGGTAGACACGTATAAGGGATAGGAGAAAGACAAATAGTAAGTTTTAAAGATCGTTAGTTATAAGGACGTTAACAACAAAACATAGTATAAGGTTAAGTGGATAGGCTATAATAAGACTACCTAGGAACTACTAAAGAATTTAAAAAATGCTATAAGAAAGGTATAGGAGTATTAAAAGAGATTAGGTCAGGCAATATTAATAAAGAAGGATCGTTAAAAAATAAGTCACTTAAGGGGGACTTAGGAGGAACAGCTACTAAGCTATTTAGAGTTATTCCCTATTTAATTAAGGGAGGACTAGTCCTCTTGTTACCAAGTTCCTATAGACCTTATTCTATAAGTTTCCACTCCTTAAAACGGACCTTCTTACGCACCTTCTTAAGATAAATTAGTTAAGTAGACGCAGCAAGACAAGAGTTAAGAGTATGTTATTAGGCATTAGCAGCCTCCCGCTTAGCATTATAAGAACAATAAAGCTTAGCCAAAGCTACTAACAGCTTATTATCTAGCCGCGCAGTAGTAGATTAAATATAAGACCCTAAGATAGATTAACTAGGGAACTTAATAACTATTAAGAGTTATAGGACGCGCATATTTAGCGTTAGATATAGAACGAATGTTATAAGAAGAATGGATGTTTGCTTTAGTACACTTTAAGCAAAAGGACAGTTACTATAAGGAAGGGCTCGCCAATATAACATAAATTAACCCCTCTTTCGTATAATAAGAACACGGAAATAGTATAATCTCACTAAGCGATAAGATAATGGCAATAGTATAAAACTAATAAGCTATAGAAGAAAAAGGAGTTACTTTAAGTATAATAAGTAACGATGTTAACTAAATTAATTAGACGGATATTACACCTCTAGTAAACAACTTAGAGATATTAGGAATCTTTAAGGACGAAGATAAAGAGAAGGGAGATGGTATTACGGACGCTTTAAGTATAATATTATAACTACTTAGAGAGAAGTTAAAAGAATCTAGTTAGTTAATACGGGCACGGTCTAGTATAGAGCTAATAAAACCATTAATAAAGAATAGTAAGCAAGTTATATAAGGTAATCTATATAATCTATATAATCCGTAGGATCTATAATAAAGCAGATAGAGCATATATACATTACGTATAAGAAGGATTTCATAGGAGTATAGTCGTGTATTTAAAGGACTACAGTCCCTACCTAGATAGTTTCTTCCTTATAGTAATTCTTAGAATACAATTAGAGTTAATCTGTTAGGCAACCACTCCACCAGTTATTATTACGTTGTTGACTTTATTTGCATCACCTACACACCTAGCCTATTAATAGGACCCACCGTAGCACCTACTATAAGGTTCCATTATATTTACTAGTGGCGAATATACTATAATCCGCGTATAGATAATAAAGTCTAAGTTTTTTTAGTAGAAACTTTAAGAGCGTCTTATACTAGATTTAAGGTAACTATTTTAGTCTATAGAGGGCCTTCTTAAGGTGGTAGACTTTGCTAGCTTCTTTATAGCCTTTTAGCATAATAATATAAGTTCTTAATTAATTAGTCTATAGAGAAAGGCGGTTTTAATATCTATCTGTTTAATTTTAAGGTTATAGTAGGTAGTAATTATAAATAGAGCCCTAAAAGCTATAGGTTTTACTACCATAGTAAAGGTCTAGTTGTAGTTGACACCGTACTACTATAGATATCCCTTAATAACCTATTTAGCCTTATAGCGAAGGACCTCGCTATCCTTTCCCCTTTTAACTTTAAACACCTATTTATTAGCGAGAGGCTTATAAGGAGGCTTAGGGAGGCGAGGTTAATAAGCTCCTATATCTAGTTCTTAATTAAAGACCCTACCTCCTCTATTATTACTTTTATCCATTCTTCGCTATTTAGGCCGTTAATTGCTCAGTTATACATATAAGGCTTATCTTCGTTAATTAAGGTAGTAGATATATACGTTTTAAGATTAGGTAAGCTAGTATATTAAATATAGCTGGCTAATAGAGCTATAGGATTAACCGCATTGCGATCGTTTAAGTAAGGGTTTTAAGGTATAGATTGTGGAGAAAAGGTAAATAGAAGGGCTATTAGTTTGTCGCCTATTTTGTCGTCCCAGTTGCTTAGTAGCTTATTAATATTATTAGCCCATTAGTTAAGACTTTGGTCTATACCTATAAGGTTTATAAGGAAGGCAGTAGGGTTACTTAGTAGGTTAATTCTTAACGTCTAGCGGCCTAATTAAGTAGTGGTTGTAGTAAGGTTTTTAGGCAGAGACTTAAGCCTATAGGGTAAACTATCGCGACCTTCCTTCTGATTAATTCTTTGTTGTCTTTTTCTTAATAGAGGCTTCGGCTAAGGAGTAGTAGTATCTTCCCTTCCTTACTTATTAGACGAGTTTATAGATTCTTCCGTAAATATAGTAGTAGTCTTTAAACTAATATTACCTTTATAGATTTTAACGTCTTTAAGCCGCTTAATCTTCTATTTATTTAGTAGCTAAATATAATAGATTGTCTTGCCGTTATAGCTAATTAGAATACCCTTCTTTACTTATAAAGCGAACCTAGCTAATTTTATACGATCTCCTTTGGCTATAAGGGAATAGACAGTAGATTCTAGAGCCTTCAGGTAGTATACTAAGGGAGGTTTACCCTTAAGCTTTTTATAAGGTAATATACCATTAAGAGCTCTTATAGGGCGTCTGTTTTTAATATATATAGCTATAAGAAGTATATTAGGCCATAGGAAGTCTAGTATATTGCCTATAAGGATTATTAAGCAGGTAATCTTAGTAGAGATTCGCTGCAAGCGCTCTACTACTCCGTTCTCTTCTTAAGCGTATAAGGCGGTAGGTTTAAATTCTATACCTAGATTATCTATCTAGGTAGTTACTTTCTTGCTATAAAGCTCCACTCTATAGTTAGTATAAATTCTAGCAATTTTAAGGTTAAATTCGGTGTGGATCTAGTTATAGTACCTCTATAGAGTATTAAGCCACTTATCCTTTATATAGACGGTATAGATTATAGTAAACCTTATATAGTCGTTAGTAAAAAATACGTAGTATCTTTCGCCTTTAAAGCTAATAGGGGTAATAGGCCCTACTAGATCCGTATAGATGAATTAAAATGGCCGTATAGCTCGTTCTTAAGGTGTTCTATTATACCTCTTTTAGGCTTTAGATTAAGCGCAAGGCTTATAATATTCATTACTAACGTTATTAAACTTAATGTTAAGTTTATTTAGGTAGCGTCTAAGGTTGATATAGTTAAGGTAGCTAAATCGGTAATGCCAAATAGGTAGACTTTTGTCGTTTTTAATGGTATAGAGGACTAATTTTAACTAGTGGTTATACTACCGAATTAGGTAGAGTTATTAAATTTTAGGCGCGTAACCTATTACCTCGTTATTACATTTAAGTTTATGAGTCTTATTGTTAAAGAAGACACTTATTTCCTTAAGCTGGCTTCTAAATAGTAGGTTTGCTAGTAAATATAGCACGTAAAGGATATTATATAAAGTAAGCGTGCTTCCGTGGCTTCTATTAGGTAGTGCGGTTTATATAAAGACAGATCTTTTACCTTCTAATTAAGCTCTATAGGGACCAACTATACTTAACAAGGTGTCGTCATTAACGTAGTTAAAAAGAAGTTTACGGTTCTTACAGCAGTAGACAGTAGCGGCGGTGTCGTAGATAAAGTCGTACCTACTTAGTCAAGCTTATACAACCACTACTGCAAGCTCTTGTTATGGATTTGCGTTAAGCTTAGCTTAACTAGAGTGTTTATTAAGCTAGATAGGTACTTAAGTCGTCCTTCACTTCTTCCTTAAGCGGATCCTATTACCAATTTCTTTTAAAGCGTTATCTAGCTTCCTCTCCTAGCAGTCTTCTTCGTAGTACGTAGTTCTGTTATATCTTACACAGTTAGAGTGTTTGCATATCCTAACTGGTGCTATTTTTCTCTTTATAGGCCCTCTATCGTTTAATTGTACTACTAGTGTAATAAAGACCTCCTAATTAAGTTCGCTATTAAAGATAATAAGTTCCTTACCTAAGGCTTATAGATCGGTATTTTCCCGCATCTAATTCGTTCGTTTTATTGTTTTAAACTAAGTGTAGCTAGTAGAGTTAACCCTATATAGGAGGGCCGCTTAGGCGAAGACCTTATAGTTAATAGGTTGGTTCATTTTAATAAGACAATTAAGGTTTAATATAATATAGGAGACAAACTCCTTTACGTTCTTAAAGTCTTAAACGCGTTTAGTAAAGAAGGTAGCTATAATATTAGTAATAGCTGCCGGATTAAGATCCTTAAAGCGTTCTTTTAACGCTTTTTATTTTTTAAGCGCCTATCTAGCGTTTAATATAAACGGCTTATAGATATCGCTAACGCTCTAGTTAATAAAACCAGCTATATAGGCTAGCTGTTCCTTATATTTCTCCTATTCCTTTACTAAGTTAACTAGTTTAATTTTTAGCTGTTTACTAGTAAAGCCTAAGTCCGCCCATTTCTCCTTAATCGATTTAAGTGTAGGAAAAGGTTGTAGTAAATTATTAAGGACCTATTTAATATTCTTAGATCGGAGGTAGTTTTATACATTAATACTAAATATTAGCCTGTCTTCCTGTCTAACGAGCTTTCGAATAAAGACTTAGGCGGTACGTTCGTCGCTTATATTAGCGGGGCTTTATATTATAGATAGTTTATAGTAAGCAGTCTATAGGCCTTATTAAGACAATATTATTAGATTGGTTTCCTTTTATAAGAAGTGTTTATATAGTATAGGTTTTAACTTAGTATATTCCTTAGCTAGTATAGGCAGTTCTAATGAGCTTCTTCTAACCTACTACTAATACGGTTATTATAGAGCTTTATTCTTAAAACTCTATCGTTCTATTTTAATAATAGTAAGGTTGTCTACTAAATAAGAGGTCCTCCTAAGCCTTCGGTGCCGCGGTTTAATTACGGACTATATTAGGCTCGTCCTTAGTAGGATCCTCTTATATATTTAGCGTAGAGTCCATAGTTAGCAGCTACGTAGCTACTCGTTATAGGTTTTTAGCATTATAAGTTAGGTAAACGTTCACCGACTTTTTACGCCTGTGTGGTGATATTGTAATAGCAAATATCGTAACAATAATAAAGCAATTAGATTTAGCCCATTAGGCGCAAACCCGGGCTTATAACCTATTAATTAAGGCTATAGAGCTAAAACTTTGTGTATTGCTTATTTTCTATATAGGTGGTTGAAGAGATTTCAAGGAACTTCGACCGACGGTTAAAGTTGTCTGATTGGTCAGATTCCTGCCAAGAGATGTCTCCCACAAGTCTCATCACGTGATATTGTTGCGGGCTTGTTTTCCAACAGGTTGTTGCTACACCTCGCGGATATCGGCTGCAACAATAAGGTAATAAGGTAGTTTACAAAAAATTAAATAATATGGTTCTCTTTATAAAGGTTGTTTTAGGTATTTTAGCCATTATATATAGCTATTACGCGTGTTATTATTGCTATAAAGTGTTGGTAGGGGGGGTACGTGGACATCCACAGGAGCTTCCTGAGATCACGTGATTGCTTTCGCCTGTTGTATATATTCTCATCCTTCGTGACTGCTCCACCTTATGGAGTCCTCACACACCATACACCTGCATCCCCGTGTGACATAAAGTATAATAAAAATCCAAATCGTGCACCAGACCTTCTTACGAAGGTTTCGCCGAAAACGGATTAGCGCTGGGCAAAACCTCGGAAGAAGGTCTGGCCCCAGGCAAAACGGAATCGCGTCTGAGCTTGCTGAGGTTGTTAACAGGAGTTGATATATCAGCTCCATCCCCGCCATAACAACTTGCATTACCGACCAGATTCGTTGTAAAGGTAAGTGCTACTTATCCTTATTCTCCCCCTTCATTATTTAGAATCATGGAAAAATATTTCTTACTCCCAGTGGTAGTTACGTCATCGATTGTCCCAAATACTTATTCCCAGCGTCAGGCTCTGCTGACTTGTCCACTCCAAGTTTTTGACCATATCCCTTCTTTTTGACTCCATAGTATTAAGAAGGCACCCTCCAATTGTGTGTGACAGTAACTTGGTATCCGATATGCCTCCATCCCGGGAAGCTACGGCGCCGCAACCTCCTCCGGAGAAGTCTGAGAAACCTGTCACCGTTCTTGTTACTGGCTTTGGTGTAAGCTTATATTTTAACTTATCAGCGGCAATGTTTTAATTATTCACGTTTTCCTTTAGATTTTGCTTGCCTGGGTCTTATATGATATTTCCTTTTTCGAAAGTACCTTTTTCTAAAGCTCCTTCTTGATTTCTAGCGCCTCACCTTTTAGAAAAGGCCGAGGCATTTATAATCAACATTATAAAAGCATTTTTTACAGTATTTCCTCCGAATGGGAAAGAGAAAGAGGAATTAAACTCTACATGTATTCGTACTGTTATTTTCCCCATTCCAAAATATTCGAAAAGTTCCTAGAGTAACATCATACGCAGCCTTTCCTCCACAAATTTCCCGTTAACTCTTCTTGGTCCATCGCTTCAACCCTTCCGTCCATTATTCCGGCTACGAAAGCTCATCCAATACCAATCCACATCATCGTTCACCACGAGCCTATTCGTGTAGCATATAAGTCCGTCCTCGATGTCGTCCCGCCGCTTCTTAGCAACATCTGCCCAGAGCCGGATATTGTGTTACATATTGGGCTCTCTACCGGCCGGACATTCTATACTCTTGAAAAAGGTGCCCGCCGAATAGGCTATGGTGCCATTGCCGACGTCGACGGCTACCACTTCACCGATGAAGAAGCAAAAAAGCAGTGGCCAAACCTTCCATCAGTGTTGAAAACCGGCTTCAAGACTGAAGATGTATGGCAGCGTTTACGCAAGGAGCTCAGCCATCTCGACGCTGACGTACGGCCTAGCGAAGACGCGGGAAATTTCTTGTGCGGGTTCATTTATTATACGAGCATGGCGGAGTACTACAAATTGAGCGAGAAAGAACGACCAGTTATTTTCCTACACGTGCCGGATCTGCCGACGAAGGGCAAACTAGACCAAGGGAGAGAGATAACGTGTGCATTGATTCGAGCATTGGTAGAGAGCAATAAACATTTTGGTGCCGGGAATGGTACCGAAGAGAACCCGGACGGAGAGCATATTCGGGGGATATGTCAAGAAACCGATGCGAATTTCTCGGATATAATGTAGTGCCTTAGACAACACTTCGGCTGACGGATAGGCAGCAAATAGTCGAATTATGAGTTTCGTTGCATTATTGACAATGGATTACGCAAGGAATGAACAAGGGTCTGTGTATATCCCGCGCCCAATCACATAAAAGTAGTTTTTTTGTCACTATTTTTACCAAGAGATCTCTTTTCTCTATTCATAAACCGTTTCGTCCTCATGCTTGCGTTTCTAGTATATTTCCTGTACATCTCCCTTCTTATATGATCTGTTAAGGGTGGTTGCGCGTGTCGCATATGACGTCGGGCAATCTGGCCTTAGGGATTTCCTATACTCACTCTAGATTTATAGGTGAATTCATAGGATCAAACCAGGTATTTTCACACCTGAAGCCTGCAGGTGAATTTTGAATATACGCAATAAGATGAAAATTTTTCATCGCTAGTCCTATTAATTCACTATCTCTAGTGTTCACAGGAGGTTTTGCAATGTAAGAGCAAACATGAATCTTCTCGCAAGCGACAATTACAACTTCCCGAGCACCTCTAAGATCTACGACTACTATGGAAACTCCGTAATACTTCTTCTACTTACTCTCTTTCTCCTCTAGCGTCCTAGGAGCTGGTCCAAAGTTCATTACAAAACCCCAATCCTAGCATACATACTCTCAATTTCTTTCTCATATAGTCTGAAGGTGCTCCTCCGATCCACGCTTCCTTTTCCTAATCTCACAAAGGGTTTCTCCTTAGTCGCGATGAGAACCAGCTCTTTCAGTAATCGTGTCTCGGCTACAAGATGTTCATTTCCTTCTTCGATAACTGGCCAGATTTCCTCTATAATAGGATCTGCATCCGTCTTCTTCTGCCCATTGATTCTAACAACTTTCTCGCCTTTCTTCAATCCGTTCCGGAGGATACGGTCTCCTTCAGGAGACACAAGTTCCAAGAGAAGAAATGGTCTGCTCTTGCCGGCCCCACCAATCAACGCGGCTTTAATCTTCCCATGACTAGCTCTAAGATGCTCCTCAGCAGATGCAGCATACATCTTCACTTCCCCCGTTAACAAAATCAAGTCGTCTGTCCGGCCCATGTACTTCCATAATCCCTTTTCGTGCTTCCTCGGATCTGGGTGCGGACTCCATAGGTCTTTGCTCCTGAACTCGGTCAAGTTGGGCAGTTCTTTAATTTTGAAGAAATTTGTGTAACTGTAGGACTCGGGGGTGCGGTGGACAATAAGCTCGTAGAGGTCCGGGTTGGACGTGACAAGCTCGAAACGGGCACCGAAGTACGGATGGAAGCGGAAGTACTCCCAATCCGCCGGATCCCCCCGGTGCTCTTCTTTCCACTCTACTTTCTGACCGTGGGGGACAAAATTAACAGTCGGCACAGTTACCCAGACACCCCCCTCCGTACTCCCTATGATCGGTCTTAGGTTTCCTACCTTCGCCAGCCAATCCCCCACACTTTTCGCCAGGGGCGCGCCGCCGAAACCGATTAGGTTTAGATTAGCTAGGTTGTCACGGTAGGTCGGATTTGCAGCGAGTTCTTCTACTAGCCCCGGCGAGTAGAAGCCACCGTCTACGTTCCCGAACCTGTGGACGGCGTCGGCGATGGGTGCGGTGACGGGGATGTCAGGTGGGCCGAGGACCAGTATCATTGAATAGAACGGGGCCCACGAGAGAGCGGTTAAGCAACCAACGATCTTTTCACGCGTTAGCTTGGGGCCATGTACGGCGGTGGGGAGATGGGAGTAGTGTGCGAGGGAGCAAAGAAAGTTAGGCGTGGAGAGTATTGCGGAAAGGAAGAGATCCACGGAATACGTACATGAAATATTGGTAGCATCCCGTAAATACGCTTGTTTTCAAACAACACGGTATTTCCAGCGATCCCATCGGTAGGTGGGAGCAGGTGGTGAGCGTCTATTGTTGCAATCATTTCATTTGTGATCGTGACAGTTTTAGGAAAGCCTGTTCTAGACATCAGCTGATTTGCGCAAAGGAAGTTTAATTGAATTCGTGCATTGTATCAGGAGCAGGGGAAAAGGTCATTATATGAGCTTGGAACTGCTCTGCGCCGACGCTGCATAACCTTGGGAAGAAATTCAGGTCTCCATAGTAATTTTCTGAGTATCCTCATTTTAGCCATCCCACTGGGAAATACGTCCGGGTAGGGCTTATGACTCCTGAAGCAGGAGTTTCTTCTACCACCTTTCAGGTCCCACCAAGTCTTGATTGCAGTCAAAAAGAACCTAGGGGACAGACCTGAACTGCCGCTCGTATGATAAACCGCAAAAGGGTCTTCTCTCGCCTCCTCCCACGTTTTCTTATACTCATACTCGGATACCTCTTCTTCACCAAGCCAATCTTCAAGCTCCGGAACTATAATCATTGCAGATCCCGGGATTGCCTCTTGAAGTCTCTCGGTGAGCAGGACAAGCGGCCTTGCGCACAGGAATGCACGAGTATCCGTCGTTTTTGCAAGATGCGTCTGGGCCTCGAGCGATGCGAGCAGCGAAGGCATCAACCCCTGGATTCTATCAGCACATCTTCAGTTCGAGCTACATGGCGTGCAGAGTATACCTTGCGCCCAATCTTAATAGCCGCAACAGCTAAGATTGCATATCTCAAATCCCGTGGTCCTAAATACGCAAACGTCTCAAACCCGCCATTGGACTTCCCCAAACGACCTTCAAGCCACCATGCTGCTTTGTTGATCGCATTGGCGAAAGTCACGTAGGTGATATCGCGGAAACCTCGGACAAGATCCTCATTGCATCGGGGAATCGACGCGTAGACTTTCGTCGGATCGGTTTTGGCGAAGTGGGTGATAAGGGGAGGAAGAAGGCGTTTACCATACGGTGCACTCGCTTCTGCAACCATGGTGAGTAAGGCTCTGTATTGTGGAGGGGCGGCTACAAGCAGCGGTATTCTTCAAGCTCAGGGAGTCTAAGTATTTGACGGATAAGCTAGGCGTCCCCCCCGTTTTCATCCTCTACGCGCCACTATATATGAACAAATGAAAAGCTCGCCACCTTGACTTCAATGACCCAATTTCTACATAAGGAAGCCATAACAGAAGCTATAGTGCCTTGAGTCAGCTTCGTGGGCTGGGCCATGGGGTTGGAGGTGTTGGGTTGGCTCGTATTATGTTTTGAGTGGTGAGGTGACCCGTCTAGCCCTTGATTGGCAATGTCGCGGTCAATTCCATCCCAAGTCTCGCGTCAGCACGGCATATACTTGCCTACCATAGGCAATGATTGTAAATGCTTGTAGTGGTGAAAACCGACGACATTAGCTAGTTGAAGTTTGCGAGAGATATTTTAGGAATAATTCCAAGGTTCATTGGAAGTATTCATCCACGGTTAGTAAGTTGAATAATTATAATTAAATCCCCCAGCAACTACAAACCCATTAGAGCAAAGGTGAAAGCGAAAGCAAATAATTGATATTGAAAATAACAATTCTCCCCTAACTCTGCTCGGTAAGATATTCAGAGTCAACTGAGCCTACAACAGATTTTACATGGCGGTGAAGTGGATACACTTATCTGCGGCTGCTTAGATAGTATTCAGACCGTCCTCTAGCTCTTAGCCACTACCATCCATGCCTCCTTCAGCGAAAATCACTTTGCGAATCACCCCGCTGGTAGACGTCCTCCCATTGCGCGCCGTTGTAGCAGCCTCATCTAGCAATCCTGGTCTGAAACTTTGCGTCGCTGGAATTTCGATTAGCAAACAACTGCACTCAAAGGGCTTTCAGCGGACCGCATACTCTCCAGGCAAGACCGTGACCTCAGCCCAATCAAGTCCTTCGAAACCCAGGCATCCTCCTCTTTCATGAACGCTCCTATCACGATGGAAATCTGGAGTTATCGAACTGATCATTCTCCACAATCTCCCACACTTCACCCCTCCATCCTAACGTCCTTCTCATCGTCTTCAATCCCCCCAGCCTTGCCATCCCCCACGACCCCCTCCATATCCTCACCCTCCACCCCCTCACCTCCAAGACCCTTCAGAATCCCCTTCAGCCGCGCCACCCGCTCTTCCAGCTCGTCGATCTCCTCCTGCTGCTCCTCACACGTCCGGTCCACATCCGGCAGTCCCAGGACCGCCATCCGCGCCTTCTGCAGCCGGATCTTGAGCTTGCTGGCCTCGGTCGCCAGGTGCTGTATCTCGAGGGGCTTGGCGGCTTCGGGGTCGGTGGAGAGAGGGTGGTTGGGATCGGAGGGCTGGGCGGTGGAGGTGAGGAGGCGCGTCAGGAGCGTGTGGAGGGCTGGGAGGATGTCGAAGGTCGAGGGGGATGGCAGCGGAGGCGGGCCTGCAGGAGGGGGGACCGGGGTGGAGGACGAGGTCATGTGGAAGGACGGGTTGTTGGCGGGTGGTTGGGGGGTCGAGGTGCTGGACATTTGCGATGGCGGGGCGAGGTGGTGTTGAGGCAGGCTGGGCGGGATGCGTGGACGGAGTGAAGTCGGAGGACGTGGGACGCGCTGGGGAATGTATGGCCGGTGGTGATCAGGATTCGTGGAAGGCGGCGTGGAGTTGATACCTCGGATCAGAGCGCAAGGTGACCTTGTGGCTATACTCTTGTCGCGGGCATGTCAAATGCCAAAACGATCATGAACGGTTTTTTTTTTTTCCTTCGTTATCGGATCGTGGGAGCTTCGTCGTGCTGGTGACGTTGACGGGTTGTTTTTCGGTGGGTTGCTTTTTTGCTGAGCCAATTTCAACACCCCACCAGCGGCCCCTCCAACCGCCTTCCTTGCAACCTTTTGCTGCACCAGGTCAGAGTGCTGACAGCCACCTTCTTAACTACTATCCAACAGAACGTATATCTATTCTTCCATATCAATTGATAGTCCCTTGAGCGTTTCTCTCCCTGCAAACACCATTCTGTTGATTCCGCGAACATGGTCGACCAGAAGGCCGTGCTAATCGTCATTGACGGCTGGGGCATTCCCAGCGAGAATTCTCCCAAAGAGGGAGATGCTATTCTCGCTGCTGACACTCCCTGCATGGACAGCTTTAAAGAGGAGGGTTCAAAGACTGCTCAAGGCTACACCGAGCTCGAGGCTTCCTCACTTGCTGTTGGGTTGCCAGAGGGCTTGATGGGAAACAGCGAGGTCGGACATCTGAACATCGGCGCGGGCAGAGTTGTCTGGCAAGACGTTGTGAGAATCGACCTGACGATCAAGAAGAACGAACTCCGGAACGTCCAAAATATCAAGGATTCCTTCAACCGTGCAAAGAACGAGAATGGCCGTCTGCATCTGCTCGGACTGGTCTCGGACGGCGGAGTTCACTCCCACATCAACCACCTCATTGCTCTCCTCAAAGTAGCCAAAGAGATTGGGGTTCCTCACGTCTACGTCCACTTCTTCGGTGACGGCCGAGATACCGACCCGAAATCAGGAGCCGGTCATATGAAGCATCTCATCGGAGAGATGGAGAACGTCGGCATTGGAGAAATTGCAACAGTGGTTGGCCGATACTACATCATGGATCGTGATAAGAGGTGGGACAGAGTAGAGGTGGGCATGAAGAGCATAGTATGCGGGGAAGGCGAGGACAGCAGCGATCCAGTCAAAACAATCCAAGAAAGGTACGAGAAGGGTGAGACGGACGAGTTCCTCAAACCCATTATCGTGGGAGGAGAGGAGCGCCGGATTCAAGGTCTGCACAACCAATCGCCATTACCGTGGGAACGCTATGCTAACATGCGCAGACAATGACACTCTCTTCTTCTTCAACTACCGCTCCGATCGTGTTCGCGAAATTACCCAGCTCATGGGCGACTTCGACCGCTCCCCCAAGCCAGACTTCCCATACCCTAAGAACATATCCGTTACGACCATGACGCAATACAATGTTAAATACGCATTTCCTGTTGCTTTCCCGCCGCAGCGAATGAACGACGTGCTCGCAGAATGGTTAGCGAAGCAAGGCGTCAGGCAGTGTCACGTTGCTGAGACGGAGAAGTATGCTCACGTCACGTTCTTCTTCAACGGAGGCGTGGAGAAGCAGTTCAATATGGAAGAGCGCGAGATGATCGATTCTCCCAGGGTTGCGACGTATGACCTTCAGCCCAAGATGAGCGCCATGGCGGTTGCAGAGAAGCTGTGTGAGAGGATCAAGGAGGGCAAATTCGGGTTCCTGATGAACAACTTCGCGCCTCCGGATATGGTTGGCCATACCGGCGTGTACAAGGCAGCGATAGAGGGTGTGGCGGAGACAGACAAGGCAATTGCAAGGGTATTCGAGCAGTGCAAAGAGAGCGGTTATGTCCTGTTTGTTACCGCTGACCACGGGTGAGTTGACCAACTCTCAGAGCTTGGGTGATTAGACTTCTTGAGGATCTCGAGCTGACTGGATATTACAGCAATGCCGAAGAGATGCTTAATGAAGAAGGGCAGCCCAAGACGTCGCATACAACCAACAAGGTCCCGTTTGTCATGGCCAATGCTCCAGAGGGTTCCAGCCTCAAGAAAACCGACGGCGTGTTAGGAGATGTGGCACCTACCATTCTGGAGGTTATGGGGCTACCACAGCCGGAGGATATGGAGGGTCACAGCCTATTGGTGAAGTCCTAGACAGTCGAGTTTGGCTTCCACGCCCTATTTTTTGGATGTAGGCGGCGATATGGACGAGATGACGAATTGATATATTTCATGTTGTATAGAAAATGGATAGAATTATCAAGGATAGAATTTTCAAGGATAGATATCTGCAATGAAGTCCCAGCAGTAGCCAGCCTTGAGCCCCATTGATAAATATTGAGCTTCAGGCATGTCTCGTTGATAGATGCTGTGCAACATATGGTTTCGGCTGTCTGGTTCCACCAGAGCACCCGAGCACTCTGAGCGCCCTGAGCACCCTAAGTACGCACCCCACACTGCATTTAGGAGTTTGGACTTCGTTTTTCGCTTCTGGTGTTTTAGTGTTCTGATGTTTTGATGGTTTGGTGTCATTGAGGCTGTTAACTTAATCTGATCGACATAGCCTCCGCCAGCTTATCCGCCCCGCCCTTGGCATGATTCTGGATTCTCATCGAAAGGGCTGTTCGGGTCTCTGCCTCTGTTGGATGTAACCAATCGCCAGGCTGGCGTACGCAGTCAGCATCGCAGGGGGGCTTGCTCGTGGACCCCACCATGGAAGACTGACAGCCAGCCAGCTGAACAGCCCAGCAAGGAATTGTCTCAGCTGGCCTTACACAGTAGAGCCCGCGCGGGCTGCACTTCCAAATCCACCGCCCGAACTGCCATCAAATCAACAACCCGCTACTCTTTTTGTCGTTGCCTCTTCCTCCACCTCTTCCCCACCTCCCAACTCTCTCCAGTTTGGATGCTCTAGACCCCTTACCCGATCTTCTGCAAGCATCCCCGCTGCAGGAAGAAGCTCGGCCTAGAAGCCTGAACCCCCCTATCTCTCTATACGGTGCGATTCCTGCCTGAGGCCTCTCGCAACATTATTCTAGACCTTCAAGTGCGCCGAGTAGTCCTCGTCTTCACTCTAGTCCTGTTCCCTAGCACCACTCGTCTTGTCTCTATATTTCAAGACCTTCCTTTCCTGGTCTCGCAAACAAAAACCCACAAGACTCGTCGTCGTTCGACCGTTACTCCAGCTCTCGTTTCCGCCTCCTCTGCCCTGACCTATCGTTCACATGGCAGCCCACGGCCAAGCGGGCGCGCTCTCGCCGCAGCAACAAGCTCAGATTCAGCCATGTAGGTACAAGACGGGGAAGACCCTTGGCGCGGGGAGTTACTCCGTTGTAAAGGAATGCGTCCACATTGACACTGGGAGGTATTATGCTGCTAAGGTGATCAACAAGAGGTTGATGGCTGGGAGAGAACATATGGTGAGCATCTTCTGGAAATTGAGGGCCGAAACTGGTATCTGAGGTAGACGAGGTGTAGTGGGTTCTGGGATTTGGAGGGGCAAAGCTGACTGTGGTGGCTTTCCCAGGTCAGGAATGAGATTGCAGTCCTTAAACGGGTGTCCATGGGCCATCGGAATATCTTGACCTTGGTGGATTACTTCGAGACGATGAATAATCGTAAGATCTTACCTTATATTTACCTTAAACACCGGGGGTCTTGAGATATTCGGGGCTAATAATAATCACGAAATAGTCTACCTAGTAACCGACCTTGCCCTCGGTGGGGAGCTTTTCGACCGCATCTGCCGCAAAGGTAACTACTACGAATCCGATGCCGCGGACCTCATACGGGCCACTCTCTCCGCCGTGGCATACCTCCACGACCATGGGATCGTGCACCGCGACCTAAAGCCCGAGAACCTCCTGTTCAGAACCCCCGAGGACAACGCGGACTTACTGATTGCGGATTTTGGGCTCAGCAGAATCATGGATGAGGAGCAGTTCCACGTCCTGACGACGACATGCGGTACGCCAGGATACATGGCGCCGGAGATCTTCAAGAAGACAGGACATGGCAAGCCTGTGTATGTGACCGTACCATCCTTTTCCTCCTATCCCCTCCTTTCCCTCCTGTCCCCTCCCCTCCCCCTCCCCTATCAACTCACCCACCGCAAATCTAACAAGCTGCCCCACCTAGCGACGTCTGGGCCATAGGCGTAATAGCCTACTTCCTCCTCTGCGGCTACACGCCCTTCGACCGGGACTCCAACCTGGAAGAAATGCAAGCGATCCTGGTCGCGGACTACTCCTTCACGCCGCTGGAATACTGGCGCGGGGTCTCGCTCACGGCGCGCGAGTTCATCCGCCGCTGCCTGACCATCGACCCGGGGGCGCGCATGACGGCGCACGAGGCGCTGTCGCACCCGTGGATCGCTGACGCGGCCGTCAAGCAGGGCGGCGAGGATCTGCTGCCGACCGTCAAGAAGAACTTCAATGCGCGCCGCACGCTGCACGCGGCCATCGATACCATTCGCGCCATCAATCAGCTCAGGGCTGGGGGCGCGGCGGGGCTGATGGATGGCGCGTTGAGTCGGGATCCGGCGAGGGGGGCGGGGCAGCAGCAGCAGGGTCAGGGCCAGGGCCAAGGTCAGGGCTATGGGAATGGGGATGGGGCTGGGGATGCGATGGAGATTGACAGTCGCGGTCATGGGGCGGGGCAGACAGAGGCGATGATTAAGGAGCAGGAGCGAAAAATCCGGCAGACGGCGCAGGGGATGTGGGAGCGGAGATGAGGACGGTGCCTTTTCTCCCTTCTTCCCCCTTCTTCAGGTTTCTGAGATTTATACAGCTGGATGGGTGGGCAGGTTGTTGTTTGTTTGTCTTGTGGGATGGTGGAAGGTAAAAAAAATTCACGGCATGTAGATGGGATGGATGGTAAGTTTTCTTTTCCCTCTCTTTTTTGTTGCTTGGGATCTGGGATCTGAGATCTGAGGTCTCAGATGCGCTTTCTGCTACCGTCTACGGACGCCGCTCCCAAAAGAGTAATATAAGGATGGATGGTTGGCTGGTTGGTTAACCGGCCGGTTAATTTGGATGCCGGGTTCTTACGCGCGTGGGTGGATAAGACTAATTGCTGTGACGGGGACAGTTTTCGTGCTTCGAGCATACCCTCTTATTGTATCTCCTGTTTTAATGTTTTAAAATTTGTTTTTCTCTCTCCCCGTCTGCAATCGCCCTTCGCACGGCGAATTCGCGGGGTGGATGCTTTCCGATGCGGTGATCTGACATGACGGGGATTTCACTGATCTAATGATGCATTGTATCTGTGGGAAAAGCAACAGCGTACTAGCGCCATGCGGGACTTTTCTTATAACATTTCCCGAATTCAGAGAGCCAATCTTTAATCGGTCTCGTGATGCGGTTCTAAAAGTTTCAATGACGCCTGAACCCCCCCACCGATCCTAGTCGTCAGTTCGTTCAACGCTGGAGAAGAGAGTAGAGAGTACATAGTCCCCTGATTTTGAAAGTGGTGATATTCCCGGCCTTCCTACCCTAGCTAAATCACTAGAGCCTTAACTAAACATAGAGTCCTTAAGTTTCTTAACTGATCGAAGACCACGATTTAAATATATTTCAGAAGAAGAAACCCGTCTAAGGTAGGAGATCCGAGGTAATATTATAGAAGAAAGACAACAGAAGAAGTAATTAACGCGATACTAAGCTTTCCTAACTAACGTTAGCTAGATAGAAAGCCTTCCTACTCTATAAACAGCTTTTAATATAGGCCTTAAATATTAAAATTATACTTTTAAAGTTATTAAAGACATAGTATATAGGAAGACGATATTAGTTACGTAGTCTATCTATAAAGATACCTATACGGCAACTTTAGTAGCTAGATCCTTTTAGGATATAGTAGTAATTATTACTGCCTTTAATCTAAAGGTATAATAAAGAGACGCGATTAGCGCCTTTACTAATAGCTTAATTAATAAAGTAGTTATATTAACGTAGTTCCCTAGTGAGCTGGCCGTCTGGGGTGCCTCCCTAGGAGGCCTTAATTTGATTTGGTGACGGGCCGATATCGAGGCTCTGGTTTAATTCGATCGATTAATTGAATCGTTCGTGGTATTCGCTGGCTGGTTGTTCAAAAGGTCGTCGTCTAGTTCTGGTAACGGTCGTCTGGTTCTGGTAACGGTTGTCTGGCTCTAGGACGGTCATCTGGTTCTGGCAACGGTCGTCTGGTTCTGGCGACGGTCGTCTGCTGGCCGCCGTTCTGGTGCCTCCCTAGGTAGGGAGGATGTAAGGAAGGGTAAAGAAATAAGGTGGCTACATAGGGGTATACTTGGCAAGGCGCGTGCAGGCTATCGGGAATATAGCGGGGACCCGATAGCACTGTGTGTAGGGTCCTGTTCAGGAACGTATTAGGATGGTAGGGTCCTGTCAGTCCTGTCAGGAACGCATCAGGATGGGAGGGTCCTGTTCAGGAACGTATCAGGATGGTAGGGTCCTGTCAGTCCTGTCAGGAACGCATCAGGACGGGAGGGTCCTGTCAGGAGCCTGTCAGGACGATCAGGACGATCAGGACGGTCAAAATCCTGTCAGGAGGCCTCTAGGATCTTGGCACCCCAACAAAATGCTAATGTAGCTAAAGCTGCGCCGCTAGAAGCTAGAAGCCTTTACCTTCCTTAGCGCCTTCTTAACCAAAACCTAAACCTTACTCTTCCCTAATAATTAGAGGATTATATTACGATTAGAGAAGCCGCTAGGCTTTAGTCTAATCCAGCCCCCTATTTAGCTGAGGAGGTATAGGTTATACAGAAATATTGTTACGGACGCTTTAAGTACGATGTTACGACTACTTGGAGAAGAGTCAGAAGAAGCTAGTTAGTTAATTTAAGTACGGTCCAGAATGGAACCGATAGAACCATGTAACGAGGAATGGTAGCTAAGGTCATATAATATAATCTATATAATCTGTAAAATCCGTAGGATTTATAATAGAGTAGACGGAGTACACGTACCTTATATACTAAGGGGATTTCTTAGGAGTACGGTTATATATTTAAAGGACCACAATCCCTACCTAAATAGTTCTCTCCTTTATAGTAAATCTTAGAATATAATTAGAGTTAATCTATTAGGCAACTACTCTACCAGTTATTATTACGTTATTAACTTCCTATTTACCTATATACCTAGCCTATTAATAAGTCTACCATAGTTCCTGCTATAAAGCTTTATTATATATTTACTACTAAGGTTACGGTATTAATAAAGTTAAACAACATACTACTAAAAGCATTAGCTATAACGCCATTAACGGCAGTAACTACATTAAGATTAGGTAACGATACCAGTATAGTAAAAAACACTAACTCTTAGCTAGTTACCGTTAGACAGCTATAGGAAATAGTTAATTAATTAATAGATAACAATAAAATACTTAAAGAAAGGATTAGTGGGATTAGAGTAGCTAAGGTTAAGTTACCCTTAATGGAGCGATTCTTAAAAGAAAAGTTAAAGCTTAAGGGATTCCTTATATAAATGCACTTTAAGGTTATATAGGAAGGAGTTAAACTAGAAACGCCTATAAATTAAGTTACTTACGTAGGATTATTCTTAATAGGAAAGGCACTTAAGTAGTTTAAACTTTACCTTACGGAAATGTAAGAATATAGTATAATAACTACTAATTAAGAGGTCTAGTATATATTCTTAAGTTAAAATAGGTTCGTAGAACGCTTAATATAGATATTTAAAGACCTAAAGGCAACTATAATGGTAGAAAAAAAGCTTTAAAACCTAGTATAAAGGACTTTAGCAATTAAATACATAATGTAGTTTTAAACGTTAGTAATATAGGTTAAATAAAATAATAAAGCGCTTATAGCATAGTATAAGTAAGGACTTAAAGTAAAAGTCTAGGACGTAATTATCCTAATAAAAGATACGGATACTCTTAAAATTTTAATTAATTAAGCAATTAAGATTAATAATAGGATTTACTAAAGAGAGCAGACTAAGAAGGGTTAGGATAGAGTTTTATAGTTATATAAGGCGCAGAGTACGCAACGACAAAGTTAAAGTTAAAAACTATAGTATGGCGCAGAGCTAATAGACCTAAGTAGTACTAAAAAATCTAAAAAATAGAAAAAATAATTATAAAAACCTAAAGGATAAGGTTTAAGTAATTAAAGGTTTAAAAAGCAGAGGCCGAACTAGGGATCTTAACAGTAGAAGACGTTTAGGCAGACTCTATAGCAAAAAAAATGGTTTAAAGAAGGAGCTTATATAAATTACGGAAAATAAGGTTATTATATTAAAGACTATAAAAGTGGTTAGAGTTACTATATAGTAAAAGGAATAAGACTAGTAGACAATATATATATATAGAGGAATAATAATATATTATAAGGAACAAAAGAATGTTTAATTAAAAGTTTTGCGTTCTGTTATAATAATATATACTAAATTAATAAAGACGCTAAGTATAGCGTAAGCTACTAGCTATAAAAGCTAAAACCCGTAAAATATAAGGGAACTAATAAACTAGGTCGCAAATTAGATATTAAGGATAATAAGTTTAATATAGGCGAACTATTTCGTAATAATAAGGTAATAAAGGCAGCTTACTAAAAGCGCGTAGACCTTAAAGATATTATATAAAAGGTAGAAGATAATTCCACTACGGAATAGGGAATATTAGTAGGGATTAAGACCCTATTAGATATAATGTCTATCGCTTTACGAGACGTAAAAGAAGTAGGATAGTAAACTACTTCGGCACTTAATAAAGGCAAAAGGCTAAAAACTTAAGATTCTTAAGATAAGATGTAAGACGACTAAGATTCTTAAGATAAGATAAGGTAAGCTTAAGGACCTATAATAGACGATAACTAATAGAGTAGAGTAACGGCTTAGTTTAGTAATATATAAATAAGCTTAGGACGAAGTTTCCTAAAAATATAAGACTTTTAAGACGAGATAAGTAGGATTTAAAACTCTTAAGACGAATAAGAACACTAGTAAAGCCTAATTAAACTAAGGCTAAAGCGAAGCTTAAGATAGAAGCAAGCTTAGGATTAAAAATCCTATAGGACTAAGATTTCTAGATATAAATAAGGACTATTAGGGAAATTGCGAATAAGACTTAGCGATTAGATTAAAATATTAATACTAAAATTAAGAAGTAAGAAGACTTTAAGGATCTAAGTATAAGATATAAACAAAAAAAAACCATAAAAGAATTTAGATAAAGAATTATTATATAGTAAGAATAGAAACTAGATAAGAGATTTAGTATATTAGGACGTATAAAGGATAGAGTACTAATATAAAGAATTACTAATAGGCTTAGGACAGGCATACTAAGAGCTAAGTAGCTTACTAAACTGGAAAACAAAAAGGATCTAGGGATTCCTACTAGATTTAAAGAATAATATACTAAAGGCTGTTATAACGCAGTAATAAGAAGATACTTCCTTATGGACAAGCCGTATATACTCTAATAGCTATACTAAAAGTGGTATAGGTAGCGATATAATAATAAGTAGGAAGATTTCTATATATAGTTAGATAAACAAGTTATCTAGGACCACCTAATTATAAAGAAGGCTATAATCTATATTAAAGGAGCCTTAATTATAATATTAAAGGATCTAGAGGAATAACTAAAAGACTAGAGAGGTGGGGAACGCGTCTTAGTACCTACAAATAAAGTTATAATGTTTAGATTAATATAATAAAGGTTTAGACTTAGGGATAAGGATAAGTTAAGAGTTAACCTAAAGCACCTAGTATATTATATGCTATTATAGATTATATATATAAAAACCCGAAAGAAAAGAATAAAAAATATTCTATAAGGATATATTAGGCGCCAGAAGAGCAATAGTATAGAAATGCTAAGTATATATATAGCTAGTATCTAGCAGAAATTTAAGAATTAGGGGATTTAATACTTTAACTAGAAAGATTTCTTACGGAAGAATACTTAGATAAATAATAGTAGTGGGAATATCTAGAGAATATGTGTCTATAGTATATTAAAGATAAAAAGCGAACTAAGTATTAGCTAAAAAGCAAGCTAAATATAATAGGATTAAGTAGCTAATAGTTAGGAAAAGTAGAGGCCTATAGGACTAAAGAGAGCTAGTGGTAGAGCCTTAGACCCTTAAAAAAATTTAAGGACAATACCTAAATTTATAAGTTAATTAGCAAAATCAGCAGTTTAAAGTATTAATAGATAGTAGAGTAACGCGGAACTATATTTTACTAGCAATAGTTAAAAGAATAGGATTACCTTATAGACAGAAAGAGAAACCTTATCTATTAGTTATAATTTTAGGAGATCTAATAGCCTATGGAGAAAGCATTATTAACCTTAAAATAGGATCTATTTAGATAACCATTAAAGGAAGATAAATTAAGATGTCTTTTAATATCCTACTATTAGGACGGAATAAGGCAGTATTAGGTATACTTTAGTTATAGGAATACAATCTAAGAATTAATTAGATTATAGGCTAGGTTAATATTAGAGATACTTAATAATATAAGATATAATAGTAAACTAAGTTAGTATAGTATTAAGTTAGAGTAATATATAAAGAGACTAAGCGAGGCTTAAGTTATATACTAAAGAGATACTATAAGTATAGTAAGAAACTATAGAGTCTAAAAAGTAAAAAGCTAGCAGAATATATAGTATAGGACTATAAGATAGAGTTAAAACTAAAAATAAGTCTAAGGTTCTTTCTAACCTATAAGCTTACTTAAAAAAAAGCAAGCGTACTTAAAGAGTTTATCTAGGAAAACTTATAAAAGGGATACATTAGACTATTACAGTTATTAGTAGGCTATCCAGTACTATTCGTACTAAAGAAAAACGGAAAACTTAGGCTATGCATTAACTATAAACAGTTAAATAGCATTACTTAAAAGGACAGGTATCCTTTACCCTTAATTAGCGAAATCTAGAATTAGATAGGTAACGTGCAAATCTTTATAAAAATAGATCTAAGATAGGCGTACCATTAAATTAGAATTAAGGAAGGCGATAAATAAAAGGTAGCCTTTAGGTCAAAAAAAGGACTATATAAACTATTAGTTATACAATTCGGATTAATAAATGCGCTAGTAACATTTCAGAAATAAATTAATAGTGTATTAGGAGAATACCTTAATAAGTTTATTATAGCATACCTTAATAATATTATTATCTACTTAATAACTAAGGAAGAGTATAGGGAATACGTTAAATAGGTCTTAAAGAGACTATAGGAAAAACAGATACTAGTAACAATTAAGAAATACGAGTTCTTTATAAGGAAGACTAATTTTATTAGATTTATTATTAAACTAGGTTATATTAGTATAGACCTAAAGAAGATAGAAGCTATAGTAAGTTAGCAAAAACTAGAGAATGTAATATAGTTAAGGTTATTTTTAGGGTTTTATAACTACTACGGAAGGTTTATAATATAATATTTAAAAAATATTAAACCGTTTACTAGGCTTATAAAGAAAGAGGAACTATAGGTATAGGGAGATAAATAAAAAAAGTTATTTAAAGAACTTAAAGAATTATTTACCTAGGAGCCAATCCTTAAGATATATTAACTAGGACTAGACACGGTTATAGAAACAAATATATTAGATTATATATTAGGAGTATATTTACTACAGAAGTATAAGGACGCATAGTATCTAGTATTATATTATAGTAGGAAGATAACAC
>Ga0307515_10003734_pt1 | contig 31935 bp, 37 predicted proteins | sample 17_EM_MG_FD_194513 | JGI IMG/M metagenome (GOLD analysis project Ga0307515, IMG submission 194513) | Populus trichocarpa ectomycorrhiza microbial communities from riparian zone in the Pacific Northwest, United States - 17_EM | ecosystem: Host-associated > Plants > Roots > Unclassified | place...
CTGCCGCGTGAGTTGAGCCGGCGTGAGGTCGGGCTTCCGCGGCGTGGCGGAAAGTCTTCTACGCCGCCTTGTTCCAGCCGAGCCCACCCGCATCGGTCAGCAGAAACGCCTCGCCGCACGCCTTGGCCAGCGTCCGCACCCGCAAAATATAGCTCTGCCGCTCCGTCACCGAAATCACGCCGCGCGCGTCCAGCAGGTTGAACACGTGGCTCGCCTTGATGCATTGGTCATAGGCCGGGAACACGCATTTGTGCAGCATCAGGTTGGCATTATCGCCGGGCGCCCCGGCGGCGAGCAGTGCGATACATTCGCGCTCGGCGTCGATGAAGTGCCGGTGCAGCATCTCGGTATTGGCGAATTCGAAATTGTGGCGGGAATATTCCTGCTCGGCCTGCAGGAAGACGTCGCCGTAGCTGATCTTCTCGTCGCCCTCGCGGCCATTGAAGTTCAGGTCGTAGACATTGTCGACGCCCTGCACATACATGGCCAGCCGCTCGAGACCATAGGTCAGTTCACCCGAAACCGGCGAGCATTCGATGCCGCAGACCTGCTGGAAATAGGTGAACTGGCTGACTTCCATGCCGTCGCACCAGCATTCCCAGCCCAATCCCCAGGCGCCCAGCGTCGGGCTTTCCCAATCGTCCTCGACGAAGCGGATATCATGCAGTAGCGGATCAAGCCCGATCGCTTCGAGCGAACCGAGATAGAGCTCCTGAAGGTTCGACGGATTGGGCTTCAGGATCACTTGATACTGGTAGTAATGCTGCAGCCGATTGGGGTTCTCGCCATAGCGGCCGTCGGATGGCCGGCGCGACGGCTGCACATAGGCAGCTTTCCAGGGCTTCGGTCCCAGCGCCCGCAGCGTCGTCGCCGGATGGAACGTGCCGGCGCCGACTTCCATGTCGTAAGGTTGCAGCACCGCGCAACCCTTGTCCGCCCAATAGTTATGCAGCGTCAGGATCAGCGCCTGGAACGAGCGCTTCGGGTTCATGTGATTGGGAACAGCGGACATATCGGCTACCATGGCGTGGAATAGGTGGCCGCTGAGTGCCATGGCGGGCGGTAAGGGTCAAGGTTTTTTGACCTCGGCGGCGTGTGATTGAAGCCCGATCCATTGTGATATACTTTCAGGCGATCATATCGACCGATACCTGGAGATCGTCATGAATGTAAAAGTTTCCATCGAGCTTCCCGAGCTGTTTGTCGAATTCGCCGAGAACATGGTGCGCGATGGCGCCTATGGTTCTATCTCCGAGTTGGTGGAGGAGCATCTGCGGGACATGATGCTGGCGCAGCATGACAAGAAACCGACGCAGGAACATATGGATGCGGTGACGGGAATGAAGGATGAAATTCGCCGCCGGATGGAACTGCCGGATGATCAATGGATACGGATGGACGAGAACGATACGATGTTTAGCGATCTTCGAAAGCACATAAGAGAGAAGATCGAAAGCGGCAAATGAAGCGATACGCGATTGATCGGCATCCGCTTGTCCGCAGGGATTTCTTTGATATTGCACGTCTCATAGGTGAATATGCTGGCTATCCTGTCGCCGATCTGAAAACGCTTGAAATCGAAAGCATGATCAGCGGCTTAAGGCAATTCCCTCATATTGGCGCGCCGCGAGACGATGTCTTCCCCGGCCTTCGTGCCATCCCAACCGATGAAAAAGCGGTGATCTGCTTTGCGGTCGACGATGATAATCGCGTCATCAAAATCATCTGTGTCACCTATGCCGGCCAGGATTGGCAGACGATCACGCGTGATCGACGCGACGACTGACCGTCGCGTTCAGAGCCGTCACCCTTCCTCTTCCCGCTTCACCCGATACTCTCCCGTCAGCGGATCCTTCACCAGCGTACCCAGCGCGCCGCTCGCCTGTTCCTTGCGCTTGGCCTCGGCCTTCTTGACCAGCCTCTGCGCGTCGGCGATGAATTTGCGATAGACGAACCAGCCGGCAAGCAGCACCAGCGCGACGAAAATCAGTTTCGTGAAGCCCATGGCTTCCTCCCCAGCAATAACCCTGTCAAATCAGCACTAAAGTCCGTAGCGGCTCCACCATGCCCGCTCTTCGGCGGTTTCGACCAGGCCGTTCGCCAGTCCCGCGCCGATGCCCATGCCGCTCTTCTCGCTCGAAATGAAGCGGCCGAGGAAGCCGCGCGAGGCCTCGATCTTCTCGATCTCGACTTTCTCGCCGTAGCGCTTCTTAAGTTCCACCATCATATCACCGATGCCATCGACAAGTCCAAGCGCGAGGCCCTTCTCGCCCGACCAGAAAAGGCCGGTGAAAAGGTCGGGATTGTCGGAAAGCTTGGCGCCGCGACGTTCCTTGACCATGCCGATGAAGACCTGGTGGACATCATGCTGCAGGCTCTTGAGATGGTCGATATCGCTCTGCTTCTCGGGCTGGAAGGGATCGAGCACTGACTTGTTCTCGCCCGACGTATAGACGCGGCGCTCGATGCCGATCTTCTTGAGCAGTTCCGGAAAGCCGAAGCCGCCAGAGATGACGCCGATCGAGCCGACGATCGAGGTCGGGTCCGCGATGATCTCGTCGCCGGCAAGCGCGATCAGGTAGCCGCCGGATGCCGCGACATCCTCGACGAAGACCAGGACCTTCTTCTCTTTCTCCACTGCAAGTTCGCGGATGCGGTTGAAGATCGCCCGCGACTGCACCGGCGAACCGCCCGGGGAGTTGATCGAGATCGCCACCGCTGGCGCCCTCTTCATATCGAAAGCCTTTTCCAGCAGGTCCTCGACATTGGCGATGTTGAGCGCCGGCCGGAACTGGCTGCCGCCCGCCTGGATCACGCCCTGCAACCGCACCAGTGGAATGACAGTCTTCTGTTTGCGGAATCTCGCGGGTATCAGGCGTTTCAGGGAGCGGAGCATTTCGTGTCCAAATTGATGATCGTGGATCGACATGTAATGGCGTTTGCCGAAAACACAATGGTCATGCGGGTCTGCGGTTCCTGCCGAGCCGTTTGTAGGCCGCCCGGCCGTTGTTCAGGTCGTCGATATCGGGCAGGAACCGGTGCGAGCCTTCGGGATGCATGAAGAGAGGCGCCCGCACCACCAGCCGCGCCCGCGAGCCCTTGATCGCGCTTGCCAGCAGGCGGATGGCGCTTTCGCCCTCGCGCGGATGGATGAAGGTGATCTCGATGCCGCCGAAACGCTTGCCGCAGGCGGCAATGATATTGCTCACCGATTCCGGCCGCGCAATCAGCGAAAGCTGCCCGCCCGGCTTCATGATTGCGCCCGCGGTGCGGATCCAGTCCTCGAACAGGTCGCCGTCCATCGCATGTGCCTCAGCCTTCAAGCCATCGGGCGCGCGCCGGTCGCCGGGGTCATTGAAGGGCGGATTCATGATCACATGATCGAAGACATCGTCGAGCAGGCCCGCCTCCACCCGCGCCTTGCCCTTCAGCGTCACATCGGCTTGGATCAGCGAGAGGCGAGGGGCGACCCGCGCATTGAGTGGATGCGCCATGCTCTTGCGCGCGTATGAGGCCATCTCGGTCGAGCGTTCCACGAGTACAACGTGAGCGCCCTCGATGCGCGACGCGACCGCCATGCCGGCGGCACCCGCTCCAGCACCGAGATCGGCCACCTTGATCGGGCCGCTGCCCGTCACCATCGCGGCCAGCAGCATGGCGTCCATGCCCGATCGATGGCCCCGGCCTTTCGGCTGCACGACATGGAATTCGCCGAAATGGAAGGCGTCGGCGGTTTCACTATGCGTAGTGTCGTCCAATTATTTCAGCTCCGCGCCGAGCCCGGCATCCTTCAAGATCTGGCGCGCCTCGTCCTCTCGGTCGGAATCGACCAGCAGCCGGCGCTGCAGAATGCCGAGCGAACCTTCGAGCACGCTCATGCCCTGGTCGGCGATCATGGCGTAGATTCCGGCGTCCTTCATCAGGCTTTGTGCGAAAGAGAGCGCGACGGGATCGTTGCTGCGCATGATTTCAATCACATTTCACCCTTTTTTGACGTTGCGGGACAATTCGCCTCTTGCTGCTGAGCCCGCTGGTTTTTATTGTCCGCCCAAAGCATGAACAGGAGCCGGACCCTTGGGCGTAGTCATACCGCTTGATGAAAGCAAAAACAAACAGGCATCGATCAGGCCTTTGGTCGACCTGACCCGGGCCGATATGGAGCGCGTCAACCAGTTGATCCTCTCCAAGGCGGGCTCCGATGTCCAGATGATCCCCGAGGTCGCCAACCACCTGATTTCCTCGGGCGGCAAGCGCCTGCGGCCTATGCTGACGATCGCCACGGCCAACATGTTCGGCTATAAGGGCGAGGGGCATGTGAAGCTCGCGGCATCCGTCGAGTTCATGCACACCGCCACCCTGCTGCACGACGATGTCGTCGATGAAAGCGACATGCGCCGCGGCCGCAAGACGGCGCGAATCCTCTGGGGCAACCAGGCGAGCGTGCTGGTTGGCGATTTCCTGCTCGGCCAGGCCTTCAAGATGATGGTCGAGGTCGGCTCGCTCGATGCGCTCGACGTGCTCTCGACCGCAGCCACCGTGATCGCGGAAGGGGAAGTGCTGCAGCTCTCCGTCGCCAAGAACATGGAGACCACCGAGGACGACTATCTCCAGGTCATCCGCGCCAAGACCGCCGCACTGTTCGCCGCGGCGTCCGAAGTCGGCCCGATCATCGCCGGCACCAGCCGCGCCGACCGCGCGGCGCTCAAATCCTTCGGCATGAATCTCGGCCTTGCCTTCCAGCTGGTCGATGATGCGCTCGATTACGGCGGCAAATCAGCCGATCTCGGCAAGAATACCGGCGACGATTTCCGCGAAGGCAAGATCACGCTTCCGGTCATCCTCGCCTGGCGCCGGGGCACTGCCGAGGAGCGTCATTTTTGGCGCGAGGCGATCGAGAACGGCGACAATGGCGATGCCAGCCTTGAACGCGCCATGGGCCTGATCACCAAATACGGCTCGCTCGCCGACACGATAGCCCGGGCAAACCACTATGGCACCATCGCCCGCGATGCACTCGCGGCACTGCCCGCGTCGCCCTGGAAGGCGGCGTTGAATGAAGTGATCGATTTCTGCATCGAGCGCGTCAACTGATCCGGGCTCACCCTCTTCCCATCGTGACGCCACCTCGTACCAATGCTAGACTCGCCCTCCAACGGAGGCTCGTCTCGTGGCATTGGACACAGCGGAACAAGGACCCGGCTCGCGCCGGACCGGAATAGGGCGCCTGCTGCTCTGGCTGTGGGAGCCGCCATGGTCGTCGCGGCTGGCGGAGGAACGGCTCGCCCGGCGCAACCCGCATCTGGCCCGCGCGCTCGAACTTGAGAAGATGGAGGGCCAGCGCATCGCGACATGGGCGCGTTGCGCCGCCATGGCCGCGGTGGCTCTGCTTCTCATTTATATCAATCCGCGCTGGGAGATGCTCTATTATGAGGCCTTGCTGCTTCTCTTCGTGATTATCGGGATTGCACAATTGCGGGCCGCCCGCGTCGGGCAGTCCTTCGCCGAACTGGGGCTGATCTTTGCCGACGTCCTTCTGCTGACGCTCACCTTGACCCTGCCCAATCCGCTCGCGCCGGACGCCTGGCCGACCGCCTTCCAGTTCCGTTACGACGGTTTCCAGTATTTCTACATCTTCCTGGCCAGCGCGACGCTGGCCTATAGCTGGCGCACGGTGCAGGGAATCGGCATCTGGACGGCGATCATCTGGCTCTGCGGGGTCGGCGGCGTGGTGCTGTTCGGCGCCACCTATCCGGAACTCACGATCAGGATGCGCGAGGCTCTTGCCGGCTACGACCGCATCTTCGAAATGCTCGATCCCAACAGCGTCAATTTCACCAGCCGGATCCAGGAAATCACGGTCTTCATCATCGTTGCCGGCATGCTTGCCCTGAAATCGCGGCGCGCGAGCCATCTCCTGATGCGTCAGGCCGATCTCGCCGCCGAACACGCCAACCTGTCGCGCTATTTCGCGCCCTCCATGGTCGAGGAACTGGCGCATCGCAATGAACCGATGGGCGGTGTGCGCTCGCAGGAAGTCGCCGTGCTGTTTGCCGATATCGTCGGCTTCACGCGCTATGCCGAAGCCCATACCCCGGATGATGTCATCTCGCTCCTGCGCGATTTTCATGCCGCGCTCGAAGAGGTGGTGTTTTCCCACGGCGGCACGCTGGATAAGTATATGGGCGACGGTCTGATGGCGAGTTTCGGCACGCCCAGCCCTTCGCCGGATGACGCCGCCAACGCCATATCAGCCGCCTTCGCCATGCAAGAGTCCATCGCCCGTCTCAACGCGGCGCGCGCCGCAAAGGTGCTGGAACCAATTCGACTGTCGGTCGGCGTGCATTTCGGCCCGGTCATCCTGGGCGATATCGGCAATGCCAGGCGGATGGAATTCGCCATGCTCGGCGATACGGTCAACGTCGCCTCGCGACTGGAAGCAGCGACGCGAATCCTGTCCTGCGGCATCATCGTCAGTCGCGTGGCAATGGAGGCAGTTCCGGAGATCGCCATCCGCCAGCGCTATACCGGCGACATGCGCTTTCACCCTGGCCTCGAGTTGAAAGGCCGCAACGAGGGTTGCGATGTCTGGACGGCATGATCCGGGCGCCGCGGGTGAATTTCTGTTGTGGCAAACAAAAAATCTGATTTACTGGCATTTCGCTGCTTGGCTTTGAGGGGAATGGCCGATGGGGTGGACGCGCAGGGAGACTTTGGTTGGTGGTTTGGCGTTTCTCGGCAGCGCCGCCATCGAGAGGCCGGCATTCGCGGCGGCATCCGATTTCGCCGGCACGGCCGTCGACAACGGCATTACCTACCGATCGACCAATTTCGCCAAGATCGACAAGAAGTGGCGCCGCCAGGTCGTCAAGTATTTCTCGAGCGAGCCTGTCGGCACAGTTGTCGTCGATACCAGGCACCATTTTCTCTATGTGATCATGGAGAACAAGACGGCGATCCGCTACGGCGTCGGCGTCGGCAAGGATGGCTTCAAATGGTACGGCCGCGCCACGATCGACGCCAAGACGCTTTGGCCGCTTTGGACGCCACCGCCGGAGATGCGCGAGCGTCATCCCGAACTCCCTGAATCCGTGGCCGGAGGCTCAGCGAAAAACCCGCTTGGCCCGCGCGCCATGTACCTGCATCGCGACGGCGTCGATACCGGCTATCGCTTCCACGGCACGATCGTGCCATCGAGCATCGGCAAGGATGCGTCGAGCGGCTGTATCCGCATGTTCAACGAGGACGCCATCGATCTTTACCAGCGCTGCCCCATCGGCACCGCCGTGCAGGTCCTGCCGCACATCGCCGACCAGGCGCCGACTGGCGATCAGGCCAGCCAGACAGTCGTCGAATGAGGAACATCATCCGGATGTCGACCACAGCATATTTGACGCGTCTTGCGGTCGCGGCCGCATTCATGGCGCTCGCAGCCTGCGCGACGACCGACGTGCCCTCGATGGAGGAACCGGCTCCGGTGCCGATAACAGGCGAGACCAATGATCCCGCGCCCGGTTTCGAGAATGTCGCTGCCGGCAGCCCGGAGGATTTCATCCTCAATGTCGGCCGGCGCATCTACTTCACCCAGGATTCGGCCGCGCTGGATTCCGTCGCCAAGGCCACCTTGGACAGCCAGGCCGCCTGGCTCGCCAAAAACCCCAACTGGCTGGTCAAGCTACAGGGATTTGCCGACGATTCCGGGTCCGAATCCAAGATGGTGGCGCTGTCGCAGAAGCGCGCCGATGCGGCGATGGCCTATCTTGCCGCAAAGGGCGTGGACCCGAGCCGCATGTGGGCAAAAGGCTACGGCAAGGACCGCGAAGTCCGCGATTGCACGGATCGCTCGTGCAAGGTGCAGAACCGGCGCGTCGTCTCCAACCTGCGCACCCAGCGCGAGGTGGACTGATCGCGGCTTGCCAGCCTCGGGCGTCACGAAAATGGAACGCGAGGATCCTGCACCAGATAAAACGTGGCGACCGGCGTGACGTCGGTGATCAGAAAGCCGAACATCGGCCGATCCTCGGGGTCGACATGGCCCTCGCTGAAGCGCAGCCGATCGAAGCTCTCGAAATTGCTTTTGAAATGGGCAAAGCGGTCCGATGAAATCAGGTCCGGATTGGGGCTGATCTGCGAAAACGACAGGCCGTCATAGAAGTCACTCGGCGTGCCGCGAATCTCCTGGAGCTCGAATTCGAACTCGATCCACGCCAGTCCGCTGTTGTTCTTGGTAGCGATGCGCAAATACAGCGCACCCAGGCTTGGCGCGCTCCTGGTCCGGATCACCAGCGTCACCGGGTTTGCCGAGTCGAGCTGCTCGCTGATTTCGATCGGATCGGCTTTCGTCCCCGAGCCCGTCACATCAAGGATGCTGAATCCGCCGAGCTCGTCGGAAAAGGAATACTCCCCCGCATACCAGCGTCCGTCGTCAGCCGGCCCGGCGCTGATCAGCAGCGGCAGTGTCAGTAGTGCAGCGAGAATTCGCAGGTAACGCACCATCGCTCGGCTCCCCGAGGGGAGTATCGCAGCAAGCCGGCGAATTTCAAGGGGCGGGGGGAAGGGCGGTGGATAGCTTGGATGCAGGGCTCGCCGGAACCGCGCGGCTGCCGATCGATTATAGTGGCAGTCCGAGGAGCGACGATATGCCAAAATACATCACCATCGGTTATGGCGATCAAGCCGGATATGACAGGACGCCGTCGGATATCAGGCAGGCGGCGCATGATCACGATGCGGCGCTCATACAGCGTGGCGTGGTGATGGGAATTGCGGAGACACCGGTTCAGGTGAGAAATCACGGCGGCCACGGGGTCGCGACGAAAGCTGGCGCCTACATGTCTTCGAAACTGCCCATCGCCGGCTTTTCGATCATGGAGGCCAGGGACATCGATGAGGCAATCGAACTTGCCTCCAAATCTCCATGCGCGGTTGCCGATGGCGTGATCGAGATTTGGCCGCTCAAGGAGCCATAGCAACCGGGGCGGCACGACCGCTCAGCCCGACGAAAGGACTTCCCCGATGGAACACCTGTCTTTCCCCAACGAAAGCCTAGAGCATGTCGCAGCTATTGGGAGCCATTCTGCCGGAGCAGGTTTTCGTCAGGGCAGAGGCGATTGGCGAAGGGCATACCCAGATGTACGGCCGAGCCGATCGCCTCTGCCCTGGCGGAAAGATGCCCGGCCCTTCGGGTTGGCTGAAACGGGCCGCCTGATCGGCCGGCCGGCTTGGCCGTAGATCGTGGCTACGACGCGCGCCGGCCGGTCGACCATCCGACTCCGTTTGAGCCAACAGAATGGCTCCCAATAGCTGCGACACGCTTTAGCGTCGGGGGAGTTGCGGGCGGGGGCTTGTTGACCCGGAAACAGAACCCTTGAGGTATTTTCTTCAAAACGAAATCAATCGCTTATTCTTCGAGATAGGAAAATAATCCTCACCTGTCTTCCCAAATCTCCAAACCCATGCCATAATCCCGCCCGTTCCGTATCGGCTACACCCTGGGGCGCCAGGGCGAGGCGGGACCGGTGACCGGTATGGGGATGTGACGCAAGTCTCCATGCGGGGCGTCCGCGAGAAGGGCCAGTCCTCTGGGGACGGCAGCCGAAAGGCTGAGTTTCGCCCCGGACGTGCGCTGTAGCGCACACATGATCGTTCCCCAAGGCTCCTCAAAGGCTGCGGGGCAACGGGGGCAGTGCTGGCGAGTTCGGGGATGGAGACACCGTTTGACGGGGCACGGCGACGTGTCTTAACGGCCGCGAAAGCGGTCATATAATCCGGCGCGGAGACGTGCCCCGGCCGATCTCTTATGCCTTGGGCAAAGGGATCGGGGACGTGCATGGTCAAACCACGGAGCGGAAACGCCCGCGTGAACGGAGAGGTGCGTGAGGAGGGAAGATAGAAATGAAATTGTTGACGCTGGAGCCAGTTCGCCCCTGCCGCATACCCAATCTCACGCCGGCCCCAGAAACAGATGCGTCTCCGATTTCGCCACGCCATCCATGCTGCGCACGGCGGTCACCACGGTGTTGAAGTCGGCGAGATTTGGCACTTCGATCTCGGCGATCAGATCCCAGATGCCGTTGGTCGTATGGACAGCGGAAAAGCCCGGGTTGCGGCGCAGCGATGCCACCGCCGGCTTGATGTTGCGTCCGGCGAGTTCGATCATCATCACACCGCGCACCATCGCGTCCGGCCGGTTCTCGCGCAGCTTCACAGTGAATCCGGCGATGGCGCCCGAGGTGACAAGCTTATTGAGCCGCGCCTGCACGGTGCCGCGTGCGACGCCCAGGAGGGTCGCGAGCGTCGGGATCGAGGCGCGCGCATTGACGCGGAGTTCGGCAACGAGACGCTGGTCGAGATCATCCATTCCAACGACCCCTTGTTCGTTATCGGCAATCGAGCTGGCGATTTCGGCGAAGTCATCGCGGTTTCGGCAGAAATTGCTGTTCCAGATATCAACCCGCTCGCATATCGTCCAGCCCGCAAAGGGAGAGATCACTGGGATGACCGATAAAGACTGGCAGCCGTTCGAGCGAGTCCGGGAACTTTCCCGTCGCATGGTGGAATGGCCGAGCGAAAGCGGCACGCCCGATGAGGCGGAATTCGCCGACAAACTTGCTAACCTCCTGCGCGAGATTCCCTATTTCCGCGATCACCCGGAAGACATCGCCCTCATCGACAGCCACGGCTCGCCGGTCGCAAAAAATGTCGTTGCCGTGGTGCGCGGGTCGGGCCGGCGGGCGCTAGCCTTCGGCGGCCATTTCGACACGGTCGAGACCGGCAATTATCTCGAACTCAAGCATCTCGCCTGCAAGCCGGATGAATTGAAGGTCGCGCTGATCGCCGATCTCGAAAGCCGGCCGCTCTCCGCCACCGAGGCGCGGGCGCTGGACGATTTGCGGAGCGGCGAGTTCCTGCCCGGACGCGGCATGCTCGACATGAAGAGCGGTGTCGCGGCCGGTATGGCGGTGCTGGAGCGCTTTTCCGAAATACCGGATCGCGTCGGCAATCTCGTGCTGTTCACCACGCCTGACGAGGAGCGCAATTCGCGCGGCATGCGGTCGCTGCGCGATGCCTTGCCCGGGCTGATGCAGCGCTGGAATCTCGATATCGTCGCCGGCGTCAATCTCGATGCGACCAGCGATCAGGGCGACGGCTCCGAGGGCCGCGCCATCTATCACGGCACGATCGGCAAATTGCTGCCTTTCGCCTTCGTCGTCGGCCAGGCCGCGCATGCGTCCTATCCCTTCGAAGGCATCAGCGCCCACCGCATCGCGTCCGAGATCATGCTCGCCTTCGAGGCCAACCCCGCACTCTGCGATACCGGCGAGGCGCAAGTCTCGCCGCCGCCGATCTGCCTGGAGGCGAAAGACCTGCGCGGCGGCTATGAGGTGACGACACCTGATAAGGTATGGCTCGCCTTCAACTGGCTGTTTCATTCGCGAACGCCATCGGAACTTTACGGCGATTTCAATACCATCGTTGCTCAAGCGGTTGAGACGGCGCTCGCCGACTTCAAGACCAAGGCTGCGGACTATGCCCATATGAACGGCGTCGAACCGGGCGAACTCGATTTCAAGGGCCGCGTGATCAGCTTCGCCGAATTGCGGCAGGAAGCGCTGAAGGCCGGAAGCTCCGATGTGCAGAAGCGTTTTGACGCGCTTGCCGCATCGCTGACCGGCAACGATAATCCGCTCAATGTCACCCGTTCGCTGGTCGAGATGATGGTCGCCGCGGCGCGGATTACGGGTCCGGTGGTGATTACCGGCTTTTCCAGCCTGCACTATCCGCACACGCATCTGGACCTCACACGCGACCTCGACCGGGATTTTGCCGAGGCATTGGACCGGGCGCGCGGTACGATCGAGAGCCGGCATTCCACGAGCTTCAAGCGCCGCGAATATTTCACCGGCATATCCGACATGAGCTTTTTCGGCGCCGCGGTGGATGAAAGCGATACCGCCGTCGTCGCCGACAATACGCCGGCAGCCCTCTGGGTCGATCGGCCGCCGGCCGATGCTCTGACCTATCCCGTCGTCAATATCGGTCCCTGGGGCCGAGAGTTCCACCAGCGGCTGGAACGGCTCTACATGCCCTACGCGTTCGATGTCTTCCCGAAATTCCTGATCGCGATTGTCAGGGAGGTGCTGTTCAGCCGATAGACGGCTTTGCGTTCCACCAATGCAGGAAGGGCGGCAGCGAACCGGTGATAAGACCGAATGCCGAACCGACCATCAGCAATTGCCAGCTCTCGCTGTCACCCGGATCGATGATGGTTTCAATCAATCCGGTTCCGATCATGTCGGCGACGAGAAAGATGATGGCGAGCCACAGGCTGGCGGTGGTGGCTTTTTTCCAGCGTGCATAGCGCAGGATGATGCCGACGGCGATCACCGATGGCCCGATCAGGAGCGCCGTACCGATGATGAACGCCATCATCAAATCCCGTTCGGGCTGGACGAAACTGAAGCCCTCGGAGGCAAAAACGGCTGCAATGAAGCCCAGCGCGATCAGGCCGATGACGCCGGGGATGATGCAAAGCACCGCCAGCACGATGCGGGCGACCACCGGCCCATTGCCGGGATGCTGGGGATGGACGGGCTCGCTCATTGTCCGGCCCCTGGCGGTTCGATGACCACGGGCTCCGGTTTCGCCAGCGCCCAATGAAGAAAGGGCGGAAGCGCCACGGCGAGCAGCAGGATGATGCAGCAGACCATCAGGAAGAACACTTCGATACTGTCGCTGCCGTTGCCTGTGTCGGAGAAGACGAGATAGGTCGCGACGATGAATCCGGTCGCGATGACGGCCAGGCCAAGGCTCGCAAGCGGCGCCCATTGCCGGTGCAGCAGCCTGATCATGATGCCAAAGATGACCAGGCCCGCCGCGATCGCCGCCGCAGCGCAGAGGCCGAACAGCCAGCCGACCGCGCCTTCAATGCCATGAAAGCCGTTGCTGCTTTCGGCCCATTCGCTGACGACCATCATATAGACCGTCGCACCCGGCAGGATGAGCCCGAGGCTGATCACCGCGAGAACCGCCAGCAATATCCATTTTGCCAGAGAAGCCGGCACGTCATTCGTTTCCGCCAAGATCAATCCCCCTCGATGGGAGACTAAGCACAGTCAGCGTGTCCCGCATCAGAATATGTGCGGAGACGCGACAGCAGGCGGCATTATTCGACTGGAGCGAAAAGGGGCGCACCCGATGGCGCGCCCCGAAGCTCGATCGGTCCGCTCAGATCGTCCGAACCGGGTCGAGCGTGATCTTGTAGAGCTCCTTGTCGTCGCGGTTGATCAGGCGGACGGTGAGCTGTTCGGTCGCGCCATCGATGTCGACGAGACCGAAGAACTGCAGGCCGGCTGAAGGCGGCAGGTTCTGGCCCTGCTCCTTGGTCGGCGCGGCCACGAATTTCACGTCCGGCCCGAAGGTCATGTCCATGTCGTTGGGGCCGAAGCTGCCGGCATGGATCGGGCCTGCGACGAATTCCCAGAACGGATTGAAATCCTGGAATTGGGCCTTGTCGGGATTGTAGTAATGGGCGGCGGAGTAATGCACGTCAGCGGTCAGCCAGACCGTGTTGGTGATGCCTGATGTCTTGATGTAGCGCAGCAGGTCGGCGATTTCGAGTTCGCGGCCCGAAGCCGGACCTTGATCGCCATTGGCGATGGCCTCGGCGCCCTTCTTCTCCTTGCCGTTGTCCCAGACGATGATGCCGAGCGGCATGTCGCAGGCGAGGATTTTCCAGGTGGCGCGGGAATTGGCAAGCTCGCGCTTCAGCCAGCGCATCTGCTCCTGCCCGATGATCCGCGACTTTTCGTCCAGCACAGTCTCCTTGGACTCGCCGTTCGGGCCACGGTAGGAGCGCAGGTCGATGAAAAACACGTCCATCATCGGGCCGTAGGAGATCTTGCGGTAGACGCGGCCCGGTTCGGCCGGCGTATAGCGGATCGGCGTCATTTCATGGAAGGCGCGGGCGGCACGGGCAGACAGCAGCGCGATCGATTTTTCGGTGTAGCGGTCGTCGGCGGTCAGGTCCTTCGAAGCCGACCAATTGTTGGTGACCTCGTGGTCGTCCCATTGAAGGAATGTGGGACAGATGGCGCTCAGCGCACGAACATGCTCGTCCATCATGTTGTACTTCCACTGCCCGCGATATTCGGCGAGTGTTTCGGCGACCTTCATCTTTTCGGGAATGACGACCTTGTTGACCCATTTGGTGCCGTCAGGCAGATCGACGCTCTCCTTGAGCGGGCCGTCGGCGTAAATAGTATCGCCCGAATGCAGGAAGAAGTCCGGCTGGTGCTTGGCGATCGTGGCATAGGAATACATGCCCTTGTCATCGATGCCCCAGCCCTGGCCGACCGTATCGCCCGACCAGGCGAAGCGGATGTTGCGGCGCGACGAGGGGCCGGTACGGAAGCGGCCGGTGACCGGCTCGGACATGACGTTGATGTCGGAGAGATCGGCGGCGGTGAAGCGATAGAAGACCTCCTGGTCCGACGGCAGGTTTTCGACCAGGCGCTTGACCGTGAAATCACTTTCGGGAAGCGCGTTCATCGATGTCAGGCGGACCGCATTCTTGAAGCTCTCGACGGTGGAAATCTCCATCTGGATCCGTGACGGACGATCGACGCGCGTCCAGATCATGCCGGAGGATGAATCGACATCGCCCGACTGGACTCCATGCGTGAAGGACGGCGCATTGGCGGCGCGCGCATAGAAGGGCAGCGCGAGGCTGGACGTGGCTGCGAAGAGGCCGGTCGCGGCCGTGCTCTTCAACAGGGTTCGCCGGGAAAGTGTGCTGGTGATCCTGGACATGAATCTCTCCTTGATTCCGCTCGCGGGTCTTGCCCGCAGGCGGCACCAAACAGCGTGTTCATGTCATCGGGGTAATAACAGCATGACGTTTCGATGATGCTTTGGTGACGGCATGAGGGCTGGAACGCCCAAAGGATTGAGCCGCGTCGTGGTCAGGCAGCCCGCTCGAACAGGATCACTTCGCTTCCATGATAGCTGGCTTTGCTCACCTCGGTGAAGCCGAACTTGGCCGCGATGCGCCGTGAGGCAAGGTTGGCGGGATCGACGATGCAGGTCATGCGCCTGCCGGAGAAGGCGCTATCCGCCCAGCCGACCAGCGCCTGCATTGCCTCGGACCCGTAGCCGCGCCCATGCACATCAGGCATCAGCCCCCAGCCGGCCTCGAGCGTGCCTTCGATCGAGGGTGTGATCTCGCGCCGCATGTCGTGAAATCCGGCCTCGCCGATGAAGCGGCCGGTCTCCCTCTCCTCGATCGCAAGAAAGCCGAAGCCCATATGCTGCCAGTGGCCGGGATGCCGGAGGAAGCGCGACCATGACGCTTCCCGGCTGAAGGGCGTACCCGTGATGTAGCGCACCACTTCGGGGTCGGACCAGAGCGCACAATAGGCGTCGAAGTCCGTGAGCGCATGGGCGCGGAGGATGAGGCGGGGCGTCTCGATGACTGGGATCATGCGCGAATGTGACGGCCCTCAGGCCGCCAGCCCCTTCTTCTTCAGCATCGCATCGGGGCTCGGCAGTTTGCCGCGGAAGGCCTTGTAGGCATCCTCCGGGTCGATCGATCCGCCGACGGAATAGATGTTCTCCTTGAGCCGCTTGGCGGTCTCGGCGTTGAACGGATTGCCGGTTTCCATGAAGGCCTCGAAGGCATCGGCATCGAGTACTTCCGACCACATGTAGGAATAGTAGCCGGCGGAATAGCCATCACCCGAGAAGACGTGGCTGAAATGCGGCGTACGGTGGCGCATGACGATCGAGGACGGCATGCCGATTTCGGCGAGCACATCTGCTGTCAACACCATCGGGTCGCCCGGCGGCCGCGTATGGAAGGCCATGTCGACCAGCGCCGAAGAGGTGAACTCGACCGTGTTGAAGCCGGCATTGAAGGTGCGGGCGGCGAGCACCTTGTCGAGCAGTGCCTCGGGCATCGGCGCGCCGGTCTCGTAATGCAGCGCATATTCCTTGAGGATATCGGGCACGGTCAGCCAATGCTCGTAAAGCTGTGACGGCAGTTCGACGAAATCGCGCGACACACTGGTGCCCGATACCGTCGGATATGTCACATCGGACAGCATGCCGTGGAGTGCGTGGCCGAATTCGTGGAACAGCGTGCGAGCATCGTCGATCGACAGCAGCGCCGGCTTGCCTTCGGCGGGCTTGGCGAAATTGCAGACATTGTAGATGATGGGAATCTCGCCCTTGGCGCCATTCTCGAGCGGCAGCTTGTGCTGGCTCTGGAACGAGCTCATCCAGGCACCGGAGCGCTTCGAGGACCGGGCGAAATAATCGCCCATGAACAGCGCGACCAGCTTGTCGTCGAAATCGCGGATCTCGTAAACGCGGACGTCGGGATGGTAGCCTGATATATCGGTGCGGCGCACGGCTTTGATCGAGAACAGCTTGCCCGCCACGGCAAAACACGCCTCGATGATCTTTTCGAGCTGGAGATAGGGCTTGAGTTCGCTTTCGGAGAAATTAAAGGTCCGGGCCCTGAGCTTCTCGGCGAAGTGCCGCCAGTCCCAAGGCTGCACGCCATGGTTCTTGCCTTCCTCGGCGATCAGGCGGGCGAGATCGGCTTCTTCCTCAAGCGCGCGGAGCCGGGCCTTTTCCCAGACCTTCATCAGCAGGGCATTCACGGTGCCAGCGTCCTTGGCCATGGTGTTGTCGAGCTTCAAGGCCGCGTAATGCGGGTAGCCGAGCAGCTTGGCCTTCTCGTCACGCAACGCCACCGTTTCCGCGATGATCTCGCGATTGTCGGTGGGGCCGGGGTTTTCGCCGCGCGCGGTCCAGGCATTGAAGGCCTGCTCGCGGAGATCGCGGCGATCGGAGAAGGTCAGGAAAGGCTCGATGATCGAGCGCGACAGGGTGACGGCATATTTGCCCTTCTCGCCGCGCGCCTCGGCTGCGGAGGCCATGGCATCGCGAACAAAATCCGGCAGGCCGGAGAGTTCATCCTCGTCCGACAGCAGCAGGAACCAGTTCTTCTCGTCGGCGAGTACATTCTGGCCGAAATTGGTGCCGAGGCTCGAAAGTTTCTCGTTGATCTCGGCGAGCCGCTTCTGCTGGTCCTTGGGCAGCTTGGCGCCGGATTTGACGAAACCTTTCCAGTGGCGTTCGAGCACACGGGTTTCCTCGAGCGTCAGGCCGAGGCTGTCCTTTGCTTCCCACAGCGCATCGATGCGCTTGAAGAGCGGCTCGTTCTGTCCGATCTTCGAATAATGCCGCGACATGACGGGCGAAATCTCGCGTTCGAGATGCTGGATCGCCTCGTTGGTGTCGGAGCCCGCCTTGTTCCAGAAGATCGAGGAGACGCGCGACAGTTCATCGCCGGCGATTTCCAGTGCGATGATGGTGTTGGCGAAGGTCGGTGCCTCGGGATTGCTGGCGATCGCGTCGATCTCGGTCTCATGGGCGGCAAGCGCGAAATCGAAGGCCGATTTGAAGTCCTCGTCGCGGACCGCGGTGAAACGCGGCAGGCCGTGCGGGCCGTCCCAGTTGAAGATGGCCGGGTTGATGGCGGGTTCGGTCATGAGCTTTCCTTCGGCGGATGCATCTGTCGGTGAATCACCTGCAATATAGGAAGTGATGGCGACGATTTGATACCGCAATCGTTCGAAGGGCCAAAAATTAAGTGCGATCTACCTCAATCCTTTAGGTAGGCTTGCAGCGTGCGGCCGAGTTCACGGACGATGAGTTCCTGGGGAAGATCCACGACAGGCTGCAACTTGATGACATAGCGGCTGAAGGCAAGGCCCAGCAGCTGGCTTGCGACGAGGCCGGCCCGATCTCCAGGGTTCAGCGGACCCTCGATGCGTGCCAGCGCCGGCATGACCTGGCCGGCAAAGACCTCTCGGAGCTTTTGCAGCGCGAATTCGTTGGATGCTGCCGAGCGTAACAGAACCGCCATGCCGCTATTGCCCTGTTCGCCCTCCCAGATATCAAGGAAATGCCGGACCAGCGCCTCACCCAGCCGGGACGGTTCTATCTGGCTGGGATCGGGGAGCTTGAGATCGAACACGGCGATGCGGGCGAAAAGTTCGTCCTTGCTGCCGAAATAGCGGATCACCATGGCCGGATCGATCGCGGCCGCCGAGGCGATATCGCGGATCGTGGTGCGTTCATAACCGTTCTCGGCGAAGATCTGGCGCGCGGCTTCCAGAATGGTTGCCCGGGTTCGTTCGGATTTGGTCTGCTTCAAGGAATCACTCATCGGGCAAAAATGCCAACACCTGTTGACAAATGCAAGTGTTCGATCTAAAAGTCAACACACGTTGACAAAAGGAGATCGAAATGTTGACCGAGAAAACGGATGTATTGATCGTCGGCGCTGGTCCCACCGGATTGGCGCTGGCCATTGCCCTGAAGCAGGCGGGCGTGAACCATCTGCTGGTCGAGAAACTGCCGTCTGGACAGAATACGTCTCGGGCAGCGGTCATCCATGCGCATACGCTGGAAGCGCTGGAAAAGCTGGGAGTCGTCGGCGAGCTGACGCGCCGTGGCATGAACCTCACGAAGTTCGCGCTTAGGGATCGTGACCGCACATTGCTCAAGTTGCGGTTCGATCAATTGCCGTCGCGCTATGCCGAAATCCTGATGCTGCCGCAGGACGAAACCGAAGCGGTGCTGCAGGAGCGGCTACTGGCGCTGGGCGGATCGGTCCATTGGAATACGGCGGTGTCGTCCGTCGAGAAGCATGGCGATGGCCATGTGGCGCGGCTCATGACTGCCGATGGAGAACGTGCGGTACAGGCCCGTTTCGTGGTCGGCGCCGATGGCATGCATTCGATCGTACGCCAGAGTGCAGGCATCGGCTTCGAAGGCGAGACCTATGCCGGATCCTTCGTGCTCGCCGATATCACCATGGACTGGAGCATTGGCAGCGAGGAAGTATCGCTGTTCTTCTCGCCGTCAGGCATGGCGGTCGTGGCACCCCTGCCGCAGGGCCGCTACCGGGTCGTCGCGACGATGGAGAATGCGCCTGAGAAGCCCGGCATTGCCGACATCCAGTCGATCCTTGCGGCGCGTGGGCCGTCGGACGGCAAGACCAGGGTTCGCGAGGTGGCCTGGAGTTCGCGCTTCCGGCTGCATCACCGCGTCGCAACAGCCTATCGCAATGGCGGCATGCTGCTGATGGGCGACGCCGCCCATGTTCATAGCCCGGCGGGCGGGCAAGGCATGAATACCGGGCTGGTCGACGCCATGGTGCTGGGCGAGGCGCTGACGCGGGTCGTGCGGGACGGTCGCCCCGAATCCGAACTCGACCGTTACGAGGCGCTGCGGCGCCCGGCGGCGATCGAGGTCCTCGCCATGGCCGATCGCCTGACCGGCCTTGCGATGGTGCAGGGCAGGTTCCGTCGCGCATTGCGCAACCTGGCGCTGGGTCTTCTCGACAAGGTTGGACCGCTGAAGCGGAAGCTGGAACTCGGGCTGTCTGGGCTCAGCCGGAAGGCTTATTCCGAGTTGTGAGTTTCGGGCATCAAGTGCCCGAAGCACGGCACTGAAGGAATTCAACGCCGCGGCCGATCGCCAGGCCGCGGAGTAAGCGTCAGGGATCAGCCCTTGAGATTGCGCTTGGCGAGCGTGCGCAGACGCAATGCGTTGAGCTTGATGAAGCCGGCCGCATCCTTCTGGTCGTAGGCGCCCTGGTCGTCCTCGAAGGTGACGAGCTGGTCGGAATAGAGCGACTTGCCGGACTCGCGGCCGATGACCATGACATTGCCCTTGTAGAGCTTGAGCGACACTTCGCCCTCGACGTTTTTCTGGCTGAGGTCGATCGCGGCCTGCAGCATCTCGCGCTCGGGCGAGAACCAAAAGCCGTAATAGATCAGCTCCGCATAGCGCGGCATCAGGTCGTCCTTGAGGTGGGCGGCGCCACGGTCGAGCGTGATCGATTCGATCGCGCGATGGGCGGTCAGCAGGATCGTGCCGCCGGGGGTCTCGTAGACGCCGCGCGACTTCATGCCGACGAAGCGATTCTCGACGAGATCGAGGCGACCGATGCCGTTGTCGCGGCCGTAATCGTTGAGCTGGGCCAGCAGGGTTGCCGGCGACAGCCGCACGCCATTGATGGAGACCGCGTCGCCCTTTTCGAAGCCGACCTTGATGACGGTCGCCTTGTCGGGTGCGGCTTCGGGCGAAATGGTGCGCATGTGGACATATTCAGGCGCCTCGACGCTCGGGTCTTCCAACACCTTGCCCTCGGACGAGGAGTGCAGCAGGTTGGCATCGACCGAGAACGGCGCCTCGCCCTTCTTGTCCTTGGCAACAGGGATCTGGTGCTGTTCGGCGAATTCGATCAGGTCGGTGCGGCTCTTGAACGACCAGTCGCGCCAAGGCGCGATGATCTTGATATCCGGGTTCAGCGCATAGGCCGAAAGCTCGAAACGGACCTGGTCGTTGCCCTTGCCGGTCGCGCCATGGGCGATGGCATCGGCGCCGGTCCGCTTCGCGATCTCCACGAGATGCTTGGAGATCAGCGGCCGGGCGATCGAGGTGCCGAGCAGGTAGACGCCTTCATAGACCGCATTGGCGCGGAACATCGGGAAGACGAAATCGCGGACGAATTCCTCGCGGACATCCTCGATGAATATCTCCTTGATGCCCATCATCTCGGCCTTCTTGCGGGCCGGCTCCAGTTCCTCGCCCTGTCCGAGATCGGCGGTGAAGGTGACGACTTCGGCACCGAGTTCGGTCTGCAGCCATTTGAGGATGATCGACGTATCAAGGCCGCCCGAATATGCGAGCACGACTTTTTTCACGTCCTTGGGAAGCGCCATGATGATAATCCGCCTGGATAGATTGGAATTGCCGGTCTTTTAGCGCGAAATGCGGGAGTTGCAAGCCCTCAGAGATGTCTTGCGGGGTCCATCCGGTTGTGGAGGATGCGGATGACGACGATGCGGGTTTTCTCTTCGCGGAAGAAGATGTTGTGGGAGCCGCAGCCCAGCATGAAATATCCACGCCGGAAATGGTCTATGGACCTGCCGAGGCGTGGCGTCTCCGCCAAGCCGTGACATGCCGCCTTGAGTTCATAAATGTATTTTTCGGCTTGCTCGAAGCCCCATTTTGCTTCCGTGCGGTCGTAGATTTTATCGATATCGTGCCCGGCACGCGGTGAGAAATGAATGTCAGACCGTTCCGCCACGCTGCGCTCTTTTTCTTTCGAGGAACGCATCGAAGTCGAATGGTCCAGCCTCTCCCGATTCCTCACCTTCGATCAGAGCGGCTCGCAATTCCTCAACTTCTTCGTCTTTCTCTCTGAGAAGGCGCAAACCCGCTTCGACAACCTCGCCAGCGCTTTCAAAGCGGCCGTCGGCAACCTGCTGGTCGATGAACGCGTCGAAATCTTCTTCGATAAGGATGGAAGTCGACTTCCGCATGGGCTAAATCCTGTGTTGGACGATTGGCTGGCATAATAGCCGAAATCAGGCCTGCCATCAACAAACACACCACTTCAGCAATCGAGACACACATGGCGGAAGCTTCAGTTCATCCCGTCTTCAAATCCGGCAACACCGCCGTCATCACCGGCGCCGCCTCGGGCATAGGCCTCGCCGCAGCCAAGCAGTTCGCGGCGCTGGGCCTCAATGTCGTGCTGGCCGATCTCGGCAGCGAAAAACTCCATGCGGCGGAACACGAAGTCGCCGCCGCGTCGCCCCGCGGGGCGGATGCGGTTGCGGTGATCCCGACCGATGTGAGCGAGCTCGAAGATTTGAAGGTTCTTGCGACAGATGTTGCCGCGCGGTTCGGCAATGTCCATCTGCTGATGAACAATGCCGGCATCGGAGGCGGCAGCGCGCTGTTCGGACCGCTCGAAAACTGGGAGCGGGTCTTTGCGGTCAATCTGTGGGGCGTGATTCACGGCAGCCGCGTGTTCGGGCCCAAGATGCTGGCGCATGGCGAGCCTGGGCTGATCATCAATACCGGCTCGAAACAGGGCATCACCACGCCGCCCGGCGATCCGGCCTACAATATGGCGAAAGCAGGCGTGAAGGTCTTCACCGAGGCGCTGGAGCATGAACTTCGCAATACCGAGGGCGGCAGGATTTCGGCGCATCTGCTGATCCCCGGCTTCGTATTCACCGGGCTGACGGCAGGCAACCGCACGGAGAAGCCCGCGGGCGCCTGGACTGCCGAGCAGACGGTGGACTTCATGATGGCTTCGCTCGCCAAGGGTGATTTCTACATCCTCTGCCCCGACAACGACGTGCCGCGCAGTCTCGACGAGAAGCGCATCCATTGGGCCGCGCATGACATCATCGAAAACCGGCCGCCGCTTTCGCGCTGGCACAAGGACTATGGCGATGCCTTCAAGGCATTCCTCGAAAAGGACCTCAAGTGATGGAATTCCTGCCCGATCTCACGACGTTTGTCACCTTCACAATCGCCGTATGGGTGCTCGCGATCACACCCGGGCCAGATATGACGGCCTCCATCGCCCGGTCGCTGAGCGACGGCAAGGCCGGGGGGATGATGGTGGTGCTCGGCACATCCACCGGTCTGATTATCCATACGCTGCTGGTCGCGCTCGGCATTTCCGCCCTGATCATCGCCTCGCCCACGGCCTTCACCCTGCTCAAGACCGGCGGGGCCGCCTATCTCGTCTGGCTCGCGATCCAGGCGATCCGGCACGGCTCCAGCCTGTCGGTCAAGCGCGCGGACGGTCCGGTCAAGTCGCGGCTTGCCAACTATCTCACCGGCTTCTGGGTCAATCTGCTCAACCCGAAGGTCATCCTTTTCTTCATGACCTTCCTGCCGCAATTCGTCACGGCCACGGATCCGCATGTGACGGGCAAGCTGATCTTCCTCGGCTTCTGGGCGATCTTGATGGGAATGCCCTTCAACATCCTCATCGTGATCGTCGCCGAACGGCTATCGGGCTGGCTGCAGAACAACCGCCGCGTTCTGCGCGGTATCGACTACACATTCGCCGGGGTGTTCTCGCTGTTTGCCTTCAAGATTTTCATGACGCAGACGAAATAGTCATTTCCGGGATTTCGCCATTTTCCGCGCCGCCGCAATGGCGCGGTTCTCGGCGATGCGCGTTTTCACGATCCGCCTGACCAGATCGTCGGGCAGCGAATTGTCCGGCGTGAACTGGATCGTGCCCTTGGCGATCTTGAAGCCGGCGAGTTCATCCTTGAATGCTTCGTTGTGCAGCGTGCCGCCCGGAAAGAACGACATATGGTTCTTGAACGCGGCGTAGTGGACGAGGTTGCCCGACAGCTTGAAGGTCGGGATGCCATAGGCAATCCCCTCTTCGGCCTCGGGCGCCTCCGACCAGACGATCTCTCTGATTGCTTCAAGATAAGGCCTGTAGCGATCAGGCACTTGCGCGAGATAGGCGACGACATTGTCGGTTGTTCGATTGGCAGACATGCAAATGGCCCGGCTTGTGAAAACCGGGCCATGATTTCATGACATCACTTCAGCCGCAAGGTGAAGCGAGCGATCAGAACTCTTCCCAGTTATCCTGGCTGACGGCGATGGCGGCGGAGCCTGCCGATGCATAACGCGGCGCCGTCTTGAGGGCCGGTCGTGACGCAACGGGCGCCGCGGCGGCAATCCGTGGCGCCGCGGCCGGGCTGCGTGCCGCCACGGGCTGCTGGTTGCCGCGCACCCTGAAGCGCGAGACCATGTCGGCGAGCGTCTCGGTCTCCCGTGACAGGCTCTGGGTGGCGGCAGTCGTTTCCTCCACCATAGCGGCGTTCTGCTGGGTTGCCTTGTCCATGTTGTCGGCGGAGGACGAGATTTCCCTCAGGCTCACTGCCTGCTCACTGGTGCTCGCCGTGATCGTGTTGACGAAGAGACCCATCTGGCCCACTTCGGCGACGATCTCGCCGAGCGAGGCACCGGAAGCGCTCACCAGTTCGACGCCCTGCTTGACCTGTGCCGCCGAGGCGGAAATCAGTAACTTGATCTCCTTGGCGGCATCGGCGGAACGCTGTGCCAGGCCGCGCACTTCCGAAGCGACCACAGCGAAGCCTCGCCCGGCGTCGCCGGCGCGCGCCGCCTCGACACCGGCATTCAGCGCCAGCAGATTGGTCTGGAAGGCGATGTCCTCGATGACGCTGATGATCGTGTTGATCTGTGCCGACGATTGCTGGATGGCGGCCATCGCATCCACGGCATTGGCAACGATCTCGCCGCCGCGCGATGCCTTCTGTTGTGCCGCGGTGGCCACGTTCTGGGCACGCACCGCACCCGATGCGCTGTCATTGACGGCGCTGGTCACCTGGCCGAGAGCTGCAACGGTTTCTTCGAGCGATGCGGCCTGCTGTTCGGTGCGCCTCGCGAGATCGTTCGACGCGGTGGAGATTTCCTGCAGGCCGGCCCTGATCGTGCTGACGGAACCGACGACCGAGCCTATGACCTCCTCGAGTTCGCCGATGCTCTGGTTGAACTTGGCGCGGATCGGCTCGAATTCGGCGGCGACAGCCGTATCCAGCCTGGCGGTCAGATCGCCTGCGGCAAGGCTGTTGAAGCCCTTTTCGACGGCGTGGACGAAGACGCGGAGATCCTCGGCCTTGGCGTTTTCGAGGTTCGACAGGCGGTCGCGTTCCGCTTCCTGCTTGCGGCGGGTTTCCAGTGCCTCCTGCTCGAGGCGTGCTTTCTCGTTGGCGGCGACCTTGAACACATCGACGGCGCGCGCCATCGCGCCAATCTCGTCCTTGCGGTTCTGGCCCGATATCGGCGCATCGAGCTCGCCCGCGGCGAGACGGCCCATGGTGACGGCTATGTTGCGGATGACGCTGGCGATGGAGCGGGCGAAGAGCAGAAAGCCGACCAGCGTGAGCAGCGAGACGAGAACCGTGGCGACGATCATCGTCCAAAGCGCTGTTGTGTTGGCACTGACGATCTCGGTCACGTCGGAGGCGATCTCGATGACGCCGAGCTTGGCACCGGAGAAATTCATGATCGGCTGAGCCTCGACCGCATAATCGCGACCGCCGCTTGATATGCGGACGCGCACCGGCTGACCGTCGAAAGCCGCCTTCAGCTGTTCGGCAGACAGGACGGACTCGCCGGGAAAGGTCGAGGCCTGCTTTTCGAAGGCGCCATCCTTGAAGACGTGGACGGCAACCTGTGCGCCCACCTTGGCGGCCAACGGCGCGAAATATCCGTTTTCGAGTGCCGTGCCGGCATCGACGACGCCGACGGTCTTTCCGTCCTTGATCACGGGTGCGGAGGCGAACATGCTGACCGCCACGCGGCCAGGCTCCGTACCCGCCGCGATTTTGCCTGTCGTGAGAGCCGCGACGATCATCTTGCGCCGGCCCGTCAGATCGTCGCCGAATTTCTCGGGCGCATGGATGCGCGCCACGGCCTTGCCCTCGGCGTTGGAGAAAGTGATCATTCCTATACCGCTCAACTCGGTCATCTGCTTCAGGTTGGAGCCGAAGCGGGCAAGAATGTCTTCGCGCGCGTTCGAAACAATGAGACCGGCGACTTCAGGCTGGCCGGCAATCGCCAACGCCAGGCTGGAGGCGGCGGCTTTTTGCGCATCCATGTCGAATTCGATCACATCGAGGTCGTTGGTCAGCTCTTTTTGGATCGCCTGTTCGCTGACTTCCGACTGGCGGTAAAGCCCTATGCCGCCAATCGCCACGCTGGCAAAAAGCACGGCTGCAAAACCATAAGCCGTTATGCGGATCCATATCGGCTGTTTCACGTCGATCGAACTCATCAGTGTCCCCTTTTCCCGCAGCGCATGACGCATTGCGAGCCCTTGAAATGTCAAACAAATCAACAGAGAAGTTTAAAGTTTAAGTAAATTTTAGAGTGTGATTAGTTGCGGACAACCCGATAAATCGGCCGCGTCCTCAGCTCAAATGAATTGGCGGAGTTTCTTCTGGAAGAATAGCCGTTCGGCCTCGGTCTGCGAAAGATCGTGCGCGAGCCGATAGGCGAGTTTCGCCTCTGTGATGTGGCCCGTGCGGGCGTAGAGATCGGCCGCTACCGCATGGAAGGGCTGGTACTGCGGGAGCATGTGAGCGATAGGCCGCAGGCGTGCCAGGGCCGCCTCGGGGCCTTCGGCATAGGACAGCGCCACGATCCGGTTGAGTTCGAAGACCGGATTGTCGGCGATACCGCACAGTGTACCGTAGATCAGGACGATCTGATGCCAGTCCGTTTCGCGGAAATTCGGTGATTCCGCGTGGACCGCGATAATGGCTGCCTGCAGCTGGTAGGACCCCGGGCGGCCTCGCCGCAGTGCCTTTTCGAGCAAGGTGCCGCCCTCCGAAATTTCCTGCCGATTCCATAGACTACGATCCTGATCCTCCAACGACAGGATTTCACCTTCGTCGCCCAATCTTGCCGAACGCCGAGCATGGTGCAGCAGCATGAGGGCGATGAGCCCCTCGATCTCGGGTTCATCCGGACGCAGTGCGGCCAGCAGCCACCCCAATCGGATCGCTTCCTCGCAGAGTTCGCGACGTATGTGCTCCGCGCTGGATGATGCATAGCCTTCGTTGAAGATCAGGTAGATGACGGCGAGCACGCTTTCGAGCCGCTCATTCCAACCGTCAGGGCCCGGCACCTCGTAAGCAATGCCCGCTTGGGTGATCTTGTGGCGGGCCCGCACCAATCGCTGGGCCATGGCTTCGTGGCTATCGAGGAAGGCGTCGGCGATTTCCTCTGTCGTCAGGCCGCAGACGGATCGCAGGGTGAGCGCAACGCGCGTCTTCTTCTCAAGCGCCGGATGGCAGCAGGTGAAGATCAGCTTCAGCCGCTCGTCCCTGATCGGCTCTTCGGTCTCGTCCTCTACGGATTCGTTTTCCATTTGAATGAGGTGCGTGATTTCTGCCGATTTGGCGCGGAAGTTTGCCGATCGCCTGAGGCGATCGATCGCCTTGCGCTTGGCGGTCTGCATGATCCAGGCTGCCGGCGAATGCGGCAGCCCGTTGCGTGTCCAGTGTATGAGCGCGGATTCGAGCGCATCCTGCAGGCTGTCCTCGGCGAGCTGGAAATCCTTGATACCGCCCACGAGGTTCGACAGAAGACGGCCGCCGTCCCGGCGCGCCAGCGCGTCGATCGCATTGGCAACAGTGGCCGCTTCCGCCGAAGCCTCAGCCATCAGCGGTCGAAGACCATGATGGGACGGATTTCGACGGCACCGCTGGCCGCACCCGGAATCAGTGCCGCGTAGCGAATGGCGTCATCGAGGCTGGCGCAATCGAAAATATAGTAGCCGCCGAGCTGTTCCTTGGTTTCGGCAAAGGGGCCGTCCATGGATTCCGTCTTGCCATTGCGTACACGGACGGTGGTTGCCGTCGTGGTGGGCAGAAGTGCATCGCCCGCGACCCATACACCGTCGCGCCGATAGGTCTCGTTGGCGATTTGGTAGCCCGCCATCATCTTTCCGAAATCCGGGGAATCGGGCGGCGTCATGGTCGCGGGATCGGTGTAGATCAAAGCCATGTACTTCATTTCTTGTCTCCTCTTTGGCCAATCCTCTTGATTGGTACCTGATGACGAACGGATTTTCACGGATCGACATGACCGGCAAAAAATTCATGACAGCGAATAGGCGAGGTAGGCGACCGCGCCGAGCATGGAGATATGAGTGCCAACCGCGCCGGCGATCCGGAATGGATCGGCCGGGTTCTGAAGATTGATTCCGAAGACGTGAATGGCGCGCGCGATGAGAAGCAAGATGCCGATCACATGGAGCCACGTCGCCGGCATGCCGCGCGCCTCGGCCAGCGCCATCATGAAAAGCGCAAGAGGCACGAATTCGGCGAAATTGCCGTGCTTGCGGATCCAGAGCGCGAGTTCCGGATGGCCGCCATCCATGATGGCGACACCGAACTTGCCGCGTTTGCTGCTGACGATGAGGGCGAGCACGATCATGGCGATCGCTGATATGCAGGCGTAGATCGAAGTAACCTGGAAGGCCATGGGCCAGTCCCCCTTGATGTTGACGATACACCGGGGTGACGAACTGCCAATCGGCAAATCGACATGGAATTCGAATTATTTCATTTGGCGAAAGCGCTATCCGGCAAAACCGCCGTCGGCGAGAAATTTCAGCTCTTCCGGCGTCGATGTCCGGCCCAGCTGCGGATTGCGATGCGGAAAGCGGCCGAAACGCTTGATGATCTCGTGGTGCTCGTCGGAATATTTGGTCCAGTCTCCACCAAGCGCATTGAAGAGTTTTACCGACAGATCCTGATCCGCGAGATCCTCAGAGTGTTCGAAGGGCAGGTAGAAGAAGGCGGCCAACTCGTCGTCGACGGCCTTGTCGTGGCCCCTGTCGATCGCGATGCGCGCATACATCCTGGCCAACGGATCGGTTGCGAACATGTGCCCGGTGCCGCGGAAGACATTGCGCGGGAACTGGTCGAGCAGGATCATCAGCGCAAGCGCGCTTTCGGGGTGCTCGATCCAGTCGTCATGCTCGCGCCGGGCGGCGGCGAAATGCAGATTCATGAACCGGCTGCTGAACTCCAGGTCGAAGGCTGCGTCCTTGGTGAACCATTTTTCGTAGCCGGCGTCCTTCCAGAAGGCGAGGCAGTCGGCGGCTTTTTGGATGGTCTGGCTCACGTTTCGCTCCATCAATCCAATGCGCGCTCGAGGGCCTTGGTCACCCATTTGTTCAGGCTAACGCCTTCTTTCCTCGCAACCGTGGACAGCGCGCGATGCAATGCCGGTTCCGTACGGATGACGAACTGGCCGGAATACGGCTTTTCCGGCTCTTCGCCGCGCTCGGCGCAGAACGCCAAATAGTCATCGACGGATTCCGCAAAGGCCGTTTTCAGTTCCTGGGCGGACGTGCCCTGAAAGGTAATGACATCGCGCAGATTAATGACGTCGCCGTGAAAGATCTCGGCTTCTTCATCGAATTCTATGACGGCTTCGTAGCCTTTGTAATGCATCATATTCATGGTCGTATCTCTGCTTCGGTCAGAAATCGTCTCACTGATTTTACGGCGCCCTTGTCGGTCTCCTTCTGTGGATGCGGTCGATGAAAGACGGCGCGAACGCCATTCAGTGCGACACGAACCCGTGAGCCCTGACCCTCGGCAACCTCGCCACCGCAGGCGATGAACAGCATCTCGATATCTCGCCAGGCGATATTCGATCGCACTGGGTCGGCGTAAATCGCTTGCAGCGTGGAGCGATGTTTCGCTGTGAGATTCATAGTATCAAAATATGATATCGTTTGCCAATTGACAATAGCTCGACCGGCCGGTACCCCACCGGCCTCGGCTCAATCCTCGCCGTGGTTGGCGATCATCATCGCTTCGAAGGCCAGGCGGTCGGTCTTCTTCATCCGCTCGGATTCGGATTTCAGCTGGCCGCAGGCGGCGAGGATGTCGCGGCCGCGTGGGGTGCGGATCGGGGAGGCGTAGCCGGCAGCATTGATGAAATCGGCGAAGGCCTCGATCGTTTCCCAGTCCGAGCACTCGTATTTCGAGCCCGGCCAGGGATTGAACGGGATGAGATTGATCTTGGCGGGAATGCCCTTGAGCGTCTTGACCAGATCGCGGGCATCGATCAACGAGTCGTTGACGCCCTTCAGCATCACATATTCGAAGGTGATGCGACGCGCGTTGGAGAGGCCCGGATAGGCCTTGCAGGCCGCGATCAGCTCCTTCAGCGGATATTTCTTGTTGATCGGCACCAGCAGGTCGCGGAGCTCGTCGCGCACGGCATGCAGCGAGATCGCCAGCATGACGCCGGTCTCTTCGCCGATGCGGACGATCTCCGGCACGACGCCCGAGGTCGACAGCGTGATACGGCGCTTGGAGAGCGACAGGCCATCGCCATCGGAGGCGATAAGCATCGCCGTCTTGACGTGGTCGAAATTGTAGAGCGGCTCGCCCATGCCCATCATCACCATATTGGTGATCTTGCGACCCTCGGACGGCACGATGGCACCCTGCGGCGTGTCGCGGTCCGGAAAATCGCCCAGCCGGTCGCGGGCGAGGAGGAGCTGTGACACGATCTCCTCTGATGTGAGATTGCGCACCAGGCGCTGGGTGCCTGTATGACAGAAATCGCAGGTCAGCGTGCAGCCGACCTGGGAGGAGACGCAGAGCGTGCCGCGTCCTTCCTCGGGAATATAGACGGTCTCGATCTCGACCGGGCGGCCGGCACCGCGCGGGGGAAAGCGCAGCAGCCATTTGCGCGTGCCGTCATTGGAGATCTGCTCCTCGACGATCTCTGGTCGCTGAATGGTGAAATGGGCGTGCAGAAGCTCGCGCAAATCCTTCGAGACATTCTTCATGTCGTCGAAATCCGAGACGCCGCGGATATAGAGCCAGTGCCAGATCTGCTGCACCCGCATCTTCACCTGGCGTTCGGGCAAGCCCTTTTCGACCAGCGCCTTGCCGAGTTCTTCGCGGGTGAGGCCGATCAGCGATGGCCGGGCCTCCAGCATCGCAGGCGAAAACGGGGTAACGGGCCGAACGGCCGGGCTCAAGGCTTCCATCGTGGTCATGTCTGATATCCTGTCGCGCTTGCCCGCTGGAAAAGTCTCCGCTGGCTGCGCATCCCTGTCATATGGGAAATTTGCGCCCGCTTAGCATCATTTTAGGCGGGAGTCACCATGGATGCGCCAAAATGCAAAAGGGGCCGGTCGAGCCGGCCCCTTCCAAAAATGCTCTCGCCGCTTGTTACTGGCAGCTTTCGATCTTCTTGAGCGCTGCCGAGATGCCGGAGAGCGAGAAGACGTAACCGGTCTTGGTGCCCTTCTTGGAGACCGCGCCCATGCTCATCGCCTTGCCCGAGCGCATAGCGGCGACCAGCGCCGGCTCCTCGGCGGCGTTTTCCAGCCAGGCCGACCGGCCCTTGGTGAACATCACGAACTGTCTGGCATCGACGGTCACGGTGACCTTGGAGCCCGCCTGCAGATCATAGCCGAGCATCGCCTGGGGTTCATAGGAAATGTTCTGGCCCGGACGCTGCGTGACCAGGAAGAAGACATCGCCGTGATCGACCCTTGCCGGCGTGAGTTGCTTCGGATCCGGAACCGTCAGCACATAGCAGACCTTGCCGGGATTGCCCTGGTAGAAATAGGCGCCCCATGCCTTGAACTGCTCGATCCGTGTCGGCGATTGCGCGAATGCGGATGAAGCGACGGCCATGACGGCCAGGAGGGCGGCAGCCAGTTTTTTCGCGAACATGATTTCCTTCCGGTTTTTACTCAACAGCCGGCTCGCCTGGAGGAGCACAGCACAATTTGCGTTCATTCTGACTTAATTCAGGTTACCAAAGAGTCAATACGGCGTTCAGCCGGCGACAATAGCGTCCCATTTTCGCACGTCCACACATTTCCCACCACTGAATACAGGGAGCCATCAGGATATGAAGCGCTTCTACTGATTTTTATGAGAGGAGAAATCAGGCAGCATTTAGGCGTGACTGTCCGGGGCAGGCTGGCAGGAGGTCGAGAACTACAGTGCCTTGCGGTCAGCCGGTCTTCTCGGGATCGGCGAGCGCCCGGTCGGCCCGGTCGTAATGCTGCGGCTTGAGATGAACCCGGACGGCGCTGATTGCCGCAGCCAGAACAGCGATATCATCGGAAAAACCGACCACGGCCAGAATATCCGGGATCGCATCGAAAGGCAGGATGAAATAGGCGAGCGCCGCAAGCAGGATGCCGCGCACGCGCCTCGGCGATTCAGGGTCGATCGCGCAATAGAAGCCCGCCACGACATCGCGGGCGAAAGGCAGTTGCCGAAAGGCCCGGCGGAAAGTCGGCCAGAAGCCGGCTTTCACCTTCTTGGCGCGCTTTTCGGCGTCGGATTCCTCGCCCGGCAGCAGAATCTCGCCAATCTTGACGTCGTCCATCTTAGAGCCTTTCATTGTTAAATGGAAACGTTCTGCCGGAAAGATGCCCGGCCCTTCGGGTTGGCTGAAGCGGGCCGTCTGATGGATCGGCCGGCTTGGACGTATGCTTTG
>Ga0307515_10003735_pt1 | contig 31927 bp, 31 predicted proteins | sample 17_EM_MG_FD_194513 | JGI IMG/M metagenome (GOLD analysis project Ga0307515, IMG submission 194513) | Populus trichocarpa ectomycorrhiza microbial communities from riparian zone in the Pacific Northwest, United States - 17_EM | ecosystem: Host-associated > Plants > Roots > Unclassified | place...
CTAATTATAGACGAAAAGGACCAACCTTTAGATACCTTCTCTATACGAAACAAAGTCAATTAACTATTTGCATTAAAACTGTAAGTAGAAAACCCTATTTTAGCATCTATAGCTAGAACTAAAGGAAAACAAAATATTCTCCTTACGACTACGGAAGAGTATAATGCGGATTTCCTAGTTAAATATAAGGAAATCTAGTATAACTGCTTTACCTTTTAAAGAGAATAAAAACTAGAACTATGGGTTTAAATTATAGCCTACGGAGTTCCTACCCTACCTTTCTTAGGAGAAGGAGGCTCTAAGCTTCTAAAAGAAGAAATTAAGACCTTTAATCCTATAAGGATACAAGGACTACTTAGATGGATCTTATCTAGTGTAAAAAGACACGATCTACAGACCAGATTTGGCTCTATAGTTTTTACTATAGAGAACGAAGAAAAAAGACAAGAAATCCTTAAGTAAAAAGAGATATTAATTGCAGGTACAGCTACTAAGGTAGTAAAATACCTCGAAGTCTCTCCTACTACGCAGTGTACGAGCTGCTAAAAATTCGGCCATCTAGGAGATAGGTGTTCTACTAGGGCCTGCAGATATTACGCAGCTGCATATTTATCTAAAGACTATTCCTGTTCTACCTGTATAATAATAGGCAAGCCTTGCTAGCATACCACCCCTCTTTGCATTAATTGTAAAGAAAAACACTTTACTAATAGTAAAGACTGCGAGACTCTTAAAGCTGCTAAATTAGTACGCGAAGAAGATTCTATAGAAGAATAAAACAGATAGGATTCTAGAAGGAGGCAACTCCTACTAGGCTCTTAAAAAGATATTAGAGAGTAAAAGGACAGAAATTAATTGCAAAAGGACAGGGACAGGGGTTAGGATTTCTTATAGTTTTTCTTACCATTTTCTCATTCCCTAGTAGTTGTAGTATCTTAGTATTTTACTAGGAAACTATAAACTCCTAGGATATAGCTACTAGTACATATTAAGCTGCCTAGAAAGGATTTATATATATAGAACTATAGCGCTATAGCCTAAGGCTGCATGCGCAGTATTATACGTAGTATAATATAATAGAAGAAAGAAAAAATACTAACAATAAGGGAGCTATGCGTTTGTCTAGCGTCTCCCTAGCGAGTCTCTAGCGACCCTTATATCCTCTTATTATTCTTATTATTTACTTAGTTTATATTTTCCTATTAAAGCTATTAAATTTAGGTGATCTTAAGTCCTAGTATAAGGCGTTCCATTTATCTTACTATCTTTTATATAATTGCTATATTATCCGCCTAGCGTTTTTTTCTACCCTAAGGCTTATAGGAACCGCTAGGACTTTAACTAAGTAATCCTTACGGAGTACTTTTATGCCAATACGTTCTCCTAGCCTATCCTCTACCTTTATAACTCGTTCCTTTACCTATTAGTCCTTTAGGGTAACTCTAATATCTCTACTCCTAAGGTATTAGACTGTAATAGCGTTATAAACCTCTTTATGGATCTCTATAAGGACTTCTATTTCTAATTATCCCCTAAGCCCCTCTACTTTTTCTATATTTAGTTATATTATAATTATATACCTAGTTATTATTTTAAGGGGGGTAAGTTCCCTATATTATAGAAGTATAGCTATAGTAGCCTAGGTGCGGTTTGCTAATAAGGGGGGGTTTTAGTTATTTTTAATTTTACTTAGCCGTTAGAGGATTTAATTAAGGGTTTATTAAAGGGGCGCCTAGGATTCGCTGGACTGGCGGAGCCATTCTACTAGCTGCATTAGATTGTTATGGCTAATAGTTACTCCCCCGTAATTCTAGATACTAGACACGTCTAGTAGGCTTTATATTTTATTAGATACCTTCTTAATAAAGGTATTTCCGCTTTATGGTGTAGTATTCGCCCGTCTTTGTTGTAGAGGGCCATTGCTAGGCGTGGTTCTGGCGGTCGCGCGCGAGTGCGAACCACCGTCGTTCGACGTGTGCCTCCCCTGCGATGCATGCATCTCAGGGGGATTCTCTGGGTGTTTTTCCGGGTTCTTTTGGTTGGTTTTAGTCTTTTTAGGCTAGGTGCAGCAAGAGCTCTAAAAAAGTTTTCTTGTAAAGTAACTATACAAGTTTAATAATAAAATTAATACGGGGTTATATTAAATAGTACTTACTATACCTAATTAAAGTAGGCTCCGCTATAGCTTAGACGCGTATAGTAGTATTAATAAATATAAACAAAGATATTAACAAAAAGGTATTTTAATGTTCCAATATTTTAATATTCGTCACATATATTCTGCAAGTAGATACCGCCCGCAACTTTTTTTGGACCAATCAGAAGCTAGCTTGGCAAAGTTTAAAATCTAGGACCGGAAAGTATAGACCTCGTAAACTCGGTCAATTAGCGGTACAGTGCCAAGACATTAGTCTGTGCACACGCGAGCCAACACCACACGATCGCAATATTGTCACCAAATTTAATCATTTACTACATTACAATGCAACACTTATTTGGCACGGAAATTTATAGAAATCGAAGGCCTGGAGCAGAGCTTTTAGATATACAAAGAGCTAGAATTTTTTAGTGTAGTAGAAGCAGGGGACAGCAAGACCGAAATCTCAGCCAGATACCGCGTTAGTCGTCGCGTTGTTTATAATACAATTGATCGATGGAATAACCACTATACGGTTAAATCTTTACTAAGGCCCGGGCCGCCTAAAAAGCCTACTTAACGCTAGAAGCATCTACTACTTTAAATTATACGCAGGAATCCTTAAATTAACTATGCAGCTCTTAAGTGTTAGGTTATAGGGGTCACCATTAAGCACAAAACTTTATACCGTCTCCTTAAAAAATACTATATTACGGACTAGCGCGCTAAGGAGAGACCAAAACTAACGCCAGCAGCAGCTTAATTAAGGTTTTATTAGGCTTAAAAATATAAAGGATTCCTTTAGAGAAGTGTTAAGTTTTTAGATAAATGTTTTTTAAAACATGGCTCTAGAAAGAAGCCTATTTAGGTTTTCTAAACATCTCTACAAAAGTGGGATTACGATTTTATTAAAGAAGTATCTAACGGAAAGAATCTTACCTAAATAATCTACACCGTTTTCTAGTATAACGGCCGTTTGGAGTTAATTGCCATAGAAAGGGATAATTTGGCGTAGAAGAACGGCTATAGTGCCTAAAGCTATACCTAGGCCTTGGAAGAAGGCCTTATACTAATCTATAAGCCTTTAGATGTCTACTAAATAGATAACGCACCAATCCATACGTTAAATCTTGTAAGGAGTGGTTGGAAACGCACTATTTGGACCCTAGAATTCCCTCTATACTTGCCCGATCTTAACCTAATTAAGCACCTCTAGTTGGCATTAAAAAGAAAGGTTCTTAAGCTCTATCTATAGCTTGAATAGATGGGGTAAAGCGAGAGAGATTTAGAGCGTTTAATTGAGGCGTGTAAGGAGGCGTAGATGGCTCTCGATTAAGGCCTTATGCGGCGCTTAAATGACAGCATGGAAAGAAGGCTGAAGGCAGTAAGAAAGGCACACGGTTGGCAGACAAAGTATTAACTACAATTAAATGATCTGCATACTGATTTGGCTATATTTAATTGCTGCGGCGTTGTGCGATTGTTTAAAATCGTGTTAATTTTGGTGAGAATTCGCGTGTGTATAAACTCACTAATGTCTTGGCACTGTATAGTAATATTACACGACCGCCTAGAAGTACCTACCTTTTCGCCCAAAATCGCGTGCGAGGGTACTTGGGGGCGGTCGCTGCGCGACCTTGTGTGGGGTTCGGGCGCGTTATCAGTAGGGGTAACCCTAACCTCGTATTAACCTGGGTCGTAACCGCGCCAAATAACCCCCCCCCCCCGATATGTGATAGAAGATGGTGTGGATGAAATTGTGGCCCGTGCACGACGTCGAAGAATATCAACCCCAAGTCAGTGTAAACAATCAACTTTATTAAATAATCTGTCACACTGGAACGCAGGTGTATGATGTGTGAGGACTCAGTCGTCATGAAGAACGAGAATATATGCAACAAGCGAAGCTATCACGTGATCGCAGGGAGCTCCTGTGGATGTCCACGTACCCCCCCTACCAACATAACCCACTATAATGGTCCGAAATTGTGCATCTAATAATAAGGACTTTATTCCACCTATCTAATATCCTAAGCTGCTGCGCTAGTGAAGAAAAAACGACCGCTAGAATGGCTAAGCACGGGCCACCATCTTGAGCACGAATCCATTTATGCAAGGGATAACAGGTGTATGACCTTGCACCGAGCTTCGAGAACCCTTGAGTCTTTATGCCACGCTCGTCGATGGAGAACCAATCACGCAGACTTGGAGCATTGGACCTCCTCTGTCGCTAGTTCTTGGTTTTCCGGTTCTTGGGAAGCCGGTGGACTCAGTGGACTAGCTGTGTCTAGCGCAGCGCCGCCGATATACCGAGCACTCAGAAGGTTTCTTGGTACTTCTGCTATATTATCCTGACAGTGGTGCCGGATGCTTTGAGGAGCAGAGCTCTGGTGAGGGTTCTAAAGGCGGCTCTAAGCTCGTTATCGAGTATGCTTCAGTCTTTCATCGATCCACAATGCCCGACAATTTGTAAGTGCCGTTCATCGAGCACCTTACTCTACGATCTTCTAAACTCTCTACCTGGTGTCTTAGAAGTACTAATGCGGACGTTACAACGATGCGTTGCCGCACAGTTCCCGGGTTCTGCATTGTAAGTAATATGAAAGTGACTGCGATGGAAGAAGAAAAAAAACTCTGATGTTGGCATTGAATGAATGAATAATGGAATGAGACGGTAGTATAATTGGCGGATAGAATTCTCTTTGGACGGGTGGAAGAGAGGGTACGAAAGTCATTTGTAACAGCATGACACACTCTATGAGAAAATTGATACTTTATTGCAACCTGAAATTAGTCCAAACGCCAAAGATGTACGCTCCGATAATGTTCGGACTATTATATGAGCATTTCTAGCCGCTCAAGTCGCTGTAACCCATTGCTCCCAATCCCAGCCGGCCTATGCATGCAAGAGGTGCTTTCACGCCCGTCTCTTTACCCACCCTACAAACCCTGTGTACCGCTCAAGACGCCGAGGAACCAAACCGTCTCTAATGCTTTTGTAGCAGTTTAGACGATAAGAAGCTATGCATAACGATGAGAATTTATCTGCACTTAGATGTGAATATACTCTTACTTGCTCCACACATGCGTTTGCTTGTTCACTGGCAGGGTTAATACGTGACCAAGCTTGGTAGATAACGGCTCCGCTAAGCATCCAAAGAAGAGGAACTGATCCTTCGAGAGCAGCTGTGAAATGTCAGAAAAAGGTTCAAGTGAACGCAAAAGAAATACCAACCCGGGCGGCTTGACGCTGCTAGCTCAAGCACTTCAGCGGAGGTGCGCCGGCTTGTTGCCGCACTGGAATTGAAACGCTGGAAAGTAGAAGCCGGCACGACTCTATTTCGGAGTGTGATAGGATTCATGAACGAGACCCTTCTCGGGAATGCTATGCGCGGAGACATGGTGGCGGTCAAGAGAAATGTTTGTCCCTGCCAGTGTTTGTGTCAGAAAAAGGGGGGAAAGCCGCCGTGTAGCGAGAAAGTCAGGGCAGTTGACGCGTTTTCTCAACTCAGAGTTAAATATCTGGATCCTTCCTGGCACGGCGAGTTTAAGTCTGACTGTGCCCAAGTCTATCGACGGGCTTTGCACATAAAAGAGTTCGCTATCCGACAGCCTTTCTTATATTTAGAGCGGTGAAACAGACCCGTGCGGGAGGCCACGACGACAGGGGTTCAGCCCCTGCATCGTGTTACTCTCATTCCAATTAATTTCCCCCGTGGGGTTTAACGACTTTTGTTTTCGCTCAGTGGAGGGTGGGGGAGAGACTTATGAGGTGTTTTTTGCGTGTTCGAATGACCTTGTGATGATTTTTGCCTATTACTGTGGGCGTGGCACTTCTGGCAGACGTTCGATTTCACTGTGGGTTTGCCGCCTGCAGAGATTTCCTGCGGCTGAGCCTTGTTTCGTGGACCCTTGCGGCCTCCTTTTTCGGCATCTCAACACGTCCACTTCCAGGTGCGACAGCAGTTTAGCAATATTCACAAGTATACCTGCGATGATATATTGAAAGCTTATTCAAGTATTGACTGCGAGTATGAGTGCTTGTGCTATTTGTTCCTTGAGGTAAACCCTTGCTAAGGCTCTCACCTCACTCCAGCGCAGCCATTCAAACATCAGGCCGTACATCTCCAAACTCGAGGAAATGGGTGCCGGTCCATTTCCTGGGCAGACATTCTATATACAGTCCGGCGGCTTCTGCCCACCTAGTCTTCTTTAATAACAACATCAAAGGAAGCAGAAAACGCTTAAACGCATATGGTATAACAACGAATGAAATGCCTGGTAGAGACCGTCGCGGTGCGCGACCATAGTCGCGGTTGTAACGTGAAAGCCTCAAGAAACAGTTCAGTAAAGACGGCACAAGGCCCACAACACGCCTAACGCAGCCCTCTCCAGCCCACAAGCGGGGGCGGCGGGGACGTCATATCAAATATTGCGAAACAATGAGTGATGAAATAGCAGCCAAATTACAATTTGCATCAAACATCATGCGTGAAGTGTCAAAAAAATACTCAAAAATCCCCTTACGGACTACAATTCTTAAGTGTTTTCCTTGTGCATCTTATCCTCAACAGCTACATCCTCCTCTTTCCCGATTTCAAAGCCCTTCTTTGGCTTTCCTGCGTTCGCAATGGCTGCCATCTGTGCTTCCCTAAACATTTTAAACTCTTCTGGGGCCTCTTTCTCTAGTCTCTCTAGCTCTTCAGCATTCTGCCCAATTCGTTGTAATGTCTCCTCCCATCCATCGCTCTCGATCGCTGCACGCATCTCTTCGCCAGTTAGATTGTACAATTTATCGCACAGAGCTTGAAGATGGTTGGGTAGCTCTTGCTCGCCTTCGAGAGCATTGTGCAGATCGGGGCGAGGACCTAAGGAGGAGGTGGGGCATGATGAGTTAAGGATCTCGTTCCGTACGCGCTGTCCAAGGCGGTGAATGCGACCTTCCTCAAGCGAAAGCGCTCGTGAGGCGAGCGAGACGTCTGAGTTGTGCCTTGATCTCAGTATGGGCTGCTCGTCTTCGTCAGAATCGGGCTGGGACGGTTCAGAGACGCTAGTGGTTAACGTTTGGGTACTGGAGGCTGGGGGAGAAGTCGAGCTAGGTGTGGAAGAGTGCGTGGAGGCATTGTCGGCGGTGACGGTCTCTGAGGGCTGGAGACGGCATTCCGGGTATTCATCTTCAAAGCGCTGAATCATGCCTTGAAGGGTCTGGTCCAGGAAGAGAAGACGCCCTGAGGAATTGTTAGTAGAGTGTTCGCGTTTCTCGTGCGAATAAGTCGTGAATGCATTAATAATGACAAGGATTTGGGGGCTTACGAAATGCCATCTCATTGCCGGCCCTGGATTCCCGCACGAGAGCTGGCTGTAACCGCGCTCGGATGTTCCGTGCGCTCGACAAGAGGTTTTTCGACATGTTCTTAGCCCTAGTCGTGCCGCCTTCAAGGTTTGGGATATGGCCTCGGGGTGTCGCCGTGCCACTGGCCGGAAGTGATCTCCTGCGTAGATCAGACGCTTTTTGCAAAAGGCAATAGCTGAGTGCTTTGACCACTCCAGTACCACCGACGATGTAATCATCGTCAGGCGCCGGTTCATCATCATCATGATTTTCACTGACGCCTTCCACGTGGCCAACGAGATGCATCAGCACTTCAGGCACCTCAACTTCCTTCCCGCTGGCTTTGAAGTCCGACCCAGACTCGACATCCGCCATGCGCTCCATATTCCGCAGACAGTACGCATCGACTTGCTTCGCCAGTGCTTTGACGACCTCGCTCGTTTCTGGACCGGGAACGTCGACGTCTATGCATATAATTGTGTCTGATACGTGTACAGCAGCCATTAAAGACGCGTAGAGAGCACATGCTTCCTCCTGAGTGGCTTCGTCAGCACCTGTCGAGAGAGCGGCTATTTGCGGATTCTCTAGGATGTTGAGATGTGCAAGGTGGTCGCATTCAGGTAGGATTTCTGCAAGCCCTATAGCCTCAGCAGGTGAAATTGAAACATCAAGTAAGTGAAGTCTCTTAAGCTCCCTCAGCTGAGGCAAGTACTTCCGGAGAGTACAAAGAGAAGTAGGCTGAGAGGTAGAGAAGAGATCTCTATTATGTGAAAGGTCTAGAAAGCGAAAGTTTGGTAATGATACCAATGCGGGAAAAAGAGGTTTTAAGGACTCTTGGGTAAGACTGCAGTCTGCGAGGCTTAGAGCCCATAGAGGACAATCTTTGTTCATGCCTTCACAGAGGCGGTTGATACCATTTCTTAGGTCATTTCCTCCCAGATCTAAACCATGACATACGCCAGATCGAACATAGCGAATGATATGGTCAAGGCCTTCACTGTCAATATCGTTGCCGGCGAGGCCTAGCCTCTGGAGTCCACTAATAGTCACACCGTCGATGATCTTTCTTATACTCTGAGAGTTAAGCGAGCATTCCGCCATGATAAGCTCTTCAAGCTGTGACCCGGCAAGACGCTCAGAGATTGCTTTATAAAGGATCTCGGCAGTGTCGAGTTGTGACGTAGACTTGGGAGTGGCCGTCCCATTCGCTCCACCGGCAGTTTGTGACGTCGGTTTTGTCACAGCTTGGGGAAATGCTATCATAGAGACGTCGATTGCTTTGAGGGACTTGCACATGTATATGAACAAACTAATATGCTTCCAGCCATCTTTTGTGATTTTAGGGTTGTTCTTGAGAGTCAGCTTCTCCACGATCCCATATCGTTCTTCTCCCTTTCCAAAGCTATCCTTCTCGCCTTTCTCTTTAGCCCATGAGCGATATTTAGGAGTTTCTGGAGACTTTGCTGCAAGCAAGCCTGCGAGAATGATGCGCGTTTTCTCATTTGTGAGGTCGGCGTCTTCAAGTAGTAGCTTTTTAACGGGAACCACAGCTAGCCAGTCGCCAAGAGTAACAACATCTGCAAGTTGTAGTCTTGACCCGGTAAGGTCCAGACATGGCACAACGCCTGGTGCAGCAACAGCACAACTGGGAAGGGCTGATAGCTGATCACTAATACGCTTGAGGATCGGTGTCTCTCGAAGTTGACAACACCGCCGATATATCCGTAGAGGATCTGTTGTCGGTCGATCTTGGGCTTTTGGTGTTGATGTTCCGGATGCGGCGGGAGTGCCAGTTGGGCTTGTATCATCATCAGCTCGTGTTAACTCAAGAGGTATAGAACCGTTCTCCTCAGCCTTCCTGCGCTTCTTTTCTTTCCTCTCCTTACGCTCCGCTTCGGACCTCTTCTTCTTCTCTTTCTTTTTGCTAGTTTCTTTCTTGTCTTCATCTAAGACTGTACCCTCGGGATTTGGTTCATCCTCCGTACCCGCGATCTCATTGCTGATTTGAACAACCCCGGCTTTTTCTTCTTCTTCGGCCATAGCCTCCGGATGCTTTAAAGCTTCACCCTCGCCGCGCTCCTTGAGCTTCTTTTCCTTGCGTTTCTTTTTCTTCTCCTCAGTGTCACCCTCATCCTTGTACTGAGGTCCTCTGGCTATCTCCACATCCACGCAAAATGCCACACGCCTTAGTTTCGACTCATCGAGCTCTGGAACTAGGCACCTCTCGCGTCTGTGATCAATGTTCATAACCTTCCTAGGACACATTCCTCCATTCGATATCATCTTGCCGGGAAGAGCCGCCTGCGAGCCGGATGATAACCGGCGAAGCGCACTCGTGAAGAAGGATGAGGTTCCAGCCTTCGGCGGCTGGGGAACATAAGGCTCAAGCGGCTCCGCGTGAGCTTCTTGTGGACCTCCAGATGCGACATGTGAGTTGTCGACGGCCGCATGGTGATATGACGTAGTTGCATGAGGTGTGTTTGGATTTGGCGGGGTAGTTTGCGATTGTGCAGCCGGAGAATGTGATGGCGAGCTCTGTGTGGATGAGAACTTTGCACTTATGCTAGATATCCACGAATTCCGTCTTGATGTGGATTTGGAATCGTGAGGAGTAAGCGTCACACTCTTCTCTGAGCCGGACCGCCCGAGGAGTGTGGGACGTTTCGGAGGCGTTTTTGTGGGATTTACGACAGGAGATGCAGGTACAGATGATGGCGACGGAGGTTTCTCGATTGAGGGAACAGTTCCATTGGAGACATGCGCATCGTCTGGATGGTCGTGCGGAAGGCCACCATGGGTAGATGTGCGAGGTGGTGCATCTCTAGCAAGGCCGGGGGATGATGGGGCATGTAGACGATGGTGATGATCTGTTTCGTAAGGTGAGTTGTGCCATATTCACGCGTGGGAATGCCGCAAGTGTTCCCCGGTCTCTCGACAGGAAAGAACACCCTTCGTGAATCGCTCACCTCTATTTGAATGATGCAGCCAGGACACATCTACGCCATGAATGTCCTCCATGAAGGATAGCTAGAGTGTTTGGAGTATGTGCTATAAGAGGAGCGCCATCCGGGTGAGGCAGAGGCAAAAGGCTGAGGTTGATGGAATTGTCAGCGGGCGCTGGAGGTTTAGCCGGCGGGGTTTCTTGGTTGCGAAAGGGCGGAGTAGGTCTAGATGCGATTCACTGAGATTCGGGAATCAAAGAATGGTTCCTTGCAAAACCAGATCTGAGGGAGGTATGGATAATTATAAAAAAAAATAAGAGCGTCGCACAGTGTCTCACGGCAGCTAATATGGTTTATTTTACTCTAGAGAGTGATTTCTCGGAGATCAGTTGAATGGTCAAGGCTGACCTGTGACGCTATGATGCAAAATTGCTCTACCGCCGATTCGGCAGTCATTCTTCGCGTCCGCATCAAAGGGCTCAAGACACTATTGTTCTCCCTGACGGAGTGGAATGTTTGATTTATATGAAACTCATCATGACGACGTGAGCCATCTGGACGGCTCGAGCAATATACCTTCTTATGAAGCAATCGACGAACACAGCAATTTTAGAAGTTACCCCGACAAACTCGGGTTCCGATAGCGCCTGGACTCCAATGCCCAAACCAAAGGTAGTTGACCCGTGTGACTTCGGATTAGTATGCTGACCAACGGCGATCGTGGCAGGTTGGCAGAGATTGGCACCCTGTCGCTAAGGCAATTGTGTGGCGCCAATAGCTGGGATCAGACATTCACGAAATACAGCACGATTCCCCGTTGGCAAAGTTTTCCATGGGCCATTTCCCGTCGCGTCGTCGTTTTCATAAATGTAGTTACAACAACTTCAATGCGATTGGAAGTAATAAGTACCACCTAGACGCCATACATTGTGCTAACTGAAGTCGTGAAAGCAAGCCCTTTTTTAGTTGCCTTTGACCTCGGCGATCTTGGCCTTCACACGCTCCTCCTTCTCGGCCTTGTTCATCTTCCTCTGCTTGTACTTGAGTGACTCCTTCTTGTACTCCTCCTTGGACTTCTTGTCGTCCTCATCCTCGTCCTTTTTCCATGGGTCCTCCCGAATCTGCTTGTGCGCCTCAGCATACAACTCCTCCAAACCATCGGCCTCAATATCATCATCGATATATCCCTGGAACTGTGACTTGTAGCGTTCCTCATCGTCATCGGCGAGAGTCTCCATGTACTCAGCGACGTGACCGCCGAAGATGTATTTACGGAGAGTCTCGGCATCAAGCTCCTTGGTTTCGATATCGTAGCCAGGGAAGCGGTTCTCAGAGTGAGGAACGTAGAGACCACCATCAGAAGCACCCTTCATAGCACCAAAGACACGGGCGCCAGTTGACGTACGAGCGAGACCGACATCCAAGAAGACCTTGAAGGGACGGCGGGACTCGCCATCGTCACCCTCGGCAGCTTCAGTAAGCGAGAATTCACCATTAGCCTCCTCCACACCAATGAAGTCCTCATCCAACTCCAACTTCTTTAGTGTGCGGCGTGCAAGGAGAAGGCCGGTGGCGTATGCCGCAGCCCAGTTGGTAAGACCGTGGGTAATGCCATAGCGCTTGAGTTCGTGGCCGTACGCTGCGCAGAAGACCTTGTCGCCGGTGACTTCGGATGTGACGATCTGAGTGATGATGTCGCGGTTTGTGAAGCGGACGACGAGGCGGTACTTGGGAGCATTGTACTTATTCTTGGCCTGGGTGATCAGGCGCTTGCGGGCGTAGTAGTCAGTCTTGCCAGTGCGGCGACGCTTGTACTTGACTTGGTAGCGCCTGAGAGGTCAGCACGTCCACTTTGGAGAGGGAAATGAAAGAACAAGACACTTACGAGAAGTACGCATCGTTCTTGACGAGCTTAGACTGTATTGAACCCCAGAGTCAGCAATTGACGCTTCAAACCCTCGAAGCAACTTGCGAAGACTCCATTCTGTATTTCGTCCCGGAGTGGAAGTCTGCCTCAACTCCAGGAAGCCGCCGCAGGCCTTAAAAATGTATCGCTTTTGAATAAAATCAAACTGCTAGGATGACTTACGAAAGGCATTTTGATTGTATTGACCTTTCAGGTTGGCGTCGCTGATCGTTGCGCTGTGGAAAAGGTTTTAGGAGGACGGAAGTTTGCGATGTGTGCGGTTCTCGCTTAAATGGGCTTTTGATGCGCTTGGTGGTTGAGTTCGAGGGTGGGCTCCAAGCATTCACCAATACCATAGACAAAGTTGAATTATTCACCATAATTATAAGAACCGCTCGTGCGAGGTGCTGTAGAGGTTCAAAGTACATAGCTATGCATACCAGTAGAAATTTACATTTGGTATTCATTTCACAGCTCTTTGTATCACAACTCTAGAAAGCAGCATATCTAGGCAGTACAACCGATATAGTGCGCCGAGAAGTACACCTAGGGATTTAAATAAAACCCATTCTGCTGGAAAGCTGCTATAGTAAATTTAAAGACGGTTTTCGCTGCGCATATCCCCCCAAACCTCCTCCACCGCAAAGATGACCCCGCACGGACCGCACAACTACCATGCGGAGAAATACGCCCACCGAACAACGTCGACGCAAGCCCCTCCAGCAACGGTCAGGCACGGATACTGCTGAAATTAACCACCGCCCAGCTGTACTATTTCTTTGCCTGTCCTCAACATTGATATATTTCGAGCATCATGACGGAGGTTCCCATAGGTAAGTTTGTCACTACACTTCACAGGTTCACTTCTAGCTGACCGATGTTTCACAGTCCTTGATGGTGGGACTGGGTTCCTCAAGGCTGGGTATGCGGGACAGGTTCGTTCTTACTATTCCTGTCCTTGCGTCTGTGGACCTAATTGACCGATTTGTTGTCTTTGTGCAGAACTTCCCAGACCATCAGTACCCTTCAATAGTCGGCCGACCAATCCTTCGTTCGGAAGAAAGAGATGGAGACATTGTTGTGAAGGACATAATGTGTGGTGATGAAGCAGCAGTAGCACGGTCGATGCTTCAGATTACATATCCTGTACGGTTGTCCCGGATTATTCCTTAACGCACAAGACTACGGCCCCAGTATTTGATTGCGCTCATCGGCTGACCTTGTTTACCGACGACAGATGGAGAATGGTATTGTGAAGCGATGGGACGACATGCAACATCTCTGGGACTACACTTTCTTTGAAAAGATGCGCATAGATCCGACAGGCCGCAAAATCCTACTCACCGAACCGCCGATGAACCCTCTCAAAAACCGCGAACAGATGTGCCAAGTGATGTTCGAGCGCTACGGCTTCGGAGGCGTATATGTTGCCATCCAAGCTGTCCTAGCGCTCTATGCCCAGGGTCTATCTTCTGGGGTGGTCGTCGATTCCGGTGACGGTGTCACACATATTGTTCCTGTCTACGAAAGCACTGTTCTCAACCATCTAACGAAACGGCTGGATGTTGCTGGCAGAGACGTGACGAGGAACTTGATCGCATTGCTACTACGGAGAGGCTATGCATTGAACCGTACTGCGGATTTTGAGACTGTGCGCCAAATCAAGGAGAAACTATGTTATGTTTCCTATGACCTCGAATTGGATCAACGTCTCAGCGAAGATACGACAGTGCTTGTAGAGTCATATACGTTACCCGATGGCCGAGTCATCCGGGTAGGCAGCGAGAGGTTTGAGGCACCAGAGTGCTTGTTCCAGCCCCACTTGGTCGACGTTGAGCAACCAGGCATTGCGGAATTTCTCTTCAACACTATTCAATCTGCAGATGTCGACGTTAGGAGTAGTCTGTACAAAGCTATTGTCCTGAGTGGCGGGAGCAGCATGTATCCCGGTCTCCCAAGTCGACTAGAAAAGGAGTTGAAGCAGCTATGGCTCACGCGAGTCTTAGGAGGAAATCCAGAAAGATTGAATGTGAGCTATCACGTCTTACGATGAGCAACTAAGATACACTAACTATGTGTTTAGAAATTCAAGGTTCGCATCGAAGATCCACCTCGAAGGAGACACATGGTATTCTTAGGAGGTGCTGTGCTTGCAAATATTGTAAGATTTCTCGCTTCGCTTGCATCAACCAACTCCTGTTCTACAAAGCTAATACTCAGTGCAGATGGCAGACAAAGAAAACATGTGGATATCAAAGCAGGAATGGGAGGAACAGGGAGCTCGTGCATTAGAGAAACTTGGGGCGAGAGGGTGATGAAAACTTTGGCATTCCTATGATGCAGGTTGCCGCGAGGTGTTGTGCGTAGGTCAACTCATTAGAAACTAACGCAGCTAGTACTGCAGCCATCCACCGATGATCTCAGGCTCGCTCAAACGTCAATGTGATTACCCTCACCGTATTTTCCGAATCGATTGCAACATAACATACGTTTTGTTTCCAAGAGAGTGGTGTGGATCCACACTCGCCTTATGTTAGGCCAGCATCTCAGCTGTTCCACCAGACGAAGCTAAACCCAGAATTAGGCAGAATCAAGTTCAATATATTTTCTTTCATGGTTCTTGTCTCCACAATTGGAATGTGCGTGACGTCGTAAAGGTTCCGGGCCAGCAGAGCGACCGTCTCATTACGATGAGATAATGAAAGTCAAAGAGCTTCAACTGCAGTGGCCTGACGTACGAGAACGGCAAAGGACGAATAGGACATGCACAGCCAGCCTCTATGCGAAGTCCGTATTGGATGGAATTGGATTATCTGCACTCTGGCCTGGCGACGATACCATAGGCCAGTATCGCATATCGCATTCATGCACGTTAATCCAGCGAATTGATCGGGTAGGTTGGTTCAAACGAACGGCTTCGGCCTCATCCTGAATTCCAGCGTGGGTCAGAACAATGAAATGGAGAGGTCAGATTACGTCTGCCGAGCAATCGTACGATACGAGCTGCTCGTGGATGTATCTGTACTGGGTGGCGCTCGAATAGGGCTTGCGCCGGAACAAGGTCGTCTGGGCGAAGCCTGAGAGCCAGCATGGGTAATCGGGGATCATATCTGACACGACGCAATCGGCAAGTCGTTATATTCGCCATGCAGCTGGCAAATTCGGGGAATTTCGTCGTGCGCTCCAACCCGACAGGCAAAGAGTCGCCTACTAAGAGGTTGCTGAGAGAGGCTGCTGAGAGAGGCTGCCAAGAAAGGCTGCTAAGAGGCTACTCAGAGCGTGTACAGTGCAGCGGCTTCGGGGATTGGTGGGCGTGCTAGTAGCCGCTTCAGGGCGGCTTTTCCGGTTTTCTGGGGCCCTGCACGTGAGAAATGCACGGAAGTTCGGCGAAGGCGAAGCATAGGCACGGGCAAGCAGGCACGGTAATGGTACTTTCGTCATCTTTCAAAACGTCGCTTCGAAACAAAAGCGCGGAAACAGCCCAGCCAGACAGCTTGGCCACTTGCCGAGCTGGGTCAGGATGGATGAAGGGATAACGGAATATTAGCCTGCTGAGGCTTCAATCCATCCCAATCCACCCGAGCGCTCGTTTTGGGCCGGCGCATTAATAAATCCTCCCATACCATTCTCCCCAGTTGTCCCCAGTCCCCAGTTGTCCCCAAACCCCCAAAGTCCCCAAAGTCCCCAAAGCCCCCAAAGTCCCAATAGTCCCCCCGAGTCCCCCCAAAAGCGCCGATCCCTCCCGTTGATGGGCAAGTCGATAAATCTTCTCTAAAACTTACAGCAGACACTCCCAGCGCCCACGTTGCACGCTTCCTCAGGGTTTTTCTTCAACGGGCCGTCCGCAGCAAATCCCTCCTTGCCATCTCACTCCCGCTGGTGAGCCTTGCTCAGGGACCCGTATGCACTTAAAACCCTGAAAGGTTACAACCGATGCGCTACCGGCGGTTGATCACCACTGCCCTTTCCAATTAAACGATTTTGACTCCGTCCCCGCGACTGCTGCAACAACTCTTTATCTCGGCCCTATGCCGCTGCAAGATATATTAATCCCTCTCTGGCTTCTCAGCCACTGTAGCCTCGCCATCTCCTGAGAGCCCCACGGTCTGAACGAAAAAAATATATTACCAGGCCTCGAGTTATCTGCCCGTTATAGCGCCTCCAGACCCACGTCATATTTGTTTCTGACTGCTCCACCATCAATCTTAAATCTCGAATGTCCCCAGGGCAGCCGAACCGCCCCTTACCAATGCCACCACCAGGCTCTCCACTCTCTCCAAACATGGAGTCTCTAACTATTCCTTCTCAGGCTCGTCGTCTAACTCCACACAACAGACAGCAGAGCTCGACGAACTCGGCCTCACTTAGGCTCCCATCACTGCCGCGCTTCCATCCAGCAAACTTCCCATCTCAACACTCGAGTTCTGCAACCACTCCAGCGACGGGCCCTAACAGCCCTCAACCACCTGTCTCGCCTCGCACCCAGCAGAAGCAGTACTCTGAAGCCCAGAGGCAACTGTACCTGCACCAGCGTGAACTCATCGCCAGCGCCTCGCGACCAGGCCGGGGAGTGCCTGGACCAAAGCCAACAAGCCCTCGCCTCATTCCGACGGGCAGTCCCGGACCAGTTACTCCCTTGGAACTTGAGGGCCAGGATGGCTACCTCATGGCTGGCTCAAGCGCCAGCGAGTCGACCTCGCAATCAGAACTCGTCGACAAACTCATCCGCGAAGAAGCCAAACGTCGTGGAGAAATACCACCCTCACAGCCAACGTCTGTTGGGGGTAGATGACTAGCCAACCATCCTCTAAATTGGAGCCCCTTGTGGGCAGTCACCTCATGACAGATTATTACTTCTCTATGATCAGACTGAAACTGCATCAGCCTTCGGGCTTCAGGACGGAGTTACTTCTTTGATTCAGGGCACTAACGGCATCATATATCATCAGAAAGTTTTTCACGAGAGGCTTGCAAAAACTTGGTTTCAACATCTCTCGATCACCTTTCCTCACGACTCTCTATTTAGAGCCCTAAGGAGACGAAAAATGCATCATCGGAGTAGCTTTTTTTCAATTATATTCCCATTGCATTCTCATTGGCATCGCAGGGGTAATGAGATTATAACACCGCATAGGGTCACTGGCGATAGAGTTCATTGTTCACTCTTTCTCATTTGTCGCCACAATACCCAAGTGCTGGACGTGTGGGCGTCGACCTTCGCTTTCGAGGTTCCTTGGAATAGGCGTCTTTTTTGTTGTTTTACAAATCATCGTTGCAGTCGTAACAGGCTTTACGGAGCGCTACGCCTAATGTGGCGGTGAGCTGAGACTGGTGATTGTAATCTCATGCCGTATGTAGTTAAATATATGACTCAGACGCCGATTCCTCAAGCAACTTGTGGGCCTTGATGTCTCTCAGCCATGCGCCGGCGTACGTCACATCAGGTCGACTCATCGAAGGGCTACGGCCCCTCATTTGCAACGACCCAAGCATTAGGTTCACTTATCTCAACCCTGACACAGCCCCACCGGCACACGTCCGTGCGATTCGGTGAATTATCATACAAGGGGGTGACATGAGCAGATTGCTAGCGCGCCCCACATCGAAATTTCGAGAATTACTAAGTAATCTGTATATATTTCCCTAATTTAAATACTTTTCAAACTAATGGTTCCCAAAACTCCACAGCGCCGTCTTACTCATACGGAACGCCCTCAAGTTCATACTCTCTACTGCACGACTTAATAGACAGACTCGCATCGCGAACAAGCTTAGTGTCCTTCAACGTACGGTTAGTTACTGTCTTAAACGGCCAATCACTCCCGTTAAATAGCAAGGCCATCATCCCTTACTTAAAACTCCAATTCGACAGCAGCTTATTGCCCATGCCTCCTTCAATCACAAGCAGCGACTCAACATCGCAAAGAAATCGCATACGAGCTTGGAATTAACGTATGTAAGAGAACTCTTGTCGCCGCCTTTGAGAAGGAACAATACTTTCGACAAGTTGCAACAGAGAAGCCGTTTCTTACACCAAAGCATATAGAAGATTGCCAATTTTGGGCCCAAATACGCGAGAACTAGGAAGGCTCTTAACAGGATCGTGTAATTTGGGCAGATGAGGCCTACTTTTATTATAGCGGAGGCTAGCTCTACGTCACAAGAAAGCCCGAAGCGAAGTATTTTCCAAGTGTTGTATACCCAAATTTAGCAAATATACTACTGTTATGATGTAGGGGAGTATTATAGGTAGAGGGAAGGGACCTTTGATTATATAAGATAAAGAGAAATGGAGCACGGTTACTGCAGAGGCGTATATACAACATATCCTTCCTGAATTATAATGATTTAAAGTGCGCCAACGTAGGGATTGGTCAAGCAATTATTAGAGGATAGAGCTTTATCTTATACAGCTTGAGCAACAAGAGCAGCCCACCGAGAGATGCTTAATTTTTCCTATGCAGTGGCTTGCCAATTCACCTAGTCTAAATCCTATTAAGAGCATATAGTGTATGCTCAAGTATTATATAGGTAAGAGGCTTCTAAAGATAAGAGGAGCTCATACAATACATAAGGGGGAAATGGGGCGGGCTTTCGTTGCAGGGCATCCAAAAAATACTATAGAAATACGAGGGAGAGGTATACAGCCATATTAGAGGCTCGGGGGGATATATAAAGTATTAAAATCTGTATATAATACTGTTTTGGGGAACTCGATATAAATTTGTACGTAAGTCTCGAACGTTCGATGTGGAGACGCTAGCAATCCGCGCATGTATCCCCTTGTACGGTTAGCAAAACCTTGCAACCACGATTTCCAAGATTTTTCCCCCAGACTGGTGACGATCTTCATTTTGGCTATATTAAGATCACCGGTGCATGCATGAGAAATGCATTTTGCAGGAGCAACAACCTGACCTCTGCGTAATGCGGCACGACGGTTTTCAAAAAAACATCCCAACAATCTTTCACAGCGCATGCATGAAGGCAGGGGTGGAACAAGCTTGAATCTGAAAGGAAGAGGAGGACGCAGGGCAGGCGGGAGCCCTCTACTGCACACCATGCGCTATCCTCAAGGCATGCAAAAGCGGGATACCCAATCCGACACAATGACAAAAAGTGTCTTCACATCGGAATTTGATAATAACTCCAATGAAAGTATGCGTGCAGCAAAACAGCACTGAGGCGTAAAATCGCTCCACCACCAAAAGTCTCATGCAGCCCCCAACGTCTATCCCCAAACCACGATATCTAGCATCCGCCCGCAGCCAAGAAGGAAGAGCGATCAGCGACATCTGACACGCACAACGCGCTGCACATCAGAAAAGCAGAATTTTCACCAGTGGCGCCGGCTGACTGGTTGCCGTCCGTCTATCAATGCGAACTACTTTCTGCCAGTGTCGCGTCGAAAGCAAAATGATAGCGGTCCCGTTTCACAGATTCTGCGTTGCTGGCCTTTTTTTCCGCGCGCGGGCGTGCCTCGACGTCACTCGTCACCGATCACCGCCAAGGCAGCGCGGAAAGCAAGGACGCAGCAGGTCGTTTCAGCCACTGCCGTCGCGAACTCTCCCCCGGTGATTCGCTCTGTGGCACCAGTCAGCCCTGCACGCGCGGAGCAGCAGCCCAGCTGAGAGGGGAATTTTTTTTTTCAAGCACGCAGTGGCGAGGGGACAAGGCACGCGGCTCCATATATCGGAGGTGCTCTCTAGTATTATTTGATTTCGCCTGATTCCTTACTTAGGAACCCAAAGAACCGCGTCGACAAATCCCCAAAGCGAACCACGCCCGTGGGTTGTAGTCGAGCGATAGCCCCTAGCTTTCTACGTCAGTGGCGTCGACTGACAAGATAAGAGTCCAGCGTGGTCGTCACGTTGTTGGCGCTAAGCCCCAAGGTCCTCCTTAGGTTCCATCCACCCTCGCTCCGAGACGCCCGTCTTTTTGAAGGAAGCACTGCGGCAGGAAGGGAGCCAACTTGGGGGGCAGATCTCTGCACATCGCTGCTGCTCTCCTACCCTGCTTTCGGTTGTGCCGGTCGCGCCGCCGCCTGGCATTGGTGGAGGCGCTGGCGTACCGGTACAGAGGCTGCGGGTCGGCCTTAGTTTGTACGGTAGCGAGTAGGGGTGCTGGAATGGGGGGTGGTATATCAGGGACTGTTTGCTCATCGAGCCTGGGAATCCTGCGGTTACTGCAGGAAATACGCCGTGTCGGCTCCACGTGGAAGGTGTGATGCGGAGTTGCTCGGCCAAGGCAGAGGTGTTGGTGACAGGCAAGGAAGAGAGAAGGGGAGGCTGTAAAATGAATGCGAGGAATACATCATAGACGATGGAGCTAATACGTCCCAGCGCCGTCTGAGGAATAAAGATTCCATCGTGGTCTACAGAGCTGATCGCTTGAATCTATAAGGAAGAGTACCTGTATCAAGAGTAGGATGGGTGAAGAGCTCTTGAATGCTGCTAATTGTCTAAGTATGAGGGGAGAGAAACGTAATAGATGCCCAAGGTGCCGTGCAGTTCTACCTTCGCGCGAACCACTCTCCACATTCATGCCGAAATTGCACCTAGATGTGTCAGAAAATCCCCACTGCTCCATCCCATACACGTTACAACCGAATACGCACGATAGCTCTTCCTCTAGGGTAAAAGCTTCCCCTCATCCCTCATACACCATCTCGGTGCGCAGATCCGTTCTCTGCCTTCTCTCCATTCTTCCCAGCGCCAAGCCCATATGCAGTGACAATCCTTCTCGCAACCCCCTCGCCAGCCCAATAGGCCCCCGTCACTGTGCCCAGTGCAACGAAGGGTGCTGTGTGCTCTCCAGCGAACCACACACCCCGCTCCGGCATACCCTTGCGCATAATCTCGATGTCCTCGTCCCCACGCTCCAATCCAACTTGGAAGTTACAGTAACTACCGTATCCGGCCAGTTCGTCGTTCGCCCAGCCCGTCGCCAGAGCTGCGGTAGGCTTGCACTCGGCAAGATTGGCAGAGTAATGTGGGAGGCGGGAGTAGTAGGGCTCGAAGAACTTAAGCAATGCAGTCTGAGCAGCGGCCGGAGATTCTGCATGGCAGAGTAGGGACGCGATGTGCTTGGAGGTGGGCCCGAATGTGTAGAAGAGTAGAGTGGGGTGCGCCGTGTTGGATGGTAGAGCGGCGAGGTTGACACACTCTTGGTTCCACCTGTGCGGGTTTGTGTCTGGTGCATAGTGCGGCGACGTCCAGTGCGTGAAGCCCGGATAGTGGTAATTTGAAGCTATCTCTGGATCAGGAGAGGTAAATCGATGGGGTGGAGCAGTTGTTGCTGTAATATTGGGGGTTGATTGATGGCGAACGACAGGGATCGTCACACCATTACAAGACTCTTGGACAGGACGGTTCCAGAAAGCAGACGGGAATTTAATGTAGACCTATTATTGTGAGCAATTACCACTGGCCGCGGTCTTCAAAGCTAACCTTGTCCAAGGTTCCGTAACCGATTGACTCAATGCCTTGTATCAGTCTGGGTGGAAGGCTGGGAACAAATGCATCTTGATTCCTTTTCAGCCAGCCAAGCGGCGTTGTCATAACCACTTCATCAAAGCTCATGGGATCTCGATCCGTCAGCTCAACATCCACCTTAAGAGTTCCTCCATCTCCCTTAGAAGTAATGCGTGTCGCCTTGTGACCAAACTTTATGTCTGCTTTTTCTAGAGCTGGTGCAGCGATGCGTGCGAGGACCTTGTGATACGTTTCTGCCACAAATAAATTCTCACCGTCAATGCATTCCTCCAACCAGAAAAACTTTAGGCTTTGCTTCTGAATCGGGCTTCCGACGAAGGCACCCCACATTTCAGCCATACTTAAGAGATTGTCACGTTTACTCCTCGCTTTCTCGTCGGTATTATATAAAGTGGGGAACATTTCTTTTGCCTTTCCTTCAAAGAAGTCCATCAAACTTTTACTTGCAGGGATGGTTGCGGTATGCGCATTGCTGTACTCCATAGCCTCTTCAATAACTTTCCATACCAACTCCGTGAATTGAGCTGAATCTTTTTCGGACAAGCTGCGGCCAAGATGATCAAACACTGACTGACGACCATCCCATTTGCTAGTAACTGTCTTAGTCTCTTTCGCCAGGTCCAATATTGGATTGTTATCCGTTCCGTGTATCCAGTTTGGACCGCTAGCACATTATGGTTAGTATATAATTTTTTGGCCTTCGCAGCCGGTATGTTCCGTAGACCTACAGATCTACAAGATGGCCTAGCTGGTTACTTTGACATAGCTACGTTTACATCGTCAGAAGTTTTGTCGATGAAGGCAAGAAGGGGATGATATACTCGTCCCCCAACCCTATCCCTGCCCTCTATTATCGTTACTTTCACGCCATGCTGGAGGAGAGTATCCGCACAACGCAAGCCGGCAACACCCGCTCCGACAATGCAGACGTGCGGGACCCTTCCTTTAGGTGGTGCTCGACGAATCATAGGTTGATGATCTCCGTTTTCTATTGCAAGACTTTGCTGATGCGGGCTTCCGGATAGATCTTGTTGCAATCGTGACATTTCCCTGAGCGTGTATCTGTTATTTGACGCATGAGCCCAATGCTCCATGGCCGCTACTCTAATGCAAGATGATACGGCAAAGGAAATGACTTGAAAACCACTGTATGCGAGATGAAATGCAGTATTAAGAGCGCTCTAGCAGGTTGATGATATAAGAAACTTCAAAGGTGACTGGTCAAGAAGAGGTGCTCAATCTCCAGCCACAACCCTCTCCGAGCAGAGTGCTCTAAGCCTTCACGAGATGGGCTATTGACCGAAGTGATACCGAAACACCTCTTGATGAAGACAGCGATATCGTCCCTTAGCAACAGCTAGCCGTGGACGACCGCTGAACCAAGAAAGGACAGACCGTACGTGAGACTGAGGGGAAAGACATGTCTTATGTGTAGATGGTAGAGGACCTACAGCTTGGGGGAGTTTCTAAATAGAGCGCGGGATTTCTTAATTCGGAATAGGGGATAATTTCGATGAGCGATTATACCTTGTTGTTGTAGGAGTGTAATGGGTTGTTATCTATCCCTTCCGCTGGTATATTTCGTCCTAATGTTATCGATAAGAGCTGGCCAATAGAATCAATAGGATTAAGGCTCCGTGACCATACGCGTACTTTTGATTCTGATGTTCGCGCACGGTCCGCTCTCGTAGGACACTACCAGGGATAACCGGGCGTTGAGGAAGCTGCCCCTGCATAACGTGCATAATGTACTAACGCGCTTATCCAAATATAGCAAACATACACCCCGTGGGCTTTTTGCTTCTATATTATTGGACATGTGGAAGAGTTGAAGACCCAGCCGGTATTGCTTCTATATAATTTTGTGTAATATACGTATTGTATCCAATTTAGAGTGCCCAGGGCTATGCTAGAAAAATCAGAAGATCCTGCTCAACACGATCCTCACACGTGCCTCAGTCTAGTGTAAAACTTCTGTGAAGCCGGCCGAAAGCATTTTTAGCTACAGCGGCCTCTGTGTTCACAACCTCCTCTCCGCTAGACTAAACGCACGCAATGCGTATATTTTAACCCATCGCTCCGCTTATCCCACGACCATCCTCAATAGACCATCCTTGCTGACACGGCTATCAGATATCAGATAAGGCGAAATCTAAATATCTCTAATTTTTCTCCAATACGATTTGTATTCAATTAAAATGGCATAAATGAGGTGCAGGGAGCCCGAGCCACCGGCCGTGTTTCAGCCTTGTTCTGCTGCGTTGGGATGGCTTTGGAAGATAACAGTCACCTTCCTCCAGGTATTTACCAAACCAACAGCCTCCGAATCCACGGCCCTTTCGAGTGGCAGCACCAAACGCTTTAAAGCATGATCATTCCATCCGCTCCGGTAGGAATGCCGAGAAGCAGTCCCCGAAGAGGGGACGGAAACGGAAGGCCCAAGAGGTCGAGGCTTCTGAGAACCATTCCGAAAATCCATCCCCATTATCGCAAACCATAGACCCAGCCAGATAAAACTCCTGCAACTATTTATGTGAACGCTGTGCAGCTACCGACTTTGAGAAGATGTTCTCCCCATGAATTCGCGTATTAGAAATCGTTGTTGCATCCCTAGGACAAATAGACCAAAGCTGGGGGACACGAACTCGTAGCTTCTGCGGCCTAATGCCTCGATTCAACGCGACATGCTGTTGGACAAAAACCGTACCTACGACTATGAACTACGGGCCACTGAGGTGCTAGCGTTTAGTTTCGGCAGCTCCCGCGACGGACTAGCCAAAACGCGTCACCCCACAAAAAGGTACATTTAGTTTTCCTACCCTATCGAAAAGGGCTTGGACCACAAGTTCTTCCACCTTCCGAGGACAAGCTTCATTGGGCAGGCTACTCCGCACTAAACCGAAAATTGTTCCGCAATTTTAGTTACCAAGTTGAATCATGTGAAGTTCGACTTCAGTCCTGGAAAGCGCTGGCTAGATGTCGATTCAGGTTGGATTTAGCCTATTACCCTATCCTTGTTCCTATTCCGGTTGTACTACTACCCCCTGTTTCAGTTACATACCCCCCTTCCTCGTGTATATATAGTCTCTTTTTCTTCGTAGTTTGAATAGACAGAGTCCTCATTCTTTTCTTACAATCGGTGCACGGACTACCGATCGACACTAGACTTTTGTAGACTTTTGCAAAGTACCCAGGGATGCACATAATCAGCGCAACCGTAATCGGCCCATAGATTTTGATTCTTGTAAAATCGCCCCTTCTGATTCTGATTGATTGCATTGATTATTTTAGTTATGTACTATTTCCTAATTAGGTAATAAGTGTAAATACAGGTAGATGGTGATTAAAAAGGAATTCTAGATAAGATATGCGTCAACGCGTATATATTAACGTTTTCTAAGAAAGCCCGCACGGACTTTTTTTGTATGTAAAACCGCAGGCTCGGCGCTTTTTAGAAAATCAATGCGCAACTTTCTCAACACCAAAGCTTTATCGCTATATTCTATTCCTACGCGTTCTTCCCGCGGGTGATTATATTGATTACGATTAGTTATATTATATAGTAATCATAACTTATATAACTAATAGAATAGTTATGCATCCCTGACCGTACCAGGTCCTGTGGTCCCCGAAACCTAAGAAAATACCAGAATTTCGACTGATCGACTGCCTGGCCAGGAAGATCATAGCTCCCCACGCAGTCCTCGCATATGTGGCATTAGGTTATGTCCAGGGCTTGCCTAACCATGCCGCTACCAAGAGGCCTAGTCGGGAGTCTGACCGCTCGGTCGGGTAGAGCTAGTTGTTGAGGATCAGTGCTCTTGTCAATATTCAATATCAGTATGAGGCCGTATTGATATTGATATTGAATGTTGAATATAGTACAGTCCTGGCATGGTGTTTTAATTGAAAGTAGGCTCCGTACGCCCTCGGGCTCTGGCAGAGCTTCAAAATAGCTGCTCTCTCGCGACTGCCCCCTCACCACTACTGTCACCTTCGTGGTCCTTGGCGTGGTGCGGTAGATGTCGGCTGCTCCCTAGATTCTGTCAAGGCCTCCGAAGCCTCTTGTACCACATTCACTGCCATAAACCTCCCTCCGGCGGTAATACTACTTAGTGGCCAGCTAACTGGCACCTTTTACGAGGCGACTTTGGGGTGGTTACAGTTGGTGTATTTGGTGTGGAGTCGCTCGACGCGTCGTCCTCGTCGCCAGAGTGGGTAAACCGATCAGGATCAAGCTCAGAAATAGCAGAGGAGGATGTATCATCGTCCTCAATTACGTTGGTAGGTGAGGGACGCATGGCGTTGATTAAGATAGAGTGTACGGGGGTGCAAAAATCGTTAAAATTAACGATGTTGTGCGCGATGACTTGTAATTTTTACCTTTTATAATAAATTCGAAATACGTACGTATTGTAAGGAGGCCCAAGAGTCATTTACTGATACATCTACCTTATTTCTACCACCTCAACTCTAAAAAAATTCAATATTCAATATTGATAAGAGCACTGTTGAAGATGTCATTCGGGCAACCCGTCGACTTAACTATCGCTCTCTGTGGGTTGGCCGTTATTGCATCCCTCAAGAGGACAACAAGCAAATAAATATTCAGTTACAGAGTGTCGACCTGCCAGACGTCAGTTTTAGCCCCAGTTTCAGCTTAGTTTCACCACTCTCCTGTATATAAGCCTGCATCTACGTATATTTCAATCCTTACACAAGTTTTTCTTTCCGGCCTGGTACGTCCGGTCGTGTTGAACGTAGAATAGGATGAGGACTCCGTCTATTGAATATGGCTCTAGAAGCTCTCTATATAGATCAGGTAGGTCCAGGCAACTGAGTCAAATAGGTAATAGAAAGTAGGTAATGAGACATTCGATGAGACATTTAGTCATAAGTTGAGAGACAACTAAGACAAAGTACGTAAAGACGATCTAGGTCGTCAGACAGTAGTTCGATGGTGGTAAGGAAGTCCGATTCAGGTCGACAGGTCGACACAAAGTATGAACCTAGTGTACCAAAATGCCGAGGTTACGATTATAGCTGAGCTGGGGAGAATTCGTCTTTTGGCCTTCCTAGAGTTAGCACAAGGAAACGTATTACTTAACCCCGCGCTGAACTGAGTAGATGCACTCTTGTTTCAGCCTTGCCTGCAAGGGATTCGCTTATGCGAGACTCTGTGTGGTTTACTAGGGCCTAGACACTCTAGGAGAATTACTTTTCCAGAAGACGTTTGATGTTCACCGAGAATCAAGCCTTTTTCGAATGTTTAGGAATGATATGCTAAGAGACGATCGATGTGTCGTTGGTTCCTACTGATATGGAAAGCAAGCAACGTGTCACACACGATGTACGACCCTCAGCCGGAGACCAGCCAGCATTTGCCAGACGAAATTCCACTTACGGCTTGATTCAGCTTATTATCGATTACAACGCAGGAAGATTAACGTATTAATCCGATGCCTTCAATAGAGTCTTGGGAATACTGCAGTCATTCAACAGGAGTGCCCACCAATATATCATTTGTAGGGAATACCTGTTTTGCCACTGAACACAACTCGCATTAACGAGGATAGCATCATGGAAATTGCAATTAGCTCACTCGAAAGATTCACGGATGGATTTGTTTAGATAGGATTCAGAGTGAAAAGATGTCCAGAGTCTCCTAGTTGGTCTTGAGCTGGTTGGGGTAGATATGTTGCATGGCCCCTCCATATGATTATCCTGTTCGAGCTTGGTTGCCGAATTGATATGTGGGTTGAACTTGAGGATGGAAAGCTGATGCGTTAGGAAGAATATGACCAGCCGGGCAAATTCTGTGCGGGGAAATTATTAATGTCCCGTTTTCTGCATATTGAGGCTGCTACGGCCAACTTTCGTCTCAATTACTCAAAGGAAAGGCGGTATGTTATTTTAATCAACCCCAGTACAGAAGAAGTAGTGTTGGGATTTTGGCCACTAAATTTATTAGGCTCATGTGAGGATGATTCCTATGAGAAACTGCACCGACAAGACCAAGACGGTATAATTATGGGAAACGCAAAGGAGTCGGATGGATTGAACATACATATATTGGTGGTCGAGTGATTGGATGGCTTAGCTGAGCAAATTGGCACTGTTAGTGGCGTCTTAGGTTGCCTACTTGAGAAGACTGAGCGATGGATAATTCGATTGGGTTAGGATGGAAAAAGGAAAATTATCACGGAAGTTATTCTTGGATTAAATATTCTAGGTCGCAAAAAAGAACAAGATATCAAGCTTAAAACGGTTTCATACGTCTTTCCGGTCTCGGACTTGTTGAGTCTCCACAGTACTACCTCTTCCTATCCTGTTAATTAAACTGCGCAAATTCATAAACTTTCTATATAGTGCTATATCGAAAGCAGGTATCGATAGGTTAGAGCGGCTGTGTGTGTTAGCAATTAGGAAGGGTACGAACTTACATAGTTTTAACCAGCGGGGTTAACATGTATTCTGAAAGGATGAATAAAAGGTGTTGTATACCTGATATTCCACAAGGCAGGCGAAAGGGTCTCGGTGTCAAAAGCCCTGAATCTATACTGATTCTCTGTGCACCTGCTGTTCTCTGTTTGCTACATGGTTGCACGAGTATCCTACCAAGTTACACGCCAGATCCCCTAATATCCTTCCCTGACCGAATCAGGCCGCACCGGGAGCCAAGATAACAACCACTACGCCATATACCAAGGACCCGTTACAACGGCCAGGGAGACTACAGGGTTCTCAAAACAGGTTGTTATGAGTTTATTAGTAGCATCTCAGTAAGCGGTGGAGCAGATATATAATCACTACACTATGTAATAAATACATTCGCTTGGTATTTATATTATTTTAGGTCGGCCCATTTGAGCTCATAGCCATAGACTGTACGTCTAAGGAGCTGATCCTATGACTGCCGTAAGCCTGTGCGAACGATGGCCTTGTATTTAGGAAGAGCTTACACCCAGGTCTTCCTCGAACATGACTTTATCCATGACCTTTTCAAAAATCTTGGCGACGGTAAAGCCATTCTCACGGGCGACATCGAAAAACGCGAGATCCTTTTCTAGGAGCCATGGCCTGTAAGGTGTGAAAAATACAAGTGCTCGCGAGGAGGAGGTTCGGTTCAACGTTTCTTGTACCGTTTTGACTAGTTTGCTGTGTTCGGAGTGGTTGAAGAGGAGATCGGCCAGGATTAGGATATCGAACCCTGAAGGATTACGATCTTTAGGTAGATGCGCAGTGAGTTTTTCTGTCGATGCACCCCAGAGGTGGCCCTTTAGAAAAGCAATGTTAGTTGAATTCACCAGTTGCCTGGTCCAAAAGCCGTAATACAGGGTGTACAGCATCCGGTGTCCCCTCTGTGTGCGTGCGCAACATACAGCAATTTCGCTTCGTACGCACTAGAGAATTTCAAGTTTAACTCTTGTAATTAAAAAATCAAAGGCTTTGCCTTTCTTGCAGGTGCACAGCTCTTTTGGCAAGCTCACAGTATCTACGCTGGATGGTGCATTTGACTAGTGATTACCGAAATTGCTGTGTGTTGCGCGCGCACACAGAGGGGGGGACACCGGATGTCGTACACCCTGTACGTGGACCAATAGTTTTAGAAATACTAACTTCTACATCGATATTAAGAGTATTGGGTAGGAGCGTGCAGTGTGAGACATTGTAGCGCAAATTTTCCACAAGATCGGCATCGGGATAGTCCGTCACGACCACTTGCTTGGCGCCATTGATGGCGCATACAAGGCTTGGCAGACCACTTCCAGCGCCGAGCTCTAGCACTGTCTTGCCTTTGATCAGGCCATCTGCACGTTCTTCGAGGTAGGTGGAGAGCGTTCGGCCTGCATTCCATAGGAGGTGGCCCTGGTATGATTAGGGCTCGGAGGTTTTAGGCGTCTTTCGTCCCCAAGTTGTGAAGGTGATGAAAAAATAGATGAATTGCAATGAGGAGATATAAGGTTCGGAGAGGGACGTATCGTTCCTCAAATCGAGGTTACAATGATGGAACGGATCGTATGATACGGAAAGGTAAAAACAGCAGATAGAAAAATTGGTAGGTTGGGAGAGGGGTATAACAGTAGATGGATATATTGATAACCAGTATAACCTTAATACCGTACCCACAGAGGATTGTGTCCCACTAGCCGCACCTGTAAGTCCTTTCCAGATAGCAGGGAATGGGTTGCAAAAGTTGCCTCCTTTTCGGGCTGATAGAAATCGGGTGGTTCCTCAAAGAGGTTGATATTGTCGCCATCGTTGGAGGCCATTTTCCGGGAAAAGAGATGACCTGAAAAGCGACACAAACTTTACTTGGTTCAGGGCCAAATAGGGTGATAGGCACTAGGAACGTGCGGAGGAGGGTTCTAGGGTGGTGGAATGGGCGCGTAGGAAATTTTCGAGATGCCTGCAATACAGAAAAATATTACCGTAGGTTATTACCGTGTTGGCCTTAACTTTGGCGTGATGGCAGGGGGCCAAGTTCCTTTTGTGGGCACATTACCGCGGATTAGTCAGTGGCTCACTGCAGGGCAAAATACTAGGGCCTAGGATTGATCCAGACCGACTGAGAACTGCGTGTAATAAAAGAGCTGCCGTGAGAACTTGTAGTACATCGTCTTACCCCAGCCATCACCGTCGGCGGCCTCACAAAGGCACAGCGGCTGTAGCGAGGTCTTCGCCTAGGTCATCACCATCTTTCGCTGCTAGCACTAAAGCAGTAATAAAACTTGCTCAACTGCATAACGCCCAACTGATACGCCCGCAAGGGCCTCCTCCATTATCTTGACATCAACCTCGAAAGCTCCATCACAGACGAGTGCGTGGAGCCGCAGAATCATCTCACTGACGGCTGTGGGCTCAAGAGTCCGTGTTCTATTGGGAAGGCGTAGGAGCCTCAGTTCGCGATTCCGTATATTGAGATCACGCCTGATAATTCTTTATCAACAACTTCTGAAACCTATTCACTTGTATTTCTTTTTTCCTCAACTCAGACATATTAATCTGCTCGTTTCTGCTCCAACTACCTCATTCACTGCGCCAGCCAACCACCTTTTAATTTGGCGGATGCCGTCCTCTAAGCGCTGCGAACCACATCTCTCTTTCGGGTCGCGACGTTAGGGTGGTGTGCCAGCCGTTCCCTCAGCCTGGTTTACAGAGGTACAAGGCGCATACCCGCACACAGTGTCCCTTGCTTGCCGTGCTAGAAGCTTGTATGTATGCCGCTTCGTCCCGTAATTCATTACCCCGTACGTAGTTGGCGTCTTGGAAGACAGCACAGCCATTCGCCTTCCACCCCCTCCGTTGTGATTTCCGCAATATACAGGGACCACAAAGCTCACAGTATGGAAAGATACCCGCATGATAGGCCTGTATTCGAGCACGTTCCCGTCCCTTTGATTGCACGCAAACATGCCTTGGCTCGACGTCAACGGTGAGAGAAAGAAAGTTGCATGGTAAGTCTGACCTAGTCTTTGCAATCTTCTTCTTCTTCTTCTTCTACCTACTTTTGCCCAACTTTCCCTATCCTACTGAGATTGCCCTTCGACTGACATCGGTTGCCTCAAAAGTGGTCCATGCATTCGTGGTCACCGATCTTCGAAATGCGATCACAAGGATCGCGTTTTGCTGGAGGTTCGCAAGCCTGGTCGCCCGTTGAGTAGCTGTCCTCACCCGGTAGGATCATGCAGCTGCGAGCGCCTGGTAATCAATTACACAATCCCCAAGAGTATGAACTCCTTCAATTTTTCGAATCAATATCCTAATTGCGATACCTTCAGCATCTGAATGTGCTTGTCCTTCGGAAAATGCTCCTGCGGCCACTCCAAGTACGCCAGTACCAGCTGGTAGTGCGAATCGGGTGCAGAAAAGCAGACGTAAGAAGTCCACTAGCACTTTCAATCCAGTCGCCCTGCAGAGAGCTATGGAGAGTAACAATGGTGGTACTTCATCGCAGGCGGCGAAAACACCTACCAGTGTCACCTTACTGGAGTCAGAGCCAGGGTCAAACAACGGAGCCTCACCAACATCGAGCACGAGCTCGACTCCCCGCATGAACCCAATTCTGCCGCGAAAGCAAAGTTATAATTCAGGTGTACAAATATTGGAACGCGC